>Ga0136644_10000364_pt1 | contig 36271 bp, 24 predicted proteins | sample C_130820_EF_Meta_FD_94780 | JGI IMG/M metagenome (GOLD analysis project Ga0136644, IMG submission 94780) | Freshwater microbial communities from Lake Croche, Canada to study carbon cycling - C_130820_EF_MetaG (v2) (version 2) | ecosystem: Environmental > Aquatic > Freshwater > Lake | place...
AGTATTTTACAGCAGGATATGTTAATTAAGCAGGAAGATATCCAAAGCTATAAGGAAACTGAATATAATCTGTCGATTTACAGTGCCGACCGTAATTGGGAGGGTCCTTTAACAGAACAGAATCGTTTTAACTTTACGGTGAATCTATTTTCTGGAAATTCACCTACTGATGTGAACATAATGCCCAAGTCAGCAAATCGCCTGAAAAATATTGTGCGCATTGAATTTGTAAAGGCGGTTATTCCCATTGAGGCCACTGAGATGGTTGTAAGGAAAATATCTTCTACTGATTCACCAAACTATATTCAGGCATTAATAAATGCTCAGGCAGTTGCCATTACCAGTGTAAATGCAGGCGTATCTACTGCATCTGTCCCTGCAGCAAATCTTGCTCAAATTAATTTAAATAAATTAATTGACTATAACAATTTAATTGGCGATTCACCTGGAACCTTGGGAGCAAACGGCACTGCTTATAATCATGTTAAATATGATACCTCATACGTGAAGAGCGTCTATAGTTTCCCTTTTATTACCTTGAATGTCAATGAATTAGATACAAATACCTTTGGAACAAATAATTCCATGGATAATGCGTTTGGAATCTTACAATATGACTCAAATTGGACAGATAATACTGATTCCCTTGGGTTTACTTCTTTGATTCCTAAGCACATGAAGTGTCAGCGTGTTTTTTCACCAACCCCGCTGGCAACCCTGAATAAGATGACTATTCGCTTACAGCAGCCGAATGGGTCTCTAGTAAATGCGGTTCCAGATACACTTGATATAAAGGGACTATTCTTAAGTTCCTATGCATCAATTCGCGGCTACTTTTCTGGAAATATTGATTTATCTGGAACACCCTATGCAGATGGAATTGGTGAATATGTTTGGATAGATTGTTCAAAGTGGTTCAGTAGATTTCAGATATCAGTTGGTGATAGAATTCAGATTAAGAATTTAACTTCTGTTCAACCAACTCCCGCCGTGACAGACCTAATTAATTTTCTACAAAATCCCGACGGATTGGTTGTTGCAGGGACTGCATTTTTAAAGCCAATTACTGCTACTGACTTACTTGCACTAGACCTTACTGCAGCTCAGATTGGAAATGGTATAACTGGCAGCACTAATGTAAATCAGGTATTAGCTGATAATTATAATACTGCAGGATACTCTAACTATATTATTGTAAGAGGCAAGTTTTTTGACCCTACTCTTGGTAATACATCTATAAATCCTTATGGAAATCAAATAGATAATTCAGTTGTATCGACAAATATCTTAAGTGGTATTACTGCAATTAAACCAGGTCGCCTTATTAATTTAAGTAAACAGACCCAGCTTATTTTCAGAGTTATTACGCGGGAATATGATTCTACGACCCTTGTTCGCCCAGATAATCTCTAATAATATTAACTCTAAAATAGTAGTAAGAATGCAAGAGGCATTATTATTAGTATTTTTAATAGGAATTTTGATACTTATTTTACTCTATTCCTATAAGGGTAACCAAGAATTTTTTACATCCACCATGGATGCTAAAGTTATGAAAACTCAATCTGAGTATGTTCTTGACCGCCAGAAGCAATATGGAAATATTGGTATTTCTCTAATTACGGCAGGTAATATTGGTGCACTTGGATCTTCTGCAAATTCGCAGACAGTAACCCCTGCTACACCTACTACCGCTGCTGTTAATAATCCATTAAATACGGAACCAACTGGTCTATTCAAAATTATTGAGTTATGTGAAGGAATAAAAACCATGGATTGTTCTGCATTCGATAACCCAGAATTCTCATTCAATTGTGGTGTATGTTTAGATTTAGCAACAAATTGTGAAAATAAACCAATTCCTGGAGGAGGCATGGTAGTATTAGACCAAGATAAACAAATCGCTAGGCAGAATCGTGAATCTAATTTTATTCCAAAATACATTCCTACAATGGGATTCTGTCCGGCTGGAAAGCTAGTTACAACGAAGGATGAATGTATTAAATTACAAAAACAATTGCAATGTCAAAAGAATCAAGCATTTGATTTACCAGGATGTTCGCAATGTTATGGTGATGGAACATATTCAATTGTAGACCCTGTAGCAAACCCTGGAATTATTGTTAGTAGTGGAAGTCTAGCACTAGTTGGTAATGGAAAATTAACAATCGTTGAACAAGGGTTTTCTCCAATTAATAATATAACTCTAAATGAAAATTCTCCTTATGTATATGCCATTCAGGGAACTGAGGGAAGCACTATTGGATTAAATCTTAATACAGATTCAAGTGATGAAACTGTAAATATGAGGTCTGGAAATCAACCATATGTTGCAGGGTATGTAATGGGTCCAACCTTTAATGGTGAATTTAACATGGATTTAATGGAAATTACCTTAACTGACCGTTCTACAGGAAGAAAACCCAGGTCATCTGGTATAGTTACAGTAGAAGGTAATCGAGTGACAAAGATGTCTCCTGGTTTTGGTCAAAAATCAATGCTTCTTGTTACTACGATTCCTTTTAGTTTTGTTGATACTACGAGTGAGGAGGCTTATTTATGTAAGAATAGTCCATTTGTTACAAAATCTTCTTCTGTTGAAATATTACAGAGTGACCCATGTTACTCAAAGGGTTCTGTGCCTGGTAAATATAGCTTAGAATGTCTTCAGAATATATGGATATCAAATGGTTGCACTGAATCTGGAAAATATTATCCAAGGGACGCTTCAACTGCATCACTCTTAATGGCAAAATCAAATGGGACATTTAGAACTACAAATGAAATTGCAGAAACTATTTATAGTAGGGCCCTTATTGCTTCAACTGGTATTAATATGAATGGATTTAAGGTTCCCTTACAAACATGGTCTGATGCAAGTGTCTTTTGCACCGGTGTAAAAATTACAAATCCTTGCGAGGGTGAAAATAAGAGCACTGGTCCACTTTCTAGTCAGTGTTTAGTTTATTTATGGAAGAATGGTGGAGCAAATGATTCTTTAGGACCAACATATTCTGGATTCGGTGGAACAAGTTTATTTGGAAGTAGTACCAATCCTCAATTCTGCCAGGCAACTGGAACACTTTCTCCTATAGATGCAACCGGTGATCTAAAGCCCGAAACTATAAGCTGGTGGCAGAAACAAGGTGGTGTAGATAATGTAAAGAAAATTATGTCAAATCTGCATTATATTGCTAATACACCAGATATACCAGACGAGCAGAGACTTCCTTATTTTACTCAGTGTTATGGAGCATTACAATTAGCACCTCAGCCAGTTGCACCGCCACCACCACCGCCACCACCCCCGCCACCACCACCACCCCCGCCACCGCGTGTAAAAGGAGTTGCAGCATCTGCAATTGCTATAGCAACCCAGGACCCATCCTCTGGAGTAGTTAATATATATAATACACCTAATCTAAATTCCCCATTATTACCTTATAGTGGAAATAATCCTCAATGGCCAGGTGGCTCTTCGGTTAGATTTTTACGTTTTAATGGATATCAATGGCTAATGGGTGGAATAATAGGGGGAGTGGGAATACGAATTATGACTAGTAGTGATGCCATAAATTGGAAAGTTGTTTCTTCGCTTGAAGGACATGGAGCGGGGGCTGTTTTAAGGGGAATGTGGACGGGTAGTCGATGGATTATTAGCTGCAATAATGTATCAAAAAATTATGCAATTGACTCCTTTACTTCAACAAATGGGCAAAATTGGAAACCGATAACTATTGGCACTTATGGTAATACCTCATGTCTCACTGGAACGGAGTCAATGTTAGTTAGTTCTGGTCAAGGTGTATTAATCAATAATTCTAAATTCCCTGCAATAGAATATAGCAGGGATGGAGGAAACACATGGACTATTGCTGAATCTGTAAATGAATTTTTTCCTGGTAATGGAGGTCTAGAAGCGGTATTGTTTAATGGCAGAATGTATGTGGGAGGCGGCTGTATAAATTCAGGTGGTGGCCCAGCAATATTAATTTATTCAACTGATGGTATAAATTGGAAAAAGGGAAATTGTCCATCAATTCCTGCTAGGGTATTTAACGTGGCTTCAAATGGCACTGCATGGATAGCTTCATTGCAATATCAAGGATTGCTATATTCACCCGATGGTATAAATTGGCAAAGGACTAATTATAATATGCCAGTATATGGACGTTATGGTAATTTGGAGTCTATAATTACTATTCCATACGCCTTGACATGGAGTAAAACATTAAATCGATGGTTTGCTTCAACCACGCTGCATATACTATCATCCACAAATGGCATGGATTGGATAGTTCTATATCCTAAATTAGGAGAAGGAATTGTATGTGTTATGGCAGATGCAGACTAAAGCATTATTCTTTTAAATATTTATCTGACAATACTTTTTATACTCAGATAAATAGTAAGATGAGAAGAGAGGGTTTCTTTAATTTAGCCGCTTATTCAAATGATCCAGTTTCTATTGCCACTGCAAAAATTCAGACACAATTCAAGGAAACATTACCAAATCAAATTATTAGTAATGATAAAGATCTTGATTTAGTTAAACTGACTAATACTCTAAATCCGATAACATCTACACAATTTAGCCCAGTGAAGAATGAGTGGAAACAGACGAATCTTCCTACTCCCGAGTTTAAAAAAAAGCAAGCTGAATGTGAAAATGCAACGAATGGAGACCAGTTTGCTCACCTCTCATCTATGGCAAGTAGTGTTAATACTAGTAGTCGTTTACGGTGTGGATGGGTTTACAATACAGGCGATTATACTAAAGGACGTGGTGCATTAGGTACTATAAATGGCCCAATTGAAACAACCGCTTCCGGCACGTGGATGTGGGATTTAAATGCTGCTAAGAAGAAATATCATACTGAAATTTGTAATAACATTACGAATTGTGGTGATATCGGTGCAAGTATGTATAAAGGGAGGTGTGGATGGTGTAAGAAATCTGGAAAGGCAGTCCCAGTAAGTGGTGGTGTAGCTGCATATCCCTTTAGTGTAAAAACGGCGTGCCCTCCTACTAGATTACAGAATAATGCAAATAAATGCACTGAAGCATTTGTAAATCCATCTGTTTGCACACCATTGCCAAATGGCGCCCTTTCACGTGATTGTCTATTGCAGAAAGTCATTGAAGGAGGATGTAATGATGAAGGTTCGATGTATCAAGCTCTAAGATCTGGAAGTGATAATGATTATTTGAGTCAATTAAAGCAACAACAGGCCTGGTCTGTATATCAAAATAGGGCAAAGCAGCCCTTAGATGAAACATCATTAAAAACTGGAAAAATGACAATTGCGAATGCCCTGGATAATTTTTACTATCTTAATACCATGGCTAGTTCGGAGTTAGGTAATGGATTGAATTATGCAGCACGTGACTTATGTTTTAAAAAGGGCGCCCTTGATTCCTATGATTTTTGTTCAGAACTTAATGATTCCACAAATGGGCCATTTAGCCTAGATTGTTTACAAAATGCTTTTAAAGTTGCAGGTGGTCAGACAAGCGGTAAAGCATATCCATCTGCAGCCACTTCCTCAAAGTGGAATGCATTAGGAAAATGGTCTGCAGTAAAAGATGAAATTAATGCTATGCGTGATAAAACTCGTTCATCGAATCGTGTAACACAAGAAAATGCTATGATGGATTTCTATGGTATTATTTTACAGAATAAACAGACCCCATTACAACCTCCTCCACCTCCTCCAACAATTACAGCTCGTATAGGCGAACATTGCGATGCCAGTAGCGGCTGGAGAAAGCCGCTTGGGGTTGGAACTTGGTCAGCGGGTTCTGGATTTCCACGTGATACAAGTTATATTTCAGTTCCTGCAGGATTAACTGCGACCCTAGTAAATAGTGCAGATCAAAGAGAAATAGTAAAAGGTCCACGTGATTTTAACTTCTGTAGTAGAGGTGGATTTAATGACAATGTCAGCCAAATTATGATTTCTGCTTCCGCTTAACTATTTTTTCTTTTTCTTTTTTCTATTCTATGACAGTTGATTATATAGACCATGTTTTCTGGACTATATGACCAAGTGAAACAAACCTTCACTACTTCTTTTATAAGGCCCCGCGAGGATTCCTATGAGAGCTCTAGGCGGCAGGCTGAAAATGACTATACCCAGCGTGCAATTATAGGACTTAATCAACCGGCATTAGAAGAACGAGCAATTTCTCAAGGAGTTGCCTTAACACCACCTAGCCAAAATGGACTCTTACAAGTAAATGCGCGAGACATTTACCTTAAGGGTCCGGTTGAGAGCTATGATTTCTGTGCAGAGCTTCTAGATTCAACCCCTGGGCCATTTTCCTTGGAATGTCTGCAAGCTGAATTTATTAGACAAGGAGGGCAACGCACTGGCACCTTGTATCCTACTCAGTCAAATCTTGCTTTATGGAATTCTAAGAAAAAATGGCTCCATGTTAAGGAGGAAATTCAGAATCTTATTAGTTATACTCTATCACCCAAACCAGACCAGAAAGAATCTGCTATGCTACAGTTCTACGGGGTTGGTCTAGGAAAGGAGCCAGTGGCAGTAGAGCCGCAATATGGTGTTGAGCACTTTTGGTTCACTCACCACACAGATATCACAAAACCCACTACCTTCCTAGGTCGGCGTATACGCCAAATGGTTTCTTATATTGACGCGGTCACTACTGATTCTGCATCGATTGTGTTCTTTACCAGTGTTATTGCGAATAGTAGGGTCCAGGCTCAGTATCGGGTTAGCTCATTTAATGGATTTTCACTCTATTTTAATTCACCAATGACCAAGGTATATAATAATAAGATGGTTATGGATACTACTGAGCTGGCCTCTTTGCATAATGGAGGAACGGCTGCTATGAATAGTAGTATTATTGCATTAACAACGGATGTGAATAGACTGAGTGGTTACATGTATTATGAAAAAGGTCGTGCGTATTACAAGCTGGAAATATTATCAGATGAGTTTGGCCCAGGGTGGAAGGAAATTCCGTTTAGTCATTTACAAATGACCCAGGAAGCCTTTGCACCGATGATTTCTTTTGAGATTCGACAGAATCCTGGAATCCATGGCTGTGATTATCCATTTTGTGATAAGAGGCTTAGTGGATTTAAGATGAAATGGGAGAATGAAGGGTGGGGTGGGCCTTCTTTACAATATAGGGGTGAAAGTGTTGACCAGAAGCAATTCCCATTGCGAAAAAACTATTTTAGTTTTCCCAGTAGCAAATGCGCCATTAAGTCAAAGTTTTCATTCCGCCTTTCTTCTTTTATGACACTCAGCTTATTGATTACAATGCGCTCTTGTCCGAAGGATGGTCAGGTTGCAATGCCACTGACCTTATGGGGCAAGGGAGGTGGAGCACCTACACTCATTGTGCGAGGAATAAGTGCCACAGAGGCTAGAGTGAATCTTGGGACCTTTGATGGCTCTTTGCAGACAAAGGATGGTCCAATCATACAACAGGGGGTGCCCACCTTGCTCTTATTAAGAATTCTGAGAAAGAAGGAAACTGATATTTCTTCTATAGAGTCAATGCAAGTTGGGGCTGCGAGTGTGATTGACTTACAGCAAACTCCAAATGTGCGGAAAATTATGAAGGAATCGAGCCCGATTGCACTGCCTGGCCTTGTTTCTGATGAGCCGGCATATTTCCGATTTCAATCTGAATTTATGGCCTTTGATTTATTCTGGATTCACTTGTTTGATTATAAGCTGGAGGATAATAACTTGTATAGGGAGGCGAGGGCTGATTGGGGCTACTTGCCATAGGAGAAGCCATAGGAGAAGCCATAGGAGAAGCCATAGGAGAAGCCATAGGAGAAGCCATAGGAGAAGCCATAGGAGAAGCCATAGGAGACGCCATAGGCACAGGCAAATCTATAATCCATAACAATAAAATTGAAAAATACATTTGCCCTTGTGTTTAACACAAATGCAAACGTATAGTCGTGAGTTTCTTCAGAGCCTTCCTGATAAGAAGAAGCAGCAGGAGGTTGATGCTATGATTAGGGGTTTTTGGCAGAGTATGTATGTAACTGCTGAGAATGGCCAAACATCATACTTCTTTGATATGACAACTATGAGGAAGATTACACCTGAGTCTGCATCAAGTCGAGTAGTGCAGGCAAGAGCTGCAAATTCACAGACTACTATGACAAATGAGGAGATTGTTACGAGATTTCAGGCAGTTTTTACAGATTGTAGTGTGCGATATGGAGAGGAGTGGGTAGATAGTAATGCTAGCACAAGGGTTCTGAAGAGAGGTATTACGATTGATTGGTCTTAAGCAAGGCTTAGACAACGCCTTCAGGCACAGGTCCAATATCGCCACTGGGTGCATATTTTTTCATAGGATCCGCCTTTACAAATCCAATTGGGCTTGTCAATCCAGGGTCTTCCATACTGTAAAAAATATAGCCTACAGGCTTTCCATCTGCATCTAGGGGTATTGTAAAATAATAATTCGTTTTTCTATAAGCAATTTTCTTTGGTTTTATTACTGGTATAGGAGCTTCCACCTGTGCAGCTTGTGCTGCTACTGATGCTAAATCAACTGGAGGCCCAGCAAGTTGCACGGGTTCAACCTTAAATCTTGCCTCAGTTTCTTGAATATCTTTCTGCAGATTTGGATGATAGGCAAAATCACCGATTGAATCTCCAAGAGCCATGCAACGAAAGGTTCCGTCATTATTATCACTAAAGTTTAATTTGCAATCGACGGCTACACTCTTCATTAGAGTTTGTAGGGAAGAAATAACCCTTTCTTTTCTTAAACTAATGAGGAGAACCTTTTGGTCACTGGTAAGAATGATGAGGCGGTCATCTTCTGGACCACCACCTTTTTGTCCTTGGCCTTCAGCACCGGTTCCTAGAATATCTTCTTCTGCATTTTCACCTTCACCTGCTAAACCTTCGGCATCTCCGCTTGCAGCAGCCACTTTAGCGTTATGCTCTTCCTTTAATCTCCTTGATTCTTCAACTACTGCCCTCCTTTGTTCTGGTAATGCTAATGCAGATTGTTGTATTCTTTCCCAGTTAGCAGCATATTGATTTTCCATACCTCCAGGACCCTTGAAAAATTTATTTGCATTTTCAACTTCTGCCTCATAGATTTCTTCTTCAGATTTAGGAGCTGCTGCTGCTACTGCTGGTGCTGCTGCTGCTGCTGCTGCAGCTGCTGGTAAGGGAACTACCTTACTTGATAATACACGTTTAACTTTTGGAGCACTAGCCAAAGGCTTTACTAAAGGTGCAGCCAAAGGTGCAGCCAAAGGTGCAGCCAAAGGTGCAGCCAAAGGTGCAGCGCTAGCTGCGCTAACAGCAGGAGCCTCAGGAGCCTCCTCATTTTCTTCTGCCGCATCGGCATCCTCAATAAAATCCTCATGGCTTTCAACAATTACCGGTGCCATTGCACTTCCTTCAATCACATATTCTTTCAGCTCTACACGCACTTGCTCCAATAATTTTCCATAGCGATTCTTACCCTTACCTGTGCGACCTTCTCCCCAATAGGCATCAGGAGAAGCTTCAATTAAGTCTCTATTTCCAGTTTCCTTCAGCTGTTGTAAGAGGCCAGAATTCTGCTGAAATTTAGCTCGTAGGCCAGTTAACATTACAGATTCCTTTCTAGAATCCCAGCTGGGGTCAATTGGGTGGTCTGCTTGTGCACCAAGTTGTTTCGCCTTTGCAGGTGTAAGAGAAACACGAATTGCCTCCTGCCATTCTAAATCTCCTGGAAATTTCATGGCCTGGAAATAATGTTCAAGGGTCGGATATACTTTGCCTTCCACATTTACAGGAGACTTGGCAAAGGTTGAGAATCCATGGTATTCATTTGCAATCTTTGATGAAAAGCGAATTGGGCCATCTGGTGATAAGTCAACTCCTGCCACTGGCTCTTCTTGATTAGGACCTTGAGCAACCTTGAAAAACATTCCTTCAGGTAGCTCCTCATCCGCAGATGCTATCGCGGGCACAGGAACTCCTAGAGCCGCGGCATCCTTGGCCGAATAGGAATCACTATGCTCTAGAGTCTTGTCAATTGCCTGAGCTAGAATTGCCTGCTCTGGAATTATAGTGCAATATGTATAGATTTCAACATTTTGCTCGGCCTTGGGTAAATCAACGTGAGAGCAAATACGCACCGCACGACCCTTTACTTGCTGGGTTCTTACTGTATTCCAATAGGGTTCCATGATATGAACACCACGCACGCATTTTAAGGAAAGACCTTCGGCACCAGCAGAAGTAATACAGAATGCACGGCATAAGCCTCCATCAAAATTATTTTCCCACCCAGCATCTTGTAGAACCTTTTGTAGAGTAGGAGGTAGCTTATCTAGACGTGCATTAAACACATCGACGGCTGCACCACGCTGCTCTTTAGAGCCAACCCCCGTAAATTCAATATAGCGTTTCTCAGGGACCTTGGGACCCTTGGCCAGGGATGCAATTGTTCGCTCAGTAAATTTCAAATCAGGAGTAATTTGGATTGGCTCGTATCCATTGGCTTCCATGCAGATTGCAAAAATGCCAATGCCTTCCATTTCTAAGAAATTAGAATAGACCAAGCTGCTTCCATTAATTCTATTGAGATTCTTGAGTATGGCTGCAAATTTTGGAGAAAACTTTTGCAGATTATTCTCAGGGGGACCGTCTAGCATGAGATGGGTCTTGCCCATAGACCTTAACTTATCCTTTGCGGATTTCAGAGCAGCAAGATATGCAGCCTTGGCTTCCTTAGTTCCTAATTGAGCCATAGGTGCCTTCTTTCCAACCTCCTGTAGAGCTTCAGCCTTAGTTTCTTGGTCATCGATTGCCTCCACATCCGCCTCTTCCTTTCCAGCCGCACGGCCTTCTACATCGGCATCTATCATTACGTCTCGGTCCGTCCCAGTCTCAGCATCTTCTTCTTCTAAATTATGGGGACGTGGTCTTGATACTCCCTCTGGAAAAGCAAAATTACATGCTTGACGACTGCTCATGCGGTAATTCGATGCAGATTTCATTGTTGCAATTTCATTTACCTCAGCCCAGACTGCATCACCAGCAGAGCCTTGTTCCTTAGGTTTCTTCATTTCAATCTGGATTTCCTGATTTCTCAACTTGTTATAGATTTTCAGTGAGTAGCCCGTTAGAGGGACACCTACAATTTCATCCTTGATTACCTTAGGCATAACATCTCCCTGGATTCCTCTGTAATAGGAAACAAGTCCGCGAAGACGTTTTTGTAAGACTGCCACATTTTTCAGTGTAACTCCATCTTCTTGTAAAAATGCTCCACGAAAGGGGGTATCCCAGCAGGGCAGAAGCTCTTGTGCAGATGTCATAGCTTTTCCAATTACCTTGATTTTCTGGGCCTTCAATTCAGCATCTAGGCTCTGCCATATTTGTTCAAGATTCGGTATAGGCCTTCCTGGGTCTCTACGCTCAATTCCTATAATTTCACCATCGTCACCCATTACCTTGGTAAAGTGCTCAGGAAGCCGTGTCATTGTAACATCAATACTGCCTTCAGATACTGTGAAATGCACTGTATCTATATCTGGATTATTCTTTGCAATGTCTTCAATAAAGGGTTTAATTTCACGTCCGCCTTCCACTTGCACTCGGAAATCCAGCTTGTGAATTGCTCCGTGTAAAATATTTGCAAGAATCCCTAGCTCTTCTGGAAAATTAATAAGGGGTGTTCCAGAAAGTCCAATTATCTTGGAATTCTTGGCATCCATAAACAGACGGTAAAAGAGATAGCCACGCATATAGTTCTTTGTCATTCCGCATAAGGGTAGTTTCTTTCTTTCGGGCGTAAGAACCTCTAGAGGCAGAGTGCGCCTGCGACCAGGAGGATTACTGAAATACGGCTCTAGACATCCTTGCATTAAGCGAATTAGGTTGTGAATTTCGTCCACCACAATTACAGAATTATCAAAGATTTCAGGAGTTGAGCAGACCATGGTCTTCAAGTCGCGGGCACTGATACCATTGTAATTAATAAATGTTATACGATTCTCAATAGTTGCCTTTAGCTGCATCTTAATTTCATCCTTTTCTACGGGACTTAGGGAATCAAAGTTAGGTGCCTGCTCAAAATCAGGAATCCAGATACGCTCAAGCTGTGCACGACCCTTGGCTCTCTTGGCAAAGAATGATTCAGGGACTCCAAAGACATTTTGTGCGAACATTTTCACCATGACGGGCTCAGGACTTGAGCCAGGCTTCAGGGATAAGGAAGTCCAGTGATTCTGAAGGCGGAAATGTTTGAACCCGCAGAAATTAATCTCACTGATGAAATTATCACGTAAACTGAAGGGGGTCATTACTACAATTTTCAGACCACGGGTTCCAAAGAGTGCCTCAGCTGCAGCAATTGCAGAGCATGTCTTACCACTACCGAGACCGTGGTAGACTAAGAGGCCTCTGTAGGGTGACTCAAATCTTAGATACTCGCGAATGAAGGCTTGGTAATGATAGATTTTCACTTCCTTGACTCCCTCTTCACCCTTGGCTGCACAGGTCGCCACATCTAGAGGTTTTTGACCGGCCTTCGCCTTGGGAAAGATTGGGCCGAATTTATCATTAAGAAATGAACCAAATCCACGACGAGACATTGGGACAAAAATATCGGCGGATTCGATTTGGTATGGACTGGTAGTCTCAATATCTAGGAGAACCTTGGCCTTCTCTTGAAGTTCAGGGCCAAGTTTTATAACTTCCGCTTGTTGGTCCTCTCTTGACTTGGCATTTGCACGTAAATATGCTTTTTTGGCACCCGGGGCACCTGTTTTCTTAGCTTGTTTTACAAGACCGATAAATCCACTGCTAGCTCCTTGACCCAAGCCTTCTTTTACCCTAGCTTTCTTATCACGCTTTTTTGTAAACATTTCTGGGCCTGCTGCAACCTCTTCAGCCGCCCCCAGACCAGAAGTTCCAGAGGTTCCACCTGCACCATCACGAAATTGTGTAGGAACAAGGGAAGTTAAATCCGTTTTCTGTTCAATTGGTAAGGGTGTCTGCTCAAGTGCGAGGACTACCTTCATCTTTGTAAATGCCTTAAACTTAGGTGCACCGGCTGATGCCATCTAATCTTCCTTCTATGTTTTCTTTGTGTATTTCTCTAGCGCGAGACGACTTGCTTCTTGTTCGGCAACTTTCTTATTTCTGGCCTTACTTGTTGCTATTACAAGTCCTTGGGGGTCTAGGACACCCATAGTAAAGACACGGTCATGCGGCGGTCCATCAACACGAACTTCCTTATAGCGTGGTGGCTGGTGGAATTGTGCTTGGAAATAACGGAGAAGTTGGTCCTTGAAATTCGTATCCTCGGCAATGAGTTTGGAGAAATTAATATGCTTTTCCATAATTGAAACGAAAAACTTACGAGCCACATCATAGGCGGCACCCTCATTCCCCTCATGCTCCATAATGGCATCAATCCATGCTTCCAACATAGACCCGAGAATTCTGAGATTATTTCGCCCGTCACAGACTTCTTCCACATGACGACTGAGGATGAGATGAGGAGCGTAGCCCATTTTCTTTGCAAGTTCACCAAGCATATTATTGTTAACAATCTGTGTTCGAAGGCTTGTTAAGAATCCTTCGCCTTCTCCAGGATAACGCATTTTTAAATACTTTCCGACAATAGCTGATAGAACTGAATCTCCTGCAAATTCGAGCTCTTCATTATCTTTTGATTTGAGTGCTAAGCAACCCTCTGGTTTTTCGGCGACAACCATTTGTTCACCGGTTTGCTCGGCCCATACTTCGGGTCGGTCTACATAGGATTTATGAACACAGGATTGGGCGAACCATTTGAGCTCTTTCACTTTGAACTGAGGATTCCCATAACGATGCATGATGCTTTCAACATCTTGCGTCGTTATGTCTTTATTCTTGAGATTCCAGGGATTGAAGGTTTTTACAGCGTCTGCCATCTGTAATAGAAATGTGGGTGGGGTTTAGATAGAATGCCGCCTGGCAGTTATACAAGGAAACTTCGTGGAGGGGTTGTCAATTCTGCTACGCGACTTGCAAATGCTAAGCGAGTTGCGAATGTTAGACGTGCTGCCTCTGAAGCTGAACGTAATGCGGTTCGTGGTTCAAGAAGAGTAAGAAAGGGAACTCTTAAACGTGAAAATTACTTGAGGGGATTATATGCAAATAATAATGGTAATCAAGGAGAAGTAACACCTGAGCCAGTAAAACAAAATAATTCTAGGAAACGTATGTTAAAACTTGCTGCAGATGAGGCAAAGGCACGTAGACTTGAGGAGGAACGCCTTGTAGGTGAACGTAGACGTCAAGCTGCAGAAGCTAAAGCTGCAGAAGCTAAAGCTGCAGAAGCTAAAGCTGCAGAAGCTTTAGCTGCAGAAAATGCAAGGAAGGAGAAAGAGCGTTTAGCTGCAGAAGCTTTAGCGAGGAAGGCCGAGGAAGAAGCTTTAGCGAGGAAGGCCGAGGAAGAAGCTTTAGCTGCAAAGAGAGCTGAGGAACAAGCTGCTGAAAATGCAAGGAAGGAGAAAGAGCGTTTAGCTGCAGAAGCTTTAGCGAGGAAGGCCGAGGAAGAAGCTTTAGCCAGGAAGGCCGAGGAAGAAGCTGCCGAAGCTTTAGCTGCAATTAAGGAGAAAGAGCGTCTAGCAGCTGAAGCTGCAGCTGCTGCAGATGCAAAGAAGATTCAAGAAGCTCAAGCTGCAGCAAATACTTCAGAATCTGATATAAGAAAAAAATTAGAAGAGGCTGTTCACAAATTAAAGCAAGCTGACGCAGCTGTCACAGCTGCTTCTAAGACCCTTCTAGTTACTGGTGGTTATAAAGAATCTAATTTTACACCAAAACAACACGGTGGTGCTCAAACCCCATTTACTCCCGTGCAACAACCAATGGTAGGTGATTTTAGTAAGGGTAAAGAGGCAAATATGTCAAAGGCTGATATTGATAGAGCACCAACAACATTCAAGAATTCTGTTTATACATTATATGCTAAACTCACTGAAAGAAATTTTCATAATTGGGTTCCAACGAATGAAGGAGGTATAACTGAAGCCTCATATTATTATATAAAAGAGGATGGTATTGATGATTTAATTGCATTATTAGAAAATTTTTCAGGAAGAGAAGCTTTATATTTAACACCAGCAATACTAGATTCATTTAATGGTAGAGCCATTAGACCATATGGAAATGAAACAGGTGGAATCGCAGTTGCACCTGAAAAAAGAGGCTCTATATATTTATCCGAATTATTATACTACTATATCAACGAGTTTAAAAAAGATTATCAAGGAGATCTAGGAAATAGAACATGGTTATGGGTAAACACAAAAGATGCAAGTAATAATAATACTGGAAATGAAAAATGTCAAAAATACGCAACGTATGGGTATGATTATTTATATGGAAATCAGCTAGAAAATAATACGTATAAGCCCTTAATTAAATCAGGAAATGGTATTCAATATTATACAATGGTATACTCTCGTCCTAAAATTTTACATGGTATTGCACAAGGTGACCAGTTTCATGAAGTACAATGTGTAAAACAAGTAACCGGTAATTATGACCAGTATGGCTGTGGAATATATACAGCAATTTATTCAATGTTACTCGTATATGTTTCTAAATATGGTGCTGGCACTAATGCGGATAAAGCCTTGTTTAATAATGTTACTCTTATAAAAACTGCAGTTAGTTATTTTAAGTATATGGTTCTTAAATTTCTATTGTATAAAAGAGCAAAGGGAATTAATTTAGAAAAAGATGTTGATAATCAAAAATTATTTGATGCTAACCAGAATTTTACAATAGTATCTTCTGGATTTTTAGATAAAGTGGATACTTCTGGTCAACGATTTCTTGATCAACCATTTGATAATACTCAAAATGATGATTTAATGCACTATGGCTTTGTGGAATACTCAGGGCAGATTGATTTTTATTCACAAGGGTTTCACTGGAATATACCTTTGACACTTGGTAATACTCAAAGACAAATATATTTAAATACCGATTGGTTAACAACAAATGTAATTTATCCAGGTGCACAATTAAACGAAACGATTCCTGTCTGGTGTAGAGCATTTAATTTTAATAAAACTAATGTTAAAATAATAAAGAATTTATATAATTTAGATGATTATATTTGTATTTTTGCAACTGGTAGTGCAGCACACTGGATTACATATGCTATAATAAAATCAGGTGGCAAATTTCAGAGATTAATATGTAATAGTGAAACTCATATTAAGAATTATCCTACAGAGAACTCTATTAATGCTCTTTTACAAATTCCTTCATATAATGATTATATACTAGATATATTAAAGTGTTTTGATCCTTTAACAAGTTCTGCTACAATTGAAACATATGATACATATATAAGCGAAATGGTCTCTTTTTTATTTACCGAATCTTCCTTAAAAAAGAAAATTCCTGATTATATTGGCTTTGTTAAAAATATATTAACAAGAATTATAGAAGCTGATTTAGAACATTATAATAATGATACCTACTATTTTCAACAAAGGGACATGTCTTATCAGGAAGGGATTAATAATTGTAATACCAGGGTTATTCGGCATTTAGATGAATTAATAAATACCAATTCATCACAGGAAATAAAGGACTTTTATTATGCATTAATTTATAGAAATATTAATCAATATATTAAACGCTGTTGGACTGCATTTTCACCAATTACACAGGCTGCAGTTAGTTCATTAGGAAATATTCCAAAACCTCTATCCATAGATGAACTTCGTGCAGCACATCCTAGAACATCAGTGCCGGCACCACCAGCAGCAGCAACAGCAACAGCAACAGCCGCAGCTCAAGCAGCTGCAGCAGCGGCAGCAACAGCAGCAACAGCCGCACAGCAACAGCAACAGCAACAACAGCAACAGCAGCAACAGCAACAACCAGTGCCACCAGCGGCGGCAACAGCAGCAGCAACAGCAGCACAGCAACAACAAGCAGCAGCAGCAGCAGCAGCAGCAGCAGCAACACCAGGAGCACAGCAACCAACACCAGGAGCACAGCAACCACCACCAGGAACACAGCAACCACCAGCAGGAACACAGCAACAACCAGTGCCACTGCAGCAACCACCACCAGGAGCAACACAGCAACAACCAGTGCCACTGCAACCACCACCAGGAGCAACACAGCAACCACCAGCAGCAACACCACCAGCAGGAGCAGCACAAACACCAGCAGCAACACCACCAGGGTCAACACAGCAACAACCAGTGCCACTGCAGCAACCACCACCGCCGCCAGCGGCGGCAGCACCTACATTAAATGGACTAATAGCAAATTTACAAAGTGTAACAGGAAAAATTCAAGCTCCAAGAGCAGCAGCACCACCAGGAACACAGCAACCACCAGCAGCAACACCACCAGCAGGAGCAGCACCAGGCTCAACTCCACCACTACAAATATCACAAGCACCACTAACCTCAGTTACTGGAACAGGTACACCATCAGTAACCCCACGTGTTCAACCAACCCCTCCATCACAGTCTACAACTACAGCAACTGCTCAAACTGCTCAAACTTCTCAAATTGTTTCACCTGTAAATTCCAAAAGAAACCCTAGTGCAATTCAACTACAACCCCTAGGACCCCTCAATCGATTTGTTCGTTTCGGTTACGGCTCTGAGGGTGGGATGTTAACCTCATTTTTTAATTTGTATAATAATGGGAAAACAAGTATATTATCTGGCTCACCTGGAATACAAGGCGATGATAAAGAATTTAAGGAACGTTTTGTTTATGATGATAAAACTGAGAGTGATATCAAGCTTATTATGTTAAAATACTGGAAAGCTTCTCCTAATACCAACAATAAAATAACCGTTTCTGAACCTCAGGAGAATGATTTTAGAGCACCATGTGACGAAGCACATATAAAAATATTAAAGGCTGCCTTTGAAAAATATAAGGGATTCATGGAAAATAAGATTAGTAATAATGCAAATGATACTGATATTAAACAAGCAAATGAAATGCAATTAAATCGTATTAATAGATATTTACAAAAATTAAATGCACCAGTTGATTCTAAGACTTGCACGAGGGGAGAAATAAAGACTGATGGCAATGATGATAATGACGACAATGATCCTAGAACACAGTATCATGCAGTATTAACTAAATTCTTCTGGCTACTACATAAACATGCAAAGGAAGGTGGTGATAAGGGCAAGCTTGAAATTAAACCTTTCTTAGAAGAATTCAAGGGGTTACATGAGGATGCACATGTCTACCTTCAAGAAATTGCAGATTCTGGTGAATTTGAAAAAATTAAGAATGGATATATGGATGGAATGTTAGGAGCAGCTGAGAGTGTACAGGAATTATATGATATTTTACCTATATTATTTCCTAAACGGCATAAGGCTAATAGCGCAGCTAATAGCGGAGCTAATAGCCCAGGTAATAGCCCAGCTAATAGCGCAGCTAAAGCTGCAGCCTTAGCTGGAGCAGCAGAAACGGAAAAACAATTAAAGCAAACAATATCTAGACTTGAAGGAGAATTAGAAGCATTAAAGAAGATTCCAGAAGGTGCACCTGCTGCAAATGCTGCAGCTGCAGCTGCAGCTGCAAAAGCCGAAGAGGAATTAAAAACTCGATTAGAGAATGTTGAGAAAGAGTTAGTTACAGCTAAGGCAGCAGCCGCTGCTGCGCAGACAGAAGCAGCTACTGCAAAAGCAGCCGCTGTTGCTCCTACACCCGATCCTGCTGCAAAAGCAGCATTAGAAGCAGCAGAAAAAACCGCATCAGAGAATTCTGCTAAAGTAACTGCACTTGAGGCAGAATTAGCAGCAGCAAAGACCGCTGCTGCCGCTGCTACCACTGCTACTGGCACTGCTAATACAGATATTCAAAGGTTACAAGGAGAATTAACAGCTGCGCAAGATGCCCTCGCCAAAGCTAAACTTGACGGACAAGCAGCAGAATCTGCAGCAACTGATGCGGCAAGTAAATTAGCTGGAGAAACTAATAAAGTAACTGACCTTCAAGCACAATTAGCAGCAGCAGCAGCAGCAGCAGCAGCAGGAGCAGCGAATGCTGCAGAGATTACAAACCTACAAGGACAGTTGGCAGCTGCACAAGCAGCAGAAGCTGCTGCAGTGGCGGCTGCTAAAGCTTCAGGAGTAGCCGAGGGAACCGCTGCGGCACAACTAGCGGCACAAGCTGCGGCTGCAGCAGCAGCAGCTGATTTGGCTACAGCAACTGCTAGAGTAGCTGAGCTTGAAACAGAATTAGCAGCAGCGGCAGCAGCAGCAGCAGGAGGAGCAGCGAATGCTGCAGAGATTACAAGGCTACAAGGAGATTTGGCAGCAGCACAAGCAGCACAAGCTGCTGCAGAAGCAGAGCGGGATGATTGTAATGCTAGACTGCAAGGTGCTGAACAACAAAAAGCAGAACTGCAAAGAACTACGTCTGAGGAAATTCAACGACTCACAGAGCAATTAGCAGCTTCTGCACAAGAAAATCAACGATTAACCGCACTAGTTGCAAGTAAAGAAGCAGAAAAGTTAGAGCTTGATAGACAACTTGGAGAAAGAGAAGCTGAAAGAGCTGCATTAGAAACTCAGTTAGCACAAGCTCGTGGACCAGAGCTTGCCGCCCTTCAAACTCGAATAAATGCAACAGATGCTGAGTTAGAACGTATACGAGGGCTTCAACGTGACGCGTCAGAATTAGTAAATGCAGCACAAGGAGAATTAGCTGCAAATAGAACTAGTTCAGAACAAACAATTGCTCAATTACGTGCATCCCTAGCAGCAACAGAAACAGAGCGTGATGATATACAGGAGTCTTTAGATTCCGCTCAAACTAAGGAAGAAGAAGGAAGATATGCATTAGAAGAAGAAAAAAGAAAGACAGCTAGCGCTATAGCTGACTTAGCGCAACTACGTAGACAATTAGAAGTAGCAATTGCAGACAAGGAGCAAGCAGCAGGAGATTTAGTAGGCGCTCAAACTGCCTTATTTGAAGCAAGGCGTATAGGCCAGGGGACTGAAGGAGACAGGGCTGCCTTAGCTGCTATTGAGGCAGAGAAGAGACAAATAGAAGCAAGGCTTGCTGCTGCAACTGGAAGGATTGGAGAAATAGAAACAGAAGCTGCTAGATTACAAGCAGACCTTGATACAGCTAGGGAACAAGATGCAGAAAAAGCTGCAAGGATTGCAGGGCTGAAGCAAGAGCTAGCTACATTACGAGCGGAATTAGCAGAAGCAATACGAAACGCACAAGCAGCAACACAAGCAGCAGCAGAGGCAGCCGCACGGGAAAGAGAAGCAGCAGCAAGAGAACAAGCTACAAGCCAGGCTGCTTTAGCAGCAAGAACATCGCAACAAGAAGGCACTGCTCAACTAGAAGCAGCGGAACAAGCTGCAAGGCAGAGAGCAAGTGGTATTGAAGAAGAATTAGCTAAACTAAGAGCAGAAAAGGCTCAAGGGGTTGCCAGAATTAGAGAATTAGAAGGACAAATACAATCTATAAAAACAACACTGGCTGCGAAGTCTGCATCAGAAATTCAAGCGCTCACAGAACAAATAGATGAACAAGATGAAGAGCTCATTAAATTACGGGCGGCGGTGGAGGCAACGAAAATACAAATACCAACATTAATGAGACAGAATAAAGAGTATGTTAGCGAAATAGCGGAATGCAGGGCTGCACTTGTTGCATTAAGAAAAGATTCTGAAATGAGAATTGCAGCAGCAGAAGGAGAAGCTCGTGCTGCAAAAGCTGAACTTGAAGAATTAAGGCATAAAACTCAAGGGCAAATTGAAGCAGCAGCAGCAGCAGCGGCAAGTGCACAAGCTGCACAAGCCAGGGCAGATGCTGCAAGGGCTCAACTAGAAGCAGCAGCAGAAGCAGCAGCAGCAGCAGAAGCAGCAGCAGGAGCAGGAGCAGGAGCAGGAGCAGGAGCAGGAGCAGGAGCAGGAGCACCACCAATACCACCAGCAGGTAGCGCTTTACCTAGTGTGCCCGAGGAGGAAGAAGAGGAAGGAGAGGATGAGGGTAAAAGAGCAGCAGCAGCAGCCGCCGCTGAAGCAGCAGCAAGAGCAGCAAGGCCACCAGGGGGGTCAGGAGCACCAGGGGGGCTAAGATTAGGGACTGGACCAAGTTCAGGAAGCTCTAGTGAATCAGGAAGCTCTAGTGAATCAGGAAGCTCTGGTACATCATCAAGAAGCTCTACCGGTGCTGTCTCGCACGCTCCTACTGAAGAAGAAATTGCTGAAGCAGATTCTAATTATGATAGAATTTATCAAGAAATTATTGTTGCAAGGGCTGCCGCCATGATTGTAGCACCAAAATTAATGCCTGGATTAAAGGAATCTGACAAGAATAAAAAGTCTGTGTGGTATGGAAATATAGCAGCGGCAGAGGCAATGGATAAAATAGAAGAAAGGCTTAATGCTGGAGAAAAACTTCCCCCATTAGAAAGGAAGGTAGAATGGCCTCAAAGGCAGGCTGAACTAGAGAAAGAATATATGATACAGGCGGGATTTAAATGGATTACACTAAGCCCCACCGCTAGGGCTTATGGCGATAAAGAAGGTTGGTCACTTTATAGTCCTACACAGGTTAAAACAGGCATATGGGCAGAAGAGGTAGATGAACCAATGTCGAATAAAGCTGGAGCGAAAGTAGCAAAATACACTGGAAGCTTTCATGGTAAAAAAACAAAAGATGCAATTAAAAGAAAAATTGAATTATTAAGGGAACGAAAACGTATATCAGCACCAGATGGACCAGCTGGACAACTTAGACAAGATGGAAAAAAGCAAGGTGTACAAGTTCTACAACTTGTACAACGTGGACAACGTGGACAAAGTGGACAAAGTGGACAAGGAGGTGGTGCACGCAATGTTGCCTTTGGGGATCAGAGATTTATTTCATTACTAGCCGAACAACTTGCATGGGAAGATGCAATGAAGGAATATGAAGGCCTAGAGCCAGAATATCAGCAAATGCTACCCAAACCCGAGAAGGCCCCATTATACAAGATAACACAATCATTCCATCGCTTCATCGATACAAACTCTGACCCTGGATTACTAGAGGAAGCCGATGAACATGTATATTTAATTAATCCAGAAGTAATCGATGGCTTTTATGAAGGTGATGAAGGTGCACTCAAGCGTATAGTCTCCATATATGCAAATGCAATGCCCGATATAGATGAAGCCTATATTCCAAACCTTGTGCGAGCTCACTTAATGAGGACCTTAGTATAATATAATAATGCCATCCTACTTTGATATTGCATCTGGTCTACCTGGTTTACCTAATCCGCCTAGTGAAACGGCTAAGGATTCGCCTAATACTTTACCGTATCGCTATTACAAATGTTCAAAACACACTTGTAATAAAGTTAGACAAGCAGATAAAGGAACCATTAATATTCCCAGTTATATTCCAGAATCCCTGGATAAGTGTCTTATAAGATGTCAACTGAAAACTTTTTTACCAATTACAATTAGTTAAATGTTATCCCTTGGTCTTAAGGCGAAATATTCACTCTATAGTGCCCTAGTATTTTTCTTGATTGCCTGCCCTGAAACATTTAAATTAACCCAATCACTCTTTGGCTCCTTATTTACTATTGCAAATGGCGGATGCCCTACGCCCCTAGGATTCTTCTTCCATACCCTTATATTCTTCCTTGTTTTATTAGGCCTCATGTTGTTTCCGCGTGACTCTTAGCAAAGCTTGGCAAGCCTTAGCAAAGCTTGGCAAGCCTTAGCAATGTAGCAATATCCTTATTTAATTCCACATTAGACCAAATAATCCCATGATTCTTTCGCCTAATGACAATTGCTTCTGCAGCATTGAATGCCCTATTACTATCCCACCCTAATGCCTGCCCATTAGCACAATGACCAAGCATAACATGTAAATCCTGCTGTGACCATCTAGGGTCCAGAGGTCTCTTTGCAATCGTATACAGTAACCCTGAACGCATACCTGTGACCCAGTTCATTTGTAGTAAAAACTACAGATTTTGTTTAGGTCTAATAGATAAATGAGTAACGTCCGTATCATTCTTATTGCAGGCATTGCTCTAGCACTTATTGCATATATGTCAGTCCTGGTAAATAATAGAGGTCTAAGAATCGATGCATTTACCGATTTGAGTCAAAAGACCAATGTCTTTACCATGTATTACATGAATGGCTGCCCTCATTGTGAATCCATCCTACCTGATTATAAGGGATTTGCAGCAGATGGTCAGTTTACACTAAATGGAAAGAAGACCCAGATTCGTATGTTAGAGCAAGCCGACCCTTCGGCAGCTCCTGAGCTACAGGCTCGCAATGTCAAGGGATTCCCCACCTTCATCCTGGAAACTAGTTCTGGCGATTTCGTTGAATATCAGGGTGATAGGTCAATTGATGCAATTAAGCAGTTCATTGGACAGAATGCCGTCTAAGAATTTTACGTGCCCCTGCATACTTATTTGAAATCCACTGTAATCCGGCCTCATAGCCGTTCTTTACTAGTTTAATACGGTCTTCCCGGCTAATCTCAAAATCCCATGATGCAGTATTATAAGTTGGAATTTTTATAATACTGGAATACCACTTACTTAAGATTATCTCATGACGCGAATGAATTAAGCATGAAAATAAGGACGTCATGAAACTCATCAAGTCTGTTGGATTTTTCTTCTCAGAATCCTGGGAAAACCCAATACCAATACAATTCTCACGCTCTGTTTCTGTTAATGCATGTATTGGTAGGCTCCCTTGTATTCCACCATCGCTCAAGAGATTACCAGTAATTGGATGTATTACTGGTGTAAAATAAAGAGGGAGGGCCATTGATGCACGAAGGGCATCGATTATCCTTACATTAGGTGTCTTCTCCAGGGAAAACTCACATGTTGTATATTCTTTTAAATCGGTGGCCCAACAACGAAATTTAATTTTCGAAAGATTTAGGGCATTAAATTCTGAAAAGGTTACCGTTGGACTAATTTTGATTGCAACTCTAAAAATAGATTCCAAGAATTTTATTAAATTTGTTCCATCGTCGATTCCAAGAGTTTCTGGAAATGTCATTAGGGCTTCAGGATTGAGATTTCGAATATGGCTAAATTCAAATTCAAGAACAAGTGACTCCAGGGTTTCAATAGATAAGCCAGCTGAAATCATAAAGGCAAGCCATGCCCCTGCACTGACACCTGAGATTTCCTTCAACTGTGTTAAAAGTCCACTGGTTTCTAGGGCCTTCATGGCTCCTACAATGGAAACCACCTTTACTCCGCCTCCACTCAAGATTAAATATTTTGGAGGCACTGGTTTCATTACTCCTGATAATCATTGGGGTTTTAGATACTAGCGGACTTTTTTATAGCCTCAAAGAGTTCTACAAGTATAGAAATGTCAGGGGTTCCCCAACTGCCTGCCAATACCTTATTTGATGTAAGACTAAAAAAAGACCAGGCCCGGCAGCGCGCGTATAACCAAATTCTCGAGCAGGCACTACAAAAAGTTGCTCATTCTGCAACTGCCCCAAATCAACCAACCTTTGTGTATTTTAATGTTCCTGCTTTTATTCTTGGTCTTCCTGGCATCGATTTGAAAGATTGTGTGATATATATTGTGTATCAACTAAGGGCTCAGGGGTATGAAGTGAGGTATACCTATCCAAATTTACTATGGATTTCTTGGGCCCATCATGAGCGCCAGTATTTAATGGAGAAAAATCCAATTGTCCAATCCATGATGCCACCAAAGATGGCAGGACCAGAAAAAAGACGTGGACCATCGATGATTTCTTTACAACAGGCTGCTACTTCTACACCAAATGCAGGTCCTGCTCTAAGAGCTGCTGATTATACACCACCGGCAGGTTTTGTAGAAACCATGGAGCGTCCATCACCTTATGCAAAGCCTAAGCAGTCAGTCAGATTTTCAGACGCAAAAGATTCATTGGGAAATGTTCTGGATGAATTATGGAAGATATAAGTAGTATGTGGAAATATTGTATATGCCTTATTGCTGGAATAGGTTTATTAGTACTTATATATCGATTATTTTATGTGGTTGATGGCTTTTATACTATAGCAGACGGATGCCCAGGTTCTAGTGTTTGGAATGAGACTGCAAAGGCATGTAGGGATCCAGATTGTACACCAGGCCAGAGGGGCACACGTGGTCCTAGTGGTATGATATGTGCCAATTTATCTAATCCCACATTCACACCTACAAGTCAGGCAGATTGTCCTAGTGGAACGACCTTTGATGAAGTAGGTAAAAAATGTCAAGTTTGCACTACCTTGTCAAATGGAACGGTCGAATGTCGTTCTCCTGGCACATATGATACACAACCTACATTCGTTCAAGGTAGTATAAATGCAGAGACTGCTAGAACTGATATACGAACGACCCCTGGAGAAATAGATTATGCAGATTGGATGGATGATCCTAGAACTAGTTCTGACTTAAGAGGCTCTGGAGGCAGTAGTTCATTCCTAGGCTCACATTATTTAGCTGGCACTAATAACTTAATAACTGAAAGTGATGCTGATAAACCATATGATTCACTTGAAGATGATTATAGTAAGCTAAGAAGTGGAGGCGGATTTAATTACGAGGATGATTACGATTATTATGATGAAGACGAAGATGAAGATTATGATGAAGCATATACTGATTTAACAAGTAATCGTAAGGCTGGAGAATTAAAGGAATCTTCAATAAAAGAGAAGACATATAGAGATTATATGATATATTCTCGCTATATGGAACGGCCTTCTGAAATGTCATATAATAAGAATGAAGGAGATTATAATACTGATGAATTTTCTACAACACTTGCTGAAAGACTATGAAGAAGTCCATGAAGCCTTGCAGCTACTGCCTTACCCACCTTGCGTTTACCAGTTGAATCAGATATTGCGGCAATATCTACTTCTCCTAGACTCATAAGTCCTTCAAGGTTCTTGGCTTTCTCTAATATCAGCCGCCCAAGAGCTTCACTGACCCCGCGACATTGTGTTAGAACCCCTAATAAAAAGGAATCTGGAGAATCCCTTGAATTTGATTTAGTATACGAAGCTGCAACTGGGGTAGCTGAATTTCCTGCTCCTGATTGCCAAGAATAGTGCGCCTTATCCTTTTGCCATTCTGATTCAATTAGAACTGCTAGAGCCATGGTGGCTTCCAGGGTCTTAGTCTGAAATACAGGAATACGATGGTGAAACTGGATTCTGGCAATTATCTTGAGCACAGAGTCCCCAGTGAATCTGCGACCCTGGAATCCCGCAGTTTCCCCTTCAATAACATAGCCAATGGCAACCTTGTGTTCATTTGCATAGGCTAGAAGACGACCCCGTTGCTCTTCATAACGTCCATCTATAATACTGGCTTCTAGGTCTTGCAGCGACTTGCGCTCTAGAATAACACCGCCCTCCAGTAAACTACCACTTTCGCTTAATTCACCAATCCATATATCGCCGACAGGAGGAGTTATGGTTTGTAGGGTTTTTCCAAGGGCTAAGGCCTGAAGACCCCTTTCTCTGTAATCTAACCAAATGGGCATAGAGTATAGTATTGTATTTTATTTAGACTAGAACTATAGATGAACCTTAAGTATATCATACTATTATTTATAGTTATTCTTGCTCTCTTCTTATATCTTATGTATCGTTACGCAATTGATTCACCCTATAGAATTAATTCAGCCTATGCAAAACAACTCATACATGAAAAAAAAATAGATGTAATATTGGATGTTCGAACAAATGTAGAACGGGCTACCCTTGGACATTATCCTGGGTCAGTTCATATTCAAAGTTCAGAATTAAATGACTTAATGCCTAAGTATTATCCTGATAGAAATATACGTATTCTTGCTTATTGTAATTCCGGACAACGAGCAAGAATTGCTACTGAGAAACTCCATGCCTTGGGATACGTAAATGCAGTATATATTGCAACAACATATGTATCTTTAATGTAATTTTATACTATACTTTAATCATTTAGCTCACTCTAGTCCTAAAAACTTACGCCCTATCTTACTTGTTACAAACATGCCTAATCCAGATGCAATCTGAGCATAAAATACCGGAGTCTTTTTTGTGCAACATAATAAATATAAGGATAATCCAACAAACATGAAGAAACTAAGCCAGAATAACATTGTAAAGGTGTCCATTCTCTATTTTATGTACCATTTGAAATTCTAGCTGCTCTAATCTATACCACATAAGCCTAATAGTCTTATGTAGTATTTACTATATGACATTGTATTTATTTATCAGTAGGCTGTCCAATCCAGTCTGTTGTAGTATAGGTAGGAGCAAACATACGCTCTAAGCCAGGTGTCCAACGCATGTAATCGGTGCGTGATGATCGGGTGCTGGTGGTAGGTTCATAAAAGGGATCACGGCCGGCGGCGACTTCCATTGCTGTTGGTGGAACTTCAATCTTTGCCTCTCCTGGACCAGGCTGATTACTAGAGCTTGTAGGAGCATCTGGAAGGTCATCCTCATATTCTACCTTGTCCTTTAGACTTCTTGTATTTACCACTTCAAAGACATTCTCATCGCGTTTATTTACAGTTGGCACGAGGCCCTTGGGCTTATATATTTGCTCTAGTAACTTCTGTGCATCATACGCGTCATAGGACATCGTATCTCCTGTTTTTCTTGGTTGATATGTTGCTAAAATTTCTCTTTCTTCTCGTTCAAGTGCACTCGTGTCGGAAGGTCTTAAATTACCATCCCCAATATCCTTATAAGGAGTATTTAAATCAGTGGCAGAAGATTCTGAAGAAAATCCCTCAATATACTTAGCTTGTCCTGATTGAAACTTGCTGGAATTTGGAGGATAGTTTACCCAATCAAGAGGGTATTGACGGGTTAATTGATTTACTTGTTGTTTCTTCAATTCTCGGTCACCCTCATTTTCAAATACTGCTTCTAACTCATATTGGTCTAAACTTTTTATAGGCTCAGTCGTATAAGGAAACATTGTTCTTGTTGAAGTATCTAGGACAACATTTGATTCCCTACTGTTCTTAAATCCCTGAATATTGCTGCTGTCCCTGTTTACAAGTGAAGTAACAAGGAAAATACACAAGATTACTAAGCCAATTGCAGAAACAACTTTTATATTTACCCACTTTGGAAGACCTTCCATTACTATCTTCTGTCTATAAAACTTTATAGCCAGTAATTAGATGGTATCTAAAAACCGACGAGTAACAAGGAAACACGGAAAGGGACAAGTATTGAATGTCCGGTCTCCTGCAGCCGTAAAGTTATTTGAGAAAGCGGTAGTGAAGGGTCCCTTAACATTAGTATATGTGAATGCAAAATGGTGTGGAGCTTGTCATAAGTTTAATGATGAGGTGTGGAGTCATCTTACGAAGTTAAAGAACAAGTCTGTAAATTTGGCTTCAATTGATTCTGAAATGATAGGAAAAACAAGTTTGGCAAATGTTCCTCGTAAATTTTATCCTACCCTAATGCTCGTTGGAAAAGATAAGAAGCCAGCAACCTTTGAGGACGAGGAAGGTAATGCTACCAATGCTATGCCTCGCAATAACACCTTATCTGAAGATAAAGAAGCATTATCGAATCTTGTGCAAGACCCAAGTATTAATTCCTCTATACGTAATTCTGTACGCGAATCAATGACTAATACCTCGCCTATGAACTCAACTATGAATCTGGCTGCTAGTGCAAATAGTCCTCGTAGGGCAACTGTTACTAGAAAAAGTCTAGCAAAGTCCCCATTTGATGTAATAAATGGTATGCCGAACGAAGTCGGCTCCTCAAATGCTAAAAAATCATCTAGTTCCCAGGAATTAATTAACTCTATGAATACTACAACTTCTCAAAATGCGCCAAGAACGGTAAATACAATGAAAATGAATTCTAATAGTAAACAAATGGGTAACTCTTTATCTAAACGAATTGCATCATCTAGCCCTCCCGACATTGGTGCTGATTTAGTTTCTTCTCAAACTAAATCTCTCACACCCACATCCTCAATTACTCAAGAGACTCCAAGGGGCGAGACAATGCTTTCAGCAATTAAACAAAAAGCAGGACAACTAAGGTCAATGTTAAAACTGCGCTCTTCTACAAGAAAACGAAAATAACCGGGCTAAAAATTGGTTCATTTCCTTTTATAAATAAACGCACAAAAGATGTCCGTAACATTTCACATCCTAGACGCCCTCTCACGTGACCAATATATGGTGGTGACGCGAGAGACTGCTGAAGAGCAAGAGATTGAGTATAGCTGGGATGACAATGCAGACCCTGATATATCCTATGGTAAGGCCGACACCAATAAGAAGAAGTGTATGATGACAATTCACCTCTTTGGAATGACTGCTGATGGTGAGAGTCTTCGCTGTGATGTGGAAGGCTTCCGGCCATTTCTCTATGTCAAGGTCCCTCCATCTCTCGAAATCATGCAATTCCGTAGTCAACTTGGCCAGGAAGCACCTGCATCCATGTCTATTGAGCGTGTAAAACGCAAGGAGCTCTATGGATTCACGGCGGACGAGGATTTCGTATTCTTCAAGCTTTCCGTGGCAAACATGAAGGATTTTCGTGCAGTCAAGAATATCTTACTCAATGACCATCAAGAGCCTATCTTTAGCTTGAGCAAGAACTCGCCACCCTTGGCCATTTATGAATCTGGCCTTGACCCCCTTCTACGATTCTTTCATCTTAGAGATGTTGCACCCTGTGGGTGGGTTACGGTTGAGCCTGAGAATGATTCGCATGATGAGGAGACTGGTATCCGTGTGATTACGTGTCAATGGGACGTAGTAAGTCCTGAGCTGAAGCCGCCGAAACCCGCTGCGCCATTCAAGACACTTTTCTGGGACTTGGAGTGTTATTCTAAATCAGGGGACTTTCCTGTAGCCAAGCCAGACCGAGGCTCAGGTGACCCCATCATTCAGATTGGCTGTGTCCTGAAGGATTCAGATAGCACTATTCAAAAGACCATCTTTGTCCTCGATAGCTGCGACGATATTGATGGTGCAGAGGTGAAGCATTATTCGACCGAAAAGGAAATGCTTCTTGCATGGTTCGACTGGCTGATTCAGACAAATCCAGATGTCTGGGTTGGCTACAATATCTTTGGTTTTGATGAGCGCTACTTGTGGCAGCGTGCAGAGGTTTTGAAGATTACAGGTGATGAGAATCTTCAAAAGATGAGCAGGCTCTTTGGGCACGGGGGGCGTGTATCACTTCAGGAGAAGCGCCTGGCTTCCTCGGCTATGGGAGATAATTTCCTTCATACTCTCTCATTGCAAGGTCGTCTTCAGATTGACTTGTTCCACGTGGTGAAGCGTGGATACCAGCTGGCTTCTTATAAGCTGGATGAGGTAACAAAATACTTCATGTCTGGAAAGCTCAAGTCAGTTGCACACAATGAGGATGGCTCATGGCAAATCAAGACTAGTGGCACTGGTAATGCTCGTATTGGTCGTGCAATTGTCCTCTTGGATGAAACCGGCGATGAGCTTACCGATAAGCTCCCAATTATAGACGTGGGTGATGGATTTATCAAGGTGCAGCCAGCAGGTGCAGATGCTGAGCTCGACACGGACATGGCCGTCAAGTGGGTTATTGTGAAGGACGATGTGAGTCCAGCTGATATCTTCAGGCTCCACAGGGGTTCATCCAAGGACAGGGCAACGATTGCGGCCTATTGTATTCAGGATTGTGACCTGACCATGGACCTCTATAACAAGTTGGAGACCTTCAACAATGCCATGTGTATGGCAAATGTATGCTCTGTGCCTGTGACAATGATTTTCACCAGAGGTCAGGGAGTTAAGATTGAGTCCCTCATCTTCAAGTTCTGTAATACGGCAAATATGACTATTGTTACACAGTCTTCCCCGCCATTCAACTATGTGGCTCCTGAGGGTGAGCTAACAGAAGCCCAGGATTCGTATGAAGGTGCAATTGTTCTAGACCCAACTCCTGGATTCTATACTAAGAGTCCAATTGGTGTCTGTGATTTCGCCTCGCTATATCCATCAACCATTGAGTCAGAGAATATCAGCTATGACTCGCTTCTCTGGTCAAAGGATTATGGACTTGATGGAAAGGAACAAAAGATGGTATCCTATGGCGACGTGGAAAAGTATAAGGCTGCAGGTGAGGCAATGGGTTGCAGATGGATTGATATTTCCTTTGATATCTGGAAGCCTGACCCTCAAGATTTTCGAAAGAATCCTAAGAAACTCAAGATGGGCACTCGAGTCTGCAGGTATGCACAATATCCTGGCACCAGGAAAGCTGTGCTGCCTAGAATTGTGCAGGGGCTCTTGGCGGCGAGGGCGGCTAAGCGTGCCGAGATTAAGAAGGAGGCCGACCCCTTCAGGAAGGCTCTCTTGGATGCTGAGCAGCTGGCCTACAAGTTGACGGCGAATTCTCTCTATGGTCAGCTAGGCTCTGGAGTGTTCAAGGTGAGGTTGCAGAATTTGGCAGCCTCTGTTACGGCCTATGGCAGAAAGCAAATCATGTTTGCCAAGGCGGCTATTGAGAAGTTCTATGGCCCAGAAGCCAATGACCCGCGTTGCTCAGCCTTTGTGGTCTATGGTGATACTGATTCACTCTTTGTTGAGATAAACCCGAGGAATCCTAAGACAGGTGAGCGCCTGGAAGGCCGAGAGGCTATTCAGGCAACTATTGACATTACGACTGAGGCAGGTGAGTTTATTACCAAGGCTCTCAAGAAGCCACATGACTTTGAGTTTGATAAGGCCTTCTATCCCTTTATTATCTTCAGCAAGAAGCGCTACGTGGGTAACATGTATGAGGAGAATGCAGATGACTATTGTCAGAAATCCATGGGAATCGCAACTAAACGTCGTGACTATGCGGCCATTGTTAAGACAATCTATGGTGGAGCAATCAAGATTCTCCTCACAAATAAGGATGTGGCAGCAGCTGCTGCCTTTGTGAAAAAGTGGGTGGATGAGCTAATGGATAATAAGGTGAGTTTGAATCAGCTTATGCTTACAAAGAGCCTTAGGTCCGAATACAAGGCTGCAACACCGCCGGCTCATAAGATTCTGGCTGACCGTATTACTGCGAGGGACCCTGGTAATGCGCCAGCCTCAGGAGACCGTCTCTCCTTTATCTATTTCAAGCCACCAGCAGGATTCAAGGGAACCCAGGGTGACCGTATTGAAACTCCGGCCTTTATGAAGGCAAATGGACTCAAGCCTGACCCTCAATATTACATTGAGCATCAGCTGGAAAATCCAGTGGGTCAATTATTCAGTATTCTGGTTGACCAACTTCCTGGAGGGAGACCACCGCCTCAGGGATGGAATTCAGACCCAGAAATGCAGGCAGCTGAGCGAGAGCTATATGCCCGTGATTATCTCTTCAAGCCAGCAAAGGCCAAGGGCACTAATACATTAATGAAAGCCTGGGGTCTATCGGATGTGGTAGTCAGGGCACCACTGGCAACGTCTATTAGCTCAAGGGCAAAACCAAAGACTGCCGCACCCATGGTAACGAGGGCTCAACAGCTCTTTATGGATAAGATGCTCGTTGACGAGACAAAGAGAAAACCTAAGAAGAAGTAAGATGATTGAAATACAGACTATAGATGCAAAATCGGCACCAGCAGTGCTTTCTAGGTGGGAAACTGAAGATTCATATTATTCTGGAATGAAAACATCTATTGCTGGCCCGATAAATATGAAGGCGCGAGCAAATCCGTATCTAGAGAGCCCTGAATCAGTGGCAAAAACCGAGAAAGTAGATTTCTCCTTTCCATTGAATGGTCCAATCCAGCTTGTCTATTTGCATCCATCTTCAGATTCAGGTCTACCTCATACTCGTGGTAAGACTGGAATTGCCATGCCTGTTTTTTTACTTTGGGAACCGAGCAATAAAACAATGCAGCATGAATTGGTGCACTTATCTCAGAAACAGTTTAGGGAAAAATGGTTTTCTTTTTATGAGAAGGCCTGGAAATTTCGCAAGGCAACTGAGAAGGAGCTTCTTTCGATTCCTATAAAATGGCGTTCAAGGCGCCGTATAAATCCTGATACTCTTAGCTCCCCATATATGGTCTGGCGTGAAAGATATATACCCTTGGCGGTATTTATCAACGAAGGAACGCCAGATATAAGGTTCTGTAAACGTGGGTTTTGGGACTTGAAGTTAACACAATGGACATGGGAAGAACCTCCGGGTTGGTTAGAGTTATTTTCAACAGGATTTAATGATGAGCATCCGAATGAAATTGCAGCACACTGGATTGATGGGTCGGCTGGAAAAGAAAGACAACTTATGTTTGGCCAGGTATTCAGTTAATCCGCGTAGTATTTAGATACGATTTTTCACAATGTATAATTCTAATGAAATAGGATTAGACTGGAAAGGTTCTTTAGAGACACTTTCTAGTATTCCTGCAGCTAAATGTGTAACCCTAGGTCTAGACGGGTCACTAAAAGATAAACATGGTAAAGAAAGATGTAAAATGAATATTGAAGAAACAGTGGCCGATAACACTCTAGGTAAATTAGTTTGGGTAAAACGATATAGTGATTCTTTAGCAGAAGATTTATTAGTAAAAAAACCAATATCTCAGAAACATGCAAAACAAGAAGCAGTTATACAATGGTTAGTTCATAAGTCACTTTCAGAGTATGGTTTAGGAGAGCATTGTCCAAAAGTAATTGATGTATTTTCTTATTTAGGGTCTACATGGTTTTCCATGGAGCCAATATATTCTGCACCGCTTTTTAATACATATTTACATTCATTACCCACATGGTCAAAGAAATCTAAAGAAAATGGCTATGCAGTAATTAATATTCTTGCTCAGATTGCCTTATCCTGTATAGTTCTAGAGCGAGCAATAGGATTTAATCATAGAGACCTTAAACCGGATAATATTCTGGTGAAATTGGATGTATTCAAGGCACATTCATTAAAATGGTCTGGCGAATTTGATATACATATAGCTCCATCGCATACAGCAATCTTAGTTGATTATGGGTTTTCTTGCTTGGGACCTGGAAAGGCGCCATGGATACAATCTGGAGATGACATTCTTCCTCCATTCGATCCGTGCCCAAAGGTTGGGCGTGATATTTTTATGATCCTTGTTTTCTTATTATGGCAAAAAAGTGTCAGGGATAGTTTAATAGATGAGCATTTAGAATTCTTTAAGAAATCCTTACATTTATCTACAGATAGGCTTGCAGAAATGATGAATACAAATAAAAATCCATCAGACTGGATTTATATGTTAATTACTGAGCGAGGGTTTCAATGTCCCGCACTAGATCCACTAGTCTGGCTGAAGACCTGTTCTATTACATTTCCAGAAATTGTAGTTTTCAGATGATCCTCCTCATCATCTCCGTGCGCACCTCGTTCAGGTGGCGGGACCTTATTCTGCCAGAGTTCATTACACCTTCCTACGCGATGACCTGCTTCACCACAAATACAACAAGGGATTGCTTCCATTGTTGTATGGATGGGATTTTAATCATTCATTTTTACTAGGCAAAATTGAGCCATGCACTATACCGATTGTAGGTATATCATTTCTAAAATGAATTCTGCTACACCAACGTTTAGTCCTAGTGCAAGTCAATCTTCTACTCAGAGTCTAAGTTATAGCCAACATCCTACTCACTCTTATACTTCAACGCCGCTGTCTAGTTTTACATCGAGTCTCAGTCTACTATTCACTTCAAGTGAGAGTCCGAGCCCTAGCTTAATGCAAATGTATACGTATACGTATACATATACACAAATGCAAACACTAGCTCCCACGGTTACATCGTATCCTAGCACAACGCCCACTCAAATATGCAGGCTTGCACCCCTGCCAACAATTAACTCCACGATTCTTTCGAGCGTTTCTGATAATACATTCTATGCGGTTATTTCAGCACTTGCAATACTATTTCTTCTAAATCTTTCTTGTTCAATTCATTATTATACTGAATATACTAATGAGAAATCAAAAAGAAAATTGTTCGACCAGATTCATCAAAATCCCATTCATTCAACTGTGAGGAGCACATTTAACCAAGTATAACGGGAGGAGTATAGTAAACATTTTTTAGTCCATATTCTTTCATGCATTTCTCCAGGAATGGACGACACTGTGCACAAGGTTTTGAGCCAACAAATGGGTCTTCAAGCTCTAGGTCTTTTTTTCTAGAGATGCGCACCACATACATCTCAGCATCCTTTAGCTCATGGATATTTCCAATTTCCTTCACTACATTACGCTCTGCATGAATGCTGCTTGTGCAGTATCCAGAGCCCCTACTTCTAGAGCCAAATCCATTTGTTGCTTCAGCTATGATTCGTCCGCGTTTCATCAGCACTGCCACATGAATACTGGCAAAATGTGCATATCTAAGATTAATTGTCCTGGGATTACTCAGAATTTGCTCTAAGAGCCATTGTTCACTTTGTCGCATTATAGTCTTTGTTGTTACAGGGGTTTAACCTGTTACCGGTATCAATTTTTTTCATAGTAATAGCCATTTTTCTACAGAGCCCTGTAGCCGATTCTTATACTTTGACCATGCATTCATAATATCCCTGGAATACTTATTTAGCTCATCTGAATTTTTTAAGAGATGATTAATTAAATCGACCACCTCATTCCATGTGTCTGTCTTTAAAAAGGGAATTCCAGAATCTTCTAGGACTGCAGGTAATTTAGTAAACACTGGAATACATCCGCACTCAAGTGCCTCATAGAGACGATAGGTTTCCACATTATTCCCCTCGGGGCATGGCACAAAGATTGTATTTTGTAGTAGTTCTATATATTGCTCCTTGGTTAATTGTCCAGGGTCATTCCAATCTGGAAAGAATTTTGTAAAATGCTTTTCAATGGCAAGGAGGGGCTCTAGTTGTGTAGAGCGCCCTTTCCATCCTGTTCCTGTAAAAGACCATGAATATAGGCGATTTTCTAGAGCTATGCTTTTGTTTAGATTAGTTGCATTCATAGCTACGCTTGCCCAATGGTATCCGAGGGGTATAGTTAGAGTATTAGGTAATTGACCAGCCCTCTTATAAAAACGTAGCACACCCTTCACACCTGGTAGTGAATAGAAATCAATGGGGTCCTGTGCAAATTCATCAGAGCAATGAATTATCTTGAATGCTAGGCCTTGCCTTAGAAGAGATTTAACCCATTCTAGTTGCTTAGTCCAATGAGGTCTTTGCAAAAAGAGAACTAGCTCATCATTTGGATCGAGGACGGTA
>Ga0136644_10000366_pt1 | contig 36235 bp, 38 predicted proteins | sample C_130820_EF_Meta_FD_94780 | JGI IMG/M metagenome (GOLD analysis project Ga0136644, IMG submission 94780) | Freshwater microbial communities from Lake Croche, Canada to study carbon cycling - C_130820_EF_MetaG (v2) (version 2) | ecosystem: Environmental > Aquatic > Freshwater > Lake | place...
GTGGTTGGTCCCTCAGAAGGATCTAAAGCGAGAGAAGTCCTCATTAGCGCGGAAGAGATGCCGAATCTTTTGGAAGAGATACAAGGTTACGTGTGATCGGTTAGAGGCCGACATTTTCGACGATTTTTACATGTGTACCCAAGAGATTCTCCTTGGTTACCAAAAGCTGCATCGAAATCCGCTGCTTCATCTCTTCAACGTGGCTAATGAGACCGACTATACGACCAGACTCGCGAAGTTCTTCGAGTGATTGCATCACCGATTGCAGGTAGTCCGGATCCAGGCTTCCAAATCCCTCGTCAATAAATAGTGAATCTAGAGATTGTCCGCCTGTCTCACTTGTTACAACATCTGCCAATCCAAAAGCTAACGCCAGTGAGGTAGTGAAGGTTTCACCGCCGGAGAGAGTATTGGCATCTCGCAGACCCTGATTCCATGAATCAAAGACCGAGATGGAGAGATAATTCTGACCAGCGCCTCTCTTCTCATGGTTTGGCTGGAGTGAATATTGCCCTCGTGTCATACTCTGTAATCGAAGATTGGCTCGTTCCAGGATTTGATGGAGTCGTTGACCAAGGAAGTAGCTGACGAGGGTAATCCTCTCTCCGACTTGACCTTTGAGATATTTGGCGAGTTGCTCATACCTCTCGCAATCTTCCGTAGCCTGCTTCACTCTCTTCTCGGCCGCTCGAAGATCTTTTCCAATTTTACTGAGGTCGTTTTTCAGCGAATTGAGACGCGCGTGACGCTCCGAGCTTGCTTTGAGAACTTCTTCGGCATGTTCGCGTGCGAGCTTTGCCGCGTTAGGATCTGGGACTTCGTCAACTCCAGATGTTGATAGCGCTTCAAAAGCGTTTCTAGCTGCCTTGGCCGCATCGAGAAGTGGCTGATATGAATCCTTCAGTGTGCGCAACCTGGCGATCTGACCATCGATTGGCTTCAAATTGATGAGGGTGATTTCGCCCCCCGCTTCCAGTTCTAGCTTCTTTTCAGATCTCTTGACAGACTCTTGGGCTTCGGAAAGTTTGGCTGTCGCTGCCGCATTCTTCGATGTCAGCGCCTCACGTTCTTCGGCTCGCTGCGCTGCACCTTTTTTCAGATCGCTTAACCTCCGACGAGATTGTTGCAATTGCTCGATTGCCTTCGCAAATTCTAGATCTTTGGTTTTCAGGCTTTCCCGTTGGCGCTCCAGTTCATGAAGTTCGAGATTTTCACCATCGGTTAACTCGACCTCCTTCTCTTTTTGGTTGAGAAGTTCGGCTTCTTTGCGGGCCACCTTCGTGGAGGCGCCTTGGAGAAGTTCCCGAGCCCTCTCTACCGCCTCTTTAGATATCGAGCTATGACTTGTAGCTGGGTTTGGGTGAGCTGTCGAGCCACAGACCGGGCAAGCAGAACCATCCTCGAGCTTTTGCGCTAACAGAGATGCCTGGGCCGAATCGAACGCTTCCTGCGCAGCTAAATATTTTTCGTTAGCGCTATCCCGTTCTTCGATAAGTTTACCTATTTCGATTTCCCGGGTCGCGATATCTTCGATCACATTCTTTCGCGCAATAACGCGATCAATTTTATTACTCAGGCTCTCAATGGCGTTGCTATTGGTCAATCGATCCAACTCTGGGTTCTGCTCACCACCGGTACTCTCTTCCAACGCCTTAATCTCCGCATCAACCGATGCAACATTTTGCTCTAATTGCTGGATTAAGGATGATGATAATTCCACTTCGGAAGCAGCGGTAATTACCGCTCGGCGCTGCTCATTGAGATCTTTGATATATTCATTTTTTGTCATTGCTTCAGTTTTTTGTGCTTGATACGCCTCAATGCGCATCAATATTCTCTCAACGACTTCGTCACTATCGACCTCGTGCGGGATCTCCTCGTAGTTCTCGGTGCGCCAAGAGAGGAGATTTCGATTGGCGCTCTCGAGTCGCTCTGTTGCGTTACGGACCTTCTCCGAATTATTAAATTTCTCCGTCAATTCCTGCTCGCGAACGAGGGCACTCTCTTTCTCTGCTTTGGCCTTCTCTTCATCGATGGCCGATTGTTTGATCACTTCAGCGAGTTCTTCAAGGTAGCTTTCCGCCAGTTCTGCGCTCGTCGGTATATCGATGGAGAGGTCTCGTTCTCCATCGAGATAGAGCGTAGAGAAAGCTTGATCAATTCGTACTAATTCCTTAGAGACCGCAACCTCGCTACTCTCTTGCTCCACCTTGGCGGCGTTGAGATTCTCCCAAAAGAAGTTGGTGAGGTAATCGAACTTGTCGACTTCGTCGCTAAAGAGTTTTCTGAGAATCTCTTCTCTCTCTTTTCCGCTCGAGCGAAGGAACTGGGCAAAATCGCCCTGTGGTAACAAAATCAGTTTAAAGAATTCTTCAGGTTTTAAGCCGATCAGTTCGGTGAGCGCTTCGCCACCTTCTTGCGTAGTACTGGAAAAAGCTACCCACTCATTCCCAGACCATTTATTGATTTTGAGTTCAGCCTTTCGCAGCGTTGTTCCTTCACCACGATCTTTCGGCTTCTCGTAAGCTGGTGCTCGGTAAATGCTGTAGCGCTCTCCACGCAAGGTGACCTCGAGCTCGACAAATGTGAGCGTATCGTTTCTTGCAAAATCCGATCGATAGGTTTTTGCTGCAGCCTTGCGCGATCCGGGGAGTGTTCCGTAAAGCGCGAAAGCTAGTGCATCGAGGATCGACGTCTTTCCCGCGCCGGTACTTCCTTGTATGAGGAATAGCCCGCCAGAGCTTGCCAATGTATCGAAGTCGATGACCTCACACCCGCCGTAGGAGAGGAAGCCAGAGATCGTTAGTTTGTGTGGTTTCATGCCTCGTCTTCCTTTGGCTCTTCAACTTCCTGAAGTGAGATATCTTCATGCGAACATTCTTGATCTTCTTGATTCTGCAGAAACGGATCGCCAGGGATCAATGGCGATCCAGCCTCTATTCGATCTAAGACATTAGCAATCTGCATCGCTTCCCACTCATTGGTTCCATATGTGCGAACTTCCTTGAGGAACGATTCAACAAGTTGTGCCGGCGACATCGCCCGTAACTCCTCATAGTTTTTTGGAGTAAGTGAGGCGGAGTTAGTAAAGAGTTCGACAATAAAACCAAAGCGGGCCGCAAGAATACTTTTCGGATTAAGGGGCGGTCGCTCATCGGTAATTTTGATTTTAACAAATGCGTTTTCAAGGCCCGCGTACTCATTTGATCGGAGAAGGTTTTCCATCGAGTCTTCGATCTGCACAAGATCCTTGTACTTAGGAGAGGCTATGGACCTTACATCGAGACGATCTGGGCTGAGATCAATGAGATAGGTGAGCTTTTCAACATCACGTTCAGAGAATGAGTATGGAAGAGCCGAGCCCGAATATCGAATGTGATCATCGATGACTTTTGGCTTGTGCAGATGCCCCAGAGCGGCATAATCGAAACCCTGAAGTAAATTAATAGGTGCTTGTCCCAAGCCTCCAATGTTCACCTCTGACTCAGAATTTTCACCACCTGCGAACCATGCGTGCGACATCACGATTGTTCGATTCGCCTTGACAGACTGGCGGTGAAGGTTGATTCGACCGATGGCGGCGCGCAGTACTTCACCATGTTCGACAGCTCGAGCGGTAGGGCTATCCTGCTTTTCTATCAAATGCGAAGAGGTCGTGTATGGGTCTAAATATGGAATTCCGTAAATCGCCAACTGATCATTTCCAAGTGGAAGCAGAATGGGCCTGGTGATGTCATCAACGCTCGTTCGAATAAATACGTTCGCAGATTCAAAGAGCTCTTTTCCAAAGCCCAGGCGGCGAGAAGAATCATGATTACCGCTGGTGATGACAACTTTTGTGAACTTTGACAGCCGTGAAAGCGCGTAGGCCATGAGATCTATCGATGCCAATGAGGGGAGCGATCGATCGTAGAGATCGCCTGAAATCAAGAGGACGTCAACTCCCTCCTCCCTTACGACGTTGATGATGTGATCAATGAAGACCTGCTGGGCATCGTGGAGGTCATATCCAAAGAAGCTACGACCGATGTGCCAATCCGATGTATGAAGAATTCTCATCTCGCCTTATCGCTTCCCGTTCTCTCTGGTCCCGTTTTGCTGTTCCCTATCAATCTGAATCAATCTGAATCGCTCATACGATATTCGACCAGTACGACAATCAAGCCACTATTAAACAAAAATCGTTCTATTGTCTAAACCGCTTGTCGAAAGAGCTATCCTGCCGTACCATTTTAGCCCCGTTAGAGTTCTGTCGTTTGACTCGAGATGAAGCGAGGTGAGCATGTCTGTTGGAACTCTCATGAAGCAGGCTAGGCGCACTTCGCGTATTTCGATCAATAAACTGAGCACTCTTACCCGAATCCCGACTGATGTACTGACTGATATTGAAAGCGATAATTTCAGCTCATCCGGCGGTCTTGCCTATGCCCGAGGACATATCAAGAGTATTGCCAAAGCGCTGAAAGCGGATCCAGAGGATTTTCTCCACGAATTCACGCTCTTGACCCAAGAAATCGAGCGCCCCATGATTAATTTGCTCGAAGATAGTTACGCAGTGAGGGTGCGTAAGCCATCAAAATTAACCTCCTTTAAAACCCTGGCCCTTGCTGGTGCATTCCTGGCGATGATTGTTATTTCCGTGCCGGCGGCTAGCGGATTTCTGCGTCCAGCCCATCTGATCGCAAAGCCAGCAGTCGCTGCCGTGAAAGCTAGGAAGAATATCCCTGATAAAACCAACTCAAGCACAATCCAGGCCCCAAGCACAATTCATACAACAAAGAGAAGCGGCGCAACTGTTCAAGCCCTGACTGGCGACACATGGCTTTCTGTAACAAATAACGTTGGAAGATCGATATTCACCGGACTCCTGGTTAAAGGAAGTTCTCGGACTTTTGATGATGGTCAGCTAATACATGTGACAATTGGCAATTCGGGAGCTGTTGCCCTGCAAGTCGATGGTCAGGATGTTGGTCTGGCTGGTAAATCGGGGGTTGTTCTTCACCTGCAAATCGGACCGGGAACTTTTGTACGGAGTTAATTAACCGCTAGGTGGGTACGATTATCAGAATGGCTACCGGCAAAAAATTGCTCAATCTACCTAACTCTCTGACATTGGTTCGAGTTTTGGCTCTGCCGTTCTGCGCCTATGCCCTCTTTAAGGATGGCGGCAACAATGAGTATTGGCGAATAGTCGCCTGGACCGGATTTTTTCTCGTGGGCCTCACAGATTTTTTGGATGGCCGCATAGCTAGATCACGTAACCAAGTTACGAGCTTTGGCGCCTTTTTGGACCCGGTAGCAGATAAGGCAGCAATTGCGACCGCCATGATCGGTTTGTCGATGCAAGGAAAGCTCTGGTGGTGGGTCACAATCGTGATTTTGACGAGAGAAATTTCGGTAACTATTTTACGCTTGGTTGTCATCAAAGGAGGCGTAATTTCCGCTAGCAAGGGTGGCAAGCTGAAGACGTTGATGCAAGGTTTTGGAATTGGCTTTTACATTTTGCCCCTCCCGCTTTGGGCGCATCTTCCTCGGGATATCATCATGGCAGCCACGATTACGATCACTCTGACTACTGGATTTGATTACTTTCGAAAGGTCTATCAACGGTGAGTGCAGAATCTCTCGCACGTGAAATCATCAGAGAGATGGAGCGCGGGAATTTAACGCTAGCAACTGCCGAGTCCATCACTGGCGGGGGATTAGGTCAGATACTCACTTCCGTGGCCGGATCCTCTGCGGTTTTTAAAGGTGGCATTATTAGTTACAGCGATGAAGCAAAGAAGAAATTTCTTTCGGTATCTCAAGAGGTTTTGACGACTTTGAGCGCGGTCTCTGAATCCGTAGCAATCACCATGGCGGAGGGGGCACGAGCCAGCTTTGAGACCGATTACGCGATCTCCACAACCGGGGTAGCGGGCCCGGGAGCGGCTTATGGCCAGAAAGCTGGCACTGTTTGGATCGCGATCGCGAGCAAAACCGGGACTTCTACGCTTCTATTAGAGATCTCGGGCGATCGCGAAGAGGTTCGCCACGCAACCATAGAGAGTGCGTTGGCAGCTTTATCGCGTATCCTTACGTTGTGATTCTTTTGCGCTCTCATATTGGTTCGGCCTTACGCGCCTCCCGTGTTTTGCAGGGACGGACGTTAAGAGATGTCGCAAAAAGCGCTCGGGTATCGCTCGGTTATTTGTCTGAAGTAGAACGCGGTCAGAAAGAAGCATCCTCAGAACTCTTGCTTGCGATCTGCAATGCACTTGATATCTCTTTGAGTGAAATCCTTAACAACGTGGCGATCACCGTCCGCATCAGCGAAGCCCCGGCCTTGAAAGTGGTGGAGGACGCCGCCTAGTTTTTTTGCTAGTTCATGGCGAAATCCTGAGAAGTTCCAAAAATGGCAAATCATCAGCGCTCGCGCAGTGCCATTCTCGCTGGTGCAAAAATCGTGATTTCCGAGGTTGGGCTCTTTCAATCCAACATGGTGGATATCGCAACACGCGCTCAGATCTCCCGGGCAACTGTTTATAACCATTTCAGCGACAAGGAAGAGATGCTCTATTCGCTGCTCGAGTCAGAGGTAAAAAGGCTTCTGGATCTCGCTAAAACTGCCCCTACTAAAAGAGACGCACTCTATGCGTTATCAACAGAAATTTCCCAGGATCGGGCGCTCCGAACTATGGTCACGACGGACCCGATCGATATCGCGCGATTTGTGACACGTAGTGAACATCCACTCTGGCGATTGATCGAACAATCATTGGGAGAGTTGTTTGGCGAGTCTTCGGGCACAGTATTGAGATGGCTGATCGGTCAGGTAGCCTCCCCGTTGAGTTCGCAAGAGAGCGCTCTCCAATCCGATCAGATTGTTCGCACCCTCTAGAGGGTCGACCGATAGTTCGATAGTTCGATAGTTCGATAGTTCGATAGTGAATTCGATAATTAAAGGGCGTGAAAATAAATGAGAATTAGCGAATTGCGTTCACGAATGAAGGATTACTTCGTCGACGCGGATACCTACGCCCGCGATATTGTCCACGCCGAATTAGGTGGATTGACGATCAACGAAGCGCTAGCGCGTGATTTCGAAGCAGGAGATATTTGGCGTGCCGTAGTGGCTCATAATCCTGAGATGCCCCAGCGATACCGGTAGCTCACCAACCCTCAACTAGTGGTTTACGGCGTGTCGGAGAAAATCGAACAGATGTTCGGTAAGATTGTTATACCCAACCAGAGCGGTTCCACATTTCCGCGGGAGTAACACTCTCGCCGTCGGTGGTCTTCCGTACCTTCTGGACCGTACAGATGAATTCATCTGAGTGAAGAGAGAAAGGCAGCACATGGCGACAGAGAAGCCTGATAAGGCAAATGAGAAGCAATCGCTTGACCGTAGCAAAGCCCTGGAAACAGCTTTAGCCCAGATTGAGCGTCAGTTCGGCAAGGGTTCGGTAATGAAGATGGGAGATCGTGGCCCGCAGGTCATGGAAGTCATCCCGACCGGTTCAATCGCATTGGATATCGCACTGGGTATTGGTGGATTACCGCGCGGTCGTATTGTAGAGATTTATGGACCAGAATCGTCCGGTAAGACTACGGTCGCGCTCCATGCGATTGCGAATGCACAGAAGAATGGCGGTATCGCAGCATTTATCGATGCGGAACATGCACTGGATCCAGAGTATGCCCGCAAGTTGGGCGTAGATATTGACGCTCTCTTGGTTTCACAACCTGATACGGGTGAACAAGCACTAGAGATTATGGATATGTTAATTCGCTCCGGGGCGCTAGATATCATCGTTGTGGACTCCGTGGCCGCGCTCGTACCACGAGCAGAAATCGAAGGCGAAATGGGCGACTCGCACATGGGTCTACAGGCTCGCCTCATGTCCCAAGCGCTGCGAAAGATCACTGGCGCGCTCCATCAATCAAATACGACCGCAATCTTCATCAATCAACTTCGAGAGAAAATTGGCGTCTTCTTCGGCACACCAGAGACGACGACCGGCGGAAAAGCCCTGAAATTCTATGCATCAATTCGTATGGACGTTCGACGTATCGAAACCCTCAAGGATGGACAAGACGCAGTAGGAAACCGTACCCGCGTCAAAGTCGTCAAAAACAAGATGGCTCCGCCCTTCAAGCAAGCAGAGTTCGACATTATTTACGGCACTGGTATCTCTCGCGAAGGATCCTTGATTGATCTAGGGGTGGAAGTTGGAGTCGTGAAAAAATCTGGAGCTTGGTACACCTATGAGGGTGATCAACTGGGCCAAGGAAAAGAGAACTCCCGTTCCTTCTTGTTGGATAATCCGGATTTAGCAAATGAGATTGAAACCAAAATTCGTCTTCACTACGTTCCGGTTGCCATAGATCCTGAGTTAGTGGCCGCGATTGACGAAGCCACATCGGATGTGGAAGTCGGTTTCTAAAGTGCCTTCAATTTCTACAGTGGATCCCTACTCTGATGCGATGACTATTGCGCTCTATGCGCTTGCGCCAAGAGCACGGAGTAGGGCCGAACTGCAGGCTCATTTAGTTAAGCGCGGTGTTGAAGCCGATGTGGCGGCAGGGGTTCTTGATTCACTAGAACTTCAGGGATTGTTGAATGATTTGGAGTTCGCACGAATCTGGAGCGAGTCTCGAGTTCGCCAAAAGAAGCTGAGTAAGCGCGTGATTGCCCAGGAGTTGCGCGCAAAAGGAGTCCCTTCAGACATTATCGATGAAGTAGTTTTAGAGATTGATGACGATAGCGAGTACAAAATGGCATTTGACTTAGCAGAGCGCAAATTCCGAACATGTTCTCACCTTGACGAAGTGGTGATCTATCGGCGCATTCAAGCGGTCCTAGCTAGAAAAGGATTTGGCCATGCGATTTCCGAGCGAATAATGAGAGAGCTCTTGGGATCTAATCTTTAAGTCTAGGATTAGAGGATGAATGCGCGCACCTTTGTCGTAGAGACCTACGGCTGTCAGATGAACGTGCACGACTCTGAGCGAATTTCAGGACTGCTACTGAGCGCTGGCTATGTATCAGCCTTGGCAGGAAGCGTTCCAGATCTCGTGGTTTTCAATACCTGTGCGGTCCGTGAAAATGCCGATAACAAGCTCTATGGAAACCTCAGTTTTTTGGCTCCACTAAAAAAGAGTAACCCCCATTTTCAAATCGCTGTCGGTGGTTGCATGGCGCAGAAAGATCAAGAAGCGATCATTGCGCGAGCTCCCTATGTTGATGTGGTTTTTGGGACTCATAACATTGGTTCTTTGCCAACCCTGCTTGAGCGAGCCCGAATTGAGGAAGAATCCCAAGTAGAGATCAAGGAGTCGCTAGAGCATTTTCCTTCCACCTTGCCGGCGCGCAGAGATTCCGCTTTCAGCGCTTGGGTTTCTATCTCTGTTGGTTGTAACAACACATGTACTTTCTGCATCGTTCCATCACTTCGCGGAGTAGAAAAAGATCGTGCTCCGGAAGAAATTTTGGCGGAGGCACGCGCTCTGGTAGCTCAGGGCGTTGTCGAAATTACCTTACTTGGACAGAACGTTAATGCTTACGGGGTTGGATTCGGTGAGCGAGGTGCTTTTGCCTCATTGATCCGCACCGTAGGGGCGATTGAGGGGTTGGAACGCTTACGTTTCATGTCACCACATCCTCGAGATTTCACAACAGATGTCATCGAGGCAATGGCGGAGACTCCGGCGGCGATGCCTCATCTACATATGCCATTGCAGTCTGGTTCTGATCGCGTCCTACAAATGATGCGACGGTCATATCGAAGCGATCGCTATTTAGGAATTTTACAAGAGGTGCGAGAAGCCATTCCCAACGCAGGAATAACAACGGACATTATCGTCGGATTTCCATCTGAAACCGAGGATGATTTTCAGCAAACCTTGTCATTAGTACGTGAAGCGCGTTTTACTGCGGCCTACACCTTTCAATATTCTCAACGTCCCGGTACGCCGGCGGCGACAATGGCGGATCAAGTAAGTTCTGAGGTTATGGCCGATCGCTACCAGAGACTCCATAAGTTACAACAAGAGATTTCCGCAGAGATCAACCAGGCGTCAATTGGTAGCAGCCATGAAGTATTGATTACCGACCACGAGGGTCGCCATGATCTCTCGCGAGAGCGAATCAATGGCCGCACGCGAGATTTTCGATTAGTCCATATTGACTCTGTCGATCCAGGAACGGCCAAAGAGCTCCGAGCCGGTGATATCGCCACCGTCACAATAACCGAAAGCTCTCCTAACTTTATGGTTGGTTCTTTGCGCTCAGTCCGTTCTACTCGTGGTGGTGATGCTCATCAGGCTAGATCCAAAGAGAGAGGACCCGAGCCGATCATGGTGGGGATGCCTACTCTCAAAACGCTTAAATCACTTTCATGACACTGATCATTATTTGCGGTGCCACAGCTACCGGTAAAAGTGACTTAGGTGTAGCGCTTGCCAAGAAGATTGGCGGGCAGGTTGTTAATGCAGACTCGATGCAACTCTACAAAGGTATGGATATTGGGACTGCCAAACTCTCAATGAAGGAACGCGCCGGGGTTGACCATCATCTATTAGACGTGGCAACAGTGGAGAGTGATGTCAATGTCGCTTGGTATCAAGAGCGAGCTCGCGCAAAGATTGACGAACTCTTGGCTATGGAGATCCCCGTCATTGTTGTTGGTGGCACTGGGCTTTACATCAAAGCGATTGTCGATGATCTCAATTTTCCTGATACAGATCCAGCTGTTCGAGAAAAACTCAATCAGGAGGCAGAATCACTTGGTGGTGAGATCTTGCACGCGAGATTGGTATCGCTTGATCCAGCGGCAGCGCTCGCGATTCCCAAAGAAAATGTCCGCCGAGTGATCCGTGCACTAGAAGTCATTGAAATTACCGGTCTGCCCTACACGGCGAATCTGCCGCGAGTTGATTCAACTCGCTATCCCCAGGCACTGCATTTTGGTCTAGTGATGGATAGAGAAAAACTCCACGATCGTATTGACCTTCGAGTGGAGCGCATGTGGGAGGCCGGCCTCGTTGGAGAGGTTGATCTGCTGATTAGTCAAGGGCTATTAGAGGGTCGAACAGCTCGTGCGGCGCTGGGATATGCTCAAATTATTGCTCACAGAGCTGGATCTATCACCGAAGAGCACGCGAAAGAAGAGACTAAACGAGTTACCAGAGCATACGTTCGACGCCAAGAAACCTGGTTTTCACGTGATCGCCGAATTAGCTGGCTCAGAGAAGATTCTGACCGGCTAGGAATTATCGAAGCGGCTATTCTGAGTTCATGATTGGGACATATGGCCACGGAACCGAGAACGATTTTGTCTTAGTTTTTGACCCAAGCAATAGCTGGGAGCCAAGCATGGTTGAGGTCGCGCGGATCTGCGATCGCAAGGGTGGCGTTGGAGCTGATGGCTTGATTCGTATTGGCAAAGGCGAGCGTTATTGGTTTATGGATTATCGAAACCAAGATGGATCCATTGCGGAAATGTGCGGCAATGGGATCAGAGTGATGGCGCGATATTTGGTTGAGCGAGGCCACCAGAGCGAAGGAATCTTTGCGATTGCTACTCGAGCAGGAAATAAATTTCTGGCGGTTCCAGCTTTTGAAGATATTTCGGTAAATATGGGTTCGGTTGTTGAGGTCTATGACGAAGTTACGGTCTCCATTGGTGATCTCACGTGGTCGGCGATGCATATAGAGGTCGGTAATCCCCACGCAGTTGTCTTCGTGGATGATCTTGATGCTATCGGCGATCTCAAAGAAGCACCAGAAGTTGAAGGTGATTATCCAGATGGCGTGAATGTGGAATTTGTTCAATTCTTGCCTAATGGTGAGCTCGCGATGCGGGTCTATGAACGTGGTGTTGGCGAGACGAAATCCTGCGGTACCGGTACCTGCGCGGTAGCGCTGGCCGCAAGCATTAAGAGCAAAAAAAAGCTACCAGTGAGATGGATAATTAATCCGCCCGGGGGACGACTCGTTGTAGATATTGATGGCCACAACAATGCAACTCTGATCGGTCCCGCTCTCATCATCCGTGACGTCGAACTGGATCAATTTTTGTGACGCAACCTCAAGAACCACTTGATTTAGATATTGATCAACTTCTTCGCGAAAGTGCGCATGTCGCGGCCGAATACGATTATTCGCTTGAAAATGAATCACAGCAACATGATTTGCAAGATCGCGAGGCGCTTCGACGAGTAGCAGGTCTATCGACCGAGCTGCAAGATGTTAATGATGCCGAATATCGCCAACTGCGGTTGGAGAAGGTTGTGCTTGTTGGAGTATGGGTTGATGGAAGCGCGGTCGATGCAGAAAATTCCATGAAAGAACTTGCCGCACTGGCAGAAACAGCTGGATCAGAAGTTATGGAAGGTTTCGTGCAGCGCCGGGATCGCCCTGACGCCTCAACATTTATTGGTTCGGGGAAAGTCGCAGAGGTGCGACAAGCCGTCGTCTCTACTGGCGCTGATACGGTGGTTTGTGATGGAGAGCTATCTCCGGCGCAACTGCGAACGTTGGAGTCAAAACTAAAAGTAAAAGTGATTGACCGTACAGCTTTGATCTTGGACATTTTTGCTCAACATGCAAAATCTAGAGAAGGTAAGGCGCAAGTAGAGCTCGCCCAAATGAGCTATATGTTGCCTAGATTGCGTGGTTGGGGAGATTCTCTATCGCGCCAGGCGGGTGGCATTGGTGGTCGTGGACCTGGTGAAACAAAGATTGAGACGGACCGTCGTCGTATTAACGATCGCATGGCAAAGCTACGCAAAGAGATCAAAGAGATGAAGGTAGCTCGTGACACCAAGCGCCAAGAGAGAGATCGATATGAGGTGCCATCGGTTGCGATCGCCGGATATACAAACGCTGGTAAATCATCTTTGATGAATCGCATCACCAACGCAGGAGTGTTGGTTGAAAATGCTCTCTTTGCAACTCTTGATCCGACCGTTCGCCAGGCGAAGGCTTCTGATGGTCGGATCTATACATTGGCTGATACCGTCGGCTTTGTTCGTCATCTTCCACATCAATTAGTGGAGGCATTTAAATCGACCCTGGAAGAAGTAGCGGCCGCAGATTTAATTGTTCATGTAGTTGATGGATCGCATCCAAACCCACGTGAGCAAATCCGTGCGGTGCGAGAGGTGATTGTTGATCTGGGCGGGGGCGATATTCCGGAGATCATCGCAATCAACAAGGCAGATATAGCGTTACCAGAAGTGCTCATGCAATTGCTTAGGGAAGAGCCAGAGAGTTTTGCATTTTCTGCCAGAACGGGATTTGGTATGGAAACTCTCATGAGAGCAATCGAAACTGCTTTGCCAAGACCGCGCGTCGAGGTACGAGTGACGATTCCATTTAACCGTGGTGATTTAGTTTCAAGAATCCATGAACGAGGAGAGGTGATGTCGGAGTCCTATTCGCCCGAGGGAACAGTCATTCATGCGATGGTCGATGAGAATATTGCTCAGAAAGTTGCAGCTCTGCATGGGATAGGAATGGTAACCGGATGATGGAAATCCTCACTCTCAACGAAACAGATCATGACGCGGCACGGAATCAGGCGTTACTTTCAATTTTGAAAGGGGAGATCATTATCGTCGCGGCCGAACACGGCTACCTCTTATTGTGCGATGCCTTTCGCTTTGGTTCGGTATCTGCGATTCATTCACTGCGGCAGGATTCACCCGGCACTGCGGCACAGGTGTTGGTTGGCAAGGAGGCAACGCTCGCTGGAATCGCCAAAGATTTCGATGCTAGCTGGCAGAGCATTACCCAGAGTTTCTGGCCAGGCATGCTGACGATTCAGTGTGCTCCGCAACCAGGATTGCAATGGGATCTTGGTGATGGCAATCGGCTAGGGGAGTTTGCAGTGAGAATTCCTCAAGCGCCATTTCTGCTCTCGCTCTTAGAAAAAAGTGGACCCGTTGCCGTTGCTAGCGCCTCGTTCGCCGGCAGCGCGCCGGTATGTAATGTTAACGATATTCCATTTATTCTCGATGGGGTCGATGGCGGGTCAGAGATTAGTTTGATCATTGATGAGGGCCCACTACCAACCGGCTTGCTCACCACCGTACTTCGTCGGCGGACAATTGGTGCCGAAGACGGCATAGAGCTGATCAGAGAAGGGGCGATACCTGTGGCGGAGCTCAAAGTTGTCTATCCCGACATTTTGATCAGTAACCCTTAGGGTTCTGTTATGTCTTCAGATTCCATGCACAAGAATTCACACGCTCCCGACGCCTCAGGCGCTTTTTATGGTCCGGATTTTGATCTACTTAGCCAACAAGATCCTGATATTGCAGAGTTGTTGCTGACCGAATTAGAGCGCCAGCGCGACAATCTGCAACTCATCGCCAGCGAGAACTTCACCTCACCCGCTGTCTTGGCAACACTCGGTTCGACCTTGTCGAACAAGTATGCGGAAGGGTACCCGGGAAAGCGATATTACGGTGGGTGCGAAGAGGTCGATAAGGTAGAAGTCATCGGTATTGAACGTGCCAAAAAATTGTTTAGTGCTGAACATGCCAACTTGCAACCGCATTCTGGAGCAAGTGCAAATATTGCGGTCTACCAAGCTTTCACGAAACCTGGCGATACAGTCCTTGCTATGTCCTTGCCACATGGTGGCCATCTCACTCATGGCTCAAAGGTCAACTTCTCCGGAAAGTGGTTTAACGTCGTTTCATACGGAGTTCGCGCAGATGATGAGCTGATTGACTATGACGAGCTTCGAGATTTGGCTATTAAAAATTCTCCAAAAATGATCTGTTCTGGTGCGACCGCATACCCAAGCCTCATTGATTTTGAAAAGGTCAGATCAATCTGTGACGAAGTTGGCGCAATCATGTGGGTTGATGCAGCTCACTTCATTGGTTTGGTTGCTGGAAAGGCGATTCCATCCCCAGTTCCCTATGCAGATGTCGTTTCGTTTACGACCCACAAAGTTTTGCGCGGTCCTAGGGGCGGCATGATCTTGTCGAAAGCCGAGCATGCGGCTGCAATCGATAAAGCGGTATTCCCGGGAATGCAGGGAGGTCCAATTATGAGCGCTGTCGCCGGTAAAGCGGTTGCCCTCAAAGAGTGCGCTACGCCTGCATATCAAGATTATGCCAAGCAAGTGATCCATAATGCCCAAGCACTTGCAAAGGGGTTAGAAGAGGAAGGTATGCGCGCAGTCTCAGGGGGAACGCAGACCCATCTTGCGTTGATAGATATTCGTAGCACTGGTGTCACCGGAAAAGTTGCAGATGAACGATGCGGCTTATCCGGCATCACCTTGAACAAAAATGCTATCCCGTTCGACCCAGAATCCCCTGCGGTCACCAGTGGAATCCGCGTTGGCTCCGCTGCGACAACGACACAGGGAATGGGAGGGCCGGCGATGAAAGAGATTGCAACCCTGATTGCTCGAGCGATTAAAGATGGCGATGATGAAGTTAAAGCCGCGGCCATTCACGCAGATGTAAAGGCGCTCACTGCGCAATTCCCTGTTTACCCGCGGTAACGAACTCTTTTAAACCGAAGATGAGAGAATATCTTTTCACAGCCTGCCTTGCCGGGATCTTCTGCTTTTTGCTGACCCCGATGGTCCGCGAACTAGCGATGAAGGCTGGGGGATTTACTCCGATTCGTGAGCGCGATCTTCACACCTCGATCACTCCGCGCTGGGGTGGTCTAGCAATGTGGGGTTCGATCTCGATAACATTTTTGATAGTAGATCACCTCAAATTAGTCGGAGCTGCATTTGGGCGGGAGACGACTGGAATATTTTTGGCGGGTACTTTCATCATGGTCTTAGGTGCTTTGGATGATCGATTCGAGTTGGATTCCTTGACAAAGTTTGCGGGGCAAGCGCTTGCAGCTGGAATTCTGTTGCTCTATGGCGTGCAAATTTTGTGGCTGCCGATCAATGGAATTTTGACCCTTCCTTCAAATCTCGGCCAGCTGCTCACCGTTATTTTTGTCATTCTGGTTATCAATGCGGTCAATTTTGTTGATGGTCTCGATGGTCTTGCCACCGGAATAGTTGCGGTCTGTGCGCTCTCGTTCTTCCTCTTCTCCTACGTTTTGGCGGTCACGAATGGGTTTAATCGCGCGGGTGCACCGACTCTGATTACTGCGGTTGTTCTGGGGCTCTGTCTCGGGTTTTTGCCTCATAATTTTTACCCTGCTCGAATATTTATGGGAGATTCTGGTGCAATGCTTTTTGGTCTCTTGCTTTCAGCCTCCGCGGTCACGTTGACCGGACAGATTGATGTCAATGCGGTCTCGGACCAGAGTTCCAGATCCACTTTCATCCCACTACTGCTGCCTTTCACAATTCTGGCGATTCCATTGTTGGATCTCGGGTTAGCGATCATCCGTCGATTGCGCGCCGGTAGATCCCCATTTGCGGCAGATCGAGAACACCTGCACCATCGATTACTTCAGATGGGAAATTCTCATAGAGAGGTCGCCATCATTATGTATCTGTGGACAGCGATGTTCGCATTCCCGACGGTGATTGCCGCCTTTTATCCAATCTGGATCGCACTGGTAGTGGGAGTCGCGATAGCTGGGTTATCCGGCGCGATGCTCTGGCGGACCGTGCTTAGGAGGAGATATCTGTGGAAATGAATCCGGACTCTACAACGTTGATGTGGCGTGGTGCCATCATTCCGGCCACTCTCACCTCGCTGGCTTTTGTCACGGCATCTACCTTACTTCGTCATCAATCCGGTTTCTGGGGAGCAATTATCGCGAGTATTACCGTGGTTCTTTTTTTAGGAATCCATCTCTTGGTATCCGCAATCAGTAAGAATTTGGATCCAATCGCCGTCATGGGATTAGCGATGTTCTCCTATGTGGCAAAACTAGCGGTAATGGGTGCACTCTTGCTCATAGTTGCCAGAGGGACCGCGCCTACAAGCGTGGACCGGAATTGTTTTGCAGCGACGGCGCTTGCGATTACGGCAGCATGGCTAGGAGGTGAAATTCGGGCTTTTTTAAAGCTTCGGATCGGACTGCCGTTACCACCTCCCTCCCCGCCTACGGCAGAATAGGGCGGCAGAGGCAGATCAGAGCAACGAGTTTACTTTCAGGGGGCAGAGAAAGATGGCATCGAATAACGAAGAAGGCGCATTGTGGTCGATCATGGGGTATCTGCTCTCGGGTCTGTTGATTTGGGGCGGTATTGGATGGCTACTCGATCACTGGTTACATACCCACTATTTGCTGCTCTGTGGCTTGTTACTCGGTGCGGGTGCTTCCATTTATCTGGTTTGGCTCCGTTTTGGTCGCGAATAACACATTTTTAATTCTTTTTTATACGTGGTGGAAGTTTTGGTTTTCGAACAATTCACAATAAGGTACATCCGGTTTCAAGTACTATTTTGAACAGTACGATTAGCCCTACCAGTTCTACCCAACGTTGGCGAGAGGTGAGTGAGAGCAGTGCAGATAATCGGCCATCAAGCCGTCGGTCCGGGCTTCGTCCCACCGAGCACCGCAGACTTTAATTTGGCACCCATAATTGCCAACAACCAATACACGACAAAACCAATTGCACTCGTTTTCTTCTCGGTAATTTTGATTTCGGCATTCTTTATCCTGGCATCGAGGAAAGCCTCCATCGTTCCTAGTAAATTGCAATTTGCCGGCGAATCGATCTACGCCTTTGTGCGCAAAGATTTGGGCGAAGAAATTATCGGTCATGACTTTTTGGCTTACGTGCCATTTCTTTTTACTCTCTTTACTTTTGTTCTGGTAAACAACGTTTTCGGAATCATTCCTTTCATGCAGTTCCCGGCGATGTCCCACGTATCTTTCCCGTACGTCCTTGCAGGATTTAGTTATTTTCTCTTCCACGCAATCGGCATCAAGCGACAAGGTCTGCTGAAGTACCTCAAGGGAATCGCATTTCTTCCCGGCGTCCCAGCCTTTGCTTACATCTTGCTGACACCCATCGAAATTGCGACCTACTTTTTGATCCGTCCGGTAACGCTCGCGCTTCGTTTGTTTGCCAACATGTTCGCCGGGCACCTACTGCTCCTAGTTTTCATCGGCGGCGGTAACTACATGCTTCATGATTCTCATTTGCTCATGAAAATTCTCTCACCATTCTCATTTTCATTTGGAATCATCATGACCTTCTTTGAATTTATGGTCCAATGTCTCCAGGCATACATCATCACTCTTCTGTCGGCACTCTTCATAGCAGGAGCGCTCGCAGAGGAACATTAATTTTTTGTACAATTCAATGAACTCCCGTTCTTTGAATCCCAGAGAGAAAGGCAACAAAGATGCACGGCACACTCAACCTGGTCGGTTATGGTCTATCTGCAATCGGACCCGCAATTGCAACTGGTTTGATTTTCGCCGCCTACATTAACGGCGTCGCTCGTCAACCTGAAGCACGTAACGTCCTACAGCCAATCGCATTCTTGGGCTTCGCGCTCGCTGAAGCGTTGGCATTGTTCGGTCTCGTTCTAGCATTCGTACTGAAGTAAGAATCTAGTCCGATACAGATGAAGATTCATATGGAGGCTACATCCAACCCCCTGATTCCGCAGACCGCGGAAATAGTCGTTGGAATCATTGCCTTCTCTCTCCTCTTCATCGTTTTGCGCAAATTTGTCGTACCGATGTTCGAGAAAGCATTCACGGATCGCAGAAATGCTATCGAAGGCGGCATCGAACGCGCAGAGAAGGCTCAGCGCGAAGCTGAGGCCGCTCTGCTCGAGTACACGGCGCAACTCAATGAGGCGCGTGGAGAAGCCCAGGCAATTAGAGAAGAAGCACGCGTCCAAGGGGCTGCGATTATCGAAGATATGCGTGCCAAAGCTCAAGAAGATGCGAATCGAATCTCTGCAGCGGCTCGGGCCTCTATCGAAGCGGAGCGTCAACAGGCGGTTGCATCACTCCGTCATGAAGTTGGTGCATTGGCTACCGAGTTGGCCTCAAAGATCGTCGGAGAAGCATTGGATGATCAAGTTCGTCAATCCGGAATCGTTGACCGCTTCTTGGCTGATTTGGAGAAGAGCGAAAAGTGATCGTACTTGGTGGAAACAGTCGTCAATCGATGGCAAGCCTTCGCGGCGTGCTCGATCAGAAACTCAATTCTCTGTCGGCTCATGACTGCACCACTATTTCGCAAGAACTTTTTTCAATACTTGACACCCTCTACTCCTCGGTGAGCCTGCGCCGCGCACTGACTGACCCAGCAAGGGATGCGGCGGCCAAATCACTCTTGGCTCAAGATCTTTTTGCTTCATCAATCTCGCCCGGTGCCCTCAGTATTCTCATCGAATCGGTGGCGTTACGTTGGTCCGCGTCGATTGATTTGGCAAGCGCAATTGAGCAATTGGCGATCGAATCAGAGGCGACTGCGGCGAATGCAGAAGGCTCGCTTGATCGAGTTCAGGACGAACTCTTTGTTTTTGCCCGTACTTTGGGGGAGAACCAAGAATTTCGTCTAACCCTCGGAGATCGTTTAGGTTCGCCGATTGGCAAGAGAGAGATGATTGCTGATCTCCTAGGGGCCCAAGGGGCTCAAGCGAATCCGTCGACAATACGCTTGATTTCTCAGGCGGTCACTGGCCTAGCAGGCAGAAATATCGACTCCGTCTTAAGCGTTTACGCCGATGCTGTTGCAGATCGTCGGAATCGGTTATTAGTTCTGGTCACAACTCGAATAGCCCTAACGGCATCACAATCAGATCAACTCTCGCAGATTATGACCAAGCACGTAGGTCAACCAGTTCACCTGAATTACCAGATCGACCCGACTATCTTGGGAGGCGTATCGATTCGATTCGCTGACGAGCTGGTCGACGGAACAATAAGTACCCGTTTAGCAGAAGCTGGCCGAGCGCTAGCTGTTTAGGTTTTCTTGAGTCAGCAAATGTCTGACTTGGGATTTAGTTAGAGGAGAAGAAGATGGCCGAACTTACGATCCGTCCCGAAGAGATTCGCGATGCGCTAGCAAAGTATGTCGCTGCATACAACCCTGGCACCGCTTCACGCGATGAAGTCGGAACCGTAACTGAAGCGGGCGATGGCATCGCTCGAGTAGAGGGATTGCCTTCTACGATGACCAACGAACTCTTAAAATTTGAAAATGGCACGCTCGGATTGGCGCTGAACCTAGATGTTCGCGAGATCGGCGTAGTTATTCTTGGTGAATTTACGGGAATCGAAGAAGGAACCTCCGTTCGCCGTACAGGGGAGATCCTCTCCGTCCCAGTGGGGGATGGATTCTTGGGTCGCGTTGTTGATCCGCTAGGTCGCCCGATAGACGGAAAAGGCGAAATTCAGGCAGAAGCGATGCGAGCTTTGGAACTCCAGGCACCATCTGTTGTTCAGCGTCAGCCGGTGAAAGAACCAATGCAGACAGGTATTAAAGCCATTGACGCTATGACCGCTATCGGTCGTGGACAGCGCCAGTTGATCATTGGTGACCGTCAGACAGGAAAGACTGCGATCGCGATTGACACCATCATCAACCAACGCGATAACTGGAAGTCAGGCGACCCTAAGAAACAAGTTAAGTGCATATATGTGGCGATCGGTCAGAAAGGTTCCACGATTGCATCAGTGAAGGGCGCTTTAGAAGAGGCCGGCGCAATGGAGTACACAACAATCGTTGCTTCTCCTGCATCTGATCCCGCTGGCTTTAAATATCTAGCACCATATACCGGTTCCGCTATTGGGCAGCACTGGATGTATTCGGGTCAACATGTCTTGATCGTCTTTGATGATCTTTCCAAGCAGGCCGAGGCCTATCGCTCGGTCTCGTTGTTGCTCCGTCGTCCACCAGGTCGCGAGGCGTATCCGGGCGATGTCTTCTATTTACATTCTCGTCTTTTGGAGCGTTGCGCAAAGCTTTCAGATGAACTTGGCGGCGGTTCCATGACAGGTCTGCCAATCATCGAGACAAAAGGAAATGACGTCTCTGCCTTCATCCCGACCAACGTAATTTCTATTACAGATGGCCAGTGCTTCCTGGAGACTGACCTTTTCAATGCCGGAGTTCGCCCAGCTATTAACGTAGGTATTTCGGTATCGCGCGTTGGTGGTTCGGCTCAGACGAAAGCGATCAAGAAAATCGCAGGTCGCCTCCGTCTCGACTTGGCTCAGTACCGTGAGCTTGAGGCATTCGCAGCCTTTGGTTCGGATCTAGATGCGGCTTCGAAAGCTCAGCTAGAGCGCGGAGCTCGTATGGTCGAACTGTTGAAGCAAGGTCAATATTCGCCGTACTCAGTGGAGCGCCAAGTGGCATCGATCTGGGCGGGTACGACCGGAAAGATGGACTCCATTCCCGTGGCTGATATTCGCCGATTTGAATCGGAGTTCTTGGATTTCATTGCGCGCGAACGTAAGGAGATCTTCGAGGTCATCTCAACGACGCGTGAACTGGTAGAGGAGACGGTGACGGCGCTAGAGGAAGCTATTACAACCTTCAAGACACAGTTCCAATCTTCTGTTGCAGCCGCGGTCAATGAATCAAAGGCCGACGCTCTGGCAGATGAGGACAATGAACAAATCACCCGAGTCGTTCCGGCGAAGCGTTAAGTCACTCAGTAAGAGAAGGTAGAAACTCATGGGAGCCCAACTTCGAATTTACCGCCGCCGCATGCGGTCGGTAAAGGCGACGAAGAAAATCACGAAGGCGATGGAGCTTATCTCTGCCTCACGCATCGTGAAGGCGCAACAGAAGGTTGCAGCCTCTTCTCCTTATGCCAATGAATTGACTCGCGCGGTGACAGCAGTCGCCTCATTTTCCACAACGAATCATCCATTGACTACCGCATCTGAGCGCCCTATTCGAGCAGCGGTGTTGATTATTACCGCGGATCGAGGCATGGCTGGGGCTTATTCCAATGCGGCTATCAAAGAGGGCGACCAACTGATCGAACTCCTGCGCACTCGCGGTTTGGAAGTGAGTCCTTATCTCATCGGTAGAAAAGGAATTAATTTCTATAAATTCCGTAATCGCCCGATCACTCAATCATGGAGTGGGTTTTCCGATAATCCGACCTACGCTCATGCAAAAGAGGTATCAGAGGCACTCATTAGCGCCTTTATTGCCGATGCACAGGTCGATACCGCTGGCGTAGATGAACTTCATATTGTTTATACCGAATTTAAATCAATGATGACTCAGACGCCTGATGCTAAACGCATGTTGCCGTTAGAGGTCGTCGAAACTTCTGTCTCTACTGGCATCATGCCGATGTACGAATTTGAACCAAGTCCAGCGGAAGTCTTAGATGCCCTTTTGCCCAGATACATTCAAGCTAGAGTTTTTAACGCGATGTTGCAATCTGCCGCTAGTGAGCATGCAGCTCGCCGTCGTGCCATGAAGTCAGCAACTGACAACGCTGATGAGCTCATCAAGTCCCTAACCCGACTTGCGAACGCGGCCCGTCAAGCCGAAATTACTCAAGAGATCAGTGAAATCGTTGGCGGCGCAGATGCGCTTGCCTCAGCTAGCGCAGGGAGCGAATGATGTCAGAGACAACTCAGGTAGCGGGAAAGAACGGCCGTGTGGTTCGAGTAATTGGGCCGGTCGTGGATATTGAATTCCCCGCAGATGCGATGCCAGCGATCTTCAACGCGTTGCACGTAGATGTAACGCTCTCTGGCGAAGTGCGGATGCTGACGCTAGAAGTAGCACAGCACATCGGCGACAACGTCGTGAGAGCGATCTCTATGCAGCCCACCGATGGCATGGTTCGTGGTGCATCCGTGGAAGATACCGGATCGGCGATTAGCGTCCCGGTCGGTGATGTCACCAAGGGTCACGTCTTTAATACTCTGGGCGAGTCACTCGATGTCCCGACATCGTCCCTCGATATTAAAGAGCGCTGGCCAATTCACCGAAAGGCCCCTGATTTTGATCAGCTGGAATCAAAGACAGAGATGTTTGAAACTGGTATCAAAGTTATCGACCTGCTCACACCATATGTTCGTGGTGGAAAGATTGGTCTTTTTGGTGGTGCGGGCGTAGGTAAGACCGTATTGATCCAAGAGATGATCTATCGCGTGGCTGAGAATTTTGGTGGCGTTTCAGTATTCGCAGGTGTTGGAGAGCGCACACGTGAGGGTAACGATCTCTTCCTTGAGATGACCGAAACCGGCGTTATTAACAAAACTGCACTGGTCTTTGGACAGATGGATGAACCACCTGGAACTCGTCTTCGCGTAGCGCTGTCAGCGCTCACGATGGCAGAGTATTTCCGCGATGTTCAAAAACAAGATGTATTGCTCTTCATCGACAATATCTTCCGCTTTACGCAAGCAGGTTCTGAGGTGTCAACGTTGCTTGGACGCATGCCTTCAGCGGTGGGTTACCAACCAACACTTGCTGACGAGATGGGTCAATTGCAAGAACGCATCACATCTACGCGCGGTCACTCGATTACATCGATGCAGGCAATTTATGTTCCAGCCGATGATATTACCGACCCTGCTCCGCACACGACCTTCGCTCACTTGGATGCAACCACCGTATTATCTCGTCCAATCTCAGAGCTCGGTATCTACCCTGCAGTAGATCCTCTCGATTCAACATCACGTATCTTGGATCCTCGCTACATTGGTGAGCATCACTTCCGTGTTGCTAACCGCGTCAAGCAAATTCTGCAACGCTACAAAGATCTGCAAGACATCATCGCAATTTTGGGTATTGACGAGCTCTCTGAAGAAGATCGCATTCTGGTTGGTCGTGCTCGACGTATTCAACGCTTCTTGTCACAGAATACTTTCGTGGCAAAGGTCTTCACCGGTATCGAAGGATCTTTCGTACCGCTATCGGAGACCATTGAGGCATTCGAAGCGCTTGCCGATGGAAAGTACGATCACGTTCCAGAACAGGCCTTCTTTATGTGTGGTGGTCTAGCCGATGTAGAACGTAGAGCAGCTGAGTTGGCCCAGGCATAGTTATGGCCTCCTCATCAATACTCACTGTAGAAGTTGTCTCACCCGAAAAACGTCTCTGGTCGGGTGAGGCCTCTGCAGTATCTGCTCGGACACTAGAGGGCGATATTGGAATCCTGGTGGATCATGCACCGCTACTTGGTGTTTTGGTACCAGGCGTGGTGACAATAAAGAATGCCGATGGCACAAAGACGGATTTTGATATGGCTGGTGGATTTATCTCCGTAAATAAAAACCGAGTGTCGATTTTGGGCGAGGAGAGCGAGTAAGAGGGGCTCTATTTCGCTGTAAAAGCATCCTTGAGCGTCACCAGCGACAAATTTCGATCAGTAACGATCGCTAATAATGAATCAAAATTCTCCGATGCCACGAGATTGTTGGCATGACCTAACATAATTGCCCGATCTCGCATCGCCATCTCTGCGTGATAGATAATTCGTTTGGAATTCGTCACCCCAGAATCCACTAGAGACCCTGACCACGATACGGGAAATGTATATCCAATATCCGCGGCTGCCTGAATAACGGTACGGTTGATTGCCCCGTATGGGGTGCGATAGTAAGGTCGCGCATCCACTTCATAAGTTTTCTCAATAAAATTATGGCAATCCATCAGTTCCTTTTGAATCTCTGAGTAACTGAGTTGGGTCAAGTTTGGGTGAGTGTGTGAGTGATTTCCGATTTGAATTTGCCCACTGGCTACCAATGGTTTCAAGAGCTTTGCATTGAGCTTCCATGGTGACATCGCCGAATATACAAAGAAGGTAAATCGCAAATCTTTTTCAATAGCCAACTCGGTGTATCGATGCACCGATTCATAACTACACCCGTCGTCAACTGTCCACGCCATTCGAGGCGAGTCGCTTTTCGGCAAGAGATTGACTGGGTTAATCGAACTCTCTGCATAGGCAGATTCCGTTTCAGAGAGCACGGGGATCAAAGGAAGCAAAGCAAGGGAGGCCAGCGAGCCAGAGGCTACTTTGAAGAAATCTCTGCGGTCCATTGTGGCTCAATCTGCTGCGATATTGGAGGAATGACTAATTGTAACTTAGATGACGGTTACATCCGCCCCGAGTGCACGCAGATCCGCTGCAAAATTTGGATAGCCGCGTTCGATATGAAATGCATCCTCCACAATCGTCATACCATCACCAGCTAAGCCCGCGAGTACCAATCCCGCACCAGCACGAATATCTGTCGCAGCAACTGGTGCGCCAGAGAGCAATGGAATCCCTGAAATCCAGGCATGGTGCCCATCTACGGTGATATTTGCCCCGAGTCTTCGTAGCTCATTGACAAACATAAAGCGCGCCTCAAAAACGTTTTCAGTGACTATGGCGCTTCCGTCGGCGACAGCGTTCATGGTGATGGCCATTGGTTGTAGGTCGGTAGGAAATCCAGGATATGGCAGCGTCGAGATATCAACGGCTACTGGTCGGCGATCCATTTTTACTCGAAAGCCATCGTTTGTGGTGGTGATAACCGCGCCAGCCGCTACTAACTTGTCGAGGGGCAGTTCTAAATGATCTGCTCGTCCTCCTCGAATCGTGATATCACCTTGAGTGATCACCGCCGCAAAGGCCCACGTCCCGGTCACGATGCGATCTGGGAGGGTGGTGTGGGTCGCCGCTCGGAGCGAATCTGCACCTTCGATGATCAGCGTAGATGAGCCGAGGCCCTCAATCCGGGCTCCCATGGAGATGAGGTATTCGCCAATGTCCACGACATCAGGCTCTCGGGCAACGTTATGTAGCGTCGTCGTACCTTCCGCCAAAACCGCGGCTGTCATGAGATTTTCGGTCGCTCCTACGCTGGGAAAAGCAAGCTCATATTCTGCGCCAACCAGACCGTCCGGAGCCTGCGCGATGATGTATCCGTGTTCGAAAGAAACTCTCGCTCCCATCGCCTCCAAACCGGCGATATGAAAATCGAGCCCACGAGACCCAATTGCGTCTCCACCGGGTAAGGAAATCTCTGCTCGACCAACGCGGGTTAACAACGGACCCAAAACGTTGATTGAGGCACGCATCTTTCGCACTAGTTCATATTCGGCCACATGACCTGGAACTGCCGGTACGTCGATTGTCATCTGCCGTAGCTCTGGATGAAAGCTCACAGTGCAGCCAAGGCGAGTTAGCAGATCCGCCATGATGTGAACATCTGCAATCTGCGGGACGTTTTTCAATGTATTTAAGCCAGGCGCTAGAAGCGATGCCGCCATCAGTTTCAGGGCAGAATTCTTGGCTCCGGTGACAGTAACTTCGCCAGCAAGTCGACTCGGTCCTAAGACCTTGAGGGCGGATGAGTTTGCGGAACTGTCAGCCACCACGCACCCCCGAAGTTAGAAAAAAGTAACAAGATATCAAGTGGTCTCATAGTAGTTGCTCTAATAAGCTGACCCCATGGTTAATCTGACGCGAATTTACACAAAAACTGGCGATGATGGAACGACATCACTGGGGGACATGAGTCGAACTTCTAAAAACGACCCAAGGCTAGAGGCTTATGCCACGGTCGATGAAGCTAACTCCTCTATTGGTGTAGCAATTGCTCTCGGTGGTCGAGAGGACGATGCCATTCATCAGCTATTGATTCGAATTCAGAATGATCTCTTTGATGTTGGTGCTGATCTCTGTACACCAATCGTTGATAATCCGCCGGTTGAACCCCTTCGTGTGAGCCAAGAGCAGATTAATTATTTGGAGTCCCAGATTGATCTTTACAATGAAGAGCTTTCGCCACTTCGTTCATTCGTTCTACCATCGGGAACCGCCGAAGCTGCGTTGCTTCATGTAGCGCGGACGGTGGTACGAAGGGCAGAGCGGTGCACCTGGCATGCCATTCACTCCTTTGGTGGTGGGGTCAATCCGCTTACTGCCAAATATCTCAACCGACTCTCTGATCTACTCTTTGTATTGGCTCGGGTCGCAAACAAATCTGTTGGAGACGTTCTCTGGGTGCCGGGAGCTAATCGGTAATTAGAAGGACTCGGACCCCAACCCTGCCATGACGTTCCTATTAAGGCGCGCTCGGTTCAGGTGTTTCAGTAGGCGTCTGAATTGGGTGTGAGTTAGGCGTTTCACTAGGAGATCCAGCGGGCGTTGGCGTTGGCGTTGCATCGGGTGTAATAAATGGCGCGGGAGTAGGGCTGGATGGCTTTGTGAAGACGGTGCTAGGAATCTTCTCGGAAGGTGGAGTCAACCAACATTTAGCCACGATTTTAGTAAAGATCACCCCGGGAGCGAGCGGAACACCACTGACGAGTATCACCGTTTGAATCTCTCGTGATTTGGTTTTACCGGCCAGCACTCGAAGCGATCCCAATCGAATCTTGCGAGAAATCTTGCTTGGATTGATGCCCGTCACGGTGGAGTTAATTTCCCACCAAGCGCAGCCAGATGTTGCCGCTACTAAGACCGCACCACATGACATCGCCGCAGTTTTTGGTTTTTTTGGATCTGGAGCACAGCGAGCAATCGGACTCGAAGGATCATATTTGGCTACGAGTATCGACATCAGCTCTTTCCCGGTTGGAACCCGGGCATAGACTCCGTTGGTCGATGTAAATCCAGCAGGTGGCCACGTACTTGTCGGATTCGGCTTCGCTACTTTCTCAATGGACGAGCTTGAAACGGTGCGCACAATGGGAACGCTTTTTGTTACTTTGGCAGCGACTCCAACCGCACTGCTGGGGAGTACTCCGGCAGGCAGACTCGCAAGAATGATGCAAAACGCCGAAGTGGCAATGAGTGAAAATCTGAGCCTCATTGTTCGGACCACCTAAACGATCGGACGGCCAAAACTGTGCCAATGATGAGCCAGAGAGAGAGAACTAATGCTATTTTGCCAATTTCCCAGTGATGAGTTATTTCTTGACTAGCAAAAGATTGTGGCAAGAAAACAGAGCGCATGCCCTGAGTGAGCCATTTAAGCGGGAAGAGCGCGGCGAACTTTTGCATCCACCCTGGCAGGCTAGAGAATACAAAGAAGACCCCACTGATAAATTGCAGCACCACAACAAGGGGTGAGACCACAGCTGCTGCGCCTCGTCCACTTTTGATGACCGTGGCCATTGCGATTCCGAGCACTGTGGAACACGCACTTCCTAGAAAGACTAGCCAGGTGAAGCGAAGCCAGAGCGTTGCACTATGTGGCAGGCGCAGGTGAAAGAAGAGCGCACCGAAGAGCAGGAGAAAAAAAATCTGAATCGCCATCGCCACCAAAACGACTAAACCTTTGCCAATGAAGAAAGAGATCGGTGAAAGCGGGGTGCCTCGTAATCGCTTGAGAGTTCCATAATCGCGTTCGATAGGAATATTAATTGCGAGCTGTTGAAAGCCGGTGTTGACCAAGCCAGATGCAACCATTCCCGCAATGAAGTACTGACTAAAAGTGACGCCAGGTGCGATCGTATTTTTGAAGACGCTTCCAAAGATAAAGAGAAGCAATACGGGGAAGAAGAGAGTGAATACGACCGATTCTCGCCGTCTCATGAAAGATTTAATCTCAAGTCCACCGCGAAGCAGGCCGAGTGAGAGTATTTTCATGCTCGTCCTCCGATCATCTGCAGATAGATATCTTCCAAAGTTGGTCTAGCAACGGATAGCTCGGGAATGTCTCCATTAAATCGAACTGAAAGTTCCGCGATCTGTTGAGTAGGATTTTCTACTGCTAAACGTTGTATCTGACCCTCTTCAAGCCAGGAAACCGTGGCTTGCGCTAAATGCCTGTTGCCGAGAGTCGCCGGAGTTGCAATTTCAATAAGTTCGCCGCCATTGATAACTGCAACACGGTCAGCGAGCGCTTCTGCTTCATCAAGATAATGCGTTGTCAACACGATGGTGGTTCCTGCAGCTTGGAGATCTTTGATCAGGCCCCAAAATGCTCTTCGAGCCTCTGGATCAAATCCGGTAGTAGGTTCATCGAGAAAGAGAATTTCTGGTGAGCCTATAATTCCCAGAGCGACATCTAGACGACGTCGTTGACCACCGGAGAGTGTGTGAATTCTGGCGTTTGCTTTATCGCCCAGGCCAACTAGCTCCACTACTTCGTCTGGATCTTTTGGGTTGCGGTAATAATGCGAGAAATGATGAACGGTTTCTTTGACACTTAAATCACCGGCGTCGTTAGAGTCTTGAAGCACAATACCAATTCGGTTACGCCACGCACTCTCTTGGCTCCCCAATTTTTGCGGATCCGATCCCAATACCAAAACCTCGCCAGAGTCTCGGGAACGATAACCTTCCAAAATCTCGACCGTCGTGGTTTTACCGGCTCCGTTTGGACCAAGGATTGCGAAGATCTCTCCTCGCTCTACCTTTAAGGAAATTCCTCCGACTGCTACTTTTTCACCATAGGCTTTTCGCAGATCAGCTATTTCGATTGCTGGAGCGTTGGTAGTCATAGCGATATCTTGCCGTATTGAATTCCCGTACGGCTAATTTTTCACGCAGGTACGCAGGTACGCAGATTCGCAGATACGCGGATACGCAGATACGCGGATATGTAGAGCTCAGATTAGAGTAGGGGAGTGGGTCCGCGAAGAAACCGACCCAAACGGCGAGATCAGCGTGGCTCCAGTGCAGCAAAACCCGATGACGAGGAACTCTCGATCTCTCTGGGCTCCTTCGGCGGTTCAGAAGAACGTCAGGACGGTATTTACACCTACCGCAAGATCACGGGCTCCAGCTCAACGAAACCTTATCGATGTCCAGGCTGTGATCAAATGATTCCGACCGCTACGCCACATATCGTGGCGTGGATTGACGATGATCTAGAAGGACGACGCCATTGGCATTCTGCATGCTGGGCGAAGAAGGATCATCGAAAGCCACGAGTAGAGCGCTCGCGAAACGCACCGCGATACTAGGTATACCTCCTGTAACCCCTATGCCCTTACCGGTGTCGTAGCTGAATGAGTTTTTTGATGACCGCATCTATTTTAGGTGTGCGATCAAAAGTTGAAACATTTAACGGGATCGCAAATCTGGTGCTGATCACCGATCGGCAATAGGTGAACTCTCGTAGCCCTTCCGGTCCATGAATGCGACCGTAACCGCTTGCTTTTACGCCACCAAATGGCAACATCGGACTCGCGGTAAATGCCATAACGGAATTAACTGAAACCATGCCACAGTGAAGTTGGGCGGCGATTGCTTTACCGTTTCGCTGTGACCAGACGGATGCTCCCAATCCATACCGTGAAGCGTTGGCACGTTCGATCGCCTCTCTCATATTGGCGACTCGATTTACCGCCAAGGTAGGTCCAAAAGTCTCCTCGGTCATGGCGAGACTATCTTCTGGCAGATCGGTCATGATTGTTGGTTGTACAAAAGGTGGGGTCACGGATTCGGTACCGCCGGCGAGAAAGGTCGCACCGCGCGCATCTGCATCTTTGATGTGGGAATCGATAATGGCCAGCTGCGCAGGCATAGTCGCACGACCATAGTTTTCGCCCGCACGTAGTTGAACAACTCGACGAATTAATGCCGAAAGAAATCTATCCGCAATCAGTTCGTGAACGTAGACGCGTTCAATTGCTACACAGGTTTGACCAGCATTGGACATCGCACCCCACAAAATAGCATCTGCGGCTTTTTCAATGTTGGCATCGCTATCAATCAGCGCTGCATCTTTGCCGCCGCATTCCATTAAAAGCGGTGTCAGATTCGAAGCGCAAGCCGCTGCCACTTTTTTACCAGTTTCTGTCGAACCCGTGAACGCCAATTTGTTGACCGCGCTTGTCGTTAACGCCCTACCTGTTTCGGGTCCACCCGTAGCCACGAGAAATATATTTGAGTTGGGTGCGATTTTATTAAAGGATTCACCGAGCCAATAGCCAACCCCCGGTGTGAATTCACTCGGCTTAAAGAGAACTGAATTACCAGCCGCAAGCGCGAAAGCGATCGAGCCCATCGGTGTGTACATGGGATAGTTCCATGGTCCGATTACTCCAACGACACCCAGAGGAGAGTGTTCAACGCGCATAGACATATTAGCCATCAATAGCGTGGGTTTTCGATGCGAGCTCTTCAGATATTTACGGGAATTTTTTGCCGCCCATGACAATAATTCGATTCCAAAAGAGGCCTCTAGGAGCGCATCACTGATCGGCTTTCCGGTTTCTTTAGAAATAACGAGAGCAAGCTGATCAATATTTGTTACGAGGTATTTTGCCCAACGTCGTAACGTATCCTCTCTACCTTTGAATCCGACTGCATACCAATCACGTTGAGCAATCTGTGACCGCTCCACTAGCTGATGGATTGTCTCGGCAGATGTATTCGGATAGCGACCAATTTCGGTTTCGATAAAAGTATCCATACCTAAGGGTAAACTTTTTCTGTGGAAGAGTTAATGAGGCCCAGCACCGTTTTGCCGGCTAATCGAACGAGCATAACGATCACAACTTCCGATGGATTAAATCTCATTGGCGAGGTCGCTTCGCCGTTGGGGCCGCGGACGGCATCGTTGCTTTGTCTGCATCCTAACCCGACTGGTGGGGGAATGATGGATAGCCATATCTATAAGAAGGCGGCTAATCGTTTGCCGGCCATGGCAGGAATCGAAATCATCAGATTTAATACTCGCGGAACGGAAAGCGAGGCGGGGAAATCAGAGGGTATCTTCGATAACGGCGAAGCTGAATCGGCAGATGTGCAGGCGGCTATCGATTATTCTTTCGATCTTCTTGCGGTGCAAACGCTCTGGGTAATTGGTTGGTCCTTTGGCACGGATCTAGCGCTTCGTTACGCAAAAGACCCTCGGATCGCAGGGCTCATCTTGTTGAGTCCGCCATTGCAGCGAACAAAAGATATTGACATTGAATTTTGGCAGAACGATCCTCGGCCCGTTACCGCATTTATTCCTGAGCATGATGAATATTTGAATCCATCACAAGCAGAGGAGCGTTTCAAGGCGTTTCCACGATTGCGATTAGTGGCCGTGGCAGGAGCAAAACATCTCTGGATTGGCGAGCCGTATGTTTACCGAATTTTGAGCGAGATCACGGAAATTATCGCGCCACATGCGCTACCACTACCAACCGTGATACCTGCCTAGCTTTCGTTAGCCTCAACATCCCGATGAGCCGATTTTTATGATGCGTCGGCTCGTGGGAGCACCACCTCATCAATAATTAATAAAATCGCGGCAGCAATTGGAACTGCGAGTAATCCGCCAACAAATCCCAGCAGACTCACTCCAATAAGCGCCGCCAGAATCGTCACCAACCCTGGTACCGATACTGACCTGCGCATGATGCGGGGCGTAATGACATAATTTTCGATTTGAATATAGAGCGCATAGGCGATGAAGGAGATCGCGGCATCCGTGGGTGATTTACTCAGCGCGATCAGCGATATCGCCGTAACACCTAAGAGATGACCAACGAGTGGAATCGAACCGCAGACGAAGATCAAAAACGCGATCGCCGCAGGATATGGCAATCCGAGTGAAAGAGCCAGAATCAAGGCGAGCATTGATGCGATGAAGGCTACGGCTATTTGTCCACCGACGAAGCCACCGATTCTGATGATGATGGCATCTGAGAGCTTGGATACTCGCTCTCTTCTCGAAGCTGGTACGAGGCGATAAGCCGCCGCAGTGATGTCAGGTAGGGATATCAAAAAATACAAGGTCAGGATTGTGATCGTAAAGAAGGCGAATGCTCCGGAGATGACGGCCTTACCAACTCCTAGAACGCCACCAAATGCTCCGACTACGAATTGGCCATTGTTGATTCCGGATTGAAATTTCGCTTGTAGGGAGTCAATAACGCCATAATGATTGTTGAGATCGTTAATAAACTGGTTACTTTTTAGATCGCCCAAGAGCGTTGGCGCATTTCGGTATAACGATCCCACTTGTGAAATTGCGGGCGGAATGACAACGGCAGAGAAGACTGCCCCAAAGAAGAGAACGAGGACGACGACAACCAAGACCGCTATCGAACGCTTAAGGCCTCTGCGGCGGAAAAATTCCACAGCGGGATTGAGTCCAGCAGCAAAGAAGAGCGAAACAATTATTAGAACAAATACTTGGCTAGCGCTCGCAAGCGCTTTGAGCATCGTGATCGCAAGGACGCCGCCCGTGGTGGCCAAAAATCCAAAATAGAATGGGTGACGGTGGTCGATTGGTGGTCCGGCGATTCCAAAACTTGGCGCAGTGTTCACCTCTTCGCTGACAGAACTATCCGTGGAACTGAGAGGCTTGTTCCAGAATGGCAGCTTAGGTGTCATGGATTGATAATACAGTTTGGTTATTACGTTAGTAGGGAAAGATGGGGGCATGGGCGAACTTCGGATCACTGGTCTAAGCGAAGAGTTGGTCGCACTCTCTGGCCTACCCTGGCAAAAACCATTGGAGGAGTGGCCCGAGGATGAGGCGCTGACGAGTATGCGCGGAATCTCGAGGCATATTGTTCGCTTGATTCGATCAGGCCCCGGGGAGAATGAAGTTTTTGCCGTCAAAGAGACCGTTCCCGAATTTGCCAGTAGAGAGTATGCGATTCTTCGCGAGCTCAACAATCGAGCGGCGCCCTGTGTTGAGCCCGTAGCAATCGTTGAGGAACGCCGTGATCTTGATGCCAATCCGCTACCAGTTGCGCTCGTCACTAGGTATTTGCCGTATTCATTGCCTTATCGAGTAATACTGAGCCGAAAAGTCACGCCACACGAAATTACTACGATGGCGAATGCGCTCGCCTTATTGTTAGTCCGTTTGCACCTGTTGGGTTTCTGGTGGGGCGATTGTTCGCTATCAAACACGCTCTTTCGACAGGATGCGAACGAGTACGCCGCATATTTAGTTGATGCCGAGACGGGAGAGTTCCAGAAAAGTCTGAGTAATGGACAGCGTGAGCACGATTTAGAGATTGCTCAATTTAATGTTGCCGCAGAGCTGGAGGATTTGGCGATTGCCGGCGTCTTACATCCCGGCATGGATCCGATTCGAGCCGCTGATCGTGTCATTGCTCGTTATCGTCGCCTCTGGGCGATGCTCAAAGAGCCACAGATGTTAGATCCAACAGATCGCCACGCGGTTGAGAAGGCGATGAGAGCGGTACAGGACATCGGATTTGCCGTTGAAGAGGTAGAGGTGACCTTGGACGGCGAAAAAGGAGTGCTCAAATTCACGCCGAAACTCGTGGCGGCTGCATATCATCAAAATCGCCTTTGGGAGTTAATGGGTATTCACGCGGAGGAGCTGCAGGCGAAGCGATTGCTCGCTTCATTCGATCGATACCGGGGTCGTGAGAAGAAGCCATTGCCGCCGGTTGAAGATAGCGCTAGACGGTGGCTTGCTGAGACATACCAGCGTGTAATCAACATGGTTCCACCCGAGTTACGCGGTAGAGTCGAACCTGCCCAAATGTTCCATGAAATTTTGGAACATAGGTGGTTTTTAGGCGAGAAAGCGGGACGAGATCTAGGAATTACTTTTGCGACAGAAGATTACATACGATCGGTTTTACCAGTGAGAAATCCGCCTACGAAAGCGATAGAAAATCATGACATCTCTGCCTAGGAATTTTGGTTCTGCGATAGATCTCAGCGCGCTCAAAAACCCTCCATCGGCGGCGAGTCGAGCTGAGATAGCAGGAGTAGATGTCACTAAAGAATCGTTGATGCGTGATCTCTTGCCTTCCTCTAATGAACAGGTGGTCATCCTGATCTGTTGGTCGCCGAGGAGTCCGCAATCAATGAAGGTGATGGCAACGTTGGGGAAGTTGCATTCTGAAGATTCTGAAGAGAGCCTTGCGGCGCAAGGTAGCGACCCTGCTGGTGGCGCTGGCTGGTTGCTTGCAAACGTGAACGTGGATGCCCAAGTAGAGGTTGCGCAAGCTCTCCAGGTTCAAGCCGTTCCGTTCGCTATCGCTATTATTCAAGAACAACTAGTTCCGCTTTTCGAGACAGTTCCGACAGATTCTCAGCTTCGTACCGTGATAGACAAGGTCATTTCACTGGCGGCAGAGCGAGGGGTTGGTGCCGCAAGAGTTACGGATACTGGTGCTGATCAGGAAGCGCCATCAGAGGAAAAGTTAGAACCAGAAGAGTTGGCTGCGCTCGCTGCTCTCGAAAAGAGTGATTTTTCAGGGGCTAAGGCGGCTTATCAACAGTGGCTCAACCGTAGCCCGGGGAACACTTTGGCAACGCTAGGTTTGGCTCAAGTTGAGCTGCTCTTGCGAATAGATGGCTTGGATCTTGGTGAGACGATCATGAGCGCGGATGCCTCACCTGAGAAGATCGAATTGCAGATCCAGGCAGCAGATTGCGAGATTGCTCAGGGTAATTTTACGGCGGCATTTGATCGATTGATCTCCACCATCAAAAATAGCTCGGCAGAAGATGGAAAAGATGAGAGGAAACGTGTTCAGTCGCATCTCGTTGGACTTTTTTTATTGGTGGATCCAGCTGAACCAGAACTCAAATCGGCCCGTCAAAGACTAGCGAGTGCACTCTTTTGACACTTTCAGATCCACAATCAAAACTAGTAGTTACTGCCCGTGAAAGCGGCAATCAGAAGCTACTCTTTTTTTACTTTGGTTGTGCGCTGCTCGCACTTGCTGCTCGCTCTCCGGACCTTGAGAAAAATCTCAACGTTAATAACGGCACTTTTGGCGTTTTGATAAGTCTCGGCGCCATCGGCGCCGTCTTTGCATTTCTCTTTGTTGGCCAATTAGTTCATCGAATTGGTGTTGCGCCGATTTTGACCGTCAATGCCACCTTGTTGTTTTTTGCTATGGCCTGCATACCTCATGTTCATAGGCCAGTTTTCTATCTTTTATTCAATATCCTCTTGGGATTCGTCTTTAACGCATACAACATAGCCCTTCATGACCAAGCGTTAAATCGTCAGCTGTTAAGTGGCGAAGAGGGGATTCCTCGGTTACATGGCGCATGGAGTCTAGGTACATTGGCCTCGACAACGCTTGCAATCGCTATTACATCCAAGGTCTCACTTGCCTGGCACATTGATGTAATGATGTCTCTGCTCTGGTTGCTTACCATGGTGTCGATTTTTAGAATGCGACCATTTCTCATCAAAGGTTCTGGTGGAATTTCTGGTCTTGAATCCGGTATCAACGGAGAACCCTCCCAGGTTGAGGCACCAAAGATTCGTATTATCGATACCCTTCAGCTACTCACGAAAGATCGTTTTATTTCATACGCTTATATCTGTGCGGCTATGGTGGAGTTCTCGACGAACGATTGGGTGACGCTCTCCTCGCATCAAGAGGTCGGTGCGAGTATCACGCTTTCGATTGTTCCCTACCTATTATTTATGGCAGGTATGGTCATCGGGAGATTA
>Ga0136644_10000368_pt1 | contig 35966 bp, 35 predicted proteins | sample C_130820_EF_Meta_FD_94780 | JGI IMG/M metagenome (GOLD analysis project Ga0136644, IMG submission 94780) | Freshwater microbial communities from Lake Croche, Canada to study carbon cycling - C_130820_EF_MetaG (v2) (version 2) | ecosystem: Environmental > Aquatic > Freshwater > Lake | place...
GCTGTATTGTTCGGTTCATAAATTGGAAGGAATGGTGGATATCAAAAACAAAACTTGTATTCACGAAGGTTGTAAAAAACATCCAGTATTTAATAATGATGGCGAGAAAAAAGCGTTGTATTGTTCGGTTCATAAATTGGAAGGAATGGTGGATATCAAACACAAAACTTGTATTCACGAAGGGTGTAAAAAAAATCCAGCATTTAATAATGATGGCGAGACAAAAGCATTGTATTGTTCGGATCATAAATTGGAAGGAATGGTGGATATCAAAAACAAAACTTGTATTCACGAAGGTTGTAAAAAACATCCAGTATTTAATAATGATGGCGAGAAAAAAGCGTTGTATTGTTCGGAACATAAATTGGAAGGAATGGTGAATATCAAACACAAAACTTGTATTCACGAAGGGTGTAAAAAACATCCAGTATTTAATAATGATGGCGAGACAAAAGCATTGTATTGTTCGGAACATAAATTGGAAGGAATGGTGAATGTCATAAGCAAAACTTGTATTCATGAAGGGTGTAAAAAACAATCATCATTCAATAAGGATGGCGAGACAAAAGCATTGTATTGTTCGGTTCATAAATTGGAAGGAATGGTGAATGTCATAAGCAAAACTTGTAAAAGTGATTGGTGTTCAACGCGCGTTGCAGAAAAATACGATGGATATTGTCTTTATTGTTATATGAACTTATTTCCAGACAAACCAGTATCACGGAATTATAAAACCAAAGAATACGCAGTAGTTGAATATATAAAAAATAAGTTTCCAGATTTTAACTGGATAGCAGACAAAATAATAAACAGAGGTTGTTCCAAACGTCGTCCAGATTTATTATTAGATATGGGTTCGCATATTATCATAGTAGAAGTTGATGAAAATAGACATATAGGTTATGATTGTAGTTGTCAAGATAAAAGACTAATGGAATTATCACAAGACCTACAACATAGACCTATTGTATTTATTCGTTTTAATCCAGATGCTTATACAAACCAAGAAGGGGTTTTAATAAAATCTTGTTGGAAATTAAATAAGTTAGGTATAATACAAATTGCAAAAAATAAACAAAAAGAATGGGAAGAACGAATTAATAGTTTGAAGCAACAAATCCACTACTGGATAGAGAACCCAACCGAAAAAACAATAGAAATTATTGAACTATTTTACTAAAAAGTTGTTTGTCTAGTAACGCAGTATTAATATTGTATTTGGTTTGAACTTTGTACACCCTCTCTTTTTCAAATTATTTCATCAGTTCATTTCAACGAGTCTTCTTTTTCTGAAGTAACTGAATACTTATTGGTTTTCATCAGTGTATACATCACATATAATTCTGTAAATATCAGAGGTATGATGTATATTAATGCGTTTAAGTTCATTAAAAATGCTAAAATAAGACAAGTCGTGTCGAACAAAATAGTATATATAACTACATTTGGGTTCTCTAAATAACGTAAGCGAATCCACGCAAGAATAACTGCAATGATCGCCATAAGTTTTCCAAAAGGACAAATTTTATTTTCATTTGCTCCAGTATTATGAACAAAAAATGGACCTATTTTCTGAATTTTTTTGTCAAGTAACGCGGTGTTGATATTATATTTGGTTTTGAAAAAGAAATACATGTAGACTAAATACAATGATTCAAATAACGTAACATATGTATAGTTCATATACATATATTATATTTTATTTTTCAATTTTCTTGGATTTAGAAAATTTAACCATACATTCTTCTCATTTCAGAGTATGTCATGTTACGACCAGTTTTTTCTTTAAATTCTTCTTCACCCTCTTTCATAATTTGGTCTAATGTCTCTATATTACACGTATTCGTATGGTGCAAATGTTGGACTTTTTCCATTCCTTCTTTTTCAAGTTTTTTTATTAATTCTTGTAACGCGTCTTCTTTTTTTTCTGGTGTTTTTTCTGGAGTCGACATAATTATATAATACTATCATATATATTATGTTTAGGTACTTTTTTATATTTATATTAGTTATACTTTGTTTTTTAATTTATCATTTATATGAAATAATGACAAATAACCCTATCTATGCTATTGCAGTGTTTAATGATGACATAAGGGGATATGCTAAATTTAGTGAAGATTTAACCAATAATCTAATAAAAATAGATTTAAATATTAGTGGATTAACTCCTAATTCTTTACACGGTTTTCATGTTCATGAAGCGGGCGATTTAACTGATAAATGTACGAGTATGTGTTCTCATTTTAATCCATATGGAACTACTCATGGATGTCCTGGTATGAGGAACAGACACGTGGGGGATTTAGGTAATATAAAAACAAATAATAAAGGTGAAGCCAAATATACATTTTATGATAATGTTATTAAACTTAGGGGAACAAAGTGTAATATTATCGGTAGAGGTTTAATTATTCATGAAGATGAAGACGACTGTGGAAAAGGCGGGAATGCCGAGAGTTTAAAAACGGGCAACGCTGGTAAGAGAATTGCTTGTGCTGTTATTGGTTATTCAAAAGAAAATTTTACATCAAAGTAAAATGTGCGTTTGGAATGCAAAACGTGAGTAAATATTAGAATATTTGTTTTGTTCAATTATTTATTATAATAAAAATTGAAACTGAATTAAAAAAATAGTGTTACTATATAATATATTCATGGAATCAGTTGCACAACCAGAAATTATGGAGACAAAAGCGTCGCCGCCACAACAAAAAATATTCAAGAAAAAAGAAATAAAATATAGTGGTATTTATAGTCGTTCGTTAATTACTCGTAGTGTTGTGTTGCCAATTGTTACCATTGGAAAAAATATCAAAGAAACAATAGAAAAATGCATTGCAATTAACTTTGAAGGAAAATGTATTGTAGAAGGATTTGTAAAACCAAACTCTTCTAAAATTATTACTTATTCTAGTGGTGTTGTTCAAGGTACGAATATAAAGTTTGAAGTCGTATTTGAATGCCAAATATGCTGTCCAGTTGAAGGAATGTTAATTCCTTGTGTTGCAAAAAATATTACCAAAGCGGGTATTCGCGCCGAAAGTGACGAAGAACAACCAACACCAATTGTAGTGTTTATTATGAGGGATCACCATTATATGAGCAAGTACTTTTCAAGTATAAATGAAAATGATAAAATAATGGTTCGTGTAATTGGACAACGTTTTGAATTAAATGACAAATATGTATCTATTATAGGTGAAGCAGTTGATCCAAAAAAAGATTTTCAAAGTGGATCTAAAAAAAGTGGAGTAAAAAAAATATCTACCAGTAAACCCAAGTTAGTGATTGAATAAAATCCGTATACTTGTTAAAAAACAGAACCTTTGAGTTGGATTCCAAGAATTCTTTGATATAATAATAAACCAGCATCTTGTATTGGTAAAATATATGCATATGTATCACCATCGTTATGATGTGAATGCCATAGAGTAGGTGGTGTAATAAACATTTCACCTTGTTTCCAATTTATTTTTTTTGGATTTACTATATTTCCATTTTCATCTAATTCATCACCTACTAATGTATATATATTTTCAATATCAGTACATGATATACATAAATCCAACGCAACTGAATTATGTCTATGTGGGCGTTGTTTTGTATTTGGAGGTAGTTCATTATATAATGACCACAAAGTTGGAGTAATTGTATTTACACCTATTTTTTCAGTATCCAGATTACTCAATAATATTCCTTTTCTATTATTTTTTGGATTAGATAAATTCTGTAAATTTTCTTGTATAAATTTTTTATCATAAACACATGGGTGAAAAATTTGTTTTTCTGCTTTCGCACCCAAATAATTCAGTAATGGACTATCATTGACATAATAAATTTCGGTTTTTTCATTTTCCAACATATTTGTCATTTTTAGAGATAGAAATACGGGACAAATAAATATTTCACCACCTTCTACAATAAATTCAGTGTGTTTTTTATTAATATATACTTCACCATATTCTTCACCACGAACATACACTTCTTCTGACCATGTAAAACGACACATACCATTCAATACATAAAATAAATGAGAAGATGCATTGATTTCTTTTTCGTGAGCATCATTTTCTCCTTGAAATCGTATGATATGTCCTTCATTATCATTTCCCTTATTTTCATCTAATACGATAAACCCGGCTAATAAACTTGGAGAGGTTGCTTTATAATCAACATTGTAGACACTTCCATTATCTATGAAATTTATACCATTATCACAATCTTTTACATTTTTTGTAATGATGGGGACTGGTTTCAACTTGGGATTCACATTTGACTCATATTCGTAGGCTTTAACATATTCTTCCATCCTATAGTATATTATAACATTTTTACTTTATATTATTTTTATAATAAAGTGGAATATGAGTCCTCTAAATAAAAAGTTTAACTTTCTTTGTTACTACTTGTAAGTATTAACTAGTTTTTTACTTCAATTTCTCCTGAACTATCACATTTTGCACATTCACTCCATGGCATAACAGTTAAACCAGTTGAGTTACACATTATACACTTAATACTATCACAATATGAACATATTTTGTATTGAGTTTTCACTAAACCTACTCCCAAACAAGTTGGACATTGAATTTTATTATTTTTTTTATTCATTAGTAGTTATTATTAATTAATAAAGATTTAAATTAAAAATAAGTTACTTAATATATTTATATACTGACAATATGATAAATATTGGAATTAATGGATTCGGAAGAATCGGAAAGTGTGTTTTTTTACAACTCTTAAACATATAGGAGTTTAATAGTTTTTATTGCGACTATATGAAGGTATAATTCAAATACTATTTTATACTGTAAAATAGTATTCAACAACAATATAGATTATAAATTATATGAATAACGATAATTTCTTTTTTCTTGTGTTTTTTTAACAATTATAATACAATTTTTAAAGAATGTTATACTTGAAATTTTATCGTGGTGTTTTACTTTATTTTCACGATAACCACAAAATTCAGAGTTAACTGTATCAACAACTTCTTTGAAAATTTCAATTATAGAATTAGGATGTTTATAACCATATCTGGTTGGATAACCATATACGTTATTTTTTGTCCAGTAAGAAGTTTCAATATCTTCTATTATATATACTCCGCCTTCGCATAGTAGAGGAAACAATTCATTAAAAGTTAAAAGTTGATGTTCTGGTAAATGAGAACCATCGTCATTAATAAAAAATAAATTACTAGACGTAATATGAGATTTTATCATATTCAAGTCTTCAACTTTGCTTTGATCACCTTTTAAAACATTATATCTATTACCTTCATAGTTTAAGTCAATATCCATTCCATAAACATGTGCATTTGGAAATAACTCTAACCACATTTTAAGTGAATTACCACTATTTATACCTATTTCAAATATAGAACCTGTTTTACTATATAAATTTTTTAAAAATAAATCATATATTTCATGATATCTATGGTACGTAACTTTATCTGTTTCACATTTCAATCCAATCTCATACATTTTATTATCCATTTCAAAGTATGTATTATATATTTATTTTAACACTATATTTAAATTGATTTAAATATATTTGTTATAGTATTATAATTATGGCAACCGAACTATGTTGTATTCCCCAAGTGAATAATGAAAAAGATGTAAATGATTGTTTTGAAGAGGAAGAAGAAGAAGAAAGAAAAATAAATGTAGAAGAATTGAATAGTATACGTGAAAAAATAGAGTCTATGCCGAAATTTAACCAAATAGAAGTGTTGAGAATTTTAAGTAAGTACAATAAAATTACATTGAATGAAAACAAATATGGTGTTCTGGTAAATATGACAGATTTTGAAGATGAAGTTATAGAAAAATTAAAAAGTTATATTAGTTATGTGAATACACAAGAATCAAATTTGAACGAAATTGAAGTACAAAAAGAAAATTTTAAAAATATATATTTTGTAAAAGATAATAAAGACAATAATGGAAAAAATAATAAGAATAGTAAATATGCATCATCATAAGTATAATAAAAATAATAGTCAACATAGAAAACAAGTAACACCCACAACTGCAAATTATAATCATGTAATTAGTGACTTACAAGATTATATGTTATATGGTAAGTTACTAGTTCAATCTTTGAAAACGCGTTCAAAAATGAATGTAAAACATAAAATAATGACAACAAATGAAGACAGTATTGAATTAGAAAAGGAAAAAGAGAAGTTAATGAAAAAAGAAAAAGAAAGATTTTTTTACCCACACCAAAAAGATCAGTTGTATTGGTGTTTTTTCATAATAAAGAATGGTTTTACAGCATATGAATATCCAGACGTTTCGTCATTCGTAAATGAAAAAAACGAAAAAATAAAATGTGTTACTATGTTGCGTGAGAACAAACAACAATTGAAAGGAAAGAAAATAAAAAATATTAAGGAACACGTAGAAAATGAACTGGTGAATTGTTCAAAAATCACAATGAAAACATTTATAGCACTTTGTATTGTTGCTAACATAAATGTATTATATATTCAAAAACGCAAGTGTTTTGAAATGATATTTGATGAAGACTCGCCAATTCATGTAGTTCATGATATGTTGAATGATAAATATTGTTATGAAGTAGATGCATCAAAAGAACAGATAATTCATTATCGTAAAACAATGTTTAAGTGGGAAAGTATTGAAAAACCATTAAAAGCTGTTGGTTCGTATACTTCGGATGAACTAGTTGAGTTATCTAAACAGTTAGGATTAGAAACAATGAAAAATGGAGAAAACAAAAAGAAGACCAAGAATGAATTATATGAACAAATAGTATTGAACTTGTAACTTTATTTATGTAGTTTCATTTTTTGGTATATAATAATATTTTTTATAAAAATTGATTATAATATAAAAAATATGTGTTAATATAATATAATATGACAAGTATAGTTCAAAAAGAAGAAATTTTAGAACCAGAAACACAAAAATATGACAATATGAATAAAGAGAAAGAAAGTCGTACTTCAAAGGAGGGAAAAAGAGAGTATAAAAAATCAAACAAGACTCCACAAGAACAACTAGAAGATATGATTTCTTTATTCATGAGTAACAAACCATATGAAAAAAATTTACTATTGAACCACGAATTAGAAGTACGTTTTGGTACCCGTGGTATTAAACCATTGAATAAAATAGATTATAACAATGTCATTCAAAAAATTAAATCGTTAGGTTTTACTTGTGTAAATGAAGAAGGTTCATATATGTTACGTGTTCAAAATGAATTTTTAGATTCATCAACTGGTCGTTTTAAAATGTCTAACATAAGAACAGAGATTCGGGGTTTTCAAACAATTCAAGATTACTGTAAGCATAATGACTTGAAAAGACTAATGTCTTCAAGTATATATTCTGGAAATAATCTGGACTTTCATAAAAAGATGCTTTACCGAAAAACTGGCACTTCTGAAAATGTGTTTCCACTTAATTTTGATGACTTTAATTTTAGAGTTTCATATCAAACAGAAGAGTCACTAAGGTCAAATTCGGGTGTTGTGAAAAATATGATTGAAAATTGGGAAAAATCAAAGAAAATATTCAGATACATAAACCGTGTCACTTTTACACATCCAGAAATTCCAATTAAAGTAGATATTAGTATTGTAAAAAATTCAACTACTAAAGATAAAAGAGTCATTCCAGTGTATACAACTAGTGAGTCGGGAGTATTTGAAAATGCCGAAGTATATGAAATTGAGTTAGAAGTTAATAATTCTATGATTGGTCCCGGAACATTGTATAATGAATCAAGTAATTTATTAGTTGCGCTAAAAAAGTCAATTAAATACATTATGATGGGACTACAAGGAACAAATTATCCTATTTCATATCCAGAACAAGCCGAAGTTTTACAAGAATACATGAAATTAGTACATAGAGAAAGTGGTGACTATAATCCAGACAAACGTATTTACCCAAGTGACTTTATTGGTCCATCATCATATACTTTACAGTTGCAAAATATCATTCCGTTGAATGATAATAATAATGTTCCCAATATTCGTAAAGACTATTCAGTTACTGAAAAAGCAGATGGTGAGAGACACTTGATGTTTATTTCAAAAAAAGGGAAAATCTATTTATTGAATACGAATATGAAAGTATTATTTACCGGTGCAGAGACGGAAAACTTTGAAATGTTTAACTCCATTATAGATGGTGAAATAATTTTACACGACAAACACGGAAAATTCATTAATTTATATGCTGCGTTTGACATATATTTCAAAGAAGGGGTTGATGTTAGAAAACATGGTTTTACTCCTAAAAAAGTAGATGATGTAAAAATTCTGTTTCGTCTAACACTATTAAAAGAGTTGATTAAAAATTTAAAACCTAAGTCTGTTGTGAAAGCAAAAGATGATAAACATAAAGATGTTATAATATCACCAATACGTATTGAGTGTAAGAAATTTTATTGGGTTACAATGAATCAAACTGAAAATGTGAATACAAAATATACAATATTTACTCTTTGTAACGCTATTCTAGAAAAAGAACGGCAAGGGTTATTTGAATATAATACGGATGGTTTAATATTTACTCCCGAAAATATGGGAGTTGGTGCAGACCGTGTCGGAAAAGCGGGTCCACTTACAAAATCAACATGGGATTACTCATTCAAATGGAAACCACCACAGTTCAATACCATTGACTTTTTAGTAACTACTAAAAAAGGTGATACTGGTGCAGATTTAGTTACACCAATATTTCAAGAAGGGGTTGCTGTAAATACTCCTATACAGTTGAATGAATACAAAACAATTATTCTACGATGTGGATTTGATGAAAAGAAACATGGATTTTTAAATCCTTGCCAAGATGTTATAGAAGATAAATTGCCAAGTGTAAACGATATTGACAATGAAGATGGATATAAACCAGTTCAGTTCTTTCCAACTGACCCTTATGACCCAAGCGCCGGAATAACAAATATTATGTTGGAAAAAGATGACACTGGTGTGAATCAAATGTTTACAGAAGAAAGAGAAGTCTTTGGAGATAACACCATAGTAGAATTTCGTTATGAACTAAACAATAAAAAAGAATGGTGTTGGGTTCCTTTAAGGGTTCGTTTTGATAAAACAAATGAACTACGACAAGGATTAAAAAATTTTGGTAATGCATACCATGTTGCAAATAGTAACTGGCATTCTATTCATAATCCAATTACGGAGCAAATGATATGTACTGGTAAAGATATTCCAGAAGAAATTGTAGACGAAGATGTTTATTATAATAGGGGAGTGTCATCTACAAAAACTAGAGGACTTCGTGACTTTCACAATTTATTTGTAAAAAAGTCATTAGTATCACAAGTTTCAAAAAAAGGAGATACTTTGATTGACTATGCGTGTGGTAAAGGCGGAGACTTTCCAAAGTGGATAAAAGCAAAACTGTCTTTTGTATTTGGAATTGATATTTCTAAGGATAATTTGGAAAATCGTATAGATGGCGCATGTGCAAGATTTTTAAAATATAAAAAAACTACAAAGTCAATGCCATATGCATTATTTGTAAATGGAAATAGTAGTGCAAATATTCGTTCTGGAGCAGCAATGTTGAATGATAAAGCAATGCAAATAACTCGCGCCGTATTTGGCGAAGGTCCAAAGAGTGAAGAAAAATTAGGAAAAGGTGTATATCGTCAATATGGAGTTGGTGAAAGTGGATTTGACATATCATCTTGTCAATTTGCGTTGCATTATTTCTTTGAAAATCAACAGACATTTCAAAATTATATGAGAAATTTAGCAGAATGCACCAAGTTAAACGGATATTTTATTGGTACGAGTTATGATGGTAAAAAGATATTTAATTTATTGAAAAACAAAAAAGAGGGTGAAAGTGAGTATATATATGATAATGATGTCAAGGTATGGGAAATTCAAAAAGAATATTCCGAAACAACATTTGAAGATGATATCACTAGTCTAGGATATAAGATAAATGTTTACCAAGAATCAATCAACAAAATGTTTCCAGAGTATTTAATTAACTTTGATTATCTACATCGTATACTAGAAAATTATGGTTTCCAATTAGTAACAAGAGATGAAGCAAAAGAAATGGGATTACCAAATGGCACTGGAATGTTTCAAGACTTGTATAATTTAATGGAAGAAGAAGTTAAACGAGACCGTTACAAAAAAAAGGAATATGAAAATGCATTAAATATGACATCGTATGAAAAAAAGATATCATTTTTGAATAGATACTTTGTGTATAAAAAAATAGCGCACGTAAATGCAGAAAAAGTTTCTATTGAGTTGATGGAAGAAACTATCAGTGAGGGTAAAGAAAATAAAGAGAAAAAAGGAAAAACAACTGAAAAAAAATCTAAAAAACCTCTAAAAGGGACAACCAAACCAAAAGTGAAAAAATTAACTCAAGTGTTGGTATTAGAAGACAGTGAAGAAAATGAAGTTGAAAAGGTTCAACTCCCAACCCAAGTTGTAGAGGAAGAAAAAGTAGTAGAACAAAAAGAGGAAATAGTTCCACCGGTAAAAAAACCAAGAAAACCTTATACAAAAAAATTAGTAATCGGTAAAGAAACAGAAATAAAAGACATTCAAAATATAGAAGAACAACCACAACCAAAAAAAGCAAAAAAAGCAAAAAGTAAAAATGTAAATTTTATAATTGAAGAATAATGAAACAATTTGACTTAAAAATAAATTAATATATAATAACAACAATCAATTTAAAATGAGTTATTATATATTACCAAAAAAACATAATACAATAGATATAAATCCAAAATTAGTTGAATATAGCGATGAAATAATATTGAAACCAGTAGTTTCACATTCATTAATTCATTATTCAAATATAGTTACCCAACAAATAAATAGTTACTTTGATAACAACATAAATGATGTAAACAACTCAATAAACTATGATATTATTTGCAAAATAATAAACCCATATGAATTTATTTTTTCAAAAGTACCCGGACTGAAATATTCGGTTAGCAAATTAAAACCACAAAACAATATTTTTTTTATTATTATGGAAATTATGTATAATTTTAATATTTTTGAAAATATGAATGATAATATAAATACAATACACCTAGGAAAAAATTCTCATTCAATTATTGATTGTATGAACATTATGAGGGAGTACTACAATGATAATCATATTTTTTTTGAATTAAATGAGTCAAGTAATATTAATGATTTATTTAAAAAGTATAATGAAATGAAATCATTAAATATACAGAAACAGAGTATAGACTTTTTATATTTTGAGTTGAACAATAAAATTTATTTAAACACTAATAACTACATAAGTGGTTTAATTGTTTTTTTACAGTTAATATTGACCTACCAAAAAGAAAATGGAGTGACTATTATAAAAATTGATAATGTTTTTTATAAACCGATAATTGATGTGTTGTATATATTAACTTCTTTGTTTGATAAAATATATATTGTAAAACCAAATACAACAAATATTATTACAAACGAAAGATATTTAGTGTGTAAACATTTTAATGTTAAAACGAATGAAACACTAGTAAATAACTTGGAGTTATTAATAAAAACATTAAATAGTAGTGATTATATAGTTGAGTCATTAATAAATGAAAACTTGTCTGCTTATTTTATGAATAAAATAGAAGACTCAAATATAAATATAGGTCATCAACAAATAGAACATTTGGATTTATTATTGCACATTATAAAAAATAAAAACAGAGATGAAAAAATAGATACAATAAAAAAAAATAATATTATAAAATGTATTCAATGGTGTGAAAAATTTAAAATACCACATAACAAATTTGTTGATAAAATTAACATATTTTTACCATCTATTGAAAATAATTTATACGAAAATAACGAAATTAATTTTCCAAATGATACAGTAGAGTCTTCACTATAAAAATTTTAATAAAATTAACTCCAATTTGTACTGATACCGTTATTAGCAACAGTTGGTCCAGCGCTAAGGTTTCCAGTATTGCTAACACTTTTATATAAATAATCATCTGAGTTTTTAAAACAAGTCTTAGGGTTGTCTTGTTGTTTGTACATGAATGGATAATATGGATTGGGTCTGCAAGTTGGAGTTTTAGTTTTATAAATTAATGGTGTAAATGGTTGACCGCCTTCATTAGCATAAACACTTGCAAAACCAGACCCTTTTAATATATTATTTTGGTATACATTTTTCTCAATAGTTGTTAATCCTAGTTTCAAGGTACGAGTACTACTGGATACACCACCTTGTACAGCAAATTGAGGATTACTTGGTTTATATACAACTAATTTGCAACCTCTTGGATTACTTGGTCCATTTAGTGACATTCCAGAATAAGGATTCAATATAATATTTTTAAATATTTGGTTAGCTTGTACACTATTTCCAGATGGTAATGTATTTAAGTAGTTAACAAAACCGGCGATTGTTTTTATTGATTGTGTATAAAAGTATGAAACATCTTCATCACTTAGCGTTCCATTGCTTTTCATTATTTCATATGCAAAAATAATAAGGTCTGCTTCAGTAAAATCATTTAGTCCAGTGTTTGGATAACAGTTACCTACATATAAATTTTTACTACTATATGGAGAACCGGGTTTTGCAAATTTGCTCAAAGATTCTACTGTAGAGTTACTATTAATACTTTCAGTTCCAGAATAAAAATTAAAAACTTTTTGGTCGTATGTTTGGCATCTATTTTGTCTATATTGTTCAAGTGTAGTGTAGTAATTTTTCTTTAGATTTGTACTTGCTGGTCTTACTCTTAGTAATGCTTTTCGCTGTTCATTACAACAATTTTGAGGAGTTTCACATACGGGTAAAGGGTTATTTGTTAGGTAGTATTCTGGATAGTAATTTGTTACTAAACCAATACCTTTACAGTTTATACAATCTTTGTCTAGTTTAGTTGTTTCACTTACCTCATCAGTTGAATTTTGTTTTACTGAATACTGTCCGGGGTAGTCAAGTGTTTGTCTAATTAAAGAAGATGAAGTAGAGGATTTTACTTGACGATTTGTATTAATTTCAACATAGTCATTCGGATTTTCTGGATTAGTAACTATTATAGGAACAGAAGTAGTTGTTCCTTTTCGGTACTGCCATTTTAAAGGGCGAGGTAACCCAAAACCAGTTGGATATACGTTTGTTGGATCCTTATTAGTTAATGGACGAATATTACCAGAAGTAATTGCTGCGGGGTTGCTATACATTCCGGAACCTTTCCAAGTTACATATCCGCCTACATTTGATCTATTATTATAAGAACCCATTCCTTGTGGGAGAGGAGATGTTAAAGTTGTCATTATTTATATATAATTATATAAAATTTTCTTATAACAATATATATAAAATATGTATAAAGTGTTAGTTAATAGTTTAATTGTTTTTTTTGTGGTTTTGATATTTTATCAGATTTATTTAAATAATTCAAGAGTTTTTGAAAGTTTTGAAGGTTCAAGTGATAGTGTTATGATACTTAATTCTCAAATTAAAGATGTTAAAAGTGATATAACCACTATGAAAAAAGATATTGCTGATTTAAAGGATAACGTTGTTGTTCTAAATAATCAAGTAAAAGCAATGAATAGTAAAAATAGTGAAGATGTTAAAAATGCTACACAAGGACCACCTCTAACACTAACAAGTGCAGTTAGTTAAAAATATAACTAATTTTAAACTTTTACTTTTTAATCAAGTAAATTAATAATTAAAATTTCTATTTATATATTAAGATGCCCAAAATAAAAGTTCCAAAACCAGCAAAACCAAAACCGCCAAAAAAAATTAAAATTAAAGCACCAAAAAATCCATTTAAAAAAAAAAGTGGAGGTAGTAGTAAACCAAAAGGAGCAGCAGCCGTAGCAGCAAGTTTATCTACTTCTAACCAGTGTGCAGGCTTTAAACCTACTGGAAATATTTTTCAAGATTCGCTTTCTAATGCAAAGTGTCTTGAAGAAAGTTTAATGGGTCCAACATACCCTTATTGGAAAAATATTAGAAATCCATCAGAATTAGGAATGTCTGATAAAGGTTCAATTTCTGTTATGGCTAAAGATGTTGCTGGACTAATTAATTATGTTGAAGTACTTGTTACCGGTAGCGGTAAAGCAAGTAAAACAGGAAAACCTTTAGGAAATAAATTTTTTCTAAAAACTGGAGCAAAGTGTATGGATGATAAAAAAAAACTTCAAGATAGATACATTTACGTAAATAATGTTCCTTTAGGAAATGTTCCATTCATTTCATCTGGAATGGGTACAAATTTCAAAAACTTAAGAGGATTACTACCCGGAACAATGAATAACTTAAACACACTTAATCCTTTTGAAGTTATACAAGGTTTTAGTGCGGGGGGAACACCTCCTTGTCAAAAAGTAACACTACAAACAATTAACACTGATAATAAGACATCTAAAGAAACACACTATATGACAAAACTTGACCTTCAGTCAATGGACCCTTGTAATTTTATGGATGGTAAAAATCCAATTACGAATAAAAAATGTAAACAAGCATTTGGTAACATTACAAATTATTCAAATGAATATTATAATGACGATGAATACTACACAAGCAATGAAGAATATTATGATAGTGATGATTCTAGTGACTATGATGAAGAAGACACTGATGAGGACTCACTATTCAGTTTACCTAAAGACCCAATTGTACAAATTTATTTGGCGTGTTTGGGCATTCTTGGAATTTATATTTTGTATCGCATTATGATGAAGAGTAAAAAATAATTCAATATGTCACATTTTTACAAAACAAAATGTCATATATTAAAATTGAACAATTATATAAGGGTGTTATATTCATATGCGTATATACTTTTTACATTTTTTTACTTTTTCTGTGATGTCTTAATTTTCTAGTACGTCTTCTTCTACCCGCAATTTGACGTTGTTGTCCGTATTGAGACTGTTGTGGTTGTGACTGAAATCCAGAAGAAGATGGACTACTTGAAGATGAAGAACCAAACAAGTTAGATATACTACTTGTTAAACCAGATGTTAAACTTTTTGCTTTATTCGTTATACCACTAAACCATCCAGATGTGGTGTCAGAACCAGATGTAGAACTGCTATCAAACCAACCACCTCCTCGTTGACTTTTACAACGATATCTTCTTTTACTATAATTTTTTTTTGGCATATATTATATTAAAAGAAAATTTAATATAATAAACAATACAATTTGACTTATATATTTTTATTATAATTTACAAATTAACTGTAAAGTTATTTTTTAAGAACAAGTTTTACTAATTGGAATGCTGCTAAAGCACCAGCAATTTCAGCAACAATATAAGGAATAATATCTTTTGATGGAATTTTACCAGAAACGAGTAAAACAATTGCTACGGCGGGGTTAAACGCACCACCAGAAATTGCACCTCCAAGTAATACAGCAATTGCTAAAGCAGCGCCGATTGCTAAATAGTTACCAGTTGCTAAAATAACGAAAACAAGAAATAAAGTTCCTAAAAATTCAACAAGGTACTTGTTCATTTATATATTTACTCCATAAAATTTTTTTTATTTTTATATTTTTAATTCATTAAATAGATATCCTTTATTATTAATAAGTTTGACTTACTAAAGAACCCCAAGCGCATACTCTACCATTACACAAACTAGTATTATAAATTGACCCTTTTTTTGCAGGAGCAACACAACCACCAGCTCTAGCAAATTTCAATGCAGTCTTAACATCATTTCTATTGTAATTTTTATACGTCAAAAAAGCATCGTTTGGTAAACCTTGCTTAAACGAACTTTTACCTACAGCAGCACTTTTGCGCGCAGAAGTATACATGGATGAACATTTTGGAGCGTTATATTTTGTTGACTGTGATACTAGAAAACTTTTTTGTAAATTTGCTGAGTATGTAGTGTTAGGTGGAAGATTTGAGTGCATTTGAGTTCCGACTCCCATATTATTTTCAGTAGTGCGTGTTCTTAAATACTGACGACGTGCATTTGAAAATTCACTTGCACCATCAGATGGATAAAACTGTGGAGGATTTGGATGTTTTCCAGGCAAAGCACCGTAATTGTGACGTTCCATCATTAAAGGAGTTTGACTTGTACTTAATGGTCCAATCACTGGGGCACTTGCATATCCTCCACTCATATAAGGAATATTCGTATATTGTTTGTATGCAATCGTTGTCATTTATTATAAATGACGAAAATAATAATAATAATAAATTTTAAATACTATTATTATTCTTAATGATATATAATAAAAAATTAGCAAACTATAATTTTAAAATCTTCTAATTGCTCTCCAAGCACTTTGAGATGCTGAACTTTGGTCACCACCGTAAGATGCGTCGTTATAATTTTTATTAACTGCTTTTTGTTTAGCATATCTAGTATAGTCCGAACTATCATAAACATATTTTACATTACAAGCAGAAGGTGGAATTCCAGAACCATCGCAGTTGTCTTGAATGTGTCCGAAACCTTTTTTTAATCCGTGTAAGTTAGGACGACTTTGAAATGTTTGACAAGGACCGCCACAAGAATAATATTGACGACCTAATAAGTCACCTGCGTTATTGATTGCGCGAAAAGGACTCGTAACTGATTGTTGATTATTTACTTTTCTGGCGTTGTTTGTATTCCACGCATTCTTTAAAGTAAAACGGGTTTCGGCAAACTCATTGTTGTTATTTGTTGTAATCAGCGCTTGGGGAATAAATCCGGGTAACCCTCCTCCTAATTTACTTCCTGGGTATATATTTACAAAATTTGTTAGAGTTCCGGTAAAACTATGATTTGTATTGAAAGACGCTTGAGTTCCTGGCATATATATATCAACTATATAAAAATCTTCTAAACTAATAAAATTATCAAAATATAATATATTATAATTATATGTTGGTAAAAATACTTACTACCATTTTTATTTTAATGTTCCTTGATTCTATTTACTTTTATATAAACAAGGATTTTCTTTCCCAACAAGTTTTAGACGTCCAAGGAACACCCGTATCTTTGAATTTATTTCCCGCATTTTTGTGTTATATTGCTTTAGCATTTGGTGTTAATTATTTCATTTTGAGAGAAAAGAAGTCATTACTGGATGCGTTTTTACTGGGCGTCGTCATTCATGCGGTTTATGAAACCACAAATAAAGCAACTTTTAAAAAATGGACCTATAAAATTGTTTTGCTAGACACTTTGTGGGGTGGTATTTTATTCACCCTTGCTACAATTATAATGAGAAAAATATACAAGTTTTAATCACGACGACGATGACGACGCACTTTACGTGTTGTTTTTCGTTTTGATTTACGCGACTTTTTTGAAGACTTTCTTAACTTCCTTGATTTTCTTCTCTTTATACCTCCAATCCTTTTTATATTTGGCGGTAGTTCTTCGTTTGTATCTTCAACATCAAAATCTAATGCAACTGGATAGGTAGGCATATCATCTTGTTTATCAATAACATATTTTTTCTCTTCGCTTCTGTTCAACACTAACTCCATCGGAGTAGGAAGAAATGGATTCACACCTTCTGGAACTGGTTTGCTTGGTGTTATGTCTAATAGTTGTTTAACATCTGAAATTTCTCTTTTATTTTGTAATTCTGTTATCCCGTCACTATTATATTGTAATTCTGTTAACCCGATTAATGCTAACTTTTCGTCTTTTGATAATGATTTGATTTTAGAAGGAGGTTCCGTATATGGCGCACTTTGTGCTGAACGAGAATTACGTGATTCTTGTTTTTTTTCTCGGTCTCTTCTTATCTTTTTTTGGTAATATGTTAATTTTTCTTGTGGTTCTGGTGCGGGTTTGAATCTATTTGGATTAGCAATCAATATTCTGGATTCATTTTGTTGACTTTCACTCATTTATATATTTGTATATTATTTTCTCTCTTTAATATAAGAAATAAAGTAAAAATGTCGTCAAATATATCAAATATTATTCATATTTTATCAATTATACTACCCTTTTCAAACGAAACCGCAATTGTATTAACTGAATCTGGATATAGTCAGTTCAAAGATTTTTATAAAGTGTGTTTTGATAGGTCATTGCTTGGAAAAAATTCGTCTAAATTACAAAAGAAGTTAAAAGACAAAATTTGCACAAAAAAAGACTACATTCATAAAATTTTAGTTGATTTACTTGCCTATTTAGGAATTATACTAAACATTGGAAAAAATACCATCACTTATGGATATGCCACCGGAGTAGTTACTGGACTTCTTTTAATATTTTATTCCATTATTCTACCAAATATGTTTTTAGGATTTACTACTCACAAAATAATGGATATCTTGAAATTACACACCCCTCTTGCCCACGTTGCAGTGGGTGTCACTTTAATTACCTTGTTAATTTTACTTACATTATTTTCTGAAACAGTCGTTCAAAATTTAATGAAGAAAATCAAAATAGATCCAGAGACTGAGAAAAATACACAGTCTTAAAATTATAATATTATTTTATTTTATGAGCAATACAATAATATTTACGATCGGTCGTATGAATCCACCCACACCGGGTCATATGGGATTAATTAAAAACTTGATTGAAAGAGCAATACAATTTGGAGAAAATAAAGTGGGAATTATTTTATCCCACAGTGTTGATTCTGAAAAGAATCCATTAGAGTGTAAAGAAAAAAGAGAATTTATATTATCTGGAATGATTGACGCTTTGAAAGATCAAATGAAGAGAGAAGGTCGTTTCCCTCCAGATAAAATTGATGAAACACAAGTGGTTATTGTTTGTATGGACGACCCCACTCCAGAAGAATTCGGAAAACATCCTATCTTAAAATCATTTAATGCTTTGTTTACTCAATTTGGTTATGTAAAACCACACGCATATTTAATTGTTGGTCAAGACCGTGCAGTTGACTACGGTTGGATTGAAAAAAGTTTAGGTGATAAAGTGATGTCGTATCAAGTTGAACCATTGCCAAGACCAGAAGGTGCTATGTCAGCAACCGAGATGAGAGGATATGTTAAAAGCGGAGAATATGACACATTTATGGGAAAAATGAGAGAAACGGGTATCCCAGATGAAAAGTCTGCAGAGTTATACGAAAAAGTCACATTTGGAATGAGCAGACCTCCTCCCCTAAAAAAGAAACCAACTAAAAAAGGCGGTAAAACAAACAAGCGGAGAAAACAACGAAAAATAAAACGCAGAAAATCAAGAAAAGTGCACAAATAAAATTGTTGTTTTTATTATTTTCGTTTATTAATATATGTCGGACAAAGAAGTTCACACAGATATATATGATTACCTAAAACCAGAAAATAAAGACGACGGTATAGATAAGAAAAAAAGAAATAATTTTGCCTTTACAGACTTTAAAAAAAATAAAAAAGCATTCAAAAATAGAAAAGATTTAGACCATTCTATTTTCCACACCACAAATTTGCATCAAGTTAATTTTGAAAAGTCTAATCTTGAAGACTCCAAATTTTTTAATGCGGATTTACTAACCACTAATTTAAAAGATGCAAATCTTAAAAATTCTAAAATTCAATGGGGAACTGTAGATGGCGCTAATTTTGAAGGTGCCGACCTTGAAGGTGTAACATTTGAAGGAGTTCACGGTTTAGATCGTGCAAATTTTAAAGGAACTGTTTTTGAAGGCAAACCTGGATACGGTGAAAATTACACTGGAATGTCTCTCTTTGATGAGGTAGCTGAAAAACGAAAAGCATTTCTAAAACAAAGACGACTAGAAAAAAAAGCAGCGCTTGAAGGAACTGCCAAAGGCGTTACGAAACGACACCGACGACACAAAAAGAGAAAAAGTCGCTCAACAAAAAGAAGAAGATAATTTCTGTTTATTATAATAAAATATTCATTATATATATAATGAATTTTTTTGGTCCCGCGTATGATAAAAATGTAGAAGTTTCTTGCATTCCTCAAAATAAAAATGGAGAAGTTAAGCAAATCGGAGAAAGTGTCAAGTATATTGAAAAAGAGTATACACAAGCTGTTCCTATGAAAGTTACAAATGACACGTATCAAACACTTGGAGGGTACCCTACAAAAACTATTAATAAATACTATGTATTAAAAAAACATCTTGACAAAATAAAAAATGCAACCATAGATAGTTTAGAAGTTGTTCGTATGAACTCACAAGTTGTAAAAAATGGTAATACTTATAAAGACGATAATTTTTCTGTTATTTATAAGTTGTCCACAAGTGAAGGTAAAGTAATATCGGGGGTTTCCAGTAACACTGGTTGTTTTCACGATAAAATATTTTTTATAATAAATGACGCTACTTCATCAAGTACTGGGGGTAGAAAGATGAATAAGAATACTAGGAGAAGAATGTCAATTAAAAAACACAAAAAAACTAGAAAGACTTACCGTAAAAAGTCGCGTAAAAATCGCAAATAAAAAACACGATGAAACAGTGTTCTTTATATTTTTAGTGACTACATTTTTTTGGTGGTTATATTTTTTTTTATTTTTACATAAATGATAAATTCTTCGTCATCTGGTTTTGTAAAATGATACCATTCTGGTTTTCCTCGTTTTTTCCACGAAGCAATTCGTTGTTTATCTGGTGTTTGATAATATTTACGATATGACTCCACGGGGTCGTCACTTTTGCATTCTTTGGGCATTGCTAAAGCAAAAGGTGTTAGTCCTACATTGGGAAACTTGTCAGCAGATGGCGCGTATTTTCTCAAATATTGTGCAACTATATATGACTTGTGCATTTTTTCGGCTGGATGGTCATAACGATATTTCCATTCGTTGTGCATTGCTTCAACCAAATTTAGCGTCCAAATATAATTATCTAACGATGCTCGCATCCAAATAGTTACTGGGTGATTTTTATGTGCGATTTTATATATTTTGATTTTATCCTTGACTGGATTTTCGGGGTCCACAATTTGAATATTCGTACAAAGCATTTGAACTGCTTCTAATAAAATTTTAGAAACGTGTTTGTCAAACATACATTCTACACATTCTTGAAAACAAAGAGATAGAATAAATAGATTCATTCTTTCGTAAATTGATTTAAATTGAAATACTTTTTATGCATTAGAAAAAAGTTGGAGATTTAAATCAATTTTTTTATAAAATAGTATTTAAACTTACACAAAAGACGCGTATGCAATCGGAGGTGCTGATAATTCTGCTTCTGCAGTTGGTGTTTCATTTATAATTTGTTTTTTAAAAAAAGGTTCACTATAAATCCAATTTATTAATACTTGCCTCAACATATCTTCGGTTATTCCATAGTCTGTAACAACTTGTGCTGAAATCTCTAAATAACTTCCAAATTCTTCATAGTTATCTACGGTTAAAAGTCTATCTAGTCTATTCATAAATAAATCATCAAAATCTACATTTTCATAAAATGTAGTATGCAGACGAAGTATTTCCATAATCATTATTTGTTTATTCTTTGCATTTGTAATATTGTCCAACACTTGAATAATCACGGGTTTAAATCCAAACATACGATATACGTGACTTATTTTAAATTTAGAAAAAAATGTATTCATCAATATTTTTAATTTTTTTACTATTAGTAGTAAAAAAAATTTTTTATATTCTTTATATATATATATATGTCAAAATCTAAAAAAATAATAAAAAGAAAATATAAAAAAAATACGAAAAAATCTAAAAAAAATAGAACAAAAAAATCACGAAAACATCGTGCAAAAAAGATGATGGGCGGAGCAGAAATAGTTGGCCAATGTAGTATTTGTTATGAGGAAATGTTAGATAATGAAAAATTAATTACGTGTTTAAACACGATAGGTCCACAACATACATATCATCAAAAATGTATATTGGATTGGTGTGCTCGTTCCAAGAACATAGTAGGGTGTAGATGCCCAACGTGTGAAAGTTTTTTTGGATATGTTTATATTGATATCGACGAATTATACACATATATAACAAGTAGAATTCCTAGCACCGGAGTTACGTATAATAATTTAGTAAATTTATTAGAACCATTTGTAGGAACTGATAGATTAGAAACAGAATGTCAAAATTATATTATGGTATTTGTCAATAATAACGGTAACTATTCATTTAATGGATTTATTTTTGTAAATAAAAATGAAAAGGGTCCTATAAAAAACAATAACCGTATTAGTGGTATAACAAATAATTTCAATCCTAATAATATATATCTTAGGTTTGTTTATGATGCTGAGATGGAATTTTTACTATTAAGGTTATATATTGAAGTTGATGAAAATAATAATGGTAAAGTAGTTCAAGAAGAAACTATTGTGACATATTGATGAAAATAATAATGGTAAAGTAGTTCAAGAAGAAACTATTGCGACATAATTACTTAGTTACTCGTCATCAGTCTCGGAGCAATATTCATTGTCATTAATTCTTGGAACAATAATTTACAAGCATACGGTATTTCAACATAGGAGAAGTCCACTCTATTTTCACAAGTTCGGCAAATATGAATATGCATCTCATCATTGTATGTTGCAATCATTCCACATTTATTACAAGAATAAACATGGTATTTATCTGACGCGTCATACATACGACCTCTAGTAAAACGCGATGCACCATGTGATATCATTGCATCTCTTTCCATCTCACCAAAACGAAGACCACCATCACGACTACGACCTTCTGCCGGTTGTCTCGTCAAATTCACCATTGGACCAATAGAACGCGAATGTTGTTTATCATTCACCATATGTTTCAGTCTTTGGTAGAAGATTGGACCCATAAAGATACTGCATTCATGTTGTTCTCCAGTTAATCCGTTATGCAATAATTCGTTTCCGTGACCTTCATATCCAAGTTTAATTAACTCGTCACATACTGTTTTGACATCTAGTTCACCGAAACTTGTTCCGTCTCCAAACAATCCTAGTTGAACCAACACTTTCGTCATTAAAGTTTCTTTCAAATGTGCAATTGTCATACGAGATGGAATTGCGTGAGGATTTAGAATAATATCTGGACGAATACCAGATGCAGTAAACGGCATATCTTCTTCTGGAATAATGTTACCAATGGTACCTTTTTGTCCACTACGCGATGAAAACTTGTCACCAATCACTGGTTTTCTCACTGTTCTTAGACGCACCTTCGCAAAATTATAACCGTCACCATTACGGTCAATATAATTCTTATCTATATACGTCTCTTCATCTGTTCTATGAATACGACTTTGGTCTTCATATTTAATTAACTTGGTATGGTCGTTACGATTTTCTTTAATTGGTGTGATTTTCGCAATAATTACGTCACGATTTTCTACGAGTGTATTTTCTGGAATGACACCACGATTATTGACTTTGTTATAATTCGCAAATTTCATTCCTTTCGTTTTAGTAGGATCTGGTTTGCAGCGAATCTCTTCATCACCATTAATTTTTTGTTTGTCTTCATCTTTTTCAGTGTGATAAATTGTTGCTTGGAATAATCCTCTGTCAATAGACCCTTTGTTAATCAACAATGAATCCTCTTGATTATAACCCGTGTGGGTCATAATTGCAACAACTACATTGAAACCAGATGGAATATTATTAATTTTAATCATATCCATAATACGTGTGTCTACTAATGGACGTGCCGGAGTATTCAACACATATGCTGTTTTATCCATACGATTATCAAAGTTGGTGACATACACACCCATTGCTTGTTTTGCTTGCGCACAGTTACTTGACAAGAAATTATTTCCAGCTATAAAACTATGATTTTCAGATTCAACTGTTATATCAGATATTTCACAATTATCCACTTCAGTAATACTCTCTAAAGGAACAAACATCATATTTTCTTTTGTTTTTATTTTTTCTTCTAACCAATTATCAATATTATTTTCTTTTAAATTAGGACACGAAATTTTTCTAGAATTTTTATAACTACGAATAACATCTGAAACATAAGAGACTTTTAAACCCATTTCATTTGCAATTGATGTATTTGTCATTTTTTTATCGTGGTAGTTTCTAATTGTTTCAATCATCGTTTTATGTTTTTCAATAAGACAATTTTTATATTTTAAAAATTCAACTATTTTTGCACTAGTTATATTTTTTGTATATGAATATCTGTAACCAACATTATCAAAATATTTTATTAAATTATTATAGTTATCTGAAATTTTATATGCTATTTTAACTCTATTATCTTGGTCAGTTACTTTTGCTTCAGTTATTTTAATAATTTCAATATCAAGTTCTTTCAATAAAACAACTATTTGTTTCATAAAATGCATCAAGTTATCCTTGTAAATTGGATTTACTTGTTGTGATGTTTCTGCGCAAATAAAATTATACCCTTTTTTATGTAACTTGTTATATCTTATTTTGCAACCATCTCCACCTTGAAAACCACTTACAAATTCTCTTTTAATCAACTGTGTGCCATTCATAATCCAGCTAGGTATTTCTTTTCTTGCAGTTTCTGTCTTTTTTCCATAAGATACACCTAGAGATATTAATAGTGCTGGTAACAAACCTTGATGGTGTGCTGTAAAAGTACTATGTGTTCTATTATTAAACGTTCTTGAACCCGCATATGGCGTACATTTCAAAAATCCACAAAATGAAATATCATTTTCAAATTCTGTTATATCTTGGTTTGTACCAAAGTCAAAACAGCATGATACCACTTTTGCGTTATGTCTAACGTATACGTTTATAGAACCATCTGCAAGTAAATATCCTAATATTCTGGACAGTATAGGTAATTTATTATTGTTATTGTACATTGGTAACAAATTCAATTTTTCTAATTTTTTTACATATTTATTAACAAGCGAGTCTTTTATTCCGACCTCTTTCATAATATTTACAAAAGAACATTCATCCAATATACATTCAACATTATCTACTCTACTATTCACTTCATTAGAATTCACATATATACCAATTTTATTTTCTATCGGAGAATGAATCATTTCTCTTACTTCACGCCATCCATCATATGTCATAAACTTATGGTCGTCTGTTGCTACTATTTCGCGACCACTCAACGTGGTTAATTTGTATATTTTTTTATCAGTTTTTCTAACATAATGATTTACTACAATTGTTTTTGAAATTTCCATTGTTTTGGGATTAAATGATAAAACTTCATCACCAATATTAATGTCGCATATTTTTTTTCTAGAATAATCCGACATTAACACGGTTTCATTTTTGTCTAAACACTGATACGTGTTTCTAGGAGACTGGTTATGTTCTGGAAATGGTATGCACGACGCTAACACACCAAAGATTGTACTTGGATGAATTTCGCAGTGAGTATATTTGAAAATATTATCTCCTTTGTTTTTTCCTTCGTAATCAGTATTCAACAAATCCTTAGGTTTCATCGCTAACATTGACCGCGCTTGTTCTTCTGGGTCAATGTATTCTATAATTGACTCTTCAATGTTGCAGTTCGTCATCAAATCATTCCAACCTAGTTTGTCACTTTTGATACCATGAATGACTTCGCTTGTAACAAGTATATTATTATCGCGAACACGTAACAATGGACGAGTTAGTCGTCCGGCATCATTACATACACGAATCTCATTGAACTTGTAATCAAATATAACTGAAGTATATACATTGATAATGCCTTTATATTTTTTGTCTTTTAAATTCTGATACAATTCCAATGGGTTTTCACTAATTCCAATCCAGTTACCATTTACAAATACTTTAGTTTTGTTAAACATTTCTTTAGGTGTCAAATTTTGTACTGGAATAATATGTGGTTGCACATAATCGTAGATTGGCAAACTATTAGAATGAATGGTGACATGAGTCATATAACTCAAATTTTTTACAACACCAACTGAAGCTCCTTCCGGCGTCTCCGCTGGACACAAGAACCCCCAAGACGTATTATGTAGTTTGCGCGGTGGGATTAACTTACCACTTTTATCCACTGGTGTAGAAATTCTTCTGGCGTGACTCAAACTAGAAACATAAGTCAAACGATTCAACACTTGGGCAACCCCTACTTTATTACTGTTCACGTGTTTAATACCAAAATCACCAGTAGATAGTGCTCTTTTAATACCATTTTCAATCGTAGTTGATTTTATAATTTTATATATATTGGTCATATTAATAATACTTTGATAGTCGTCAGTTGAACGCCAAGAGCCGGTGTTTATTTCTTTGATGACTTGTTTTTCCATATCTTTTACCAGTTTGTTGAAGTAGTTTCTGAATAAATTATTCAACAACGCACCGGTTAAGTCAATACGTTTATTTAAATACGAATCACGGTCATCTTGAGGTAACCACTCAAAACTAGTTTTCAATAAACGATTTGCAGCATAACCTAAAAAGTATATTTTTTGTTCTTTGGTTGTACAATGAGGAAACAAGTCATTTGATAAAATATCCATTGTAAATTCATATTTTTTACGCGCACCAGTTTCTTTATCCATATTAATTGGGGTAAACATTACATAACTGGTAATATATTTAATACACTCTTCTTGTGTCATATACGCATTTGCCTCAATAATAGATGCTTGTAAACCTTGTAAAATTTCCTTGTACTTTTCGCATTCAATATCAAGTAAAATCTTTTCGCAAATCTCTCTATCAGAAATAATACCAAGCGCACGAAACACTATGAATAATGGAATCGGTTGTTTTACACGCGGCAACTGCAACAACAAGGGGAAACCAAAACCATTATTTTTAGAAGAAACCATCATATTTATTTGTTTTGGGGAAATGCATTTGAAATCTGGAACAGACTTTACTTCAGCCATCCAAGTATATTTTGTATTATTTTTTTCAACATTAAAACAATAAACTTTATTTTCAGCAGCTCTTTCTTGTCCTAGTACAGTTTTTTCTGAACCATTAATAATAAAATATCCTCCAGCGTCATATTTACATTCTCCGGTATGAACATTATCAACGTGTTTATACTGATTCAAAACACAAATACTAGACTTCAACATAATAGGTAATTTTCCAATATGAATTTTTTGTAGGGTTTTATAAAATGTTTGTGTATTTTCTAATAATTCTCCGTTACGAACAACAAATTTAATATTCATATCAATTGTCATCGCAGAAGCATAAGTAAAGTTTCTTAGTCTGGCTTCTTGGGGAAACATCAACTTTGTAGCTCCATTATTCTCGTGAATTTGAGGACGATAAATATGGAAATTTTCAAATGTCACGTAAATCTCAAGAGAATGTTTTCCACTTTTTGAATCAAAATCTTGTTCAGATACGATTTTTACTGGATTGAACATTTCTATTGTTTTTTGTATTTGGTATGAAACAAAGTTATTATATGATTCAAGTTGATGACGAATTAATCTATCTAAATGCTGACCCTTAAAATAAGATTCAATAATAGTCCATGGAGTTTCAATATATTGATCATTTTCTAAGTCAAAAGAAGATGATCTTTTTTCAAAATTTTCTTGAGTTGGAGTATTCATGGTGCTTATTGTTGAATTCATTTGTGGGTTATTAATCATTTCAATTTATTTTTAAATTGTTTTTTTACATAATGTTACATGTAAAAATAAAAATAATATAATTTTGTAAAACAAACACATAAATATATTTTATTTAAATAAAATACGGAAAAATGAAACCAAAATTTAACTATAATACATTTCTAGAAAAAATAGATAAAAAATTCAACAAGTCAATAACACTACCATCAGTTATAGTAAATGATAATATAAAAGAAGAAATTGATAAATTTGTTTCATTAGTACATGAAAATTATGATAACCATCAAGATTTTTATTATAAGGCAACTGATTTATACAAATTATATAGTAAAAAATTAAATAACAATACAGATGATAATGACTATGTTGAAATTAAAGAAACAGACGAACAAGTGAACGAAAAAGAACAACAAGTTATCAAAGAAATTTTAGATGCAATTGAGAAAAAGTCGCAAATTAAAAAGGAACAACCAAAACCTAAGATTCATACAAATGGAATTTATACAACAGGTGTATATTCGTCTACAATGTCGTCTTGTTTTGATAAAGTTGTAACGAATATAGGTAACTTTACGAAGGACACTACAAAAGAAAAAAATAATAACAAAAGGAAAAAAACACTAACAAAGAGTCCTATTATTTTAAGGAAAAAAGTAGAAATTAATGCGACTGTAAATAATATTAAAGACTTGATTGACTTAATTGAAAAATATCCATTGAGTGATGAAGTTGAATATAACATAAACATGAATTCATTACATAAAATAAAAACCGAGTTGGATGAAATGAACAATATGATTGGAATGAAAGAAATGAAAGAAAATGTATTTGACCAACTACTCTATTATATACAAGATTTACATAATACTTCATCAAACGGCGATTTTATGCACACTGTTATTTACGGACCACCCGGCACTGGTAAAACTGAAATTGCAAAAATTATTGGAAGAATTTTTTGTAACTTGGGTATTTTGAAAAAAGGTATATTCAAAAAAGTAACGCGTAGTGATTTAGTTGCTGGTTATCTTGGGCAAACTGCAATGAAAACAAAAGATGTTATAAATGAATGTATTGGAGGCGTTTTATTTATTGATGAAGCATATTCACTTGGAAATATAGAAAAACGAGATAGTTTTTCCAAGGAATGTATTGACACACTATGTGAAGCATTAAGTGACCATAAAGATGACTTGATGGTAATTATAGCTGGTTATGAATCTGAGTTAAAGGATTGTTTTTTTAGTTACAATCAAGGATTAGAGTCTAGATTTACTTGGAGATTTAAAACAGAAAACTACAAACCAGATGATTTGTTTAAAATATTTTTAAAAAAAGTAAAAGACTCTGGTTGGACAGTTGAAGAAAACTCAAAAATAAATTCTGAATGGTTTGAAAAAAATATGATATATTTTAAATTTTTTGGTAGAGATATTGAAACAATGTTTTCAAAAATAAAGGTAGCGCATGGAAGACGTATATTTTCCAAACCAGAGAGTCATAGAAAAAAAATAATTTTTGCTGATTTAGAAAAAGGGTTTGAAATGTTTTTGAAAAACGATGAAGTTAAAAATAGAAAAGAAAGTGAAAGTATAAATAAAATGTTAATGAGTATTTATGTCTAATTTTGTTTTCGTAAAATTACAATGTAAATAATATTAGATACTATTAATGTCAGATAAAACAAAAAAAACAATTAAAATAAATCCCGAGTTATTCAAATCCGGATTTTCTCCTTCAGATAAAACAAGAAAAAATCGGGAAAAAAGACCAAAGTCAAATATACCAATTACTTTGAATGAGAGTTCGTTAAAAAAACAATTTTTAAATCGTATTAAAGAACATAAAAATAAAGAAAAAAATAATTTAGACGTTTCAGTAAAAACAACAGATGAAAAAACAAAGATAAATGTTACAAATACACCAGCCGAACAAGATGAGTTATACGAGTCAATGAATTACTTGACACTATTATCTAAAAAACAAAAAGAAGATAATGAAAAAAAGAAATATGAAAAGAAAATTCAAAACAAGACTGTAAAAAAACCAAATTATTCAAATACATATGATATTTTATCACCGCCTCATGTTGAGTTAGAACTTCCAGACGAATTAAAAGAACCCGTTATCATTAAACCGCCAGAAGTAAATAGTCCAACAGTTCATCTAAATAAACCCTCTGTTAATGTTTGGTCTACGGAGGGCAACACTACAAGACCAAGTGATGATAATGTTCCCTATGGGTGTTTAAAAGGTGGTACCAAACCAACATTTAGACAATGGAATCATACAGTTAAAAATCATAATTCAAATGAAAACACTGTGAAAACAAATATTTTGAATGTAAACTATTCTACTGACTCAACACAACCCTCACAAGAATTTTTACAACCATCACCATCGTCTGTTAATGTTGATATAGTTAAAACTGACCGTGAAAAAAAATTAGAGTTATTAAGAAAAAAATTAAAAGAACAAGAACAAACTAAATTAAAAAATAAAGAATCGTTAAATTTACCTACATACGCAGTAGCAAATGCACCACCACTTGAAACTATTATAGGTGGTGAAAACGTAAATAAAAAAATAGAAAATACTGTAAATAATGAAAAAATCCAACTTGCTGAAGAAAATGACCCTATTAAAAGAACAATTAAAAAAACAATACGTAGAAAATATACACTTGGTAAAAATAATCTTCATAGAAAAGTTGGAATACTAATTAAGAATAATAAAACACGAAAACAAATTATTGATGCACATAAAGAACTTAAAAAAAAACCTATCAATGATGTAAAAAAATATTTAGTTGAACACGGATTATTGAAAATAGGAAGTAACGCACCAAATAATGTTTTGCGAAAAACATACGAATCTGCAATGCTTACTGGCGAAGTAACCAATCAAAACAAAGACATTTTGTTACATAATTTAATGAATGAAACAAAGGAATAGTTAAATTATAATAAGTATTGAAGTGAAATACTTATTATACAATTATCTTACATTCAAGAAAATAATTAATATTTTCTTGTGCGTCTTCTTCTTCGGGTTCCTCCTCTTCGCTTAGACTTGCGGGAACCTCTTCTTCCTCTACGTCGCGAACCACCATTTTGCACTGCTGCTTTCATTGCTACGGGTACTTCTTCTGGAACTGTTCCAAAATTATCAAACCAAGTATTTAAACCTTTACTCATTGTTTATATATTTTCTAAATATAATATTTTATTTTAATTGAATTATTGTTGGAGCAAATTTTTCTCTGTCTTGGAATATTACCCCTTTGTGTCCCTTTATATAACTTTCTAAATCATATCTAACTACATACGCTGGATGAGTTGCACAATAATGATACATTACTACATCCATCATATTTAAAATACGGAACTCTGCTCTTCTTGAGAACTCTAAAAAATCCTTAGCGCCATATTTTGAAATACCAATTGCGTGTAATCCATAACATAAACCTTGTTTATAATAAACATCGTGACCATATATTTTAATATCTGTTTTAAAACCCAACAGTGGTCCTTCCTCACAAATTCCTAAATAAAAAAATAGTTTTGAAATTTTTTCATACTCAATTATTTCATCAAGAGTTATATCATCCAACACATTTATATCATCTTCAAATACATATTGAAACCCCTCATAGTCTGAATTTTCTATTATACTGTATATATATTGCAAACTTATTTTATTTGACATTAAAGGACTTTCATGAGGAATTGCATTAACAATTTGAACATTGAAACCAATTTTATCTAATACACTTTTTGAAAAAATACATCTTTCTGACTGTTCATTTGTTGTTAAAATATATGCAGTTCTTGTATTCATTTTTATGGACTTATATAAATAAACAGTATTTATTTAATATGTTTTCTAACAACTTTACATTTATAAAACAAGATTAAAGAGAGAACAATAATATAACTAGACTACTTTCTCTCATTACAAATGGCACTCGTAAAAGAATATTTTGAACTAACCAAAAAATATAAAAATGAATACGGAAAAAAAACAGTGGTGTTGATGCAAGTTGGCGCTTTTTTTGAAGTATACGGACTAGAAGACAAAACGAACGCTAAAACATTTGGTAGCGAAATTAATGATTTTTCAAGAATTTGCGACCTAAATATTGCCGATAAAAAAATATGTGTAGGCGCGGACTCTGTTGTTATGGCGGGTTTCTCTCATTATATGATTGATAAATACTTGAAAAAACTACAAGAATCCGGTTTCACAGTTGTAGTTTATACACAAGACGAACAAACTAAAAATACTACGAGAAGTTTAGCTGGAATATATTCACCTGGCACTTATTTCTCTCTTGACTCTTCTCCATCATCTCAAATAACAAACAACACTACTTGTATATGGATAAATTTAGTTGAATCTCAATATTTAAACCATTATTCCACTTTTAAAAACAAGAGTAAAGAGAGAAACCTTGGAGGAAATCAACTTATTTACGTAGGACTTGCCAACATTGATGTATATACTGGTAAAACATCTATTTTTGAATTCAACGAAACATATATTCGTAATCCGACCACATTTGATGAACTAGAGCGTTTTATTTCTATTTATAACCCCAGCGAAGTTATTTTAATTGGTAATATTTCTGAAAAAGAAATGGACGATGTTATTAATTATGGTAACATTGAATCCAAATCAATACATAAAATTTGTGTAGATGACCCTAATGGAGGAGAGAAAGTAAAACGGGTTCTAAACTGTGAGAAACAAATATACCAAAAAGAGTTACTAACTAAATTTTATAAGATTGACGATTTTGATTCTTTCTACCAAAATTTTTACCAAAACTCTGTCGCAACTCAAGCATTTTGTTTTCTTCTTGATTTTATTTATCAACATAACCCAAACTTAGTAAATAAAATAAGTGAACCGAAATTTGAAAATTGCAGTGATCGACTTATTTTAGCAAATCATTCTCTGAAACAATTGAATATTATTGATGATGATAACTACCGTGGGAAATATTCATCCGTTGAGAAATTGTTGAATCTATGTATTACCCCAATGGGAAAAAGAAAATTTTCTTACCATTTGTTGAATCCTACAACAGATATAGATTTTTTAACAAATGAGTATAATATTACGGAGCATTTATTAGAAAGGATAGGTGACTATGACTTTTTGAAAAATAAATTAGCATTTATAAAGGACATTTCAAAACTAGTACGGCAAATTATAATGAAAAAATTATCACCTAAATCGTTAGTTCAATTTTATAAAAATTTGAAAGTGATACAAACCGAAATTTTCTCTCAAATTTGTGGTGATAATGTTTTCGTGGAATATTTACAAAAAAATATATCGGAATTCTCTCAAGTTGCAGTTTTTTGTAAAGAAATTTACGAGTTTATTGAATCAAATGTAAATGTTTTGTTGTGCGAAGAGATTGAAACTACAATGCAGTTTGAAATAAATTTTATCAAAAAAGGCATTGATAAAGAACTTGACGAGAGAAATGAAACATTACTTGAATCTAATGATAAACTGGAAGCAATACGTGTTTTTTTAAACAAGTCTATTATGAAATATGAAAAAAGTTCTAAGGCAAATGCATCAAGCGAATATGTTAAGATTCACGAAACCGAAAAAAATAGTTTTAGTCTTGTTGCAACCAAACGTAGATGCAACATTTTGAAAGAAAGTTTTTTAAAAGACAAAAAGTCAGTTCAGTTAGAATATGTATCTTCTTTTGACAACCAAACCAAATCATTTGAGTTCAAACCCGATTTAGCGTTTATTACTCAAACGGCAAATAATGACTCTATTACTTCTTCTCTCATTCAAGAGTTGTGTAAGAACATTTCATCCATCAAAATACAAATGAAAGATATTATTACTAAAATATACTTGTCCATTTTAGATAAATTTGAGCAACAGTATTTGGAAAAAATTAACACACTTATTGATTTTATTACTTTGGCAGATGTTTCTTATACTAAGGCATATATTGCAAAAAAATACAACTATTGTAAACCTTTTATAGTTGAATCTGACAAATCTTTTGTAAATTCCCAAGACTTACGTCACTGTTTAATAGAACATTTACAACAAAATGAAATCTATGTGGCAAATGATTTGGCGCTTGGTGAACCGAATGGTAATTCTGGAATTTTACTATATGGAACAAATGCCGTAGGAAAAACAAGTTTTATTCGTGCGATTGGTATTGCGGTTATAATGGCACAAGCCGGATTATATGTTCCTTGTTCTTCGTTTGAATATTTTCCGTATAAATATATTTTTACTAGAATACTGGGAAATGACAATATATTCAAGGGTCTCTCAACATTTGCAGTGGAAATGTCAGAACTAAGAACCATTTTACGTCTTGCCGATGAAAAAAGTTTGATTCTTGGAGACGAATTATGTTCCGGTACAGAAAGTATTTCAGCAACTAGTATTTTTGTGGCCGGAATAAGGCAGTTGCACGATAAAAAAAGTACGTTTATTTTTGCCACACATTTACACGAAATTATTCACTATGAAGAAATACGTCAACTTACTGGGGTGGTTTTAAAACATATGGCAGTAATATTTGACCGAGAGAAAGGGGTACTTGTTTATGACCGCAAGTTGCGCGAAGGTCCGGGAGACAATATGTATGGATTAGAAGTATGTAAGTCGCTCAACTTGCCCGAGTCGTTTCTTGAGTTGGCCCATAGTATTCGTATGAAATATCATCCTAAATCGGGAAGTATTTTATCTCTGAAAACATCTCATTATAATTCAAAAAAAATTGTGGGTATATGTGAAATGTGTAAGGAAGAGATGGGTGAAGAAGTTCATCATTTACAACATCAAGCCGATGCGGATGAAGATGGAATTATTAAAATTAAAAATCTGGCGCCTTTTCATAAAAATAAAGTAGCGAATTTAGTAACTTTATGTGAAAAATGCCATGATAAAATGCATGACACCAGTAATAAAGATTCCACGATGACCTCGTTAGAAACCAAGACTGTTAAGAAAAGCGTAAAAAAGGTTACACATAAAAAAGTAAAAACAAGTGAGGGGTTTTATTTAGAAGTTTCTGTGTAAAAAATATTTGTATAATATAAAAAACAAAAAATATGAAGTTACCTAAAAATAACAACTTTTTTATTAAAACCGTTTTTTTTGCGTGTATTTTTTTACTTGTTTTTTATTTTTTGAATATAATGTTTGAAAAAACAAGCAAGATAGAAGGTTTTTACGGTGTGTGTCCAGAAAGTCAATATTTAAATCAAGAGTTTAATAAATGTTGTTCAATGCAAAAATGGTATTCTCCTAGTAAAAATACTTGTGTTGTTCAACATGAAGGTGCTTGCCCAAAAGGTCAATATATAAACGACAAATATAATAAGTGTTGTAGTAAAGATAAATATTATCACTATGGAGTTAAAAAATGTGTAAATATGAAATAAAATGTGAAATAAAATATAAAATTATATTGTTTTATTTTTATAACTATTAAACAATATGAGTATATATTTACTTTATATCAATTATTTGTTGTTTCAACTTCAAGTATACTTGATATATTCACATTTTTTTACCTTAAATCCTCTACTGAACAAAACAAATTTATTAGTTTTACAAAACAAAAACAAGTATAAATTAGACAAGATATGTGATATAATTAATGCGAGTCGTTTGGACAATGACATAATAACACATTACACGTATTTAAAATATTATTATGATTTTTTTAGACCTTACAGAAGAGTTTGCGACTTGAATAGGTTATTTCATTTTAATAAACTTACTTCAGTAAAAAAAATGAAACTTGTCATGAAAATATTGTTTTATGCATTTTACTACAGTATTTAATTTTTTTGTTTTTTCTCTAACCTTTGAACTATTTAATTCATTATGTACATGCGTAAATATTTTGCGATTGTTTTACAATATAAAAATAAATCACTATTACAAATTATAACAATGATTTGTGATTTTTCTGAAACTTATGAAGAATTTTTAAAGTCCCAAGGTTTCACTGATAGTGAACATAATAAATTTAGATATATTTGTTATAAAAATATTCCAAAAATAAGAAAAGTAAATTTACAAACAGATATTCAAGTGAATTTAGACTATGAAGCAATTTTAATTGAGTTTAGAAACCTTCCTCACATTGAATTTTTAATTCGTAATACAATTTTAAAATTAGGAAATTTTTGGTCATTCACAATTATATGTGGAAATTTGAACTATGCAACGATTAAAGAATTTTGTGATTGTATCTCTCCAAATATTAAAATTATTAAAATGGAATATGATAATATAAATATAAACCAGTATAATAATTTTTTTTATGACTTTAAATTTTGGGATTTATTTACTGGAAAAACATTATTTATGTACCAAGAAGATAGTATAATATTTAAAAATAACTTTTTAGACTATATTAAGTATGACTTTATTGGTGCTCCTTACTATATGGGAACAACTAGAGACATTATGATTCCA
>Ga0136644_10000371_pt1 | contig 35795 bp, 40 predicted proteins | sample C_130820_EF_Meta_FD_94780 | JGI IMG/M metagenome (GOLD analysis project Ga0136644, IMG submission 94780) | Freshwater microbial communities from Lake Croche, Canada to study carbon cycling - C_130820_EF_MetaG (v2) (version 2) | ecosystem: Environmental > Aquatic > Freshwater > Lake | place...
AGACTGGCTGCACTGGCAACACGCCTGGCCGGTTTGATAGACCCCGCCAGCGACCAGGTGCTGCTGCATGCTTGCTGCGCCCACTGCCGCCGCCAGACCCGCTGGCAAGGCCGCCCACCCAGCCCGGAGATGGAGCCGTTTTGGATTGTGTGAAAGGCGGCATTGATTGCCATGCCTGCTGTGCCTGTACGCTGGAAATGGCAGAACCCCACCTTGTTTATTTTGTAAATAAAATTAGAGGCTTACCGCTGTATTTTGATGTGACAGATGAGAAAAACTGCGCCGCTTGTTGATTATGAACATGTTTTCTGCGTTTTTTGGGCTGCGCAGCGGGCAGGGTATAGTGCACAGCCGGGCAGCGCCGTTTTTGCCTCTGAAACCCAGTCTGCTGGCGGGTTCCAGCGGTGACTGTCTGGAATTAGGGCCGCAGTTGGGCCCGTTAAGACATAAATCATAAACGCTCGCAATTTAGCGCTGTTTGTGTCTGGAATTAGGGCCGCAGTTGGGCCCGTTAAGACGCAGCTAATCTGATCGAAAGGGGCTGTAAATTCAGTCTGGAATTAGGGCCGCAGTTGGGCCCGTTAAGACAGTTCAATGCGCGTGGTGAGATGAATGACAAAGTCTGGAATTAGGGCCGCAGTTGGGCCCGTTAAGACGTGTCATAAAGTGAAACTTCAAAAGTTGGTACAGTGTCTGGAATTAGGGCCGCAGTTGGGCCCGTTAAGACTTAAAGATGATCCAATAGAAAATGAAACATCCCAAGTCTGGAATTAGGGCCGCAGTTGGGCCCGTTAAGACTTTAGTTCATCCTTACCTTCCCAACTTTTTTGCATGTCTGGAATTAGGGCCGCAGTTGGGCCCGTTAAGACTCCGCCAATGGAGTAAGTGGTTTTTTCCACAGTCGTCTGGAATTAGGGCCGCAGTTGGGCCCGTTAAGACATGCCTTCGGGCAAATCGTCATCTTTTAGTAGAGTCTGGAATTAGGGCCGCAGTTGGGCCCGTTAAGACAGCTTGCATTTCTTCTACAGCTTCGCGGTACATTTCGTCTGGAATTAGGGCCGCAGTTGGGCCCGTTAAGACACTTCAGTTGCTGCTTGCACTTCAGTTGCTGCTTGGTCTGGAATTAGGGCCGCAGTTGGGCCCGTTAAGACACACAAATTTTCTCTAATTAACTTTCCGTACTGTTGTCTGGAATTAGGGCCGCAGTTGGGCCCGTTAAGACATGCCTTCAAGTCTTTCATCCATACGCGAATTGTCTGGAATTAGGGCCGCAGTTGGGCCCGTTAAGACCTTGGTTTAGAAAATTCTCTGCATCAAATGACGTCTGGAATTAGGGTCGCAGTTGGGCCCGTTAAGACTCTTTGTTTCCCCGGTCATACTTGAACGTGTGAAGTCTGGAATTAGGGCCGCAGTTGGGCCCGTTAAGACCCTCCTTGAAAAGGATACCATCCGGACTGGAATCTGTCTGGAATTAGGGCCACAGTTGGGCCCGTTAAGACCGCAACTTTACAGAGGGCGTCATTACTCGTCTCAAGTCTGGAATTAGGGCCGCAGTTAGGCCCGTTGCGACACGTGCTGATCCGCTAAAGATAATGCCGTAAAGTAATTTTTAATGGCAAATGTTCACCCCAGGCAAACGCGGTGGCGAGCTAAATCTGCGGTAGAGGCGGGCGGCACCGGTGCACTGCTTTACGCAGGGGTTCATGCCGCTTTGGCGGTGTAATTGTTCAGACGTGGCGAGCTGACCAGCGCGCGTGCGGCCAAACTGGCGCGCATGAGCCTTCCCCGCTTCTTGAGCCATTTGGGTGGCCAGGGCATCGCGGCGGTCGATGACGCCCCGGCTGGGTGAGAGGCGGATCTGGCAGCGTTTGGCCCAGCGGGGTGATTCGGCCACCCCGTGACGGCAGGCGTCCAAACGCCGTTTCCAGGCTGAACCACAGCCCTTGCATACCCCCGTGACAGACAAACTACTTGCACGGCGCTACGCTAGTCGCTTTTGTGCACCACGAAAGACCTTGCAGCATGAAAGTCATCGATTCCATTCTGACCCAGGCGGCGGGCATTGCCGCCTTGCGACGCGACATCCACGCCCATCCCGAGTTGTGTTTTGAGGAGCTGCGCACCGCCGATTTGGTGGCGGCTAAGCTCACCGAGTGGGGCATTCCGATTCACCGGGGCCTGGGCACGACCGGTGTGGTGGGCATTGTCAAGGCGGGCACTTCTACCCGCGCGATTGGCCTGCGCGCCGATATGGATGCGCTGCCCATGCAGGAGTTCAACCAATTTGCCCACGCCAGCCAGCACGCGGGCAAGATGCACGCCTGCGGCCACGACGGCCACACCGCCATGCTGCTGGCGGCGGCCCAACACCTGGCCCAGCACCGACAGTTTGACGGCACGGTGTACCTGATTTTTCAGCCAGCAGAAGAGGGTGGTGGTGGCGCGCGCGAGATGATTAAAGACGGCCTCTTCACCCAGTTCCCCATGGATGCCGTGTTTGGCATGCACAACTGGCCGGGCACGCACATCGGCAAATTTGCCGTTAGCGCCGGGCCGGTCATGGCCTCTAGCAACGAATTCAAAATCACCATCCATGGCCGGGGTAGCCACGCCGCGCTGCCGCACAACGGCATCGACCCGGTGCCGGTGGCCTGCGCCATGGTGCAAGCGTTTCAAACCATCATCACCCGCAACAAAAAGCCGGTTGACGCGGGCGTGATCTCAGTCACCATGATTCACGCGGGCGAAGCCACCAACGTGGTGCCCGATAGTTGCGAGTTGCAGGGCACGGTGCGCACCTTCACGCTAGAGGTGCTGGATTTGATTGAGCAGCGCATGCAAGAGATTGCCCGACACACCAGCGTCGCTTTTGGTGCCACCTGCACGTTTGAGTTTCACCGCAATTACCCGCCTACCGTCAACCATGCGGCAGAGGCCGAGTTTGCGCGCCGCGTGATGGCCGACATTGTGGGTGCCGACAACGTGCTGGCACAGGAGCCCACCATGGGCGCGGAAGACTTTGCCTATATGCTGCAAGCCAAGCCGGGCGCCTATTGCTTTATTGCCAATGGCGACGGCAGCCACCGCGAAATGGGCCATGGCGCAGGCCCGTGCATGCTGCACAACCCCAGCTACGACTTCAACGACGACCTGATTCCGCTGGGCGCCACCTATTGGGTGCGCCTGGCCGAAGCCTGGCTGAAGCCCGAATGAGCGCGCCCGAGGTGGAGGCGGTTTTTGCACCCACTTACGCCCAGGCGCGAGCGCTGTTTGTGGCAAGTGCGCAAGCCGCTGGCTTGGAGGTACACACCCAGCCGCACCCGCTGCCTGGCCGCGACGGCGAGGCCTTGGCGCTAGACGCGGTGCTAGACGGCCCGCCCAACGCCAGCCGCCTGCTTGTTGTCAGCAGCGCCTGCCACGGCGTGGAGGGGCATTGCGGCTCGGGTGTGCAGGTGGATGCGCTACGCCACAGCGCTTGGCGCGAACACGCGCGCGCCTGCGGCGTAGCCGTGCTGTACCTGCATGCGCTCAACCCGCATGGCTTTTCTTATAGCCGCCGGGTGACGCAGGAAAACGTCGATCTAAACCGCAACTTTCAAGACTTCAGCCAAGCACTGCCGGTGAACGAGGCCTACCGCGCGCTGGAGCCGCTGCTCTTGCCCCCGGAATGGCCCCCAGGGCCAGACAACGAAGCGGCGGTGCAAGGCTTTATCGCCACCCACGGCATGGCCGCTTTCCAGGCCGCCGTGAGCCGGGGCCAGCATGAGTTTGCGCAAGGCATGTTCTTTGGTGGCACCGCGCCCACCTGGAGCAACTTGGCCGTGCGCCAAGCGCTGCGCCGCTTTGCCGCATCCGCCCAGCAACTGGCGTGGATAGACCTGCACACGGGCCTGGGCCCCAGCGGTGTGGGCGAGCGCATTTTTGCCTGCCGTGACGATGCCGCCGCCTTGCAGCGTGCCCGCGCTTGGTGGGGTAACGGTGGCGCCACGCCGGTAACATCGATTTACGACGGCTCCTCCAGTTCGCCCTTTCTCACCGGGCTGATGTGGATGTCGGCCTACGAGGAGTGCCCGCAGGCCGAATACACCGGCTTGGCGCTGGAGTTTGGCACCGTGCCCATGGCCGAGGTGATGCACGCGCTACGCGCCGACCATTGGTTGCACCTGCATCCGCAGGCCGATGCCGCGCTGGCCCAGGCCATTAAAGCGCGGCTGCGCGAGGTGTTTTACGTCGATACCCTGGCCTGGAAAAGCGCCGTTATTGAGCAGTCGCGCCAGGCGCTGTGGCAGGCCGCTGAGGGCTTGCGCGGCAGCCTCTAAGCCTTAATCGCCGTAGGCGCCCACCAGCCCCAGCAGGTGTTGGCCCTGGCTGGCTTCCAGGTAGGGCAGCAAGAGGTTGAGCACATGGTAGGCACCGCGTAGCAGCGCAGCTTGTGCGTTCTCGGGCTCCAGCGCTTGGCGCGGGTTGCGCACGTATTCAAAGCTCAGCCAATAGGTCAGTACCACCACCATGCTGGTGGCGGTGGCGTCCAGGGCGCTGCTGTCTATGCGCACCGAACCGTGGCGGCTCATGCCACCCAGCAGCGCCTTTACCGCCTGGGTTTTGTTCTTCAACACGGTCTGGAAATGGGTCTCCAGGCGCCGGTTTTTGCTCAGCAAATCGTTCAGGTCACGGTACAAAAAGCGGTACTGCCAGATCAGCTCGAACAGGCTGTGCATGAAAAACCAGGCGTCTTCCACGTCGCGCACGCTGTCGCTGGCGTGCAGCAGCTCGCCCAGGCTGCGCTCGTAGGCGTCAAACAGCGCGTTGATGAGTTCGTCTTTGGCGGGGTAGTGGTAGTACAGGTTGCCGGGGCTGATGCCCAGCTCGGCAGAGATCAAGGTGGTGGAAACATTGGGCTCGCCAAAGCGGTTAAACAGCGCCAGCGTCGTCTCCAGAATACGCTGCGCAGTGCGGCGGGGCGCCTTTTTCGCCATGCCCGTGCTCTCTTAGCCCCGTTTTGGCGCGCCTTCAGCCGGGCGGCGTGCGGCGCGGCGGCGCGGCGTGGCCAACGGCGCAGGCTCAGCGGCGGGTGCGGCCGGGCTGGTCGCCTGGGGTGTGGCTTTGGTGGCTGTCTTGGTAGTTTTGGCCGTCTTGGCGGGCGCCGGGCGTGCGGGCTTGGGCGGGGTTTGCAGCGCGGCCACCTGCGCGTTTAGGGTGTCGATGCGCTGGCTTAAGGTCTGAATATCTTGCGCCGACGGAATGCCCAGCTTGTTCAATGCCTTGGATACACGGTCTTCAAAAATGCCTTCCAGCTTGTCCCACTGCCCGCTGGCTTTGCTGTTGATGCCGGTGGCCACCGAGGCCAGGCGGCTGGTGGCCTCGGACAAAGTTTCTTCCGCCACGGCCTGGGTTTTGCGCTGAATGGCCAACCCTTCTTTCACCAGGGTATCGAACACCTTGCCGCCTTCTTCCTGCACCTTGGCAAACGCGCCCAAACCGGCAAGCCAAATTTGCTGCGCCGAGTCTTTCACCGCGCCGCCCAGCGGCGAAGACGTGGTGGCACTGGGTTTCTCTACTTTTTTAACCATGGTGAGCACTCCAAATCAGCGGTTGGTCAGGGCTTGCATTGTCTGCCAGAACCGGGGTTTGGTGGGTCGCGGGTTTGTGCTGAAGCGGGTCGCTAGGGCCTGTGTGCACAATGCCGCAGCCCATTATTGAGGAGGCTTCCATGCAGTACTTCGTTACCGGCGCGACCGGCTTTATCGGGCGCCGCCTGGTCAAAAAGTTACTGGAGCGCAAGGGCAGTGTGGTGCACTTTTTGTTGCGCCCCGAGAGCGAGGCCAAGCTGGCCGACCTGCGCGCCTATTGGGGTGTGGCCGATGACCGGGCTGTTCCGGTATATGGCGACCTGACCGCGCCCAAGCTGGGCGTGGCCGCGCAGCAGATCAAGGCGCTTAAAGGCCAGATCGACCACGCCTATCACCTGGCGGCGGTGTACGACTTGTCTGCCGACGAATCATCGCAAGTGGCGGTGAACATCAACGGCACGCGCAACCTGGTGGACTTTGCGCGCGCCGTGGGGGCCGGCCATGTGCACCATGTGTCATCCATCGCCGCCGCCGGCCTGTACGAGGGGGTGTTTCGCGAAGACATGTTCGATGAGGCGGAGAACTACGAGCACCCCTATTTCATGACCAAGCACGAGAGCGAAAAAATCGTGCGCACCGAATGCAAGCTGCCCTGGACGGTTTATCGCCCGGCCATGGTGGTGGGCGACAGCCGCAGTGGCGAGATGGACAAGATAGACGGGCCGTATTACTTCTTCAAGCTCATCCAGCGCATGCGCCAGTTGCTGCCGCCATGGATGCCCACCGTGGGCCTGGAGGGCGGGCGTATCAACATCGTTCCGGTGGACTTTGTGGTGGATGCGCTGGATGCCATTAGCCACCACAAAGACATTGCCAAGCGCTGCTACCACCTGGTGGACCCGGTGGGTTACCGGGTGGGCGATGTGCTGGACATCTTCAGCAAAGCCGCGCACGCGCCGCGCATGAATTTGTTTGTGAATGCTGCCCTGCTGAGCTTTATTCCGCGCAGCGTGAGCAAGGCGCTGATGGCGCTGGCGCCGGTACGCCGCCTGCGCCAGGCGGTGATGAAAGACTTGGGCCTGCCAGAAGACATTCTCACCTTCGTCAACTACCCCACGCGCTTCGACTGCCGCGAGGCGCAGGCTGCGCTCAAAGGCACGGGCATTGCTTGCCCCAATCTGAAAGACTACGGCTGGCGCCTATGGGACTACTGGGAGCGCCATCTCGACCCGGACTTGCACATCGACCGCAGCCTGCGCGGCACCGTGGGCGGCAAAGTGGTGCTGGTCACCGGTGGCTCCTCAGGCATTGGCTTGGCTGCGGCGCATAAATTTGCTGCCGCTGGCGCTGTGACGGTGATCTGCGGGCGCGACACGGCCAAGCTTGACGAAGCCTGTAACGAGGCCAAGGCGCTGGGCTATTCGTTTGTGGCGTACCCAGCCGACATTGCCGATATGGCCGATTGCGACCGCTTGACTCAATTGCTGCTGCAAAACCACGGTGGGGTGGACTTTCTCATCAACAACGCGGGCCGCTCGATACGCCGCGCCATCGAATCCAGCTACGACCGCTTTCACGACTTCGAGCGCACCATGCAACTGAATTACTTTGGTTGCTTGCGCGTCACCATGGGCTTGCTGCCCGGCATGGTGGCCAAGCGGCGCGGCCATGTGGTCAACATCAGCTCCATTGGCGTGCTGACCAACGCGCCGCGCTTTTCTGCCTATGTGGCCTCCAAAGCCGCGCTGGACGCCTGGACGCGCTGCGCCGCCAGCGAGTTTGCCGACCAGGGCATCAGCTTTACCACCATCAACATGCCGCTGGTGCGCACGCCCATGATTGCGCCTACCCAGCTCTACAACAACGTGCCCACCCTGTCATCCGATGAAGCCGCCGACCTGATCGCCCAAGCCTGCATCTTCAAGCCCGTGCGCGTCGCCACCCGCCTGGGCGTAGCCGGCCAAGTGCTGCACGCCCTGCTACCCCGCGTGGCGCAAATCGCCATGAACACCAGCTTTCGCCTATTCCCCGACTCATCTGCCGCCAAAGGCAGCAAAGGTGAAAAACCCAGCAAACCCGTGCTATCCGCCGAAGCCGTCGCCCTGCAACAGATGATGAAGGGAATTCACTTCTGAGACCTTGCGGGACAGACCGTAGCGGCGCAGCCGCGAAGCTCTGTCCCCAACTAACTAAATGCCTTGCGGGACAGACTAAACAGCATCATTCCGTACCCCACTCACCACATGCCCCGCCGGCACATGCAGGGCGGCGGCGTCCACATGGCCGGTTTGGTCGTCAAAAAAGAAGTCGGGCGCAAACTCTTTCAGGAAAGCGCCCTTGGGCAGACCGCCCAGAAACATGGCCTCGTCCACCTCAATGTTCCAGTCCATCAGCGTGCGCATGGCGCGCTCGTGCGCCGGGGCGCTGCGCGCGGTCACCAGTGCGGTGCGTATGCGCATGCTGGAAGTCCCCTCCAGTTGCAAACGGTGCAGCGCTTGCAGCAGCGGCTTGAACGGGCCGCCGGGCAGGGGCTGGGTGGCATGGTCTTGCTCATGCCGCACAAAGGCTTGCAGGCCCTGGGCTTGGTAAACCCGCTCGGCCTGGTCGCTAAACAGCACGGCGTCGCCGTCAAAGGCAATACGCACCTCATGCGGATAGGCGTCAGAGGCATGGGCCGATTGCGGATACACCTGGGCTGCGGGCACGCCTGCGGCTAGCGCGGCGCGCACATCGCTGGAATGGGTGGACAAAAACAGGTTGGCGTTGAGCGGCACCAAGTAGCGCCAGGGCGGGCGGCCCCGGGTGAACACGCCGCGTTGCGTGCGCAGGCCGTAATGCTGGGCCGAGCGGAACACGCGCATGCCACTGACCGGGTCGTTGCGCGACAGAATTACCACCTCCACCCGCTGCGCCTGCTCGTCGTTAAACGCCAGCAGCTTGTTCACCAGTGAAAAGGCCACGCCCGGCTTGGCCGGCGCATCTAGCCGTTGCAGTTGCAGTTGCATGTAGGCGCGGTCGTCGGCCTGCTCGAAGACGTGGTTTTCTTCCTCAAAATCGAATAGCGCACGCGAAGAAATGGCCACCACCAACTGGCCTTGTAAAGAAGCTGCCACTAGCGCACCCACTGGTTGAGTTGGATGATGGGCAGCACGATCAGCATCACCACCGGACCCAGGGCGGCCACGGGTTGACAGCCGGTTGTTCGGGCTCGGGCTTCATCGGCATCCAGGGCGTCTGCGCGCAAATGGCCGTTGGCGTCTGGGGCTTTGAAGGGGTAGGCAGGCATGGGCGGCAGTGGGTTGAGTGGGCTTGAGCTTACCAAGTCTGCCGCCGCATGCCTGGCGCATCAACTGTTTTCTATCCTGGTCTTGGTACTGCCTTTTGTTTATCCCGATTTGGGACAATTATCTGTCGGTACGCACAAAGAATACGACGCCGTGAACGCAGAAACCGTGTCAATGGTCTGATGGGCCAAAGAGCAAAGCATGGACATTCGCCCTATCCATAACAAGGCCGACTACAAAGCCAGCCTAAAAGAGATTTCGGCCCTGATAGACGCCGACCCCGACCCAGGCACGCCAAAGGGGGATCGCCTGGACGTGCTGACCACTCTGGTGCAAGCCTACGAGGCCAAGCATGTGCCGATTGCGGCACCCGATCCGGTGGAGGCCATCAAATTCCGTATGGAGCAGAGCGGCTTGCCCGTGGGGAACCTGGAGCCGATGATAGGCAAACCCACTCGTGTCTATGAAGTGCTGAACCGCAAGCGCCCGCTGACACTGGCCATGATTCGCAGACTGCACCAGAACCTGGGCATTCCGGCCCATGTCTTGATCGCACCGTTCATGCCTACCGCACCCACTGGTTGAGCTGGATGATGGGCAGCAAAATCGCCAGCACGATAGAAAATTTTGCGTCTAACTAACTTGTTCTCTAAACATGAAATGTCCTGTTTGCAGCGCCGCGGAGCTGACCCACGACACCCGCGACTTACCCTATACCTACAAGGGCCAAACCACCACCATTGCTGCGGTAGAGGCTGATTTTTGTCGCGCGTGTAATGAGTCCATCACCGACATGGCCGAGACGGAGCGTGTGATGCGCGAAATGCAGGCTTTCAATAAGCAGGTGAATGCGGCCATGGTTGATCCCAACTTCATTGCCAGCGTGCGCAAAAAGCTTGACCTGGGGCAGCGCGAAGCCGCCGAAATTTTTGGTGGCGGTATCAATGCCTTCTCGCGCTACGAGAATGGCAAGACCAAGCCACCGTTAGCCTTGGTGAAGCTGCTCAAAGTGCTGGAACGTCATCCGGACTTGCTCAATGAGGTGAGAGCCACCTGAACGCGATTCTGCGTGTATCGCCAAACCTCTGTTTTTAGCCACAGACCGCTGCCATTACCGCACCCACTGGTTGAGTTGGATGATGGGCAGCAGGATGGCCAGCACGATCAGCATCACCACCAGGCCCATGGCCACGATCAACAGCGGCTCCAGCAGTGTGGCCAGTTGCAGGGCGCGGCGCTGCACCTCGTCGCTGATTTGGCGCGCGGCGCGTTGCAGCATCTGCGGCAACTGGCCAGTTTGCTCGCCCAAGCGCGCAAACATGGCCAGCAAACCGGGAAAGCGCTTTTTGCTGGCCAAGGCTGCGGCTAGCGGTGCGCCCTCGCGCACCAGCACCAGCGCGTCCAGCGCGTCGGCGCGCATGGCCTGGTTGTGCAGGGTTTCTGCCGCCGCTTGCAAGGCTTTCAAAATCGGTACCCCGGCAGCCGCCAGCATGGCCAGCGTGGCGGCAAAGCGCGCCGCGTTGTAGCTGCGCGCCAGGCGCCCCAGCAGCGGCAATGTGAGCCAAAAGGCGTCAAAAGCGCTGCGCAGCGCGGGCACGCGCAGCGCATAGCGCGCCGCCACCGCCAGCGCGCCCAGCGCCAGCAGCAGCAACCAACCCCATTCCCGCACCAGGCCGCTAATGCCCATCATGGCTACGGTTAAAAACGGCAGCGCGCGCTTGCTGCCCGCAAACACGCTGGCCACCTGCGGCACCACATAGCTGACCAAAAAGGTGACGATGGCTATCGCCACCACGGTGACGATGGCGGGGTACAGCGCCGCGCCGATGAGCTTGGATTGGAGGGTTTGCCGCTCCTCCAGGTCGTCGGCCAAGCGCTCCAGCACCAACCCCAAATGGCCGCTTTGCTCGCCTGCGCCCACCACCGCCGTGTAAATGCTGGAAAACTCACGCGGATGCTGGCCCAGCGCCCGCGCAAAGCTGCTGCCCGCATTCACCTCGCTGCGCAAGCTGGCCACCAGGCCGCGCTGCGCCTCGTTGTCCGCCTCGTCGGTGAGCGCTGTGAGCGCCCGCTCCAGGGGCAGGCCCGCACCCACCAATCCGGCAAGCTGGCGCGTCCAAATAGCTAAGCCAGTGGCGTTGAACACGCGCGAGGCCCATAGCACGCGGTTCAGGCCCGCACCTGTGCCCGCAGCCGCCCCCGCACTGCCCTTGACCGGCTCCACCAGCAGCGGCACCAGGGCCTGGTGGCGCAGCAAACCGCGCGCGCTCTTCGCACTGTCGGCATCGATGACGCCTTTTCGCGTGTGGCCGTCAGCGTCCAGGGCTTCGAAGGTGTAGGCGGGCATGGGCGGAAGTATGGCAGGTTGATGGGGTAGAGCAACGCGATAGTGGCGTGAACGAGCACATGCCGACCCGATGCAGCAAGAGCAGGGCAGGGTTTGAACTTCGGTTGCCCTGGTATATACGTAAGGCTCACCCGAGTAGCCTTAAGCTGCATTAAGCCCAGTTTCCCCTAAAATCGGGTGCCTATATGTTGCCTTTCGGGCCGTTTCCAAAACTAGAAATTAAAATTTTCAGAAATAGGGCTTGTTTTTGCAGAAAAATTTAATCAACGATGAAAAGTTTTGCCCCTATTTTCGTAGACGATCTATGTGATTCTGCATGGTCGGCTACTTGGTAGCTCATTCCCGGTTTGAGAACAAATGCTCTGCCCTCTTCGAGTTCTGTAAGCAGTTCACCCTCAAGGCATAAAAGTATGTGCCCCTTGGAACACCAATGGTCAGCAAGGTAGCCTGCAGTATATTCAACCATACGGACACGAATATTTCCGAAGTTTTGGGTTTGCCAATAGGCATATTCCACTTTCCCTGCATATTTAGTTTTATTGATGATTGACCAATTGGTTATACCAAATGGGGTTTCCTTTATTTCCATCATTTTTCCTTTGTCAATACTACGGTAACCACTGAATTGTGGTATTGTTATGATCGCTTACGAACGCTTTTAACATTGTTGGAACCGTGCATGCTGACGGCTGCGGACGTGTCTGATTGCGAAAAATAATCAAAATTCACTCAAAATAAAATATTAATTGATAGTTGTGATGTTTTTGCAAATATCGCAACTATCAATCAAAAGTTTAACCCTCAAGCGCAGCGTCAGCCGCCGCCAGCGCATGAATGGCAGTAGTGTCAAACAGTTCTATTGGTGAGTCAGATATTTTAACTAGAAGTGAAATCTCTGTACATCCTAGAATTACTGCTTGTGCACCTTTATCGGTCAAGTGGCCAATAACCCTAAGATAATCAGCCCGGGAAGCAGGCAAGACCTGCCCCAAGCATAGTTCTTCATAAATAATTCTATGCACTAACTCACGATCCTCTGGGGCCGGAGTGATGACTGACAGGCCTAGTTGCTCCAACCGATCACAATAGAAATCATTCTCCATAGTGAAACGAGTTCCAAGCAATCCAACTTTTGTATAACCGGCCCTTTTTATTTTTTTAGCAGTTGGATCAACAATATGTAAGAGAGGGATCGATGTTGCTCCCTCGATTGTCGCCGCAACTTTGTGCATCGTATTTGTACACAGCACAAGCAAGTCTGCCCCTGCCAATTCCAGTGCGCAAGCTGCCTTCGCGAGGATCACCCCAGCGGCGCTCCAATCTCCAGTATGTTGATGTCGCTCAATATCGTAAAAATCAACGCTATAAAGAATAATTTTTGCCGAATGCAGTCCCCCAAGACGATCTTTTATTCGCTCGTTTATCAATCGATAATATGGAATCGTAGATTCCCAACTCATCCCGCCTATAAGGCCAATCTTTTTCATAATAATTTGCACTTCTGGTAAAGAGAAGCCATTGAGTTATAAATGTCGCATCCCAGACAATCATAGGGTCTTTTTAGGAGCACGTTGGCACAAACTGTGTCTCCACGCCTGTCAGCTCGAGCCCAGCACAAGCTCACTTGTGCTGGCCCGCGCAGCCTCAAACCCGGCTCCGCTTAAAATCAAGCGCTTATGCCCGCCATCACCTTCCAGTCCGTCTCCAAAACCTACACGTCTGCGCGGGGGCCGTTTCAGGCGCTGGATGGCGTGAGCTTTGAAATCGAGGCGGGCGAGTTTTTCGGCCTGCTGGGGCCCAACGGTGCAGGCAAGACCACGCTCATCAGCATTCTGGCCGGGCTGGTACGCGCCACTTCAGGCCAAGTGCAGGTGCATGGGCATGATGTGCGGCGCGACTACGCGCAGGCGCGGCGGCAACTGGGTGTGGTGCCGCAGGAGTTGGTGTTTGACCCATTCTTCAATGTGCGCGAGGCGCTGCGCTTTCAGTCTGGCTACTTTGGCGTGCGCCACAACGACGACTGGATCGACGAGTTGCTCAGCAGCCTGGGTCTGGCCGACAAGGCCAACGCCAATATGCGCCAGTTGTCGGGCGGCATGAAGCGGCGCGTGCTGGTGGCGCTGGCGCTGGTACACCGCCCGCCCGTCATCGTGCTGGACGAACCGACGGCGGGCGTGGATGTGGAGCTGCGCCAGACGCTGTGGCAGTTCATTGCCAAACTCAACAAACAAGGGCACACCGTGCTGCTGACCACGCATTACCTGGAAGAGGCCGAAGCGCTGTGCAACCGCATTGCCATGCTCAAAGCAGGCCGGGTGGTGGCGCTGGACCGCACCAGCGAATTGCTGCGCGCGGCCTCGTCTAATGTGCTGCGCTTCAAGACGGACGCTGCGCTGCCCGCTGCCCTGGCCGCGCAGGCGCGCGTTACCGGGCGCATCGTGCAACTGCCTGCCCACGATGCGGCTGAGATTGAGCGCCACCTGGCGGCCCTGCGCGAGGCGGGCTTGAAGCCAGAAGACGTGGAAATCCGCAAGGCCGATCTGGAAGACGTGTTTCTGGACGTGATGGCCAGCCACGGCACGGTGGCCGCACAGGCTCGCGCCGAAGTGTCCAGCCCGGAGGCGTTCCAATGAGTGGCTGGCAAACCCTGCTCTACAAAGAGGTGCTGCGCTTTTGGAAGGTGAGCGTGCAAACCGTGGCCGCGCCGGTGCTCACGGCCTTGCTCTACCTGCTGATTTTTGGCCATGTGCTGGAAGACCGGGTGCAGGTCTATCCCGGCGTGGGCTACACCACTTTTTTGGTGCCCGGGCTGGTGATGATGAGCGTGCTGCAAAACGCGTTTGCCAACAGCTCGTCCTCGCTGATTCAGAGCAAGATCATGGGCAACCTGGTGTTTGTGCTGCTCACGCCACTGTCTCACTGGGCCTGGTACATGGCCTATGTGGGCTCCGCTGTCGTGCGCGGGCTGGCCGTGGGTGCGGGGGTGTTGCTGGTCACCGCTTTTTTCACGCCCTTGCACTTTGTCGCGCCGCTGTGGATTGCCGCTTTTGCGGTACTGGGCGCGGCGCTGCTGGGCACGCTGGGCCTGATTGCGGGGCTGTGGGCAGAAAAGTTCGACCAGATTGCGGCCTTCCAGAACTTCGTCATCATGCCCATGACCTTTTTATCGGGCGTGTTCTATTCCATCCATTCGCTGCCTACTTTCTGGCAGACGGTGAGCCACCTGAACCCGTTTTTCTACATCATCGACGGCTTTCGCTTCGGCTTCTTTGGCCACAGCGACGTGTCGCCCGGCCTCAGCCTGGGCCTGACGGCGCTCTGGCTCGTCGCACTGGGCTTGTTGGCGCTGCGACTGCTACAAACCGGCTACAAAATTCGCCAATAAGCCTTGCCCGCCCTCGCTGGCGCTCTTTTACACCCCCTTGCCAATCCCCCGGCTACTGCAAATAACTGCCGAATGACTGCTGAACAATTGCAACAACTGATCGCGGCGGGTCTGCCCTGCCAGCATATCGAAGTAGAGGGTGATGGCCGCCACTGGTCGGCCACCATCGTGAGCCAAAGCTTTGACGGCCTGCGCCGCATCGCGCGCCACCAGCGCGTGTACGCCACGCTGGGTGCGCGCCTGCACACCGACGAGGTGCACGCGCTGTCGATGAAAACCCATACCCCCGCCGAATGGCAGGCCCTGCAATCCTGATGCACCCCCTGCCATGGACAAGCTGTTGATTCGCGGGGGGCGGCCCCTGCAAGGCGAGGTGCTGATCTCTGGCGCCAAAAATGCCGCCCTGCCCGAGCTGTGCGCCGCCTTGCTCACCGACCAGCCGGTGCGCCTGCGCAACGTGCCGCAGTTACAAGACGTGGCCACCATGCTCAAGCTGGTGCGCCACATGGGCATGCAGGCCGAGCGCAGCAGCAGTGGCGAGGTGCTGCTGGATGCCGGCCAGTTGCACCGCGCCGAGGCGCCTTATGAGTTGGTGAAAACCATGCGTGCCTCCATCCTGGCGCTGGGGCCGCTGCTGGCACGCTGCGGCCAGGCTCGGGTATCGCTGCCCGGCGGCTGCGCCATCGGCTCGCGCCCGGTGGATCAGCACATCAAGGGCATGCAGGCCTTGGGCGCGCAAGTCACGGTGGAGCACGGCTACATCATGGCGCGACTGAGCCCCGGCTTGCAGCGCTTGCAGGGCGCGCGCATCACCACCGACATGGTGACCGTCACCGGCACCGAAAACCTGCTCATGGCCGCCGCCCTGGCCGAAGGCGAAACCGTGCTGGAAAACGCAGCCCAGGAGCCCGAGATTGGCGACCTGGCCGAGATGCTGATTCGCATGGGCGCCCGCATAGAAGGCCACGGCAGCAGCCGCATTCGCATCCATGGTGTGGACAAACTGCATGGCTGCTCGCACACCGTGGTGGCTGACCGCATCGAAGCGGGCACCTTTTTGTGCGCGGTCGCTGCCACGGGCGGCAATGTGTTGCTGCGCCATGCCCGGCCCGACCACCTGGACGCGGTGATCGACAAGCTGCGCGCTGCCGGTGCGGTCATCACCGCCACCGAGCAGGGCCTGCGCGTGCAGTCCGCGGCACCTGCCGCCGCCTGCTTGCGGGCACAGAGCTTTCGCACCACCGAATACCCCGGCTTCCCCACGGACATGCAGGCCCAGTTCATGGCCCTCAACTGCGTGGCCCAGGGCACCGCCAAGGTCACGGAGACAATTTTTGAAAACCGCTTCATGCATGTGAATGAATTGATACGCCTGGGTGCCAAGATCCAGATCGACGGCAAAGTGGCCGTGTTAGAAGGTGTGCCCCGCCTGTCGGGCGCCACCGTGATGGCCACCGACTTGCGCGCCTCGGCTTGCCTGGTGATTGCTGGGCTGGTGGCCGAGGGTGAAACCCTGGTGGACCGCGTCTATCACCTAGACCGGGGCTACGACCAGATGGAGGCCAAGCTGCGCGGCATCGGTGCCGACATCACCCGCTTGCAATGAGAAAATAAGGCCATGATTACCTTGGCCCTGTCCAAAGGGCGCATCTTTGACGAAACCCTGCCCCTGCTGCGCGCTGCGGGTATTGAGGTGTTGGAAGACCCCGAACGCTCGCGCAAACTCATCTTGCCCACCAACCGGGCCGATGTGCAGGTGGTGCTGGTGCGCGCCACCGACGTGCCCACCTATGTGCAGTACGGCGGCGCCGACCTGGGCGTGACCGGCAAAGACACCCTTATCGAACACGGTAGCCAGGGCCTGTATTTGCCGCTGGACCTCGGGATTGCCCGCTGCCGCATGAGCGTGGCCGTGCGCGAAGGCTTTGACTACACCGGTGCCGTGCGCCAGGGCTCGCGCCTGCGCGTGGCGACCAAGTTTGTTGGCATTGCACGCGAGTTTTTTGCTGGCAAGGGCGTGCATGTGGACCTCATCAAGCTCTACGGCAGCATGGAGCTGGCGCCGCTCACCGGCCTGGCCGACGCCATCGTCGATCTGGTGTCCACCGGCAGCACGCTCAAGGCCAACCGGCTGGTAGAGGTGGAGCGCATCATGGATATCAGCGCGCGCTTGGTGGTGAACCAGGCCGCGCTCAAGCTCAAGCAGGCACCCATTCGCGCCATCATCGACGCTTTTGCCGAGGCGCTGGCGCCGCAAACCACACCATGAGCCCCGCCGTTACCACGCCCCTGCCGCCCGTGCTGCGCCTGTCCACGACCGACGCCGATTTCGACGCCGCGCTCACGCGGCGCCTGCAATGGTCGGCCAGCACCGACGCCGCCATTGAGCAGCGCGTGGCCGACATCCTGGCCGATGTGCAACAGCGCGGCGATGCGGCGGTGCTGGCCTATACGCAGCGCTTTGACGGCGTGCAGGCCACCTCGGTCGCGGCGCTGGAAATTCCGGCGACCGAGTTGACTCAGGCTTTGCGCGGCCTGCCCGCTACCCTGCGCGAGGCGCTGGAGGTGGCGGCGCAGCGGGTGCGCAGCTACCACCAGGCCCAGTTGCAGGCCTGCGGCCAAAGCTGGAGCTACCGCGACGACCAGGGCAGCCTGCTCGGGCAAAAGGTAACGCCGTTGGATCGCGTGGGTATTTACGTGCCTGGCGGCAAGGCCACCTACCCCTCGTCGGTGCTGATGAACGCCATTCCTGCGCGCGTGGCCGGTGTGGGCGAAATCATCATGGTCGTGCCCACGCCCCAGGGCGAGCGCAACCCCCTGGTGCTGGCCGCCGCGTGTGTGGCCGGGGTTTCGCGCGTGTTCACCATCGGCGGCGCGCAGGCCATAGGCGCATTGGCCTACGGCACAGCCAGCGTGCCCAAGGTGGACAAAATCACCGGCCCGGGCAATGCCTACGTGGCCAGCGCCAAGCGGCGCGTGTTTGGCAGCGTGGGCATCGACATGATTGCTGGCCCGAGCGAAATTTTGGTGCTGGCCGACGGCAGCACGCCGCCCGATTGGGTGGCCATGGACTTGTTCAGCCAAGCTGAGCACGACGAGCTGGCGCAAAGCATTTTGCTGTGCCCCGATGCGGCCTACCTGGATCAGGTGCAGGCCGCCATCACGCGATTGCTGCCCACGCTGCCGCGTGCGGCCATCATCACGCGCTCGCTCACCGACCGGGGCGCGTTCATCCACACCCGCAGCATGGAAGAGGCCTGTGCGATCAGCAACCGCATCGCGCCCGAGCATCTGGAGGTGTCCAGCCACGAGCCGCACCGCTTTGAGCCCTTGCTCAAGCACGCGGGTGCGATTTTTCTGGGTGCGTTCACCAGCGAAAGCCTGGGCGACTATTGCGCCGGCCCCAACCATGTGCTGCCCACGGCAGGCACGGCGCGTTTTTCGTCTCCGCTGGGCGTGTACGACTTTCAAAAGCGCTCCAGCCTGATCGAGGTGAGCGCCCAAGGCGCGCAAAGCCTGGGCCGCACCGCCGCCACCCTGGCCGATGCCGAGGGCTTGCAAGCCCATGCCCGCGCGGCGCAAATGCGCCTGGAACCCACCACCCCATGAACGACGACCTGAACACGCTCGTGCAGCGCCTTATCCGCCAGGATGTGCAGTCCATGCACGCCTATGCAGTGCAGCCCTCCGAAGGCCTCATCAAGCTGGATGCGATGGAAAACCCGCACCGCCTGCCGCTGGCCTTGCAAGCCGAGCTGGGCGCGCGCCTGGGTGCTGTGGCCATCAACCGCTACCCCGGTCGCCGGGTGGATGATTTGAAGGCCGCTTTGGCCGCGCACATCGGATTGCCCCCGGGCTACGGCCTCATGCTGGGCAACGGTTCGGACGAATTGATCTCCCTGCTGGCCATGGCTTGCGACCGGCCCGGCGCGGGCATTCTGGCGCCCGAGCCCGGCTTTGTGATGTACGCGATGAGCGCGCGCTTGCAGGGCCTGCGCTTCACCGGCGTGCCGCTGGCGCCGGACTTTGCGCTGGATGTGGCAGCCATGCTCAGGGCCATGGCCGCCGAACAACCGGCCATCGTCTATCTGGCCTATCCCAACAACCCCACGGCCAATCGGTGGCAGGCGCAGGCCATGCGTGATGTGATTGCCGCTGCCCCGGGCCTGGTGGTGGTGGATGAGGCCTACCAGCCGTTTTCCAGCCACAGTTGGCTGGACGAAATGCGCGCGGACCCGGTGGCGAATCGCCATGTGTTGCTGATGCGCACGCTCTCCAAATTCGGCTTGGCTGGCGTGCGTGTCGGTTACCTGCTCGGGCCCGCCACGCTGGTGGCTGAAATAGACAAGCTGCGCCCGCCCTTCAACCTGAGCCTGCTGAATGCCGAATGCGCGCTGTTTGCGCTGGAGCATGCGGCTGTGTTCGAGGCGCAGGCGCAAGACATACGCGCCCAGCGCAGCCGCCTGCTGCGGGCCTTGGCGCACTTGGCCGACGTGCAGGTGTTTCCCAGCGACGCCAACATGATTCTGGTGCGCGTGCCCGATGCGGCGCGGGTGTTCGAGGGCCTGAAGGCGCGCGGCGTGCTGGTTAAAAACGTGTCGGCCATGCACCCCTTGCTGGCGGGCTGCCTGCGCCTGACCGTGGGCACTGACGACGAAAACACGCGCCTGTTGGCGGCGCTGGAGCAAGCCCTATGACCGCCACCGCTCGCACGGCTGAAGTGAGCCGCAACACCGCCGAAACCCGTATCCGCGTGCGCCTGAACCTGGACGGCACGGGTGTGGCCCACCTGTCCACCGGCATCGGCTTTTTTGACCACATGCTGGACCAGATTGCGCGCCACGGCCTGATCGACCTGGACATCGAAGCCCAGGGCGATTTGCACATAGACGGCCATCACACGGTGGAAGACGTGGGCATTACCCTGGGTCAGGCGCTGGCGCAGGCCGTGGGCGACAAGCGGGGCATACGCCGCTACGGCCACGCCTACGTGCCGCTGGACGAAGCCTTGAGCCGCGTCGTCATCGACTTCTCGGGCCGCCCTGGCTTGGTGATGAATGTGCCCTTTAAAAGCGGCCTAATCGGCACCTTTGATACCCAGTTGGCGCACGAGTTTTTTCAGGGCTTTGTGAACCACGCCTTTGTCACCCTGCATATCGACAACCTGCGTGGCGAGAACGCGCACCACCAGGCTGAGACCGTGTTCAAAGCCTTTGCGCGCGCGCTGCGCGCCGCGCTAGAGCGAGACCCGCGAGCGCTGGGCATCATTGCCTCCACTAAGGGCTCGCTGTAATGGGGTACACGCGATGAAGACCGTTGCCGTGGTGGACTACGGCATGGGCAATCTGCGCTCGGTGTCGCAGGCCGTGCAGGCCGCCGCAAAAGGCTCGGGTTGGCAGGTGGTGGTCACGGCCGACCCGCAGGCGGTGCACGACGCCGAGCGCGTGGTGCTGCCCGGCCAGGGCGCCATGCCCGACTGCATGCACGAGCTGCGCCGCTCGGGCCTGCAAGACTCGGTGCTGGAAGCGGCGGCCACCAAGCCCTTGTTTGGCGTGTGCTTGGGTATGCACATGCTGCTGGATCACAGCGACGAAGGCAACACGCCCGGCCTGGGCCTGATACCCGGTCAGGTGCACCGCTTTCAGTTAGGCGGCCGCTTGCAGCCCGACGGCAGCCGCTACAAAGTGCCGCAAATGGGTTGGAACCAGGTGCAGCAAGCCCAGCCCCATGCGCTGTGGCAAGGCATACCCGACGCCAGTTATTTCTACTTTGTGCACAGTTTTTATGTCCAGCCGTCGGATATGCGCCACAGTGTGGGCCAGACCGACTACGGACAAGGCTTTACGGCGGCGGTTGCACGGGATAACATTTTCGCTACCCAGTTCCACCCCGAGAAAAGCGCAGCCCAGGGCTTGGCCCTTTACAGAAATTTCCTGCACTGGAATCCGTGATTCGTTTCGTTCTTGGCTGCTCCAGCGCTTAAGCCTTCACCATGCTTCTCATTCCGGCGATTGATTTGAAAGACGGCCATTGCGTGCGCCTTAAACAGGGCGACATGAAACAGGCGACCACCTTTGGCACCGACCCCGCCGCCATGGCCCAGTCCTGGCTAGAAAAGGGCGCGCGCCGACTGCACCTGGTGGACTTGAACGGCGCTTTTGCAGGTAAACCGCAAAACTTCCTTGCCGTACGCGCGATTTTGAAGGCGGTGGGAGAAGACATTCCGGTGCAACTGGGCGGCGGCATTCGCGACCTGGACACGATCGAGAAGTACATAGACGGCGGCTTGCGCTACGTCATCATCGGCACCGCGGCAGTCAAGAACCCCGGTTTTCTCAAGGACGCTTGCAGCGCCTTTGGTGGCCACATCATCGTCGGTCTGGATGCGCGCGACGGCAAGGTGGCAACAGATGGCTGGAGCAAGCTCACCGGGCACGAAGTGGTGGACTTGGCGCGCAAGTTTGAAGACTGGGGCGTGGAGTCCATCATCTACACCGACATTGGCCGCGACGGCATGCTCAGCGGCGTCAATATCGAGGCCACGGTCAAGCTGGCGCAGGCGCTCACCATTCCCGTCATTGCGTCGGGTGGTCTGTCTAACTTGGCCGATATTGAGCAACTGTGTGCGGTCAGAGACGAGGGTATAGAGGGCGTGATCTGTGGCCGCGCGGTGTACAGCGGCGAACTGGATTTTGTGCAGGCCCAGGCGCGTGCTGACGAGTTGATCGCCTGAACACGATTCCCCATGCTGGCCAAACGCATCATTCCCTGCCTAGACGTGACCGGCGGTCGCGTCGTCAAGGGCGTCAACTTTGTCGAGTTGCGCGATGCGGGCGACCCGGTGGAGGTGGCGGCCCGCTACAACGAGCAGGGCGCTGACGAACTCACTTTTCTGGACATCACCGCTACCAGTGACGACCGAGGTTTGCTGCTGCACATGATTGAGGCCGTGGCGTCGCAAGTCTTTATTCCACTCACGGTCGGTGGTGGGGTACGCACGGTGGACGACGTGCGCCTGCTGCTCAATGCCGGGGCGGACAAAACCAGTTTTAACTCCGCTGCTGTGGCTAACCCGCAAGTGATTCGCGACGCTTCAGCCAAATACGGCGCCCAATGCATCGTGGTGGCGATAGACGCCAAGCGCAACGCGCAGGGTTCCTGGGATGTTTACACCCACGGCGGGCGGCGCAACACCGGCCTAGACGCGGTCGCTTGGGCGCGCGAGATGGTGGCTTGCGGTGCCGGCGAGATTTTGCTCACCAGCATGGATCGCGACGGCACGCAGGCTGGCTTTGACCTGGCACTCACCCGCGCGGTGAGTGATGCGGTGGAGGTGCCGGTGATTGCGTCTGGCGGCGTTGGCACGCTGGATCATCTGGTCGATGGCATCCGCCTGGGCGGCGCCGACGCGGTACTGGCCGCCAGCATTTTTCACTACGGGCAATTCACCGTGGGCCAGGCCAAGCAGCGCCTAGCCGACAGCGGTATTGCGGTGCGCCTGTGAGCGGTGGCACCGGTATCGCGCACAATCCGGCTATGGATTGGCTGGAACAGGTGAAATGGGACGCCCAGGGCTTGGTGCCCGTGATTGCCCAAGAGCAGGGCAGCAAAGACGTGCTGATGATGGCCTGGATGAACCGCGAGGCCTTGCAGCAAACCGTGGCGCTGGGCCGCGCGGTGTACTTCAGCCGCTCGCGCCAGGCGCTGTGGGCCAAGGGCGAGGTGTCTGGCCATGTGCAGACCGTGCACGAGTTGCGCCTGGATTGCGACCAAGACGTGATTTTGCTCACCGTCACCCAGCAAGGCCACACGCCGCCGATCGCCTGCCACACGGGGCGCCACAGCTGCTTCTACCAACGTCTGGAAAACGAGCAATGGCTGTCGGTAGAGCCCGTGCTTAAAGACCCGCAACAGATATACACCTCATGAGCGCAGCCTACAACAGCCAGGACGTACTGGCCCACTTGGCGGCAGTGATAGAAAGCCGCAAGCCGCAGCAGGGCGGGGATGCGCAGACCAGTTACGTGGCGCGCCTGCTGAGCAGGGGGCCGGACGCGTTCTTAAAAAAAATCGGCGAAGAAGCGACCGAAGTCGTGATGGCCGCCAAAGACGCTGACCACAGCGGCGACACGCAGGCTCTGGTGGCCGAAATGGCCGACCTGTGGTTTCATTGCCTCGTGGCGTTGGCCCATTTCGGCTTGGCGCCACAAGACGTGATTGCCGAGCTGGAGCGGCGCGCGGGCACCAGTGGAATCGAAGAAAAGGCCTTGCGCAAGGCACACATACGTGAAGGAGCAGGTGAATGAGCGAACGACCAACCCTGCCGGTATTGCCGGCCAAAACCGCCAACGACCGGCTGCTGATGCAGGTGCTGTACGCCCTGCATACACTGGCCTGGTTCAGTCTGGGCACGCTGACCGTGTTGGCGGTTATCGTCAACCTCATCAAGCGCGGTCAGGAACAAGACCCGCTGTACCTGCGCCACCACCAGTACCTGATACGCACCTTTGGCTGGACCCTGCTGTGGCTGCTGCTGGCCTCGCCGCTGTGGCTGCTGTTTGTTGTGCCGGGTATGTTGGCTTACGCCGTGATTGGCCTGTGGTACGCCTACCGCTGCATCAAAGGCTGGCTGCGCTTTAACGACAACCGCTTTCCTGACGATGTGCCACCCACTTACTGAACATGCGTGCTGACAACGACTGCATTTTTTGCCGCATCGTGCGCGGAGAAATTCCGTCACGCAAAGTCCATGAAGACGACGAGTTGCTGGGCTTTCACGACATCCAACCCTGGGCGCCGGTGCACTTTCTCATCATCCCCAAACGCCATATCGTTTCCATGGCGCATGTGACGCCAGACGACGCCGCTTGGCTGGGCCGCGTGCTCACCCTGGCCCCCCAATTGGCGCTGGCGCAAGGCTGTAGGCCGTACCCGCAGGGCGGCTTTCGCCTGCTGTGCAACACCGGCGCCGAGGGCGGACAAGAGGTGCAGCACCTGCACTGGCATGTGATGGGTGGCCCCAGGCCCTGGAAGCGCGGTTAAGCGGAAGCCCGAGCCCACCGAGCCCGGGGTGCCTGAAACGACTGGCTTACTCTGCTGCAAACGCAGAACGATTGTTTGACTTCGTTGCCTTTTTCGTGAAGGTTGCCTAGAATCCTCGCTACCGCTCTAGCCGTTCGCGACCAGAGCCTTCATTCCGAGGCCCGCACGAAAGTGCGGGCTTTCGTGTTTCCGGGGGTTGCCATTCACTACATCGCTTACCTCGACGAGTTCGGCCACATTGGCCCGTTTGTGAGCCGCGAGCATCCTCAGTACAACACCAGCCCCATCTTCGGGCTCGGTGGTTTCCTGTTGCCGTCTAGCAAGGTACGGGCCTTTGCCACGTGGTTTTACCAACTCAAGTGCAACCTGCTGCAGTTCGAAATTGAGCGCGACGGTATTGCTCCCTACCATTGGGAGAAGAAGGGAGCGGCGCTTTACACCACGACAAATGTGCTGAAGTACAGGGAGTTGCGCAACGCCACCTTCCGCTTGATGATTCGCATCGAGCGTGATGGAGGGATGGTCTTTTACGTCGGCCTACAGAAGACCCATGCGCCGCAGTCCCACAACCCAAAGAACCTATACCGGGCGGTTCTGCGCGAGTCCATCAAGCGCATCGACCAGTTTTGCGTCGCGCGTGACGCGCATTTTCAAATCATTTTGGATGAGCTGAAGAATCAAGACGATTTTCGCAAGCAAATCGTCTCAGAAGCGTCTATGCAGATGTTTGGCGAGGCGCGCACGTCGATGATCGAGCCGCCGCTGCAGGCTGAGAGTCACCTGTTCCAGACCTTGCAGTGTGCGGACTGGCTCTGTGGGCTGGCTGGGCGCTTGGGCTGCTACCAAGTTCTGCCCGACGCCTACCCGGAACTGAGTTGGACAGCGAAGTACTTCGGTCATCGACTCACCCGCGCAGCCCCTATCAGTGGCATCCGCCGCGATAGGGCCTAAAATCCCATTTCTACACTAGGAGTCGGCCATGGGTCTGTCCACCACGCATCTGATTATTTTTCTGGTCATCATTATTTTGATTTTTGGCACCAAGAAGCTGAAGAACATCGGTGCCGACTTGGGTGGCGCAGTCAAAGGGTTCAAAGATGGCATGAAGGATGGTGGCAGCGCCGCCACCGCCACCGAGGCCACCGCACAGCCGACCCCGGTTTTGACCGAAAAAGCGCCGGTCAAAGACACCATAGACGTAGAAGCCAAGAGCAAGAGCTAAAGCCACCCGGCTGAATGCGTTTGCTGCAAAGCCCCCATGCTTGACATTGGCGTCACCAAGCTGGCCATTATTGGCGGCATTGCGCTGATCGTGATCGGCCCGGAGCGGCTGCCTTCGCTGGCACGCACCCTGGGCACGCTGATGGGGCGCGCGCAACGCTATGTGGCTGATGTCAAGGCCGAGGTCAACCGGTCCATGGAGTTGGATGAGTTGAAAAAGGTTAAGGAGAGCGTGGAGTCGGCCTCGCGCGAGGTGGAGCAGGCCATCCACAGCGGCACGCAAGACTTTGAAACATCCTGGGCCGAAGCCACCGAGCAAGTGACTGGCGCGAGCCCCGCTGCAACGACCGAATTGGCCACCTCGCAGCCGCAATACCGTCATCCCCGCAAGAACTGGCGCGTCAAGCGCGCTGCGGTGCCGCAGTGGTACAAGGCGCGCGCCGGGATCAGGGCCAAGGCCCTGTCTGGTGCGGCGCGGGTGGCGCGTTTTCGCCCACCTGTAACAGGCCACCATGGCTGAGCCGCAACAACCACAGGACGAACTGGCAGGCACCGAGCAGCCTTTTGTGGCGCACTTGGTGGAGCTGCGCGACCGCCTGCTCTACAGCATGTACGGCATCGCGGCTATTTTTGCCGTGCTGGTGTTCTTCCCTGGCCCGTCCAAGCTCTACGATCTGTTGGCCTTGCCGCTGGTGCATGCCCTGCCCGAGGGCTCGAAGATGATTGCGGTGGGGGTGGTCTCGCCCTTTTTGGTGCCCATCAAGGTCTCGGTGCTGGTGGCTTTTGGCATTGCCCTGCCCTGGGTGCTGTACCAGGTGTGGGCGTTTGTGGCGCCGGGTTTGTACAGGCACGAGCGCCGGCTGGTGATGCCGCTGGTGGTGGCCAGTACCCTGCTGTTTTACCTGGGCACAGCCTTCTGCTACTTTTTTGTGTTTGGGCAGGCGTTTCCCGCCATTCAGAAAATGGCGCCGGTATCGGTGTCCGTCAGTCCAGATATTGAAGCCTATCTGGACTTCGTCATCACCATGTTCATTGCCTTTGGCGTGGCGTTCGAGGTGCCGATAGCGGTCATCATTCTGGCGCGCATGGGTGTGGTGAGCGTGGCGCAACTCAAAAGCTTTCGCGCTTACTTTGTTGTCGCCGCTGCTGCCGTGGCCGGTCTGGTGACACCACCCGACCCGGTGTCTATGCTGGCCTTGCTTGGCCCTATGGTGCTGCTGTACGAAATCGGCATTTGGGCGGCGCAAATCTTTATCGACAAAACAGCCGCGCCGGTGGACGACGCAGCCCCTGCCAAGCCCTGAGGCCGCAACAAGGCCCTTGAGAGCCCCCCTGCCTTGCAGCCTTTTAACGGGCCCTTTGCGCGGGCGGCCGCGTGCCGGGAGTGATTGGTAGCTCCAAGCGCTTGTCACCGCGCAGCAGGGAAAATGGGGCAGAACGACCCGGTGGCAAAGCGGCCACGTACGCCAGCAATTGCGCCACTTGGGCCACCGGCTGGCCCGCAATGCTCACGATGACATCGCCGCTGCGTAGCCCGGCCTGGGCCGCTGGCCCACCCTGTAACACCCCGTAGATGACTACCCCCTGCTGGCTGGTAATGCCCAGGCTGCTGGCCAACTCGGGCGTGAGCTTGCGCGGCTCCACGCCTATCCAGCCGCGGGTCACTTTGCCGTCTTTCAGCAGCGCCTGTGCCACTTCGTTGGCCGTCGTCACCGGAATGGCAAAGCCAATGCCCATGGAGCCACCCGAGCGGGAATAGATGGCGGTATTGATGCCCATGAGCTCGCCTTGGGCGTTGACCAAGGCGCCGCCGGAGTTGCCGGGGTTGATGGCGGCGTCGGTCTGTATGAAGTTCTCAAAGGTGTTGATGCCCAACTGGTTACGGCCCAAAGCACTCACGATGCCACCGGTCACGGTTTGGCCGACGCCAAACGGGTTGCCTATGGCCAGCACCGCGTCGCCGACGGCCAGGCTGTCGGAATTACCCAGTGCAATCACGGGCAGGGCATCGAGTTGGATGCGCAGCAAGGCCAAGTCGGTGTCGGGGTCGGTGCCTATGCGTTGGGCCGGTGCGCGTCTGCCGTCGTTCAACTGCACCTCGATGTCGTCGGCCTGCTCCACCACATGGTTGTTGGTCAGCACATAGCCCGCCGCGCTGATGATGACGCCCGAGCCTAAGCCGAGCTGCGGTTGGTCTTCGCCATCGCCAAAAAAATGCCGAAACCAGGGGTCGCGGTGCTGGCGCAGGGTTTTGGCGGCGGTGCTGGTATTGATGCTCACCACGGCGGCCGACGCGCGCTGAGCGGCAAAACGCAAACTGCCCGGTGTCGCCACCGGGGGTGTCGGCGGCGCCGCAACTGGCAGGCCTAAGCCCGCACGGGGCTCCTGCCGGACGGGCTTGAGCCAGGCGGGCTTGAGCGTCGCCACGACAAATAAGGCGGCCAGTAGCACCGTGACCGCCTGCGAAAAAATCAGCCAATAGCGTCGCATGACAGGTACCCCAGGTCGAAGCAGGGCAGTGTACTGGCGCGCTGGTGTTTCCCCCTGGTTGTCCGACAATGGCGCTATGCAAAACCCCAGCCGCAGCCAACTTCTAGCCAGTTTCGACCAGCTACTGGAGCCGCAAGGTTTCCAGGACTATGCGCCCAATGGCTTGCAGGTTGAGGGGCGAGATCAGGTGCACCGCATCGTCTCTGGAGTGACGGCCAGCGTAGCCCTGATTGAGGCCGCCGTGGCCGCACAGGCCGATGCGCTATTTGTTCACCATGGCTTGTTTTGGCGTGGCCAAAGCGGCTGTGTGACCGGTTGGTTGCGGCAGCGCTTGGCGCTGCTGCTGCAGCACGGCATCAACCTGTATGCCTATCACTTGCCGCTGGACGCGCACCCCGAATATGGCAACAACGCCCAACTGGGCCGGCGCCTGGGCTTGGTAAGCGAGGCCCATTTTGGTCAGCAAGAGCTGGGTTGCTTGGCCAGTGCCGATTTTGCCGATGCCCAGACCCTGGCGTTGCACGTCGAACGGGCGCTGTCGCACGCCGTGGTGTGCGTGGCGCCGCACCAAGGCCCTATCCGCCGGGTGGCCTGGTGTAGCGGCGGCGCGCAAAGCTATTTTGAGGCTGCCATTGCCGCTGGGGCAGACGCTTTTATAACGGGCGAAATCTCCGAGCCGCAAGCCCACTATGCACGCGAAATGGGCGTCGCTTACTTGGCCTGCGGCCATCATGCCAGCGAGCGCTACGGTGCAGCGGCGGTGGCGGCACAAGTGGCCGAGCAGTGGGGCATTGCGCACTGCTTTATCGACGTGGACAACCCCGCGTGATGCCGCTGCCCCTTGCCATCACCATGGGCGACCCGGCAGGCATAGGCCCCGAGATCATCGCCCGCCTGTTTTGCGATGCGCCGCTTGACATGCGGGGCTGCTTGGTGGCGGGCGATGAAGCGATCCTGCGTCGCGCGGCAGGCATTGTGGCGGCGGGCTCGGTGTCCTTGCCGCTGGCGCGCATAGCGTCACCGGCAGACGCTTGGCAGGTGCCGCCGCGCTGTATCCCCTTATTGCAAGCCCTGCCCACGCAAGCGCTAGCCCCTTTTGGGCGAATCAGCGCCGAGGCCGGGCGTGCAGCGGCGGATTGTGTGGTCTGGGCGGCGCAAGCCGCTTTGCGACGCGAGGTGGCGGCTTTGGTGACCGCCCCCCTGCACAAAGAGGCGCTGGCTGCGGCAGGCGTTTCTTACCCTGGGCATACCGAGTTACTGCAAGCCCAGGCGGCTGCTTTTTACGGGCAAACCGCCGACCAGATGCCGGTGCGCATGATGCTCGCCAACGATGAGTTGCGGGTGGTGCTGGTAAGCGTGCACCTGGCTTTGCGCCAAGCGATAGAGGCTGTGACCGTGGAAGGCCTGCTGCAAACCCTGCACATCGCCGACCGCGCCTTGACCCCTCTACTGGGGCGCAGGCCGCGCATCGCGGTGGCGGGCCTGAACCCGCATGCGGGAGAGGGTGGCCTGTTTGGCACGGAGGAGCAGCAGTTGATTCAACCCGCGCTGGCAACAGGGCGGGCGCAGGGGCTGGATGTGCATGGCCCCTACGCACCCGACACCGTGTTTATGCGCGCCCGCGCCCGGCCGGGACGGCTGGCCGAATTTGATGTGGTGATTGCGATGTACCACGATCAAGGGCTGATTCCGGTCAAATACCTGGGTATCGAGCAGGGCGTCAACGTGACCCTGGGCTTGCCCCTGGTGCGCACCAGCCCCGACCATGGCACGGCATTCGACCTGGCCGGTACGGGCCGAGCCGACAGCGCCAGCTTGCTGGCGGCGGTGCGTATGGCGCGCCGCTTGGTGGCCCGAGAAATCAGCGAGGCAGCGCCTTTAACCTAAGCCACAGGTCGGCGGCGCTTGCGGGCTGCGGCGCTCGCACCAGAGGCACGAGCCGCACCGGCCCGCGTGACCGCCGCGACCAAACCGGCGCTTTGGCAGGCTGAATCGCGCTACCCCAGCCGGTCGCCGCGTGGTGCTTGCCCCCTCGCGAGCACGGCGTGAGGCCAGGTGTTTAGGGCTGTCCCCTCGGCTACAATTACGGGTTGTCCCCCGTGCTGTTGATTTTTTGCACGCGCTGCTGTTTGAGGAACCCCATGAGCGAAGCCACCCTTTCGGGCCCTGTTGATAAAGAAAAACGAACCTGGTTAATTGCCTCCTGCGCAATGGGTGGTGCGGGTGCAGTTGCGGTTGCGGTGCCGTTTGTTCAGACTTTTACCCCGTCGGAGCGGGCCAAGGCCGCAGGCGCAGCGGTCGAGGTGGACATCTCCAACCTGAAGCCGGGCGAAAAACTGACCGTGGAATGGCGCGGCAAGCCGGTGTGGGTGGTGCGGCGCACGCCCGAGCAGGTGGCTGCCTTGAAGAAAAACGACACGCAGTTGGCCGACCCCCAGTCGGCTCGAAAGCCCGACGAATTGACTCCCGTGTATGCGCGCAACGAAGGCCGCTCCATCAAGCCTGAAATTTTGGTGGTAGTCGGCATCTGCTCGCACCTGGGCTGCTCGCCGTCCGACAAATTTCAACCCGGTGCGCAACCGTCCTTACCGGATGATTGGAACGGCGGCTTTTTATGTCCCTGTCACGGCTCCACCTTTGACTTGGCGGGCCGCGTATTTAAAAACAAGCCGGCTCCAGATAACCTGGAGGTGCCGCAGCACATGTATCTTTCGGATACCCGGCTCATCATCGGCGAAGATAAGAAGGCGTGACCATGGCTGAGATGAAAGAAATTTCCCCTAACGCGCCTTTGGCAGACAAGGCGCTTAACTGGGTAGATAACCGCTTCCCGGCAAGCAAGCTCTTTAAAGAGCATTTGTCCGAATATTACGCCCCCAAAAACTTCAACTTTTGGTATTTTTTTGGGTCACTGGCCCTGCTGGTATTGGTGATTCAAATTGTGACCGGTATTTTTCTGGTCATGCATTACAAGCCCGACGCCGCCCAGGCTTTCGCCTCGGTGGAATACATCATGCGCGATGTGCCCTGGGGTTGGCTGATGCGCACCACGCACTCCACGGGTGCGTCTGCCTTCTTCATCGTCGTTTACCTTCATATGTTTCGCGGGCTGCTATACGGCAGCTACCGCAAACCCCGTGAATTGATCTGGATTTTTGGTTGCGCCATCTTTCTTTGCCTGATGGGTGAGGCTTTCTTTGGCTATCTACTCCCCTGGGGGCAAATGAGTTATTGGGGTGCGCAGGTGATTGTCAACCTGTTTGCAGCCATCCCCTTCATCGGGCCTGATTTGGCTTTGTTGATTCGCGGTGACTATGTGGTAAGCGACGCGACCTTGAACCGCTTCTTTAGTTTCCACGTCATTGCCATTCCCCTGGTGCTACTGGGTCTGGTGGCGGCGCACATTCTTGCCCTGCATGAAGTGGGCTCTAACAATCCCGACGGGGTTGAAATCAAAGCCAAAAAAGATGCACGCGGTATTCCGTTGGACGGCATTCCTTTCCATCCGTATTACACGGTGCATGATATTTTAGGTGTGAGTGTTTTCCTATTGGTGTTTTCGGCGATTGTTTTTTTTGCGCCTGAAGCCGGTGGCTATTTTCTGGAATACAACAACTTCATTCCGGCCGATTCCTTGAAAACGCCGCTGCATATCGCGCCGGTTTGGTATTTCACACCCTACTATTCCATGTTGCGTGCCACCACGGATCAAATGGTGTACGCCTTAGCCGCCATCGTAGTGGTGGCCAGCTTATGGGTGTTGGTCAAAGCCAAGCTGGGCCCTGTGCTCAAGGGCTTGGTGGTGGTGGCTGCAGCGGTGCTCATTGCCTTGCTACTGACCTTAGACGCCAAATTCTGGGGTGTGGTCACCATGGGTGGCGCGGTAGTAATTCTGTTTTTTCTACCTTGGTTAGATCAAAGCCCGGTCAAGTCGATCCGCTACCGGCCTGACTGGCATAAGGCAATATATGCAGTATTCGTACTCTTCTTTTTTGTACTGGGCTATTTAGGCATTCAACCACCAACTCCTACTGGCACCTTCATTGCGCAAGTAGGTACCTTGCTTTATTTTGCTTTCTTTTTACTCATGCCTTGGTGGAGCCGTCTCGGCACATTCAAACCCGTTCCCGATCGCGTGAGCTTTGTCGCGCACTGAAGGCAGGAACTGTGAATATGAAAAACTCTTTCCGCGCCGCACTGATAGCGGCTTCTCTGTTGTTAGGTGTTGCGACTACCTGGGCCAACACCGATGGCATCGCATGGGATAAAGCCCCGAACAAAACCAATGACCTGGCTGCGCTGCAAAATGGTGCCAAGCTTTTTGTTAATTATTGCTTGAACTGCCACTCTGCGGCTTTCATGCGCTACAACCGTCTGCGCGATATCGGATTGACTGAGCAGCAAATCAAAGATAATTTGCTGTTTACCACCGAAAAAGTGGGCGATACCATGAAAGCGGCGATCGATCCCAAACAGGCTAAAGAGTGGTTTGGCGGCAATCCGCCTGACTTGACCGTGATCGCTCGCTCCCGTTCGGGTGACAAGGGCTCTGGTGCAGACTACATTTACACCTATTTGCGCTCCTATTATCGCGACGACACCAAGGCCACGGGTTGGAATAATTTGGCCTTCCCTAATGTCGGTATGCCGCATGTGCTGTGGCAGTTGCAAGGCGAGCGTAGCGCTGTTTTTGAAGAGATAGAGGCGCATGAAAAAAAGACGGAGGTATTCAAACAGTGGCAACAGCTTAGCTCCGGTACCCTGACGCCTTTGCAGTACGACCAAGCGGTGGCTGATCTGGTGGGTTATTTGCAGTGGATGAGCGACCCGACGCAAAATGATCGCATTCGTTTAGGTGTCTGGGTTATGCTGTTCTTGCTCGTTTTTACCTTCGTGGCATGGCGTTTGAATGCTGCTTTTTGGAAAAACGTGAAGTAAATTCGTTCTCAAACCCAGGGTTTGAGTCTTTGTAGAGTGGGTAGCAGACGCTTCCCACTCTTTTGATTTTTAGGAGCTACCACTCATGATGGTCTTGTATTCAGGAACGACCTGCCCCTATTCGCATCGGTGTCGATTTGTATTATTTGAAAAAGGCATGGATTTCGAAATTCGTGATGTGGATCTTTATAACAAGCCGGAGGATATCAATGTGATGAATCCCTACGGCCAGGTTCCTATTTTGGTAGAACGCGATTTGATTCTTTATGAGTCGAATATCATCAACGAATATATTGATGAACGTTTTCCCCATCCGCAGCTCATGCCGGGTGATCCGGTCGATCGTGCGCGCGTAAGGTTATTTCTGTTGAATTTTGAAAAAGAGCTGTTTACCAATGTCTCTATTTTAGAATCGCGCGCGGCCAAAGCCAATGAAAAAACGCAGGAGAAGGCACGTAGCCATATTCGCGACCGACTGACGCAGTTAGCACCCGTATTTCTGAAGAATAAGTACATGCTGGGGGATAATTTTTCCATGCTGGACGTGGCCATTGCGCCTTTACTTTGGCGCTTAGATTTTTACGGTATCGATCTGAGTAAAAATGCGGCGCCACTGCTCAAATATGCAGAACGAATATTTTCTAGGCCTGCATATATAGAAGCGCTCACCCCGTCTGAAAAGGTCATGCGCAAATAAAGGTGTTGCCATGAATGAACTGGATCTGGTTTCTAGCCGCCCCTACTTGATCCGTGCACTTCATGAGTGGTGCTGTGATAACGGCTACACCCCGTATATTGTCGTCAGTGTGGATGAAACGGTTCAGGTTCCTCGTGAATATGTCAAAGACGGCGAAATTGTTCTGAATATCAGCGTTGATGCGACCGGTTCCCTCACACTAGGTAATGATTTTGTAGAGTTTAAGGCGCGTTTTGGTGGGGTAGCCAGGGAAATCATGATTCCCGTGAGACAAATTATCGCGGTGTACGCTCGTGAAAACGGACAAGGAATCGCTTTCCCCCAACTGGTGCCAACTCAGCCGCCGGGTAAAGATGCCGGACCGAAAATGCATGTGTTAGACGATAAAACGGATCACGGCCATCCAAAAACTCATCCTATCCTGTCTTTGACTGAAAAAGTACCGCCAGACGATGCGCCGAAGCCACCCAGTGGGCCACGACCGGCCCTTAAGCGTGTTAAGTGAACCATCAGGTTATCGGGGGTTGCTAAGTGAGCCGACTCCAAGCTTGGCGTAAAATAGAGCGCGTGCCGATTTAGCTCAGTTGGTAGAGCAACCGCCTTGTAAGCGGTAGGTCATCAGTTCGAATCCGATAATCGGCACCAAATCAGCCTGCATAAAAGTGTTGTGCGGTCAAAAATGAAGTCGCATGCCCAGCGTAAATACCGAGTATTTCTTACCAAATCGGGCAGAAGTAGCGGTGTTATAAGTTACGGGAAGTTCATCTAAGAATAAATTGCTACTGAGTTGCGCCCGGAAAAATGTATTCCAGTGGCTATTGAAACTGTAGCTGGCGTCAGTAATGATATTCTGATTTAAACTAAAGGTCGCTTTACCGCGGGCGGACAAAATTACATCGACTTGCTTGCGGCGCACGCTGTATAACTGATAGCCTGCGCGTAGCGTCCAGGGGCCATACTGCCAAGTTGAATTCAGCCCAGTTTGAATAAAATACCCGTGCCAAGCGATTTCATTCGCGACATCGATACCGTAAGAGCCGCTACGGTCATAAAACTGCTGGATTACGCCACCGGTTGCGGTACACGGTTCAGCCAATACACCGTAAATGTCATTTCCGCGAAAGCTGAGTTGGTAGTTGCAACCATTTCGCGTGGTGGTAGCTGATAAACCGGCATACGATAAGGCGGTGCTCCCCAGGCCCACGAAGCCGCTCAAGCGGGTAGCAGGGGAGAGGGTCCAACTGGCAATCAGATCCGCCTGCAATTGTTTATCGGCTGGCTTTTCGATTCGAACGGTATTCAACTTCGCACCAGGAACGACCACCGGGCTATTGGTTTGTGTGGCAGCCGCTTGATTACCCCAGGCGGATACATGCAGGCCAAAAGCGGGAAACCGTTCGTCCTCATCGTGAAGCCGATATTGGCCCGCAATTTGCCAACTGGTATAGAAGTAAGTGTCAGAGGAATCGCTGACTGCACGCCGCCACAGGCCGCCAGAGAGCCAAGTTTTGTCTGCTAGCAGCACGCCTCCCATCAATCGCGCGTCGCGGTAGTCGCCTGCCGTGGTGTCGGCGGTGCTTGGATCCTGCTGACGAATACCGAAAAAATCCAGCCTACCATTCATGTGGCCGGAGCTAAGCTCTAAATAGGACTTTCCGTACACCTGCTCGGGAACCGCTGTCAGCAGTGCATCCAAGGGGGCTGAGCAAACCGCGCCTCCACCTAAAGCGAGAACGGAGAAAACGGCACTGTACTTAGATATTAGCGACAGCCTCAGGCAACGAGGGATGGCATTTAATAGGGCCTTAGCCGAACGATAGTCTGAAGTCATGCTAGAGCTAGAGGGGCCTAATCGGTGAGCGTGATATAGCCCTGCAAGCCCGGCCCGGTTACCGCTACACTTTTTGAGGTGGCGCCGGTGGAGTCTAGTTGTACGGGAGTGGAAATCGAATAGGTGCTGAACTGCTTACCGGCTGTCGTGCGTAGGGGTAAATTCTTTACCACCACGGTCACTTTAAATTTCCCTCTTAAGGCAGTGATGCCAGAAAAATCATTGCTGACTTGGTTGATGCCATAACTAAATACGTCACCTATCAGAATCTGGTTCGTGATTGAGGTTGCGGTGGCTGCCACCATGGTCAAGGTATTAGAAACACCGCGCACCGCGTTCGAGAACTCGACTACCGCTTGAGTCAGACCGTCGCTGCTGACGCCGTACACCCGCGAGTAGGCTGTGCTTGGAATCGTCAGGGTCAAACTGTCACCAGATTTGGTGATATTGACCGGGTCGATATAGCCGCGCAACACGCCGCTCCCCGATGGGGTCACTTGGGTGACTTCCACCGCTGCACTGAGTTGTTCGCCAGCGGTCAGCGTAAAAGTACCGACGCGTGAGAGCTTTAACTGGAGCACCGCGGCTGATTGCAAGGGCCAGGAAACACGGATACCGTCAGTTGACTGAAATTGCGTTACTGAAAAACTTTGACTGCTGCTGCCATTGACCAGTGCGATCTGATCGTTTGCCAGGGTCAGGTAATTATTGGCCTGAATGCTGTAGCTGGTGTCGGCAATGCTCGTGGCAATGCGCGTGGCCAAGGCTGCCACCGACGAGGTGGTGGCCGATTTCAGTTCGTCCTGACTCTGAACGACGATGCTGGTCAGTCGATCGTCGGACTGTTGTACTTTGGTAACCGCAGAAAGTGAGCTTGCTGAAGTACCACTCACCTGCAAAATCGCATCCGCCTGAACTTTCAAGCCGCCCGCAGCAACCACACCCAATACCGCAGCGGTCTGCGTACTGAGAGCGGTTTTCACTGCGTCG
>Ga0136644_10000373_pt1 | contig 35675 bp, 32 predicted proteins | sample C_130820_EF_Meta_FD_94780 | JGI IMG/M metagenome (GOLD analysis project Ga0136644, IMG submission 94780) | Freshwater microbial communities from Lake Croche, Canada to study carbon cycling - C_130820_EF_MetaG (v2) (version 2) | ecosystem: Environmental > Aquatic > Freshwater > Lake | place...
GCCGTGGAGAGCAGAAAGACGGTAGCGGCGCGAACCACCTGCTCCGGCGATCGGGCCGAGGCGGGCGTCGTGAGCGTCCCGAGGTCGTCAGCACTGCCGATATCCCGCGGATCCGTCGCTCCGAGGGGGCTGACGGCGACTCGTACCGGAATCCGCCCGTCGCCGGCGATCGTTGCCACCAGTCGGTCGCCGGCCTGGACGACGAACGGATCGACGAGCCACACCGCCCGCGGCCGTGCGGTGTCCGACAGCTCGAACGGCAGTCGCCACTCGCGCTCGACTCCGGGCACTTCGAAACCCGAGACGTAGACGGGACGCCGTTCGGTGGCGTCGCCCACCCGCAGCGTGACGGGACGCGGCTTCCCTGTGGACGGATGGATCGCCAGCGAGAGTTTGATCGATTTGCCGAGGACGGCGGCGCGATCGCCGGGTTGCAGCGTGTCGAAGGGGATCTCCAGCCGCACGGCGGCCACCGCCCCGGCTGCGGCCACATCGGTGCCGACGTGGAGCGACTCGCCGCTGCCGAGGGGCTTGGAGATCGCGACCACCGCGTCGGGCGACACGTTCACCGTGCGGTCGGGCACGGGCTTGCCGTCCTTCACGACCTGGGCTTCCACCGGCGGGAGCGTGAGCCAGCCGTCGGGGTGCTGTTCGAGGAACGAGGCGGTCTTCGACTCCCATTCAGCCTGGGCGGCCACGGCCTCGGGATCGGCGGCCAGTGTCGCCGTCGCCGCAGCAAGTTGCCCGACGAGCGCCTGTCGGGCCTCCGCCACCCGCTTCCTGAGCCACGGACTCTCGACCTGGATTTCCGGGGGGAAGGGATACTCGTTGTCGAACCCGCGGAGTTCCGCCTCGGGGGTGTAGCCGTAACTGTTGTACACGCCCCACTGCTTCACGTCGGCGAAGAAGGCCTGCAGTTCGTAGAAGTCGCTGGCCTTGATCGGGTCGAACTTGTGGTCGTGGCACTCGGCGCAGCCGAACGTGCTGCCAAACCACGCCGCCGCCACGCTCCGGACCCGCTCGGCCCCGTACTTGGCGAGATACTCCTTCGGCTGCGCGCCCCCCTCGCGGGTCATCATGTTGAGCCGGTTGTAGCCCGTCGCGACCAGCTGTTCGGTCGTCGGATGCGGCAGCAGGTCGCCCGCCAGCTGCTCGCGGGTGAACTGGTCGAACGGCTTGTTGGCGTTGAACGCGTCGATCACGTAATCGCGGTAGGGAAAGATCCGCTGGTTCTGGTCGCCGTGGAAGCCGACCGTGTCGGCGTAGCGGGCGATGTCGAGCCACCACACGGCCATCCGCTCGCCAAAGTGGGGCGACGCCAGCAGCGCATCCACGAGCGCATCGCCCGCGGGTCGCGGGCCGCCCTTCGGCAGCGCGGCCTCCGGCGGCAGGCCCGTGAGATCGAGCGCCAGCCGGCGCTCGAGCACGTGTGACGGGGCTTCCGGCGAGGGTGTCAGCCCCTTCGGAGCGAGCTTGGCCTCGATGAAAGCGTCGATCGGATGCCTGCCCGCGGCACCGACCGGAAGCGCCGGACGCACGAGCGGCGCATAGGCCCAATGCGGTTCGTACACGGCCCCTTCGGCCACCCAACGCCGGAACAACGCCTTCTGTTCGCCCGTGAGCGGCTTGTGAGCCGACTCGGGCGGCATCGGATCATCCTCGTCGAAGATCCGCCTGATGATCTCGCTCGCGTCCGGGTCGCCCGGCACGATCGGGATCACGCCGCCCGCGGTCTCCCTCAGGGCGGCATCGCGCACGTCGAGCCGCATGCCGGCCTCGCGCGTCTTGGCGTCGTTGCCGTGGCAGTGGAGGCAGGTGTCCGACATGATCGGCCGAATGTCGCGGTTGAACGACACCGGCTCGACGGCCGTGGCGGTCGGGCAGCAGAGAGCCACGGCGAGAAGCGTCGTGGCGACGGCACCATAAGCCGATCGGGCAGAGCGATTTGCCATTGGATCGGACTCCACTGGAAAACGCCCGCGTCGCCGTCGGCCGTGGTGAGGCTCGACGCGGACCTGCTGCGGAAAGCGGGTCGATCGGCGGACAAACCTCGTCAGTATATCGTCCGGATTGCGGGCGAGGATCGACTGGCGAAACCCGGCTCGGTGCTGGCCGTGCCCTCTCGCCGGACGTTCGCCTCGGCCTTCCTGGCCTCGGCTCTCTGCGTGTCCGCTGCGCTTCGCCATCCTGGCTGCGCTTGCTCCCACAGCCCGCTCGAGGGCAGCGGCCAGCCCCGAGCCTCCCCGTTCCAGTTGAGGAGGCTTCGGGCTCCCCGTATCCCGGGAGCCGGCGTACGTAGACAAGCGAAGGCATGGATGCCGAAGCGTAGTCGGAGTCGAGTGAGCGGAGGGCTGGAGGCCCGCAGCGAACGTCCGGCGACGGGATACGGGGAGCCCGAAGCCGGCGCGTGCGACTCACCCCTAGTCCAGGAAGCCGCTGAGCTCTTCGCTGCGGGCCGGGGCCTGCAGCTTGCGGACGGCCTTGGCCTCGATCTGCCGGATCCGCTCGCGCGTCACCTTGAAGATGTGGCCGACCTCCTCGAGCGTGTAGCTGTAGCCGTCGCCGAGGCCGTAGCGGAGCTTGATGATCTCGCGCTCGCGGTACGAAAGGCTCTTGAGCACCTTCGCGATCCGGTTGCGGAGCATCTCCTGGGCTGCACCCACGGCCGGGTTCTCGGCGCCCTGGTCGGGGAGCAGGTCGCCGAAGTGGCTGTCTTCGCTGTTGCCCACGGGGCGGTCGAGACTGATCGGGTAGCGGCTCATCGCCGTCACGCGCCGCGTCTCGTCCACCGGCGTGCCGGCCCGCGCGGCGATCTCCTCGATCGTCGGCTCGCGACCATACTCCTGGAGCAACTGGCGGGCGACGTTGCGCACGCGGCTCATCGTCTCCACCATGTGCACCGGGATGCGGATCGTGCGGCTCTGGTCGGCCACCGCGCGGGTGATCGCCTGCCGGATCCACCACGTCGCATAGGTGCAGAACTTGAAGCCGCGGCGGTACTCGAACTTGTCCACCGCCCGCATCAGGCCGGCGTTGCCCTCCTGGATCAGGTCGAGGAACGAGAGGCCGCGGTTGCGATACTTCTTCGCGATCGAGACGACGAGCCGGAGGTTGCCCTCGGACAGGCCCCGCTTGGCCTTCTGGTACCGGGCGTAGATCTCCCGGATCTCGTTCATCCGGCGCTTGAGGCTCGTCGGAGTCTCCTGGCACGCCTTGAGGATCATCCGGTATTCGTCCACGAGCTTCTGCCGGGCGGAGGGCGGCTGCTTCGTCTTCTTGTGGGCGTCGATCTTGGACTTGAGCTCCCGGATACGGGCCACGAAACCCTCGAGGGTCGGGATCAACGACTCGATCCGCTGCGTGCGCAGGCCGAGTTCCTCGACGAGGCGAACGCACCGCCGGCGCCGCCGGCCGAGCCGGGCCCAGGCCTCGCGGCGCTCCGCCATCTTCCGTTTCTTGGAGAGGGCGATCCGGTAGTCGGCCTTGTTCTGGCCCAGCAACTGCTCGAGCGTGCGCAGGTTGTGCGGCAGGCGACCGAGGATCTGGTCCTTCTCCAGACGATCGGTCACCGACACCTGGACCGTCCGATCGAACGGCAGTTCGCCGCGATGCACGCGGGAGAGCACCTTGAAAGCCTGCTGGCAGACGTACTCGCACTCGAGCAACTTGGCCCGGAACTGCGCCCGCGTGGTCTCGATCTGGCGGGCGAGATGAATCTCCTGGGCTCGGGTGAGAAGGGGGATCTCGCCCATCTGCGTCAGGTACATGCGGACCGGATCATCCGACCAGTTCTCGACCTGCTCGATCAGCGACTCCTCGGCCTCGTTCGAGCCGTCGACGTCGGCCTCCGCCTCGGCCTCCGCTTCGATCTCACCCTCGGCGAGCGGGCCGGCGTCGTCCTCGACGAGCAGGTCGGCGTCCGCCTCTTCGGCGTCCACCACCTTGACCGTCAGATCCTCCACTTCCTGGGGATTGGAAACGACGTCGTCCTCGAGCTCATCCAGCAAAGAATCGTACAAGGCAATGCTCCTTCAGGGATCGAGAGGCCCGGCCTACGAGGCCGGGCGTTCCATCGGGGTGCCGCTCCGGTTGCATCCCGTCGTCATGTCGTCTCCATCTTTCGCGTGGCCGACAGTGTGATTCAAGGCGCAGCCAAGTCCAGTGGTCAAAAAAACAGCGTGGTGCGGCACCGCGTGGCTGAACTGGGAAGGCTGCGGGCCCGAATGGGGAAAGATGGGAGCCATCGCCTGAGAACGGGCTGCCGGAAAGGCCCACGATTATGGCGCTCGAGGGTGCCGAGGGCCAACTTTTTTTTGGGCGAAAAGCCAAAAATTTCGGCGATTTCGGCCGCGAATGGTAAAAAACTCCGGGCGGCGAATTTCTGCGGGCATCCCGCCGGCTGTGCGGCGCCGTCGCGTCCGGAATCTCGAGTCCCGGGGATCGCCATGCGAGCCGCGTACATCACACGCACGGGTCCACCGGGCGAGATCACGGTCGGCGACCTGCCCGCCCCGGTACCGGGGCCACGCCAGGCGCTGGTTCGCGTGCGCGCCTGTGCCGTGAACCCGATCGACACGTATGTCCGCAGCGGCGCCGTCGCCATGCCGCTGCCGTGTCCGTTCGTGGTCGGCTGCGATCTGGCCGGGGAGGTGGTCGCGGTGGGTGCCGAGATCGACTGCCTGCAGCCTGGCATGCGGGTCTGGGGCTCGAACCAGGGGCTTCTCGGGCGGCAGGGCACGTTCGCCGAATTCGCCGCCGTCGATGCCGATTGGCTTTACCCGACGCCGGCGGGCGTGTCGGACCAGGACGCGGCGGCGGCCGCCCTCGTCTCGATCACGGCCCACCTCGGCCTCGTCGACCATGCGGGGATCATGCCCGGGGAGACGATCTTCGTCCACGGTGGCTCGGGAGGAGTGGGGTCGGCCGTCGTGCAGATCGCGAAACTCCTCGGCGCGCGCGTGATCGCCACGGCCGGCACTCCCGAACGCCGCGAGCGGGTGGCGCGGGCCGGCGCCGACGTCGTCTTCGACCACCACCGCGCCGATCTCTCGGCCGCGGTGCGCGAGGCCGCACCGGACGGCGTGCACGTCTACTGGGAGACGCAGCGCGAGCCGCGATTCGACGACGCCGTCGGCATGCTCGCCGAAGGCGGGCGGATGGTGATCATGGCCGGACGCGAATCGAGGCCGCAGTTCCCGGTCGGCCCCTTCTACGTCAAGGGCTGCAGGCTCGTCGGCTTCGTGATGTTCAAGGCCGACAGGCGACGGCAGGCCGCGGCGGCGGTCGACATCAACCGCTGGCTCGCATCCACCCGGTTGCGGGTGCCCATCGACAGGGTGCTCCCGCTCGAAGCCACGCCCGAGGCGCACCGGCTGCAGGAGGAGAGCACCGTGGGCCGCTCCGGGGCCGTCGGCGGCAAGCTCGTCATCGAGCCGTAGTCGAGTCCCCGCGCCGGATCCCCGTCTGCGAACTGCCGCGGGGCGTGGGGGCCGGTGACGATGCCGGCTCTGCAGCGCCCATGCCCGGCAGCAGGGACCGCAGCGACCACGACCATCCCGATCCGCCGCGCTGTGGAGCCGGCAAGGGCTGGCTCGAGGCAGAGCGGGGCGGCCGCTGGGTCTGGCGGTCGCGGTTCGAGGACGTGCGGTCGGCCGAAAGCGTCGCGCGACCCTGCTGCGCCGGCGCGGACCTCGCCTGCGGGGGCTGCGCCGTGGCGATGGACTGGGGCGCTGCCGTGGACTGGGGCGCGGCGGGCGGCCGGGTGTCCGGCCGCGCGGCGGGCGCGAACGAGCGGTCGGCCTCCAACGCGATGCGTTCCGGGACGACCAGATACCGGGCCGTGGGCTCCCGCGACTGCGTCGTGGCCGGTTCCTCGGTCGCGTTGACGGTGGCGAGGATCGGATCGACGTCGGTATCCGTGGAGGATGGAACCGCCACGATCACGGGGCTCGCCACCACCGGTTCAGGGACCGTGGTTCCGGCCACCACCGGCTCGGGCGGGCTGATGACGGCCACCTGGTCTGGGGCGACCACTTGGTCAGGACGCGAATCCTGAGCGGCCCCCGCCGCAGGCGGCACCTCCGCCGGGGCCCAGAGATCGGTCGGTGGGGTGGCGGCATCGCTTGCTGCGGGAGCCTGCGGTGCGACCGTGGTGTCGGCCACCTGCTCGGTGGTCGGAGTTCCCGCCTTCGCCAGCTGCACGCTCAACAGCGGCTGTCCTTCACGAACCGCATGTCGCAGCACCATGCCGTCGAATGCGTCGTGCGGCCTCAGGGCCGCGGCTGGCAGCATCGCCTTCGGCCAGTCCCGCAACGCCACGTCCCAGACCGTGACCGGCGATCCCTGCGGCAGCGAATGCAACGCCACGAAGATCGGCTCGCACTCCACCCGGGGCTGACGTCGGGCCAGGTGCACGTCGAGCGACCTGTTTACGCCGACGGCCGCCGCAGCCCCGGCGAGGAACGCCGCCGCGAACACGGTCGTCGCCCGAGGCCGTTGCGAGCGGGTTGGCGGGCGAGCGGACAATCGTGCTGCCATCGATGGGTTCCTTGCCGTGGCGTCAGCCGAAACGCGGCCTTCCACTATTCGGAGGGATCGGCCTTTCCGAGTCCGCCGGCGCAACCCGGCCTCGCACCGTGGGCGTCGATGACTCAGATTCCGCAACCTGCCAGACGGGTCGCGGCTCGCGGGACGTCAGGGTCGCCGCAGGTTGCCGGGCTTCACGGTGCGGTCGCGGCCGCATCGGCGGCAGCGTCGACATCGAGGTCGGGCGCGGCGGGATCCGGCTGCTCCGCGAAGAGCGGATCGACGGGTCTTCCGCGGACCCGGATGGCGAGCAGCCGCCTCGCCTGGCTGCCGTCCGTCCGCTCGAGAAAGAAGGCATCGCCCACCGACGACGAAGCGTCGCCCGCCGCACCGACCAAGAGCGTCCCGCCCATGGGGATCGTCGCCGTGATGGCGAGCCTGTCGAACGGCTCGCGCCGCTGGCCGGTCTCGAGGCGGAACGCACCTTCGTCACCGACCCAGGACCGCTCGAGCGGTCCGTGCTTGATCGTCGGCACGAGTTCGACCCGCACCCGTCCGTCGGCGGCGGGCCAGGCTCTCAGGGAGAAGTAGGTGGTGGAGTCGCGATACGTGCCTCCGCGCACCTCCTTTCCATCGTGCTCGAAGAGGATCAACTCGGCGCGTTTCGTCGCGGCCACCACCTCGTTGTCACGGCCGGGCAGCAGGTTGAGCATGCGCCGCACGACCGCCGGCCGTTCGACGTCGTCCGCGGGAAGTTGCCCGGGATCGCCCGGCGGCGCGGGGGGTTCGAGTCGCGCGGCGAGTTCGGGCGGGACGTGGCTGCCGAGCAGTCCCGCCCGCAGCCCGTTCGCGGCGAGCCGCCTGCGCAGGCCGCCGTCGAGCGCCTGCTCGTCGGCGAGACTCCACAGATCCCGGTGCCAGTCCGCGTCGTGCTCCTCCGCGCGGGCGAACACGATCTCCAGCGACATCGTCCGGGGCGCCGGTCGCTGGCCCGGAGGCGAGGCATGGTCGGCGGGAGCGGGCGCGGCCTTGGGCCAGCCGGGCAGCGCGTCGCCGAGGCTTCCGAACCGGCATCCCGCAGCCGCGACGCTCAACGCGGCGATCACGACGTGACTCCGCAGGGGGCGCAGGGCGTGGCGCATACGGACGCCTCGTCAGGGGGCGGCGGGCGAAGGGCGGGCAGGATGGGGCGGGGAGGGTAGCGGCCGCGGTCGCGCGGGGTCAACGCCCGTCGGCGGCCCTCACGAGACCGTTTTCACGGCATTCGCGAAGATCGCCAGGCCCGCACCCGCCGCGGAGCCGTCGAATCGGCCGCTCCATGCGGGATGTTGCGTGGCGTCGATGAACCGCTCGGGATGCGGCATCAGGCCGAACACGCGGCCCGTCGCGTCACAGGCCCCCGCGACGTCGGCGGCGGCGCCGTTGGGGTTGGTCGAGTCGCCCGCGGCGTCGGCCACGTACCGCAGCACCAGCTGTCCGGCCGCGTCGAAGGCGTCGAGATCGGTTTGCGATGCGGTCACGAACCGTCCCTCGCCGTGGGCGATCGGCAGTTCGAACGCCGCATCGAGTCCGTGGAGGAACGGGCACTTCGCGCCGCGCGCCTCCAGCCGCACCCAGCGGTCGATGAACCGGCCGCTGCGGTTGTGGGCCAGGGCGGCCCGCGGCCGGGCCTCGGCGTCGGCGAGGAGCAGCCCCGTCTGGAGGAGCACCTGAAACCCGTTGCAGATGCCGAGCACGAGCCCGCCGCGGTCGCGAAATGCCCGCAACGCGTCGCCGAGCCGCAGTGCCAGTTCGAGCGCGAAGATGCGGCCGCTGGCGATGTCGTCGCCGTAGGAAAAGCCCCCCGGGAGGCAGAGGATCTGGACGTCGTCGAGGAGCGTCGGCTTCTCCGCGAGCGCTTTCACGTGGACCCGCCGCGCGATCGCGCCGGCGCGCTCGAACGCGTGGGCCGTCTCGTGGTCGCAGTTGGTGCCCGGGGCCCGGAGCACGAGCGCGCGCGGCGAGAGCATCAGTCGTCGCTCCTCTCTTTCCCGACGCGTCGCGTGCCGCCGTCTCCCCGCCAGGCGCGGGCCAGGCGGTCGAGGGGCACCTGCGTCGTGGCGCCGGCGGCGTTGACGTCGAGCGTCGGCGCGTCGGTCACGGTGCCGAGCCAGGCCCAGGGGACGCTCCCCATGATTCCCGTAAATCGTTCGGCGACGGCGGCCGGCACCGCGCAGATGAACCGCCCCGGCGTCTCGGTGAAGGCGGTCGCGAAGGGGAGGGCGGCGGTCGGCACGGCGATCTCGCGGGGGGCGGCGTCGAGATCGATCGTGGCACCGAGTCGGCCGGCGATCGCCATCTCGGCCACCGCCGCGAGCAGTCCGCCGTCGGAGCAGTCGTGGCAGGCCGACAGGACTCCCGTGCGGGCGGCCTCGGCCACCGCGCGAAACACGGCGCGGCAGGCCTCCGGATCGACCGCGGGCACCCGGCCGCCGCGCACGAATCCCGCGAGTTCCAGCTGGCTTCCGGCGAGGTCGCCGCGCGAGATGCCCACGATCGCGAGCCGATCGCCGGGCCGCTTGAGGTCGGCCGTCACGGCCCGCCTCACGTCGTCGATCTGGCCGACCGCCGTCGCGAGCAGCGTCGGCGGGATCGAGAGCTCGCGGTGCGTCCCGGTCGCATCGGTCCAGGCGAACACGTTGTTGAGGCTGTCCTTCCCGCTCACGAACGGCGCCATGAACCCCAGCGCCAGGTCGTGGCACGCCCGGCAGGCCTCGACGAGCGTGGCGAGCGATTCGGGGCGGCGCGTGTCGCCCCAGCAGAAGTTGTCGAGCAGGGCGATGCGGTCCGGGTCGGCGCCCGCGGCCACGACGTTGGCGATCGCCTCCACGATCCCGCCGGCGGCCATCTGATAGGGATCGCGGACGCCGAGGCGGTGCCGGAGGCCGACGCCCAGGGCGATGCCGCGGTCCCGGCCGAGCACGCCACGGATCACCGTCGCGTCCGACGGTCCGGCTCCGGGCCCGACGAGCGGCTTGATCACGCTCGCGCCCTGCACCTCGTGGTCGTACTGCCGGATGATCCACTCCTTGCTGGCGACGTCGGGCAGCGACAGCAGGCGGACGAGCGCCGTGCCGAGCGACTCGCCCGTGCCGACGCGGTCCGACCACACCTGGGGCTCGACCGGCGGGGGCACGTACCGCGACTCCAGACGCACCCGCGGCCGCCCCTCGTGGAGGAAGTGGCAGTCGAGTTCGCCGGCGGTCCGGCCGTGCCAGCGGAGCAGCAGTGTTCCGTCGCCCGTGAACGTGCCGATGACCGTGGCTTCGACCCCCTCGTCGGCCGCGACCTTCACGAGCCGTTCCCAGTCGGCCGGGGCGACGGCGAGCACCATCCGTTCCTGGGCCTCCGAGATCCAGACCTCGGTCGCCGAGAGGCCCTCGTACTTGAGGGGCACCTTCTCCAGATCGACCGTCGCGCCGAGCGTGGCCCCCATCTCGCCGACCGCACTCGAGAGGCCGCCCGCGCCACAGTCGGTGATCGCGTGGAACAGTCCCTGGCGCGCCGCCTCGAGCACGAAGTCGGACAGCATCTTCTCGTGGATCGCATGTCCGATCTGCACCGCGCCGCCCGACTGGCTCTCGCTCTCGCTCGAGAGTTCCTCGCTGGAGAACGTCGCGCCGTGGATGCCATCCCGGCCGGTGCGGCCGCCGGCGACGACGACGAGATCGCCGGCGCGCACGGCCGCGCCCGCCGCCGAGTGTCGCGGCATGATCCCCACGGTGCCGCAGAACACGAGCGGGTTGCAGAGGTAGCCGGGATCGAAGGCGACCGCGCCGGCGATGGTGGGGATGCCCATCCGGTTGCCGTAGTCGCGGACGCCGGCCACCACGCCGGCGAGCAGCCGTCGCGGAGGGATCACGCCGGGGGGCAGATCCTCGGGTCGTGTGTCGGGCGGCCCCACGCAGAACACGTCGAGGTTCGCGATCGGCCTGGCGCCGAGCCCGGTCCCGAGCACGTCGCGGATCACGCCGCCGAGACCCGTCGCCGCGCCGCCGTAGGGCTCGATGGCCGAAGGGTGATTGTGCGTCTCCACCTTCACGCAGATGTCGTGGTCGCCGTCGAACCGCACCACGCCCGAGTTGTCGCGGAACACGCTCACGCACCAGTCACGCGGGCCGAGCCGCTCGCGGATCGTGCGCGTGGCGGCGAAGACCGTCTCCTTGAGCAGGTTTTCGAACCGCACCGTCCCCGTCGGACCGACGTGATCGATCGGGCTGCCGAGCGTCTTGTGGCAGCAATGCTCGCTCCAGGTCTGGGCGACGGTCTCCAGCTCGATTTCGCACGGGTCGCGGCCGAGCCCGCGGAAGTGGTCGCGGACGGCTGCGAGCTCGCGCGGTGCGAGGGCGAGCGAACGGCTGCGGCTGAGGTGCGCGAGGGCCGCGTCGTCGAGACCTTCCAGGCGGACCGTCTCCTGCGTGAACGCCCACGGCCGCCCTCCCCCGAGCGTCGTGAGCCGGAGCGGCCCCACGACGACGTCGTGGACCGCCTCGCTCGCGAGCAGTTTCCAGGCCAGTCGCTCGACGTCGGCCGGAGGCAGGTGCGGCAGCCAGTACTTGCGGACGCTGCGCACCGCGACGGGGTGGAGCCCGAGGAGCCGCAGCGCCTCGCAGGCGCTCTGCCCCGCGGGATCGGTGACGCCGGTTCGCGGCAGCACGTGCAGGGCCGTCGGCAGGTCCGCCGGGCCGGTGAGCAACGTGGCATCGCCCACGCGTGCCAGCGTGAACGACTCGGTGACCGGGTCCGCGAGCAGTCGCGCGGCGACCCGTTCCAACTCATCGCGGGAGATCTCGCCTTCGATCAGCCAGCCGGCGGTCGAGCGGGCCCGCGTGCAGCCGGGGAGCGCGAGTTCGGCGGCGGCGGCGACGAGGGCCCGGGCCGCGTGGTCGGCGTCGGCGTCGAGGAGGCTGACGTCAACTTCCCACAGCATCGCGTCCCTCCTTGGCGGCGGCGAGCAGGGCGACGAGTTTTCTGCGGTCACCCTTTTCGAGGGCCGCCAGCAGCCTCTCGGTGGCCGCGGCCACCCGGGACAGCGCTTTCGCGACCGGGGCGGCGTTGTCGAGCAGGATGTCGGCCCAGAGTTCGGGATCTCCGGCGGCGATCCGTGTCGTGTCGCGCCATCCGCCCGCGGTGAACCGCCGCGCCTCCGGCGGAGTGGCGGCTGCGACGGCCGCGGCGATCACGTGCGGGGCGTGGCTCGTGGCGGCGAGGAGACGATCGTGATCCTTCGGGGACATCGTGAACACGGTCGATCCGAGGGCCGACCAGAAGTCGGCCACCTCCGCGACATCGTCCGCCGGCGTCCTGCGGTCGGGCGTGACGACGGTGACCCGGCCCTCGAACAGGTCGGCTGCGGCGGCGGCGGGTCCGCGGCGGTGGCTGCCGGCGATCGGGTGTGCGCCCACGAACCGACCGCGGCGCGCCCGCCGCCGGCGTTCCCAGGCGGCCACGATCGTTCCCTTCGTGCTGCCGGCGTCGGTGACGAGCGTGCCCGGCCGAACGGCGACGTCGATCGCCTCCAGCAGGCCGGGGATCGAGGCCACGCCGGCGGTCACGACGACGAGGTCGGCTTCCGCCGTGGCCCGGCCGAGGTCGGTGGTCGTTTCGGAAACGGCCCCGAGACGCTTCGCCTCGGCGAGCGATGCGGACGAGCGGCCGACACCGATCACGCGCGCCGCGAGCCGTCGGGAGCCGAGTGCCAGCCCCACCGACCCGCCGATCAGCCCGACGCCGACGATGGCGACGGTCGGCCAGTGGGGTTGCGGAGCGGCGGCAGGCATGACGGGTTTTTAGCAGATGGACGGCGCGTGTGTTAGAAGGTGCGGGAAACGCCCCGTCGCGGCGGCTCCTGCGTCCGGACAGCAAGAGAGATGTCGTGTCGCCGCCAACTGCCCGACGCCTATCTCGCCGATCTGCTCGGCCGGCTCGGGGTCGCGCTCGGCGCGGGGATCGATCTCAGGCGCGCCTGGGCCGTCGAGGCGGCCCGGGCACCGTTGCCCTGGCGATCGGCGTTCGCGGCTGTGACCGCGGCGTTGGCGGGTGGCGTCGGTCTCGCGGAGTCGCTCGCCGCCGCCGGCCAGGCATTCCCGCCGCTCGTGCGCGCAATGGTGGCGGTCGGGGACGAGACAGGGCACGAGCCCGAGGTCCTGCGCGAGGTCTCCGAGCACGTGCGGGCCGGCGTGCGCGCCCGACGCGCCCTCCGACGGAGCCTCGCTCGGCCGGCGTTTCAGCTCACGGTGGCGCTCGGCGTGGTCGGCCTCCTGATTCTCATCGCGGGTGTCCTGCGCGATGCCGCCGGCCGGCCCATCGACCTGATCGGCAGCGGGCTCGCCGGTCCGAGCGGCCTGGCCTGGTATCTGGCGGGGCTCGCGGCGGCGGGCGGAGCCGTGTTCGGATGCTGGCGGGCGGCCCGCGCCGAATGGCGTGCCGGAGGCCGCGTCACGCGGGCGGTCGCGGCGGTCGTGCCCGTCCTCGGCCCGGCCGTGCGGAGTGCGGAGTCGGCAGCATGGTGCCGCGCCGCCGGGTTCGCGAGCGGAGCGGGTCTGCCCGCGGGCAGACTCGTGCGCCTGGCGGCGCTCGTCGCCCCCGGGCTCGCGTGCGACCCGCAGGAGGTGGAGGAGTCGCTCCGGGGAGGCGCCACGCTCGCCGACGTGCTGCGTGCGACGGGCAGGTTTCCCCGCCGGCTCGTCGAGGCGGTCGATGTGGGTGAACTGACGGGCAACACCCCCGAGGTGCTCGCGCGGCTCGCCGACGACTTCGACGACGAGGCCCGACGCGGGCTGGCGACGGCCGCCGACGGGGCGGGTTTTCTCGCCTGGTGTCTGGTCGCCGGACTGATCGGCCTTGTGGTGTTCCGGATTTTTTCGTCCTATCTCGGCATGATTCAGGACGCCACTGCGAGGCTGTGAAGACCACCATGCCCACGGCCGACCCGCGTCCCCGCACCCTCTGTGTCGCCCTCTGCCTCGCCCTCGCGGGGCCGGTTCGCGACACGCCGGCCCAGCCCGGCTCGGCGCCCGCCAAGACGCAGCAGGAGGCGATGGCGGAGCGCGGCTACGTGCGGTATCGCGGCGCCTGGCGCACCGCCCAGGAGATCGAGCTCGTCGAACGTGCCGAACGCGATCGCCTCGCCCGCACCGAGTGGAAGACGAGGCTCGAACGGCTCCGTCGGCAGTTCGACCAGCCGGGACGGAGCGACGAGGCGGCCGAGTCGCTCGCCGAGATCGCCGATCCGTCGGCCGTGCCGGCCCTGGCGACGCTCGTCGCGAACGAGCGCGAGCCGCGCGTGCGGTCACTGGCCATGCAGTCGCTCGGGCGGATCCGCTCGGCCGAGGCGACCACGGCGCTCGTCGGCATCGCGATCGACCATGCCGATCCCGAAACGCGGCTCGCGGCGGTCGAACAGCTGTCCGGCACGGCGCCGGCGGCGGTGCCCGGCTTCACAGCCGCGCTCGGCGGACCTGACAACACGCGGATCAACCGCGCCGCCGAAGCCCTCGGCCACCTGCTCGCCGCCGTTCCCGCCGACGCGCCGCTGCGACGCGACGACGCGGTTCTGGGCCGGCTCGTCGCGGCACTCGAGACGGAGCACATGACCGTGGCCGGCGCGGGGGGTGGCGAGGGGGCGATGAGCGTGACGTTCACGCCGTCGGGCGGAGGCCTGTCGCTCGGCGGCGGACCGAGACGGGCGCGCACGATCGTCAAAAACGAGGAGGTCCTCGCCACGCTCGCCGCGGCGACGGGCGTGAATTTCGAGTGGGACGTCGCCGCCTGGCGGGCATGGCTCGCGACCCGCGACGCGCCCGCCGACATCGACCTCCGCCGCGGTCGTTAGGCGGCCCGCCGACGCGGGAACCACTCGCCGTCGAGCACGAGCATGGCGACCCGGTTCTCGAGATTCGGCCGGAACACGGCGAGCAGGAGCAGCGGCAGGAACCAGGCCATGAACAGGCCACCGTTGTGGGCCTTCCAGAACTGGCTGCCGAGGAGCACGGCCGCCGAGCAGCTCAAAAGCGTGCCGAGGTTCTTCGGCGTCGGCCAGATCGCGAGCGTGGCCATCATGGCGATGAACGCGGCGAGCACCGGCAGCCGGAACACGGCGTCGTTGAAGGGCAGGGCCCAGAAGCCCTCGAGCGAAACCTCGTTGGGGAAGATCCAGCCGAACATCTGCCGCAGCTGGCCGGCGAACACGGCCGCGCTCGGCGAGGTGACGAAGAGTGTGAGCACGAGCAGCAGCAGGGCGGCGGCCACGCCGAGCGCGAACCGGCGGATGCCCCGCTCCCAGTAGAAGCTGCACCACAGCGGCAGGAGGAACACGGGGTAATAGATGGTTCCGATGGCCAGGCCGATCAGTCCTCCCGAGACGAGTGGCCGGCGGTAGGAGGCGATCGCCCAGACGATGAGCGCCCCGGGAAGCGCGTGATCCACCCTGCCGGTCATGAGGGCGGTGTACGGCAGGAGCAGGTAGAGCACGGCGGCGGCGATGCCGAGCCGGATGTTTTCGAAGTGCAGCCAGCCGATCGCCACCATGCCGGCCACGATCGCCACCTGGGAGATGATCGCCATCACGCGGGCCGTGGTCTCGTGGAGCGCGCGACGACCGCCATCCCCGCCGGACGTGTTCCCAACGGCGCCTGCATCGGGCCCGAACAGCCGTTGCGTCGAGATCTGCGGCAGGAGGAAGAGAAGCGGGTAGCCGGGACCAAGCCGGGCGAGTTCGTCGGCATCGACCTCGGCGGCGCGGGTCTCGAGCTTCGTCGCGGCCGCTGCGCCGGCGAGGTCGTCGCGGTGCGGTCGAGTGGTGATCACGTTGGCCAGCAGGAACACGAGCAACGACGCTCCCAGAAAGACCAGTCCGCCCACGGCCAGGTTCGATTCCAGGAGCGGCCTCCGCACCATCAGCGAATCGAAGAGCATCCGCACGAGGAACGCCGCCGAGACGGCGAAGATCCAGAGGAAGCCCATCTGCTGCACGGCGGGGCTCGCCTTGAAGCCGCCGTACTCGACGGCGAGCAGTCCGGGGGCGAACAGGATCAGTCCGACGAGGTCGAGGTTCCTGACGCTCCACAGCCGGTTGAACTTGAAGAACAGCGAGATGGAGAGCAGCGACGACAGATAGAACCACGTCGTGGGATTGACGCGGTAGTACTGGAAGAGGATGTCGCTCATGCGTTGGGCGCGGGCGGCGGCTCGGGGGATACCGCCGAAAAGCCTACGGCGGCGGGGCCGCCTTGGGAAACCGCCGTGCCGGCGGCTCGTCCACGATGGCCGGACCGTCACGTCCCGACATCGAAATGCGAAGGCCGGGCCCGGGATGAACCCCGGGGCCCGGCCTCCTGAACGTGTGGCCGACGTGTGGTCCGGCAAGGGCCGGAGAACCTGCGGGCTACTGGTCGTCGGTGATGCCGCCTTCGTTGCCGGCACGGGTGACGAGCGCGGCGAAGACACGGATCGAAACGCTTTCGTTGATCGTCCGCACGGAGCCGTCGCCCATCACGGCGTTCACGGCGCCCGGATGGAACGAGTAGGGATCACCGGTGCCTTCCTTGCCGTAGTCGGCTCCGCCGAACGTCGCGGTGTCGACGCTCTCGCCGTTGGTGACGTTGATCGCCTGGTCGGCCGATGAACCGACGGCCGAGCCGTCGGCCTTCGCACCCTTGAAGGCGAAGTCGCTCGCCGGCCGGGCCCAGCCGCCGCCGTTGACGCGGCCGTTCGTCTGGCTCACGTCGCTGTTGACGATCCGGCCGCGGATGATCTTCAGGGGCCGGCCCGCCGACTCCACCAGCGCGATCGTCTTCGACAGCCCGTCGGTGACCTGCCGCAGCGTGAACTGGGTCGTGCCGTTGTAGTCCTTCGGCAGGAACCCCAACGACCGGTCGGTCGCGTAGCCCGTGTAGGTGCCGGAGGACATGACCTTCTGCGAGGCGGACGCGACGACGTCGGCGAGGCCGCTCAGACGCGAATCGACGAACGTCGTCGGCGAGTAGTCGGTCGTCGCGAGAAACACGCCCGATGACTGGTTCAGGCTGGTGCCGTCGGCGCTCACCGTTCGTTCCGTGTTGCCGAAGCCGGTCGAAGACGCATCCGGATCGCCGTCACGTTGGCTGGTCGGATCGGCCGGGCACTCGAAGGCCTTGATCTTCGTCATCGCGAGGACGCCGTTGGCGTACTTGGAGCCGGACTGGGGGGTTTGATCCGACCAATTCGCGCCGGCACCGGTGTTGTAGTTGGTGGCCACGACGGGCTCCTCGATGTAGGCCACGCAGCGGGTGACCCAGGAGAGCCGCCCCGTCGAGCCGGTCTGCGGCCGAGTGCTGTGCGGCAACCGTTCCCTGTTGGCATTGAGGTAGTTGTGGATCATGAGGCCGCACTGCTTCAGATTGTTGGTGCAGCTCGACCGCCGGGCCGCCTCGCGGGCGCTCTGCACCGCGGGCAGCAGGAGGCCGACGAGCACGCCGATGATCGCGATCACGACCAGCAGCTCGACGAGGGTGAAGCCGCGGGCATGCCGCGGAGTTGAGACGGTCGACATGGAAAATGCTCCTTTCAGGGAAGCCGGGAAAACGGAAAGATCGTCCATTGATTCGGTGTGAAGGCTCACTGGATCACGAGGTCGAGAGCCGTGTTTGCTCCGTTGATCTCGACGGAGAGCGGCGTCGAGGCCAACGTGGTGTAGGGGGCGGGGATCGCAACGGACCGGGGCCGGGAGGTGCCGGCCCCAGGCAGTCGACGCACCCTGACGGCCACCGCATACCTGCCCTCTGGGAGGCCGACGGCCGCATCGCGTCGAAATGTGCCGTCGGCATCGGTCTGCATCGCGGTCCAGAACCGCTTGCCCTGAGACGACGGGCCCTTCCGCTGGAATTCGAGCACGCCCTTGCGGAGCGGAACTCGGTGTTGCGAATCACCGGACGAAGATGCGGTGGACATGTCGAGGGCTCCTCGGAGCCGTCGCGGTCCTCCGGTGCTTCCGGTCGGCGTCGCGGGGAGGCGGGTGTGAAAGTGGGTAGGGGCTATGGGCTGGGGGATGGTCAGCGGTCGGATTTGTCGAGGCGGGTCTTTTCGGTGCGTTCGATCTGGACGACGACGCCGTCCTGAACGATCGCGAGCACCGAGCCGTAGCGGAGGCCCTGGAGGGCGTCGCCGATGCGGCGCAGGGTTGCCGGTGCGTTGGCCGCGGCCGTCGGCCCGGAGTGGTCGGCGGAGTTGTGGCTGGTCTGGCTCATATGACGTACTCGGGATCGGGGACGAACACCCGGGCCTTTCGCGGCGTGATCGCCACGTGGGTTCCGGGTTCCAGATCGATGTGCAATCGGCGTGCCATTTCCGTCGGGACATCGACCTGGAGTTCCTGCTCCGAGCCGTGAGGCCGGCAGGTGACGCGGGTGATCGATCCGGTTCGGGTGACGCGGAGGATGCTGGCCGGCAGGCTCGTGCCGAGGCGATTGGCGACCGCGGCGGGGGGCGAAAGTTCGAGTTCGTGCGGCCGCAGGTAGACGCGGGCTTCGCGGGCCTGCGCGTGCGGGTAGTCGGGATAGTCGATCGGGATGCCGTGCCAGAACGCGCGGCCGTTCTCGACGCGGCCGTGATACACGTTCACGTTGCCGAGGAAGTCCATCACGAACGGCGTGGCGGGATGGTCGAACACCTCGTCGGGCGTGCCCTGCTGCTCGATCTTCCCGTGGTTCATCACGACCACCGTGTCGGCGAGTTCGAAGGCCTCCTCCTGGTCGTGCGTGACGAAGACGCTCGTCATGCCGATCTCGTCGTGGAGCCGCCGCAGCCACTGCCGCAGTTCCACGCGGACCTTCGCATCGAGCGCCCCGAACGGCTCGTCGAGGAGGAGGATCCGGGGACGGATGGCCAGCGCCCGCGCGAGCGCCACGCGCTGCCGCTGGCCCCCGGAAAGTTGCGCCGGCTTGCGGCCGCCGAGCCCGTCGAGCCGCACGAGCCGAAGCAGTTCCTCGACTTTGGCGGTCACCTCGGCCTGGGGCACCTTCCTGACCCGCAGGCCGAACGCGATGTTCTCGAAGACGGTCATGTGGCGGAACAGGGCGTAGTGCTGGAACACGAAGCCCACCTCGCGCTCGCGGGCGTGCCGTCCGGTGATGTCCTCGCCGTCCTCCTCGATCGAGCCCTCGTCGGCGAATTCAAGACCGGCGATGATCCGCAGGAGCGTGGTCTTGCCGGAGCCCGAGGGGCCGAGCAGGGCCAGGAGCGTGCCTTCTGGCACGTCGAGCGACACGCGGTCGAGCGCCGTGAACGAACCGAAGGACTTCGAGATCGAGCGGACGTGAATGCTCATGCGACTGCACCCTCCACCTTCGTGTGGTCAAGCGAATCGGTCTGGGAACGGTTGGCCGCGAGATCGCGCGACTCGGCTTCCAGCCGCCGTTCGATCACGAACTTCGCCACGAGCGTCACGAGCGCGAGGCCCGCGAGCACACTCGCGACGGCCATCGAGGCCGGCTGCCGGTATTCCTGAAACAGCTTCTCGACGCGCAGGGGCATCGTGTCGGTGGCTCCGGCGATGTGGCCGCTGACGACATAGACCGCGCCGAACTCGCCCATCGCCCGGGCGTTGGCCAGCACGATGCCGTGCAGGAGCGCCCAGCGGATGTTCGGGAGCGTCACCCTCCAGAACACCTGCCAGCCGCTGGCGCCCAGGCTCACGGCGGCCAGCTCCTCTTCCGGGCCGATCGCCTCCATCACGGGGATCAGCTCACGGACCACGAGCGGCAGCGTGACGAACGTCGTGGCGAGCACGAGGCCTGGCCAGGCGAAGATGATCTTCCAGTCGAGCCAGGCGAGCGTCGGTCCCAGGAGCCCCTGGCGGCCGAAGATCAGCACGAGGGCGAGGCCCGCCACGACCGGCGACACGGAGAACGGCACGTCGAAAAACGAGATCAGAAGCGACCGGCCGGGAAACCGGAACCGGGCCACGAGCCAGGCCGCCGCGATGCCGAACAGGGTGTTGATCGCCACCGCGACCGGCGCCACCGTGAGCGAGAGCCAGATGGCGTGCCGCGTGTCGGGATCGTGGACGAGCGCTTCCCACCAGGCCCCCGGCCCGCGGGCGAACGCCTCGTAGAACACGTTCACCAGCGGCACCACGATCAGCAGGCCGACGACGCCGAACGCGCCGGCGACGAGGAGTGCCGTCAGCGGTTTCGAGTGGTCGGTGGAGGGGCGGGTATGGATCATGGCGGGGCGTGCTTCGGGTTACTGGGCGTTGCGGGCGAGCCGCTGCTGCAGCGTGTTCACGATCACGAGCAGGGCGAGCGACATCGCGAGCAGGAGCACGGCCACCGTCGTGGCCTCGGCGTAGGCGAATTCCTCGAGCCGGGCCACGATCAGGACCGGCGCGATCTCCGTCTTGAACGGCATGTTGCCCGAGATGAAGACGACCGAGCCGTATTCGCCGAGGGCCCGGGCGAGGGACAGCGCGAAGCCCGTCACGACGGCCGGCAGGATCGCCGGCAGCACGACCCGCCAAAACGTCTGTGACCGCGAGGCGCCGAGGATCCGCGCCGCCTCCTCCGTGTCGCGGTCGAGGCTCTCGATCACCGGCTGCACGACGCGGATCGCGAACGGTAGGCTCACGAACACGAGTACGAGCACGATCCCGAGGTAGGAGTAGGCGGCCTGGATTCCAAGCGGCACGAGCCATTGGCCGAGCCAGCCCTTCTTCACATAGAGCGCCGAGTAGACGAGGCCGGCGACGGCCGTGGGGAGGGCGAGCGGCACGTCCACGAGGGCGTCGAGGATGCGACGGCCCGGAAACGACACGCGGGCCAGCACCCAGGCCACCAGCAGGCCGAGGATGGAACTCATGGCAGCGGCGATCACGCTCGCCGAAAGGGACACGGCGTAGGCCGCCCGCGCCCGCGGCGTCCAGGCCGCCGCGAGGAAGCCGGCCGGACCGAGCGACGCGGCCCGCAGCACGAGCACGGCGAGCGGGAACACGATGAGCGCGAGCACGACGAGCGACGTGATCGCGGCGGTCGTGCCGAAGCCGGGGAGCACCGCCGCATGCCGGCGCCGCGTCCGCGGGCCGGGGGTGGCCGCCCGCGGTGGGCCGGGGGCGAATGCGGAGGCATCGGCGAGGGCGATCATGTCGGAACTCGGGATGGGCATGAGGTGGCGTGACGGATGTCGCCGTCGGTGACGGCTAGCGGCGCGCCTGCGTGTAGATCCGATCGAAAACACCCCCTTCGCCGAAGAATTTCTTCGTGGCCGTCACCCAGCCGCCGAGCGAGTCGATCGTGTAGGTGGTGATCGCCGGCCAGGTCTCGCCCGCCGCGGGTGGCGGCGGAGCGTCACCCCAGGGTCGGTAGTGGTGCTTCGCGATGATCGCCCGTCCCTCGGGCGAGTAGAGGAAGCCGAGGTACGCCTCGGCGGCGTGCCGCGTTCCCTTCCTCTCCACGTTCTGGTCGACGACGGCGACCGGAGGATCGACCCGGATCGAGTTCCCCGGGTAGACGATCTCGAGTTCGCCCGCGGACTCGTCAACCTCCAGGTGCGCCTCGCTCTCGAAGGTGATGTGCACGTCGCCGAGGCCCTTCTGCGAGAAGGTGGCCGTGGCGGCGCGGGCGCCGGTGTCGAGGACGGGGGTGCGCCTGTAGATCTCCGTCACGTAGTTCGTCGCATCCTCCTCGGAACCGCCCTTCGTGATCACCGAACCCCACGCGGCGAGAAAGCTGTACTTGCCGTTGCCGGAGGTCTTGGGGTTGGGCGTGATGATCGACACGTCGCCCTTGACGAGGTCGGGCCAATCCTTGATTCCCTTGGGGTTGCCCTTGCGGACAACGAACACGACGACCGAGTGGTAGGGCACGGAATTGTTGTCGTAGCGGTGCTGCCAATCGGCCCGTACCAGGCCCGACTTCGCCACAGCCTCGATGTCGGGCCACACGGCGAGCGTGACGACGTCGGCGTCGAGGCCGTCGATCACCGCACGGGCCTGGCTGCCCGAAGCGGCATGCGACTGCCTGATCGAAACCACGCGGCCATGCTCGCTCCGATATCGCTTCGCGAAGGCGTCGTTGATCTCTCGATAGAGTTCACGGGTCGGGTCGTACGAGACGTTGAGGAGCGAGATCGGTCCGCTGTCTGCCGCGAGAGCCGCGCCGCCGAGGATGGCGAGGGCGAGGGTCGCGAGTGACCGGAGGGCGATCGTGGGCAGCGTGACCATGGGAGGCTCACAGGGTGCAAAGGAACCGGACCTGGCTTGTCGGCCGATGCCGTCGCAACGGGCGTGCCAATGCGCCGGCCGGCCCGCGGGAGCCATCCACACCACGGCCAAGATGGCGCAGTCTTCCTGGACTGCTTGAAATAAAGCGAATCCAGGATGTGCCGTGTTATTTGACGGATAAATGCCCGTGAAATAAGATGGCCAACTGTGTAATAGCAATCTTTTTCAGTGGTGGTGCGTTTGTCGGCGAATCGTGACCTGCTGTCCGTCGTGTGGCGCGAGGCCTGTCGCCACATCGAGATCGACGAGTCGGCGGGGGCGATCGCCGCGGCTGTTGCCGCACATCTCCCGCTTCGGGCTCTCGTCGTCCTCCGAGTGGACGCCGACCAGAAGACTCTCGAGCCGCTGACGGTGGGCATGCCGCGCGGCGGAACTGCTGCGGGTGTCCGATCGGCGACACCGGCCCCGGCCGCCTGGCGGCGGCTCGCGACGTGGCTCCGCAGTGGCGACTTGATCGGGGTGGGGGGGGCGGCCGCCGAAGGATGGCTCACCGCGGTGTTGCCGGACAACGTCCGTGGCGACGTGCTGGCCGGGCCGTTGCGGTCCGATGACGGGCCGGTGGGCATCCTCGTGCTCCTGGCGGCGGACGGCAAGCAGTTCAACGCCGTCGATCAACGCGTGATGCAGCAGCTGCTCGAGCCGTTCGCCGTGGCACTCGAGAACGACCGGCGGTTGCACGAGTTGCGGGCCCTGCGCGAGGCGGCCGAGGCCGACCGGGAGACGCTGCTCTCCCGGCTGGGCCGGCAGGAAGTGAACGAGGAGGTGGTGGGCGCGCGCACGGGGCTGCGGCACGTCATGGAGCGGGCCGAACTCGTGGCACAGTCCGACGTGCCCGTGCTGATCCTCGGCGAAACCGGCACCGGCAAGGAGGTTGTGTCGCGAGCCATCCACACTCGCTCGTCCCGCGCCGACGGTCCGTTCATCCGGGTGAACTGTGGGGCGATCCCACCCGAACTGATCGATTCGCAACTCTTCGGCCACGAGAAGGGGAGCTTCACCGGGGCGTCGGCCCAGCACCAGGGCTGGTTCGAGCGGGCGGACCGCGGCACGCTGTTTCTCGACGAGATCGGCGAACTGCCGCTTCCCGCGCAGGTTCGGCTGTTGCGCGTGCTCCAGGACCATCAGATCGAGCGGGTCGGAGGGCGGTCGCCGATCCACGTCGACGTGCGGATCGTGGCGGCCACGCACCGCGACCTCGCGGCGATGGCGAAGGAGCGCACGTTTCGGGAGGATCTCTGGTACCGCATCAACGTGTTTCCGATCCTGCTGCCCACGCTGCGGGAGCGACTCGAGGACATCCCGGCGCTCGTGCGGCATTTCGTGGAGCGGGCGGCGACCCGGTTCGGGTTGCCGCCGGTGAGCCCCACGGACGCCGACCTGGGGCTGCTCGCCGATTACCACTGGCCGGGCAACATCCGCGAACTCGGCGCCGTGATCGATCGCGCGGTGATCCTCGGCGGCGGGCGACAACTCGACGTCTCGACGGCGCTCGGCCTGGGCCGGCAACCGCCCCCCGTGCCGGCGGCCGATGCGACGATGTACGAGGTGATTCCCGAGACGCTCCCCCTCGATCGCGTCCCTTCGCAGCCACCGGGCCGCGACATCATGCCGCTGGCGGCGGCGATGAAACAGCATGTCGAGCGGGCGCTGGCCGCGACCCGGGGGCGGGTCGAGGGGCGTGGCGGCGCGGCGGCGCTCCTGCAGATCAACCCGCACACGCTGCGGGCCAGAATGCGGAAACTCGGCATCGATGCCGGACGGTTCCGCGGATGACGGGTGACAGGCGGTCGGGCCAGCGGCAGTTCCAGTCGCCCGCGGTCAGCGGTGAAACGGCCAGATGAGCGGCGCCAGCAGCACGGTGATCGCCATCACGAGCAGATTCAGCGGGCCGCCGAAACGCACGTAGTCGCTGAACTTGTAGCCGCCCGGCCCGTAGATCATGAGGTTCGTCTGGTAGCCCATCGGCGTGCCGAAGCCGCAGCTGGCGGCCACGGTGAGCGCCATCACGAACGGCGTCGGATTGAGCCCCATGTCGGCCGCCGTCTGCCAGGCGATCGGGAAGACGAGCACCGCCGCCGCGTTGTTGCTCATCAACTCCGTGAACAGCATCGTGACGAAGTAGATCGCGGCCAGGACGACGTGCGGATGGTCGCCCGCCGCGCCGATCGTCGATCGTGCGATCGCCTCGTCGAGGCCGGTCTTCTCCATCGCCTTCGCCAGGCCGAAGCTGGCCGCGATCAGCAGGAGCGATTCCCATTCGATGCTCCGGCGGGCCTCGTTCGCGGAGATGCAGCCCAGCGCCACGACCGTGGCCGCGGCGCAGAACGCGGCGGCAGCCATCGGTACGAGTTCGAGCGTGGCGGCGAGCACCATCGCGGCGAGCACGGTGCAGGCGATCCACGCCTGGTCGTGGCGGGGCGGCGTCGAGCCCTGCACCTCGCTCACGAGGTAGAAGTCGCGGTTGGATCGCTGCCGCTCGAGGAAGGCAGGGCTCGCCTCCAGGAGGAGCGTGTCGCCGGGCTCCAGCACGATGTCGCCGAGCTTCATGTCGAGCCGCTCGCCATTGCGGGCCACGGCGATCACCACGGCGTCGTAGGTCGAGCGGAACCGGCCTGCCCTGATCGTGCTCCCGACGAGCGGACAGGAGTTCGATACGACCGCCTCGACGAGGACCCGCTCCGACCGCGGACCGTCGAGTTGAAACACCTGGTCGGTGGCCGGGCGGAGGCCGCGGATCTTCTGCAGCTCCACCACCGAATCGACGACACCCACGAACACGAGCCGGTCGCCCGCCTCGAGCCGTTCCGTCGGCGCCACGGCCGCCATCACATGTCCGCCGCGGTCGATCTCCATGAGGAACAGCCCCTCCAGGCCGCGCAGGCCCGCCTCCTCGATCGACCGGCCCACGAGCGGGCTCCCCGGCTCCACCAGCATCTCGAGCGAGTAGCTCCGCGGGTCGTCGCTCTGGCTCATCGCCGGACGCCGGTCCTTGAGCAGCCAGCGGCTCTTGCTCGCGACGAGGAGGTAGACGAGGCCGGCGGCGAGCAGCGGAACGCCCAGCCACGTGATCTCGAACATGCCGAGCCCGCGGCCCGTCTTCGCCGCCACGAGCCCGCTGACGACGACGTTCGTGCTCGTGCCGATGAGCGTGCACAGGCCCCCCAGGATCACCGCCGCGTTCATCGGCATGAGCAGCTTCGACACGCTGAGCCGGTGCTTCTTCGCCCAGTCGCGGATCGCCGGCACCATGAGCGCGACCACCGGCGTGTTGTTCATGAAGGCCGAGACCGCGGCCGGCGCCACCATCGTGCGGAGCTGCGCCGAGGCGAGCGATTGCGGCCGGCCGAGCGCCCGATCGACGACCGTGGCGAGGGCGCCTGTGCGTTCCACGGCGGCCGCCACCACGAACAGCGCCGCCACCGTGAGCATGCCCTCGTTGCTCATTCCCTTGAACGCCTCGTCCGGCGTGATCACGCCCGCCGCGAGCAGGAGGATCACCCCGCCCACCATCGCCATGTCCGGGGCCCGCTGGCTGAACAGCAGGATGGCGAGCGTGGCGATCGCCACGGCGGCCGTGAGCACGGCCTGCCAGTCACCGAGCAGCGGTTCGAGGAGGGAAGTCATCGGCGAGGACAGGGGGATCGGCGGACCGTTCTCGAGCACCGGTTTCCGCACCGTTGTCGCGCCGCGGGGTGCAATTCGCAAGGTCAAACCGGCGCGGGGTCCCTAGCCCCCGCGCCGGCCGGCGCGGTACCCTGACGGCGAGAACACGTCCGGAGAAGCCGTTCCATGATCGACCAACTGCTGCACGGTAACGTCTCGTTCGTCACGGGCGAGTTCAAGCCCAACGAGGACTACTACCAGGCGATCGCCACCCAGCAGCGGCCCAAGGTCCTCTGGATCGGCTGTTCCGACTCCCGGGTGAGCGAGCACCAGATGACCGGCTCGAAGCCCGGCACGATGTTCGTCCACCGCAACGTCGCCAACATCGTCGCCTTCAACGACGTCAACATCTCCGCGATCCTGGAGTACGGCGTGGTGCACCTCAAGATCGAGGACATCATCGTCTGCGGCCACACGCGGTGCGGCGGCATCGCCGCGATCGAGGACGGTGTCCACGAAAACTACATCGCCGACTGGCTGTGCATCGCCACGGGAGCCAAGGAAGCCGCCGACCGGATCGCGAAGGAGCGCGGGCTCTCACGCGACGAGAAACTGGCCGTGCTCACGGAGGAGAACGTGAAGCTCCAGATCAAGCACCTCAAGAACCTCGCCCTCATCAAGAACATGCACGCCAAGGGCTCGTTGCCGCGGATTCACGGCTGGCTGTATCGCGTGGAGACCGGCGCCATCGACATTCTCGTGGACGGGCGGGATGGGAAGGCGGCGCCCGGCCTGACCGCGCTCGCCTAGGCCGTTTCCATGCGCAGGCCGCTCCCATGAGCGATTCCGTCCCGGAGACCGCCCGCGAGCGGTTCAGCAGTTACTATGCCGCCCCCCGGGCTCCCTGGGACATCGGCAGGCCGCAGCGGGCGTTCGTCGAGGCCGGCGACGCCATCCGCGGCCGCGTGCTCGACAGCGGTTGCGGCACGGGCGACCTCGCGGTCTGGCTCGCCGGGCGAGGCTGCGCGGTGACGGGCGTGGATTTTCTGGAGCCGCCGCTGGCCGCGGCCCGGCGGAAGGCGGCCGAGCGCGGGGTGGCGGCGAACTTCCTGCGGATGGACGCGCTGACGCTCGCTGAACTCCCGGAGCGGTTCGATGCGGTCACCGACTGCGGGCTGTTCCACGTGTTCGACGACGCCGGCCGGGCGTCCTATGTGGCGGCCCTCCGGCGGTTGCTCGAGCCCGGCGCACGGCTGTTCGTGCTCTGCTTTTCCGCGGCCGAACCGGGAACCCACGGCCCCCGGCGCGTCAGCGAGCCGGAACTGCGGGCGGCGTTCGCCGACGGATGGACCGTGGAATCCCTCGAGCCTGCCCGGTTCGAGGTCGTGCCGCACGTGCCAGGAGCCGAGTTCACGGCCGGCGGGGCCCACGCGTGGTTCGCGACCATTCGGCGGACGTGACGGCACCGCAGTGCCGTTCATTACGACTTTGGAAGGCTACGGAAGGCCCGGACACACGACCCGGCTCGCGATCCGGAGCGTACAGGAGTTTCGAGGCAGGATGTCCGTCAGAAAAAAAGGAAAAAGGAGCTGGTCATGACACGTGCAATCATGCTTTTGGTGGTAGTCGCGGCTTCCGTGGCGGGCACGGCGATGGCCCAGCAGGCCACGGCGGTCCAGCCGCAACCGGCTCGGGCCACCCAGTCCACCCGCAGCTATCGCAGTTACTCGGTGGCCCCGTCAACGCAGACAGCGGCCACCATGGGTGACGTGCGCCCGACCGGGCGTCACAGCGGCGAGGCAAGTTGGCGGCACGCCACGGCCAAGGCCGCGGGTCACTACAACAGCGGTCGTTGATCGAGCCGCGTTCGTTGAGGAGCCCGGCGCGACGAATCGCGCCGGGCCCTCGGCGTTCACTCGACCCGGGCCGCGCACGGGCGCGTGCGTGGCCGGATCAGTTTTTCGAAATGCTGAAGCTCAGTGATTGGATGGGGGCCACCTCCTTCCAGGCGGAGTCGAAGACTGCTTTCATGTCGAGGTCGTAGTGACGCTCGAATGCGGTGGCGGTGTCGCCCGTCTGCAGGTCGGCGACGAATCGGATGAAGGTCGCGGCATCACGCCGGGCGATCAGCCAGCGCACCAGCGCCGCGCTCTGGCCGTAGAACACCCGCTGCCTGCGGGCATCGTCCGGATAGAGATCGAGCGCGAGCAGATCGGCGGCTGAAAAGTCGAGTCCCCGGTCGCGGGCCGCCCGGAAGTCGGATTCATGGCCGGCCTGCTTGACGGCATCGTCGAACAGGAGCGCGATTCCCTCGTCGGCCCAGCGAGGAGGAGCCGCCGCAGTGAAGCGTTCGGCCAGCACGACATGGACGACTTCGTGGGCCAACGCATCGGGGATGATCTCGGAACCGTCCCCCATCACGTCGATCCGCCGGCTCACGACCCTTCCGCCGCTGAACTCGATCGACGTCGCGCCGCGCGAGGCCGCGGGAGAACCGCCCACGGCTTCCGTGAACGCCGCCGGCGTGGCATGGACGTGGATCGCACACCGCTCCGCCCAGTGCCGCGGCTCGAGATCTCCGAGCAGCTGTGCGTAGGCCGATTTCCGGACCGCCTCGGCCTGTTCGGCGATGGCGTCCGCCCTTCCCCGACTGGCCCCGATCACGACCACGTTGCGAACCTTCGCCGCGCAGTCGGCCGCGGCGTTCTCGGCGTGGATCAGGGAGGGGGAAGTCGCCAGCCAGAACGCCAACGACGCGACGGGGAGATGATGGTGAATCGACATCCGGCGGTCCTCGGAAGACCGGTCGAACCTGAACGCAGTTCCTACGAAGCACACGCCGTGCCACGGCCGCCCCGAACCCCGCCACGTCCGGAGAGGCCCTTGATTTCTGCGGATCCACGCTTCGGCGAGCCCGACTTCCGCCTCGCCGCGGTGTCCCGACTGCCCGCAAACGGGGCACCGACTGCGCGGGCTCTCGGCAGGCCGGCGCTACACTGCCGGCATGAAACTGTTTCCGTGCGATCGCTACCCGCTGCCGCTTCCCGAAGGACACCGCTTCCCGATCGACAAGTACGCCCTCCTTCGGCGGAGGCTCGAGACCCACGCGGCCGCGGGCGCGCCCTTCGAGTTCATCGAACCTCACGCCGCGACGGACGACGAGTTGATTCGCGTCCACGACCGGTCGTACGTCGGTCGGGTCCTCGCGGGAACGCTCACCGCTGCGGAGATCAGGCGGATCGGCTTCCCGTGGAGCGAGGCGCTCGTCGAACGCTCGCTCCGCAGCACCGGGGCCGCGGTGGATGCCGCCGCCGCCGCGCTCGTGGACGGGGTCGCCGCGAGCCTCGCCGGGGGCACGCACCATGCGGGCACGGACTGGGGCGAGGGATACTGCGTGTTCAACGACACCGCGGTGGCGGCCCGCGAAATGCAGGCCCGTGGCGAGGTCGAGCGGGTGCTGATCCTCGATTGCGATGTCCACCAGGGCAACGGCACCGCCGAGATCTTCGCCGCCGATCCGACGGTGTTCACCATGTCGATCCACGGAGCCCGCAACTTTCCGGTGCGGAAGCATCCCGGATCCCTCGACATCCCGTTGGATGACGGCACGGGAGACGAGGACTATCTCCGGTTGCTGAAACCGGCCGTCGCCGAATCGATCGAGCGAGCGCGGGCCCGGCTCGTTTTCTACATCGCCGGTGCCGACCCGTTCGCAGGCGATCGGCTCGGCCGGCTCGCCTTGACGAAAGAGGGCCTCGCGGCACGCGACCGCCTGGTGCTCGACGCGGTGGGGGCGAGCGGAGCGGCGCTGGCGATCGTCTGCGGCGGCGGCTACTGCCCCGACCTGGAGTCGATCGTGGACATCCATGCCTCCACGATGCTGCTCGCGGCGGGGTTCGCCCGGCGGAAGGCCGGTGCCGACTAGATCGTGCGTCGGTCCGTCACGTCGGCGACCGCCGATCCGAGCAGGCCGTGGGGGACATCGGCAGCGTGACCTCGATCGTCGTCCCTTTGCCCGCTCGGCTTTCGATCTTCGCCTCGCGTCCGAAGAGCCGCGCCCGCTGCCGGATTCCCTCGAGCCCGAACCGGTCCGGCGGCACGGCCTGCACGTCGAATCCGCTGCCGTCGTCGCTCACGCGGACGGTGATGTCGTCGGGGTCGCACGGCTCGACGACGATCCGAACGTGCTCGGCCTGGGAATGCTTGCGGATGTTCGACAGGCTCTCCTGGACGATCCGGAACACCGCGGTCGCGACGTCGGGGTCGAGTTTGCGCAGCGACCGTGGGTGGAGGTAGTCGATCGCGGGGCCGATGCCGCGCATCCGCTCCACGAGCGACTCGATCGCCTCCTCCACACCGAGTTCGTCGAGCATCGGCGGCCGCAGCCCCTCGATCAGCCGACGGGCCTCGGCGGCGGCGGCACGCATCAGTCGCAGTCCCTCGACGCACGCCCGCCGGACGTCATCGAGCCGTCGTTGCTGCGGCGACTCGAGCGCGTGCACAGCGGCCTCGAGCTGCATGATGGCTCCCGCCTGATACTGGGCCAGTCCGTCGTGGATTTCATACGACACGAGCTGTCGCTCCCGCTCCTGGGTGCGAAGCATCTGCTGGAGAGCCTGGCGCTCGGCCCGGAGGGCCCGCTCGGTCGCGCGGGCCGCCTCCCCCGCGGATGCCACCTCGGGCCTGGCAGCAGATCCGCGGCGGTGTTGCGGCGACGGCCGCTCCGACGGTGATGGACGATTGGGCATGGTGGCGGTGGCGGGGCCTCGTCCCGAGCATACTCCCGGGGCCGATGGGAAGCTGCGTCGCCGCGGACCAAGGTTGTCCCCTCGTCACGCTTCAATGCGGGCGTGTCCGGGATTCCGCTCCACGGAAAGAAAGCGAGGCGACGATGCGAGGTCCGGTAAAAAACCGACTGCACGGTTACGAGGTGGGGTGGTTCACGCTCCTCCTGCGGATGCGGCTGGCCGACGAGGAGCCTCTGCGGGCGGCACAGGCCAGGGTGGCACAGGCGGCCCTCGAGCGGATGGAAGCCCAGCGGCAAAGACGGCGGACGCGCCGCGGTCGGCGGGAAGATTGACGCTGAGGAAGGCCGGTCGTCACGCTCGACGGCCAGCCCTCCGCGCCCCGAAAAGTACTCCCGACAGGGATCGAACCTGTAACCTTCAGCTCCGGAGGCTGACGCTCTATCCAATTGAGCTACGGGAGCGGAGCCCGGAGTCTATCAGCCGGCAGCGGCGTGAAAAAGGATGCCGCAGGCGTCAGGCGGAACGCCGCATGGGCACCGCCTCGTTCCGGCGCCGCGGCCGTGGCAATGCATTGTGCGGACCGTCGATGCGGATGGTGGGGGCGTCGTCGGTGGTCGCTGCGGTGCCGCCGGCCCGCGCGAGCGCTCGCAGTTGCCGAGCGCGGGGCAGGTAGGCGCCGAACTGCAGCAGCCCGACCAGGCGGCCGGCGAGCATCGGCAGGGTGCCGAACGGGGCCCGCGAGACGGCGTGCCGGATCACCTCGAGGCCATGGGCCGCGAGCGCCAGCGGGAGCGACTGACCCACGAGCGCCCTCCAGAACAGCCGCTCCGCATGGAGGCCGGCGAGGAAGGCTCCCTTCCTCCCGCGCGTCGGACCCGCGACCACGCGGGACGATTCGTCGGTGAACACGCTCCAGCCTGTCCGGCAGAGCGTCACCGCCATGTCGGCGTCCGCACAGCTGTCGCCGCAGGCGGTCGAGAATCCGGGGCCCGACAGGCGGAGGAAGTCGGTCCGCCAAAAGCCGGCCTCCAGCACGGGACCCTGCGCCCGCACCGACCGCCGCCCAGGCTCGACCTCGATCCGGCGGCCCCCTCGGCCGCAGCGGATACCGGCGTTGATCGCCCGAGCGGCTTCGTCGGCGGTGACCGTCAGCGGGACGACGGCCGCGACGCGCTGGTCGTCGAACCTGGCCACGGGTCCGTCCGTCCAGCCATCGGTGGCCCGCCAGCCGGCGGCGAGGATGTGCGTCACGTCGGCGGTGCTCGCCGCGACGCCGACGTTCACGCAGGCCACGAGGCTCGAGCCGATCGGCGCCTGGACGAACGTCACCTCCTCGCGGATGTTCCAGGGGTCGTCGTAGGCGCAGCCGAGCGCGACGATCACCTCGCTGTCCTCAGGGCGTTTTTCCAGAACGCTGACCAGCGTGTCCTCGAGCGCCGCCGGATCGGTCGGCGCCGGGATCACGATCGAAAGTCTCGGCTGATGCGCTCGGCGCGGCATGCTTCCCGCCCCCGCAGGAAATGTTCGACAACCAACGATTCCGACCGGCTTCCGGCAGGGCGCTCCCGGCCATGCGTTCCGGACCGGCCGACCTCAGGCGGCGGCCCGCTGCGGTTGCAGTTCGGTGAACAGGTTCACGGTGTGCAGCATCTCGCCGTCGGCCCCGTAGAACTGCAGCACCCCGACGTCGATCAGCCACATCGCGAACATTTCGGCCACGCGGTAGCAGCGGGCCACGCAGCGGCCGCGGTCGATGCGGATGTTCTCCTGGACGTCGGCGACGTCCACGGCCTCGGCGCCGAACTCGAGGAAGTATCGCGTGACGATGTGCCGCACGTCGGCGGCATGCATGTTCAGACGCATGAGAGGCAACCTCCTGTTGCGGGCGTGTCGAGCGACGTCCTGTCGATCGCGGTCGGGACCATACCGGGCCGTTGCCGGCGACGGTAGGCTACTTTCCACGGGGCGAGCCCCGCTGGCAGCCACGATCCTGCCACTGCTGGGAGTATCGGCGCGGCTGCAGCCCCGAGGTGACTGCCCGGGCGCGAGTCTTTCCAACCCTCACGGCCGGCCGTGTCTCGCCAGGCTTCCCGATCGCGCCAACCCCTCCAGCAGGCCCTTCTGCCGGCCCTACAACCGCTCGGTCCACTCGTGGCGGGAGTAGCGTTCCTCCACCAGTTCGGCGACGCGGGCCCGCGGCCAGTCGCTGCGACTGCACGCTGGCGCGAATGCCTCCCGGACGGCGTCGCTCAGGGCCTGCGCGCCCAGTCGGAGATTCGCGAGGAAGTCGCCGTGCTGCCGCCCGCCGCGGTACTCGGGTTCGCGCGGGGGATGCCTGAGGAGGCGGCTCACCAGTCCGAGATCGAACTCGTCGAGCAGGGTTCCGTGATAGAGCACTCCGTGCGGCCGCACCCGGAGGGCATTGCCGGAGACTTTCCGGAGGCCGGTGTCGCCGGCGACCACGAGGTCGCTCGACCCCCTGCGCGACACGCCTCCCGGGACCGGCGCGATCCGGGACAGCGCGGCACAGAGTGGGTCGAGCATCCGCGCGTGAATCCGCTCGATGGTCGGGGCCATGTCGGGGAAGGACTCCACGACCGACCACATGAGGCAGCCCGGGCCGAGCAGCACCGTCAGGCCCCCGCTCGGCCGCCGGACGATCCTCGCGCCCGCGGCGCGACAGGCGCCGACATCGACCTCCTCCTCGAGGCGGCTCGACGATCCGACGACCACGACCGGCTCGCGGGCCATCCACGTCCGCACCACCGTCGTCTTGGAGGTCGCTGCATGCGCCTCCTCGAGGAGCGCCTCGTCGAGCGCCAGCTGCGCTTCGACCGGGCCCGGGTCGGCATCGAGCCAGACGGTCGCTCCGGTGGGGGCGTGACGTTGACGCACGGAGCCTCTCCCCTAGACTTTCTGCGACGATCCACCGTCCCGGAAACCGTTCATGTCAGACTCCAAGGGGCCGCTCTCGGCCGCCGACGCGTTGCCGCCGGTCGAACCGCCGAGCGCCGCCTTTCTCGTGCAACTGTTCCTGGTGCCCGGGATCATCGTCTCCATCATCGTCTGCGTGTGGCTCGCGTTCCACTGGCTGGCCCACCTCGGCAACGACCCGCAGGCCTACGTCCGCACGCTGCAGCGCGACAACGAGGGCCGCTGGCAGGCGGCCCTCAATCTCGCGAACGACCTGCGCGGACCGGGTGGCGGAGCCCTCAAGGAGGACGAGGCACTGGCCCGTGAATTGGGCCGGATCCTCTCCGAAGAGGCGACGAGCGGCCGGACCGGAGAACAGTCGCAGACGCTCCGACTCTATCTCTGCCGCGCCCTCGGCGAGTTTTCCGTGCCGTCGGCGGCGACCACGCTGATCGAACGTGCTGGCGACGCGACCGATCCGCAGACCGCGCGGGCCGCGGTCGAAGCGCTGTCCGTCCTGCAGGCGAACCTGGCGGCGGCCGGCCGCGGGCTCGCCGACCCCGGCGCCGCGACGGAGGCGGTGATCGGAGCTTCGCGGAGCGATGACGCACCGCTCCGGTCCGCAGCAGCCTTCACGCTCGGAGTGCTCGGCGGGCAGCCGGCGGTGGAGCGTCTGCTCGCGCTCACGGGCGACACCGTGGACGACGTCCGGTTCAATGCGGCGCTCGGTCTGGCGCGGCAGGGGCGTACGGAGGCCTACGAGGGGCTCGGCGAGATGCTGGCGCTCGCCGACATCCCCGCCGGTCCTGCGGACGACGCGGCCACCCAGTCGCAACGTTACAAGCGGGCGCTCGTCGTGGTGAACGCTCTGCGCGGCGTGGCCCTGCTCGTGGACGCCGGCCACGAGCCCCCCCCGGCGGCCATCGTGGACCGTGTGAAGGCGGTGGCAGCCGATCCCGTCGGCGACGTCCGCTCGAGTGCCTCTGCCCTGCTCAAGAAGATCGAACGGGTCGCCGTCCCGGCGGCGGCGTGATCTGGCGGCTGATCGATGCGGCTGCCGGGTGACGAGCGTGGGCCCGCGGCCGGGCCCTGTCCGGGCGGGTCGCCGAACCGCGGTCACGCATTGAGATACTCGTCGAGCAGTTCGCGCAGGAGGTCGGTGTCGGGCTCGATGCCGGTCCAGGTTTGGAAATCGATGGCCGTGGTCGAGCAGTGGATCTCGAGGCCGTCGATGGTGCAGGCGCCGTGCTGCTGTGCGGCGGCCACCACGGGCGAGGGCTGAGGCACCAGCGCGAAGTCGGCGACCACGAGGTCGCGGCGTAGTCCGGCCAGGCGCAGTGCGGCGTCCGCCGGCACCGCGACGACGACGACACCCACCTGTTCCGGGATCACGATCTCGTCGCTCCACGGCAGGGCCGAAACGGAAGATCCCTCGATACCGGCGAGCGCGTCGACGAGGTGTGCCGCGCGGTCGGCGGTGCGGTCACAGACCAGCACCTCGGCCGCGCGGGCGAGCGCGAGTTCGAGGGCCGCGGCACGCGCGGCTGCTCCGGCACCCACGAGCAGCACCCGTTCGCCGGCCGGGTCGCAGTGCGAGCGCAATGCTTCCAGCAGTCCGCGGCCGTCCGTCATGTGGCCGACGAGCCCTTCAGGCCGCCGCTCCACGAGGCTCACCGCTCCGGCGAACGCGGCGGCCGGCGACACGGTCTCGAGGTGGGGGACTGCGAGCGAGCGCAGCGGCCCGGACAGCGAGCAGCCCCGGAAGCCCATCGCGTCGAGGCCCCGGATCGCGTCGCCGATGCGGTCGGCGGGAACGTCGAGCGTCAGAAACCGCCAGTCGAGCCCGGCGGCGGCCAGCGCACGTTCGTGGAGATACTGGGCAGGATGCCCGGCGGCCGGGCAGCCGAGCAGCGAGACGATCTCCTGCAGAGCCGGACTCGTCATGGAAGCGGGTCAACCGGGTGACGCGGATCGCTACACGGTGACGCTCGTGACCGCGACGAACCGCGGGTCGCCGCGGATCGGATCGAAGTCGGGTTCCGCCTCGGTGAGCGCACGGAACCGGCCGTCGATCGCGATCGCCTGCGTGAGGTGCTCGATCGCCGCCTGCACGCTCCCTTCGAGCGACAGGTAGCAGGCGAGATTGTAGTGCAGGATCGGCTGCTGCGGGGCGGCGGCGATGCCCCGCTGGAGTTCGGAGATCGCGTCGTCGAGCCGCCCCAGGCGCTTCAGGCACCAGCCGACGCCGAGCCACGCCTCGATCCGCTCCGGCTCCTGCTCCGTCACGGCCCTCAGTGGTGCCAGGGCCTCCTCCCACCTCCCCAGCGCTCTGAGAGCCTCGCCCTCCAGCAGCCTGGCGTGAGCCAGCGACCGGGTCGGCTCCGGGAGTTCGGCGAGCATCGACAACGCCCGATCGAACAACCTCCGGGCCGATGGTGGAAGGGGTGCGTCGGCCTCGACCAGGAGTTCGCCGAGTTCGATGTATCCGGACGCCTGCCGCAGGATCGCCTGGCGGCGGAGCCGGGTCATGGCAGCCATCGCAATACCTCCCTTTTCCCCCAGTCTAGGCCGCCCCGCCGGAGCGGGCCGCCGGA
>Ga0136644_10000374_pt1 | contig 35661 bp, 42 predicted proteins | sample C_130820_EF_Meta_FD_94780 | JGI IMG/M metagenome (GOLD analysis project Ga0136644, IMG submission 94780) | Freshwater microbial communities from Lake Croche, Canada to study carbon cycling - C_130820_EF_MetaG (v2) (version 2) | ecosystem: Environmental > Aquatic > Freshwater > Lake | place...
CATGAAAATTGCATTTTATTTTGCGACACGGTCACAGGAGCCTACAAATACACTCGCTTTTAAATCACTTAAAATTGTTAAGAAAAACACATCATGTTTTTTTTCTGAAGACCTCGATTTTCATATTTTTTATAACGGCAATAACACACATGGTCTCAGTTTAAATTACAATAAAATTATACAAGCAGAAGCTACAAAATACGACTATATTGTCTTTCTGCATGATGACGTATATGTAGATGATATTAATATTTGCAATAAACTTCTTGAAGCACACAAGCAGTATGATATTGTAGGTCTTGCTGGCGGTGTCAATCCACACATACAACAACCGGCACTCTGGCACTTAATGTGTGGTGGGTTCAATGGAGGTAATCTCCGTGGAGCTGTTGCACACCCTGCTAATAAAGATTCAATTTATGTTACTAGTTTTGGTCCTACACCATCCCGTGTTGCTGTGCTTGATGGTTTATTTTTAAGTATTAATACTAGTGTTATTTTAAAAGCTGATTGGCGGTTCAATGAGAACTATACCTTTCACCATTATGATATTGCCAGCTGTTTGGATGCAAATAAAAAGAAGCTTAAACTTGGTGTAGCACCAATTTGGGTAATACACCAATCACCAGGACTATTAGATCCAAACAGCAATGCATTTCTTGATAGTCAGAAAAAATTTCTTAGTGAATATTCAAATTAACTAGTATAATAGTATTATGAGTAAGCTTGATTTAGATTTTTTTGAAAATGTACTTCTATACAAATCTCTTACTGACGATACATATCTAGCTTCTATTATTGATTATATTAAACCAGAATTTTTTAAAAGTAAAGATATTAAAAATATATTTACAGTTATCAAAGATTTCTATCTTAGCAGAGGTACAAGACCAAACAATACAGAGATAAAGGCTCATCTTACTACAGATGAATTAAAAAACAGCTTTAAGAATGCCATAACTCTTGTTAAGGATTTTGACAAAACATTTAATATAGATGAGCTTTCTGCTAATACAGAAGCATTTTTAAAAGAAAAAGCTGTTTATACTACTATGTTGGAAGTGGTAGATGACATTACTAAAAATAAAGTAGATACATCTGTAGTACTCGATAAATTTGAAAAAGCTTGTAACATATCTCTTGCAACTAATATTGGACTTGATTTATTCGAAGATATATCTGTTATTGTTAATGATCTTAACACAGAAGAAAAGTATATATCATCTAAATGGAAGTGGCTTGATAAAAAAATGGGTGGTGGGTTTCTTGAGAAAGGCAGAGCACTCTATGTTTTTGCTGGAGAAACAAATATAGGAAAAAGTATTTTCTTAGGCAATGTTGCTACAAATATAGCTTCACAGGGAAAAACAGTTCTCTTAGTATCTCTTGAGATGCCAGAGATAATTTATGCCAAGCGCATATGCACCAATATAACCAAAATACCATTTCATCATTTAAAATCTGAATCATCAACCTTATTTCAACAACTTCAAGAATATAAGAATGAAAATTCTAAATCAAAGCTTATTATTAAAGAATTTCCTCCCTCTACAATTACTTGCAACCATTTAAAAGCTTTTATTAAGAAAATTACTAATCAGGGTATTAAGATTGATGCTCTTGTTGTTGATTATATTAATTTATTGCATTCTTCAATTGGTAATAATACCTATGAAAGAGTAAAAAATATTACCGAGCAATTGAGAGCTATAAGTTATGTTTTTGATTTTCCAATTATTTCTGCTACACAGCTCAATCGCTCAGGTTATGATATAAGTGACCCTGGATTAAATACCTTGTCAGAATCTATGGGATTAGGACATACTGCAGATGTAATATTGAGTATTTGGCAGGAAGATACAGATAAAGAACTTGGTGTTATTAAGATGGGATTAATGAAAAATCGATTTGGAGAAAACTTTGGATGTTGTAACATGAAGATTGATTACTCCACATTAACTTTAACAGAAGATGAAATTAACAATGATACGGAAGCTTCTACATCTTCAATTGCTACACTAAACAATTTGAACATAAGTTGATTTAGCAATTTTTTTAATTAAGATAGATAGTGAGCCATGACACAAGGGAAGACCTCTATTTATTCACTGATTGTGATATTGATGGTGCAGGTTGTTACTATGTCTTGAGAAAAGTTATAGGCAATAATTTTACACACAAACAAACATCAGAAAAAAAATTTAGAGATGACTTCATTTCTTTACCCAACAAAGACAAATATAAAAAAATCTATATATGTGATCTAGCAGTTATTGAGCAAAATTTAGATGTAATAGACCTACCTAATATTGTTTTTATTAATCATAGAAACACTGAGCAATACAGCAGCCTACCAATTAAATACATGAGACAAGAATCACAAGATTCACCTAGCTGTACACTTTTATTGTATAAAAAATTAAAAGAAAAGTTTAAAGTACCATTTACTAGAAATCAAAAAATTTTAATATCATTAATCAATGATTATGACAGCTACAACCTAACATTTCCTGAATCAAAAAAGTTACACTATCTTTTTAATACATATGAAAGCGGCAATAATAGTAAATTAGAAAAATTTTATAATACTTTTGAAAATGGATTTGAACAGTTCACTGATACACAGGAGAACGCTATTAATAATATTACAAATAAAATTGAAAAAACATTTAATGAATTAAAAGTTTTTATGGGAAATATTAAGATTAGTAGCAATAATATTAAAATATGCAGCACATTCAATAGCATTTTTCCTTCTGAAATTTGTGATATGCTCATTAAAGCATATGATTGTGATATTGCAATAAGTGTTAACATCAACACATCTAACGTTAGTATACGGAAAAAAAAGACCTGTTGTGTTGATCTTGGTGCATTTGCTAAAAAAATATTTGATGGTGGCGGTGACGCATGTGTTGCTGGCGGTAAGATAACAAAGACATTTCTAGAGTTAACAAAATTACTCTATCCCATTAAATGAATATTAACCCCGCAGAAAAAATTTCAGAAGTTGAAATAAATCATTTATTTCTATCTTTCTGCACATTCTGCGCATTATTAGAGCCTAAAAAAATTAATTTAGCCAATGTATTTCTTCTTGTATTAAAGGAACGAAGATTTAGAGATCTTTTAATTAATTATTGTGATTTTAAGAATGACTATGATGCATTAAAATATTTTTTATTTTTTGATTCCACGCTATACAAGAGTAAATATATAATGAAATTTTTGAATTCTAAAAACTTTAATAAGTTATGATAATTAAATCCGAAGTAATACTAAACAAAAGTAAAAGCTTAGAAAAACCGTATTTTGATAAAATGTACAACAAATTCACTAGAGAAGTACAAAAAAGTTTAGTAATAGAAGAATTAAGATTTAGGCGATATTTTAATAAACCAAGTAAAAAGAAAAGATTGAAAAAAGAGTTTGCCAGGTTAAAATGGCGTAACTATAAATGATATCAGATTACGAAAAACATATATATAACACGCATTTAAGAGCCTCGAGACAACATCAGAATAAACCTTGCAATTTAAAAAAAGACTTTAATGATATAGATGACAAGACTGCTGCATGCTTAAAAAAGCTCAGTCATTTTTTTGGCAAACATAAAGAAATAGATTTGCATAGTTTTTTTTCAGCATCTTATAAGTTATATAAAGATGAAAAATATTTTGATTTATGCTATTTCAATACACTCAAAGCCGTAAAAGCATACACCATACATTTTAATAATATAAATAATCTCGATCCAGATACACAAGAGCAACTTGACTATACTAAAAAATCTTTAGTTTTTATTTATAATTTTTGTAAAAACAACAACATTCAATTACAAGATTATCTGCAACACACAACAAATAATTTATTTACCTTTTTACTGCATCTAAAAGATAGAGATATAAATCTTTACTCACTTCTTAGTTTTGATAACCTAAATAATTGCTTATCCAAAACAGATAGAGAAGTATTGAGATTTATGTTCAATGACAGTTTTATAAATAACGTCAATCTAAAAAAAATTAAGTTTCTCAACTCATTAAAATGTAAACGTTTAGTAGTAAATGGTTTAGATAAATTAAAAAATAATTTAAAAAATGAGTTGAATATTGTTAAAAAGAATATATCATAGAGTTATGAATTCATTAACTTCATCAATGTTTGAAAGCATTAAAAGTGCTCTTACCAAAGAAACCGCATCAGGTGCAAATAAACAGAAGGATTTTCTTCGCACAGAACCAGGCAACACCTACACAGTACGCCTTCTTCCTAATGTTAAAGACCCTTCGAAAACCTTTTTGCATTATTATTCCCATGGTTGGAACAGTCTTTCTACTGGCCAGCTTATTACTCTTATAAGCCCCACAACATGGAATGAGCGTGATCCTATTGCAGAAGAACGATACCGTGTTCTACGCAATGGCACTGAACAGGAAAAGGAAAAAGCCAAGAGCATTGTCCGGACTGAGCGCTGGCTTGTTAATTGTTATGTAATTAATGACCCTGTTAATGAGGAAAATAACAACAAGGTAAAAATCTTACGATTTGGCCGTCAACTTCATAAGATCATTATGGATGGAATTCAGGGAGAAGACGCAGAAGAGCTTGGCCCACGCATTTTTGATCTCTCACCAAAGGGTGTTAACCTTAAGATTAAAGTAGAAAAGCAAGGCGATTACCCAACATATGTTTCATCTAAATTTACAACACCCAAGGAAGTTGAAGGGCTGGATGAAGATAGTTATGATAAGACTCTCAAGAATGCATTTGATCTTGAATCCTACATCACTGTAAAATCATATGATGAGCTTAAAGATATGCTTGATAAGCACTATCATTGCAAGGTAGATGCTGATGAAGAGACAGAAGTTGCAGTTGTAGAGAGACCTAAAACTCATACACCTGTGCCTTCAAAAGTTGAAGCACCAGTTAAATCTGTTAAGTCAACAGATGAAAGTCTAGAGAAACTTCTAGAAGATCTATAATGGATACTTTTAAGGAACCTACGCCTGAAGAGGCAAAACTTCTTGCTCTCCAATTCATGGGTCAAAACTTAGGAGAAATTAAAGAACTAGATAAAAATATTATTGGCAAGACTAATACCTTAAAAGGTAATATGCTTGATATTAATAACATTTTAAATTCAATTCCATCACCTAACAGAATTGCTGCACCAAGTAGCAATCCGCCACCGCAGGCTCTACCTGTAGGTATGCAGCAACACATTTATCAAGCACCCCCAACACCGGCAGCTACACCTGTGTTTAGTATTGAGCCTCTTATTGAAGTCTTGAATAAGATTAATAGTAATCTTGAAAAAGCTGTAAATTTACTTGATAAATAAAAACATACCGCTACAATAGAATAGTAAATGAGCCTTACTATTCAAGATAAAAATGCTTTTATTAATAATTTTCTTACTCCTATTAGCAAAGTTACTAACAGCGCAGTACTTAAGATTGAAGATAATATACTCAGCTCATTGATTGCAACAAATGACAATACAATTATTCTTAGTGCACAGCTAAAGAACACTATCAAGTCAGATAATATAACACTTAATATACCTGATTTAAGCAAACTAATAAGAATTTTCTCTGTCATAGACACGCAGGATTTAAATATAAACATCTGTAAGAACAATATTGCATATACATCGGATAGCGTAAGATTTAAGTATCATTTATTTGAAGATGGAATTATTATATCTCCCAAGCTTAATGTTGATAAACTTACCTCACTAACATTTGATGGTAAGTTTACATTTAATTTCAATTATTTACAGAATCTTATTAAAGGCAGTACAATTGCAACAGATTCTAATAAAATATATCTTTCTTATAAAGATAATACTGTTTTAGGTGAACTTACTGATAAAACGAGACCAAATGTTGATTCTTATGGGCTTATTATTTCTAATGACTACTCAGGAGTACAATTGAGTACATCTACGCCGTTGAATTTTGAAGTGTTTAGAATAATTTCTTCTATGAAGTTTAAAGAGCTTAATTGCTCATTCTCAAGTAAAACAGGTGTTTATGTGTTTGATGCTAATTTAAATAATATAACAATGAAATTTATAGTATCCGCATTAGCCAATTAAAAATATGAAAACATCAAAAAATAAATTACGCACACCCGGATATTTTATTAAAAGACTTAGGGACAATAATTTTGTAGTTGTGAGATTATTTTCTGTCTTTGGCAAGCACGACCCCAGGAGATGGACAGTTATCATTAACCCTACTGGTAACTCTGTTTTCTGTACATGTTATATTAATAAAAACGAAATGGGTGAAGTGTTGTTTGAGCTAGATGATGGTGGCGCGAAAATACCAAAAAACTTTTATCTAAAGACAGAAAGCATTGAAGTAGTTGTTGATTTCTTGCTAAAGAACGGCATTACCAATAGTGATTATATTGGTAAGTCGAGATACTTTACTAAGAGACTAAATAATAATATAGATGAAAAGAAACTCGAACAAGCATAGCAGCAATAATGAGAGTGCAAATTTTGACCCATCAAAATTTAAAAATGAATCAGCATTAACTAATAAAGCTGTAGAAGAATTTTTAGTCAAAAAACTTAATGACAAAATAGATAAAAAGCGCGATATTGATGCACTAGTAAATACTATTCAAGAATTTCTCACTTGTTTTGTTGTTTTAGGATATAATTTTAACGGTGAGCCAATAAATTTTATTTCTGCACACAATCAGCAAGAAGCTGATTCACTTGCTACACTTATTAATAAAGTGTTTATAAATCAAAATTCAAATAGAGATAATAGTTGATCTTCTAAATAATTTATTTATATTATTATTTAGTGAAAATTTTAATACTTGGTGAAGGCTTCATTGGTCTGAGGCTTTTTAATTTTTTACGCGAGAAAAAAATTGATGTAGAAATTACCAGTCAAAAAAAACTAGCATATTACGACAAGAAAACATTCTATAGTTTTGTTTTAAAATCTAATTATTCTGTAATTATTAATTGCTCCGGTTATACTGGATCACCAAATGTTGATGCATGTGAAATTAATAAGGAAGCATGCTTGTTTTATAACGTTTCAATACCAACACAAATTAATGCAATATGCAAAGCCTTGGATATCAAATTTATTAATGTATCTTCTGGATGTATATATACTGGCTATGACAAAGAGTTTACAGAAAAAGACGAACCAAACTTTGGTATTTCTAATTTAGATAGTAGTTTCTATTCACAAACAAAACATATGTGTGAAGTACTTTTAAGAGGCACAAACGCTATCACGATTAGAATAAGAATGCCATTTAACTCTGATGTTGTTAATAAGAATTTAATTTATAAAATTTTAAGGTATGATAATATTATTGATTTAAAAAATAGCGGAACCTCTATAGATGATCTTAATATTTTTATAGACAAGCTTTTAAACCATAAAGATTTTCTCCAGATTACAGGTCCTCTAAATGTAGTTAACCCTGGGGCTATAACCGGTAAGTTAATTTCTGAATATCTTGGATTCCATGAATTAATCAATAATAAGTGGAAAGTTGTGGACATATCTGACTTAAAAATTATTGCTCAGAGATCAAATTGTGTTTTATCAGATAAAAAAATTAAAAAACTTGGATTACAGTTACCACCGGTATCAAAATCACTCAAAGATGCGGTAGCTAAATTTGTAGAAAATTATAAAAATGTTCTTTAAAAAACAACATCCTATTAAAGGTTATGTTTATGCTGTGACTACAGGTACATATGCAGGCCAATTGTTTGTTTTTATTGATAAAAATAAAAATAATGAGTATGAGTTTCTCTCTCTCCCTGAAATGGTTTCTAGAGTAGTACCTAAAGAAAAATTTGAGGTTGGGTTAACCAATAAAATTATAGACACTGTTGAACGGTTGCCAAAAAACATATACGCTACATGTGTTAAACAGTATAGAAAAAATCGATTATCCAATAAATAATAATATGGACTTCATTTCACCAAGAATTATTACATCTCCTATTAGCGGTCAGCCTGTAAAACCAATACTCAAAACATATATACGGGAAGGTAAAGAGATAGTTGAAGCGCATTACATTGACCCTGCCAGTGGAACATTTATTCGCAAAGGCATTGTTTCAATGAAAGATATTCCTGTTCCAAACAAGTAAGTTTATTTCTGCACTATTTACATTATAATTCTCTTAATGGTTGTACCTCTAGACTATTCAGTTCAGAAATTCTATCAATACGCTGGTCAGCCCAAATATAATAGACTTACCAGAACACATCAAGGATGTTGCCCAATATGTAGAGAAGGCAAGTCTTGGGGAAAAAAGAAGCGTTGTTATTTTATTCTCGATGAAAGTATTATATGTTGCCATAATTGCGGCTGGTATAGTGCACCTATAAAATGGATAGAAACTGCCGGTAATATGTCGTATGATGAAATAATGAAAGAATCTAAAACATTTGATATATTACCGTTAGATATTTTAAAAGATGAGAATGTACCTGAGAAGAAGCCTGTAATTATTTCTAGATTACCTAAAGATTCAATTAATCTATCTGATATCAATCAAATCAATTACTATAAAAACAACAATATTGTTCAAAAAGCTTTAGCAGTTATTAAAAAAAGAAGGCTCAATAGAGCTATTAATAAACCTGGTAGTTTATGGCTTTCTTTAACTGACATGGTGCATAAAAACAGACTCATTATACCATTTTACAACGAACAAAATGAAATTATTTTTTATCAATCAAGAACAATTCTAGAGAAAGATTTGAATTTATATCCTAAATATCTATCAAAAATTAATAGTGAAAAATCACTCTACGGTATTAATAAGATAAGCTCAGATATTGATTATATTTTTATTTTCGAAGGACCAATTGATTCTTTTTTTGTCAAAAACGGTATTGCTGTAGCCGGTATTCAAGAGAATAGTAGTAACATGTTCACAACATTGCAGCAATCACAACTTCTTAGTTTTAAGCTCCAGGAAAAAATATGGGTATTGGATAGCCAATGGCTTGACATGGCTAGCAGGAGAAAAACAGAATTACTAATTAAACAAGGTGAACGCGTGTTCATATGGCCTGAAAAATTAGGCACTGTTTTTAAGGATATAAATGAGTTGTGTGTAGCTTATAATAAAGATGAAATAAATTATAATATATTTGTTAAGAGTTCTTATTCTGGACTAAAGGCAGAGTTAATGATGATTGAAATTAATCGTTTCCAGAAGAAATAAGATATCCTTTAAAGCTTTCTGACAGGGAACTCAATTCAGCTGCCAACCTCGCAATTTTCTTTTTCTCACTTCTTGCAATATCTTGAAAAACTGTTTCACATGGAGCAACATGTAGCTGTGTTTGTACTGATTCACCGTTTGTTCCATTTAAAAATTCAATAAATTGATCAATCTGTCCAATCCATCCTTTAAGGGTTTGCAATTGTTCTTGTTTTAATTTGTCTGTATCAGTTATAACTGGAGCTTGCACATCGAAGTCTTCAGGTTTTGCAGAAGTTAATGTTGTTTTCATTGCCTCTCTATCTGTTGCAGGTGTTTCAGGAGAAACCTGGTTTTCATCTTGTTCAAGCAAAGTAGCAAAAGCTTTTTTAAATAGTCCCATACAATTATTTATCAAATAGATTAAATAATTTTGTGAAAAAACTTGTTATTGAAGATGGAACAATGAATTATAACAAGTGGGTTAAAGGCATAGCTGATAGAGAATTAAGCTCTCAAAAGCTTATGGTTAATGATCTTTTTAAAGCAAAAGGCGTTAAAAATGCAGAATCCGAATCTTCGCAAGATCCTAATACAAAAAGACAACAAACAGTACTACCTTATCCATTATCAAATCTTATACCTGCTTTAGGTAATTCTATTGTTAGTCTTCAAAATGCTTTAAGTTTGGTGTCAACATTAAAAAATAATCCAATATTAAAGAATAAAAACAATACTGTTCATGTTGAACAATGTACAAAAGCTTTAAACTCAGCAATAGAATCAATTAAAGCTGCCGCTAAAAGTGTTGATAATCTCGAAAGCTTCAATTAATATATAAGAATGTACACAGCTATAATGCAAATAGTTATTTTTATAACTATCAGTCTCATATCTGGCTATATCTTTGATAGCAATAAATTAAATTTTTTAATTGGTGTTTTATTTGGTTGCGCCATGCAATTTATCTTCAACTACATGTATACTTCTGTATTAACTGCAAGTATAGCACTTAAAAATAAAAAGCTTGAAAATGAACGCATTAAAGAATTTACAATGCAAGGGATGGAAGTTGAGTGCCCTTGTAGTAGAAAAATTCGCGATTTTGTTCCTATAAGATTAAATGCAAATAACAAATACAAATGCAAAGAATGCCAAAAATTAATTACTGTGTTTGTTACTCCCTCAACAGCACTCACAACTGAGCCTATTCTTGATACTGATATCACTAACCCAAATATTTTAAAAGATGCAAATTCCTGAATCTATTGATAAATTAACAACAGCTGTGCCCGCTACATCGCTTGATTCTGCTGCTGAAAAGAAGCTCGATGTAGACTATTTCTCTCAATGCATTGAGCATTCATTGTCGTTAGATCTTAAAAAATTTTACGATAAAGGCTATAACTACTTCAAGATTACCGGCAACGATGGGATGTGTTTTTTAAAATGCTTCTTCAATCTTTTTAATGAATACTACAAATCAGTTATTAAAGATAGCAACATTGACCTGGAGAAGCAACAAGCTATAAATGAAAATCTGGATCTTCTTTTAAAAAATATTGAAATTTCTTTTTCTGTTTTTGACAACTTCTTAACTATTTTAAAGATAGATAAAAAAACATTTGACTCAAACAAGCTTTTCATGATAATTACAGGATATGCAATCAACAACCTCAAGAAAAACTATAGACGTTAAGCTAAAAGACAAAACTGAGTCAATGTCTGCAGAAACATACTCAAGATGGCTATGTCTTATAGAAGCAATAGAACTTGTCTGTAGTAAAGCCAAGCAAATGAAAATCGATACAGCTAACAATATTGATTGGATTAAGCCACTCGCTTTTCAAAAATATATAGATGAAAGACATGAATCAATGATTGATGAAATTAATATATATGAAAAACAAGATGATGTCACTACTTTGCAAACTTCAAGTACTATATGCAATACCCAGCAGGAACCTCTTTTAAAGTAAATAGAGCAGCACTCGGTAAATCACCGTTACCGTTTAAGTTTAGCTTTTATGATGGTACGTATTCAGTTCGAACAATTAGAAAAGTCATCGATAAAACGATATATACATTTTATTACAATAGTAGTACTGTTAGCTTAACATGCAATTCTTGTTTTGATATGGACCGTATTATTGCTTTCTGTAAAAATGAGCCATTGAAAGAGCCTATTTACGAAGAAGCCCTTTAATAACCTCCATAAACATCACCGTAATCAGTTTTACTATAATCAAAAATTTTCTTACTTGAATCTGTTATATTTTGTGTATACGGTTTATTTGCACCTGTAACTGCTGTATTTTTTGTATCATCAAATATTTGTTGATTAACTGCCTCACCTGATACTCCGGGTTCGAACGACCACTCAAATCTCTTGGCTTTAAGTAACCAAACATAATGCCCCCCCAGCGGGTTAATTCTCGCAACATCTTCATCAAGCCGTTCTGTAATTTCAAACATTTTACCATTCCTGCCTCCAGGTCTATCACTACCATACTGAGTTAACTGGAACAAGTCACCTGATTTTGGTTCTTCCCCAGGGCCAAACACTTCATAGAACGAAGAAATGTGTATATAAGCTGTTACCTCATCATCAGATTGTAGTCCATATTTAGATAACATTAAAGCATTCTCATTTAAATCAATCAACATCTTTACTTGCACTGGTGGTGAATATTTCTGTGTTGGCTGTTCACCATAAATATAATCCGCTGAAAGTAAGCTAAAATTATTAACAATATAATCAACATTTTGCCCGTACAGCTGTATTTGCTCTTTCCAATAATTGTTAACAAGCATTATATCACCGGCATTATTTGTTTTATCAGTAAACGAAAAACATTCGTTAGTATTTTGATTAACGTTAGGATACGTTTTAATCTCAATACTGCCAGTAAAATAATTTGTGCAGTCTGGATTAGTCATTATTTGTTAAAAGATAACCTCCATTAGGGTTTAAATATATAGAAATATTTGTACCTATTAGTTTCTTTGCTTCACCTGGCTTCAATGAAGCAATATAAGGATGCTTGCGCTTAAGTTCTTTTATTTTTTCTAAATTGTTCAGAATAGCAGTCTTGTTTTTAGTAGCTTTAACTTCTTCTGTACCATCAGCTTTCTTAGCTTTGTTCATATCTGCAATAGGTTTATGCGGTACAGATGTATTTAATAAACCATCATTCTTGAGATGTCTTGCGCCTATTTTTTTATCAAAGCTAAAAAATTCTTTAAAGGTCATAATATTATTTAATCAAAAAAAAAGCCTAACTTTCGTTAGGCTTTTTTTTATTTTAATAAGTCAATTATTTCTGAAAGAGATACTGACCAACATTTGAAGCTTTACCAGCTACTACATTGGCTTTACCCTTGGGGGTTGTGGGTGCACCACCTTTAACACCAGCACCTACAAGAGCATGGCCTTTGTCACCATCATTACCAACTTTGTCAGTAACCTTACCATCACCGCCACCCTTGGAAACAAGGCTCTTTGTTGTATCACCTACAACATTGTCCTTCTTTGCAATAAGACCTTTGCTAACTTTTTCAGAATCAACAATTGCGTGTCCAATTACTTCTGCATCAACAGCTTCACCGGCAACTGTTTCTTCAGCTTCATTAGCAGCAGGAGCTTCAGCATCTTCATCTTCTGTTTCAACATCAGCATCATGTTCTGCTGTTTCTTCTGCACCAGTTTCTAGTACTTCATGAAGTACATCACAAAGCTTCTGAGCAAGATCGCGAGGCAATGTGAAAGTTACATCACCGCCTTCAGCCTTATCAGTTTCGGCACCAACACCAAGGTCCATTGCGTCGTTGGCTTCTGTGTCAACGCCATCAACACCCATTACATCTTCAAATAGTTTGTCAAAAATTGATTTGCTCATAAAATTATTTATATTCTTCTGCTCTATTTTTTCAATATTTTCAGTAAAATTTTGAGAAGAAAATTTTTCTGTACCTTGAAATGTTTCTTCACCTTTTAGTTTCTTGGGGTCAGCTATTTCTTTTCTAAAACCAGCAGAAGATTCTGGACCTGAATTCTTACCTACAAAGGGCTTCTTCTTTTCTTTTGCATCTTTAGCTAATTCAAATGTTCCTTTAGGGGGAAAATTAACTTTTTCCGAATATACTTTTTCCATATCTTTCATTGTACGTGTTAAGTTCATGTGTAAATATTTATATAAATGAGCGAAAAGAATAACAAACAATATTATCTTGGTAATAAAAACTTACCTACAGTTAATGCAGAGTTTGATTATGCTTCAAACCCTAAATGGATAGCTGATATACAGAAGTGTAGAAAAAATATTCTTTATTTTGCTGAAAATTTCTTTTATATAGTAAATCTAGATCGCGGCAAAGAGCAGATACAATTATATAATTACCAGAAAAAGATATTGCGTTCTTTAAGAGATAATAGATTTTGCATATTGTTAGCTAGCAGACAGATTGGCAAATCAACACTCCTTACCATATATGCATTATGGATAGCGTGTTTTAATGAAGATCAAAACATATTGATTGTTGCTAATAAAGAAAGCACAGCAATCAATATCTTTAAGCGTGTAAGATTAGCTTATGAGCAATTACCTAATTACTTAAAACCTGGTGCTGTTGAATATGGTAAGACATCTATGACTCTAGGAAATGGAAGCAGCATAGGCATTTCTACTACCTCTTCTGATGCAGGCAGAGGATCATCTGTTAATTGTCTTATTTTGGATGAGTTAGCTTTTATTGACAATCACTTAGTAGAAAATTTCTGGCGATCTGTATATCCAATTATATCCAGTTCTAAAAAATCAAAAATTTTTATTGCAAGCACACCCAATGGAACAGACAATTTATTTTATGAGTTATATTCAGGTGCTATGGAAGAAAGAAATGACTGGAAAGCAGAAAGAGTAGATTGGTGGGAAGTACCAGGCCGCGATGAAGAGTGGAAGGAAAAAACAATACGCTCACTTGGCAGTACAGAAGCATTTGATCAAGAATTTGGTAATGTGTTCTTACAAACTGGTGAAAGCTCTGTAAATGAAAAAATGTTTGAAGAGATGAAAGCAAATATCAAAGAACCAGATTTTATTTACGATGATGGAAAATACGTATTATTTGATACAGTTAAGCAAGATAGAATATATGTTGCAGGTGTTGATATAAGTGAAGGAGTTGGCGCTGCTGCTAGTGTTGTGCAGATTCTAGATGTTACAAATTTAAAGAATATAGAACAAGTAGCAGTCTACCATAACAGAAGCATTTCTCCATATAATTTTACTGCTAAACTTTATGAAATCTTACAACATTGGGGTTCCCCTCTTGCTATGATTGAAAGAAATAATTGTGGTGCTCAAGTTGTAGATCAACTTAAAAATACACTTCATTATGAAAACATTGTATCTTATGGTACTAAAAACTCTAATGATAAGATAGGCGTACAAGCACATACTAACACAAAATACAAAGGTGTTACTAATATGCGATATTGGATAAATGAGCTCAAAGCAGTAAAAATACACGATCTTCAAACATTAATTGAACTCAAGAGCTTCATAAGATATGCAAATGGCACTTGGGGTGCTCGACCTGGGGTAGATAATTATGATGATAGGGTAATGTCGCTTGTTTGGGCTTTGGTTATTCTTGAAAATGAACTAGCAGAAAAATATTTTGAAGTTGTTGAATATGATGAAAATAAAAAGCCTCTAAAGATAAAATCACTCGACTATGGTATTAAATATTTTATAAACCCCAATAGTATGTATAACAATGAAAAAGATAAAACTGAATATGTACCATCACCTGTTATTATTACAGGTAATAATGATGAACAAAATTCTGATATATCAGATTTACAAAAAGAGGGGTGGACACAACTATAATGCCTAATCAAGCCAATTTTAATCAAAGCCCATTTAATAAATTACGTAAAGATCGTTTTTTAATGGTAATTAATTTGCCTGATTCACTTAAAAAAATAAATTCAAAATTTACTAGAGGTGAAGATAATGTAAATTTACCAACTCTGCAATTTTCTATCTATGGTGCAACGATTCCTGAGATAGTTATTCCACAAGTTGATATTATATATGGTGGTCAAACATATGTACAGTCAAGCTTTCACCGGCCATTATGGGAACCAGTAACAGTTAATTTCACAGTTGATAATAGAATGAACAATTACTGGGTTATATATTCATGGTTGAATCTACTAAATGATGCTGAAACAGGAATTTACGACAATAAAAATCTGACTAATAGACCCGCAGAACTTAGAAATATAAAACCATCCATTGATTCTATTGCTGAATATTCCACTGATATATCTATTTTTCTTTTAGATGAATATGATAAAAGAGTAGTAGAATTTTTATTTAAAAAGGCGTTTCCTACTTCTCTTGGTGGAATGAATTTAAATTACAGGACATCCGATGAGATAGAAACCAGCTTTACATTTGCTTATTCACAGTTTATAGCAAAACTAGTAGAAAATGTTGAAAATCTTTAAAGTTTTTTTCAAAACTTTATCCCAAAATAAATAAATACTTTATATGGCACGTACGATTCAAAGCCCTGGCGTTCAAATTCAAGAAGTAGATTTGTCACTTAGAGCATCACCAGCTGGAATAACTTCAATACTTATTCCTGGTTTTGCTCCTAAAGGACCAATTGCTGAAACAATTGCAGTTGCAAGTTTATCAGAATTTGAACAAATTTACGGTACTCCTACTAATGCCGCAGAGAGATATTTCTACCACTCCGTAAAAGCAGCTTTTCAAAGCCCCTCTGATGTTGTAGTATACCGCCTACCTTATGGTGAAGGCGCTGGTATAACCACTTCTGATGAATATACTGCTCTTGTTTATCCTGTAGCTGCTTATTACCCCGGTACAAGTGCTGCTACTACTGGCACATATACTCCGCTCACCCAAGGTGTTTACAGCAATACTATTCTGGACGGTGCAAGCGCAACATATGTATTTGGTAATCCAACTCATATTAAGCTTTCAAAAGAAGATTATCTTAATATTTTACGTGGTTCTGCTTTTACTTGGAGCAGAACCTCAAGCGCTTCTAATGGCGGTTTTCAAAATGCGTTTAGTTCTGTCAGTGATTTTAGCAAAGCAGGTCTTGTTGTTCTCAACAAATCTCAATCAACAATTAATAACCGCTTTGAAGGGTATTACTTAGGTATAATTGATAATACCAATTTAAACCCTGCAACACCTTTTGATGATGTTAACCGTATACTTTCACTCAATACTGAGAACACAACAGTATCAAGTGGCCAATACACACTGTTACCTGATGCAAGATTAGCATTTCCTTTGTCTGCTTCAATAGCTGGTATAGGGTCTAGTGTTTCTGAAGCATTAGAAAACATACCTTCATTTGACATCTATAGCAATCAATTTGACGACGTTGCAGCAATTGGAGTATTCAAATTGCGTCAGTCTGTATTTTCACCTGATACTATTGCATTAGATTATGTACTTGAGGAAAGGTATCTTGGATCTTTTGATACATACCGTCAGATAAATGATGAAAACGGAGGCCCTGCTAAGAGCTTCTATATAGAAACTGTTGATAGAAACTCAACTCAAATCACTACATTGGTTAATCCCTTTATTTCTAATAGACTTGGAAGCACTTGGCTAAATGATCAAGGTATTCCTACTAAAAAGGTCCGCTTCCTAGGTACACACCTTGCAAAAGCTATAGCTGGTGAAACAGCAACAAGCTTTGCAACACGTGTTGGTGCACCTAGTGCAGCAGTTGTTGCATTTAACAGTACTCTTGGAACTACAGATGCACTAGTTGCTCTTGGTGACTTTACATCACAAGATATTGATACAAAGATTATTGGTAATGTACCTTCAAAGCTAAATGCATTATTTGATAAAGTTGAAAATGCAGATATTTATCCATTCAATATAACTGTTGAAGCAGGCCTTGGCACTGTATATGTCAATTCATTTAACCCTGCCACTAGTGGTTATTTTGATGATACAGTTGGTTATAGTACAATTAATGCTAGTTTAACATCGCAAAATTCAGGCTATACATCATCAGTTATGAACAACTATAATGCAGTTGCTCAAGAATATGTTTCTTTTGCAGAAAACAAGAGAAAAGACTTGCTCTATATTGCTGATCCAATAACAAACATATTTGTTGAAGGTCAGAGTATTAAGACTTTAGATGACCCTGCAAAGACATTCTCTTCTAATATTTACTGGCCACTCAGAAATCAATTTGCTGCAATCAATTCTAGCTATGCTTGTGCTTATGCAAACTGTGTTAAGGTTTCAGATCTAGCTTCTGCTCGAGAAGCTTGGGTTCCTTTCTCTGGATTTGCTGCAGCTCTCATGGGCAATACAGACAGCAATTTCCAGCCATGGTATGCACCTGCTGGTTTTACAAGAGGCGTTGTAACTGGTGTTACAGATCTTGGAATATTCCCCAAGCAGAAACAAAGAGATCAGCTTTATAAAATCAACCTCAATCCTGTTGCATTCTTCCCTGGAGAAGGTTTTGTTGTGTATGGTCAAAAGACTATGCAAAAGAAACCAAGTGCATTTGATAGAATTAATGTACGCAGATTGTTCTTAAGCCTAGAAACAGCTACAAAAAATACTGTTAAATACTTTGTATTTGAGCCTAACACACTCTTCACAAGAACACAGGTTATTAATACATTAACACCCATTTTTGATAATGCTAAAAATACACAGGGCATATATGATTACCTAATCATATGCGACGAGAGAAACAATACACCTGATGTCATTGATAGTAACACACTAGTTGTTGATATCTACATTAAGCCAACAAGATCTGCAGAATTTATTCTAGCTAACTTCTATGCTACACGCACCGGTGTAAGCTTCCAGGAGATTGTCTCATAAACATGAAGAGGAATAAATAATTTTATGGCTGATGTAAATCAATTAATTAATGACTTTTATAGAGTAGCGCAAAACAGAGAGTTTACACGTGATTATAATTTCCGTGTATTATCCATTAATACCGGAGGCGCTTCTAATGTAACATTTGATCAAGATGATTTGGTATATGTAAAAACTGCAACATTACCTGAAAGATCCATAAGCAATGTATCAGTTCCTTACATGGGATTAAATTTCAATATACCTGGTAATGCAACATACCCAGGTTCTGATGCATATACATTAACATTTTATGCTGATGCACAATCCAAGATTCGTCAGAAGTTTGAACAGTGGTCACAGGACATTTTCAGTGACTCTACTTCTACAGGTAATTACTTTGCTCCTAAGCAGACAGCTATTATTGATTTAGTGCAACTCGACAATCAAATGAACAAAGTTGCTCAATATCAGCTTGTGGGTGTTTCAGTAAGAAGTGTTGGACCTTTAGCATACAATATCTCCGAGGGCACTGGAATACAATTGAGTTTGTGGCTACTATTGCGTTTCACTACTGGAGAAAACTAAATTAATTAAATAATTAGGTGAATAATCCGTTCACCTCAGCACTTCAAGGTATTCAGAATAACTTTACAGGGTTATTCAATGGTCAAAATCCTTCTTTTGCTCCTCAAATAACAGAGTTATTTGGGTTCAATATACCTGGTGTACCTTTAATTAGTCCTAGAGATTATTTTCTATTTCAAATGGAATCGTGGTTTACTGCGCTTCCTATGTCAACTCAGTGGATTATTGTCATAGACAACTATCCTGTTGCATTAAGATCTGATATAATTCAAGGACTAGAGATTACAGATGGTGGTAAAAAAGGATGGGATATATCTACATCTGTTTCTATTTTAAAAAGTTTCCCTCTTCAAAGAATTATTGGCTGTTTATTTGCTCATTCTATTTCAATTCCTTCTGAACAGTTTAATATTGATTCAGCATCTGTTCCAAACAATAGAGGATTTCTACCAGGTATTTTAGGAAGTAACAGACAAGCTGAACCCCACACACTGACTATTGAATTTAGAGACACAAACACATCATTTATCGATAATGTAATAAGACCATGGATAATTCTTGGATCACATTATGGCATGGTTTCCAGGCCTGGTGATGTAAACGGTTCAAGAGACTTTTACAATATGAAATGTAATATCACATTATTACAGTACGGAAGAACACTAAACAGCATATCTATGATACCCAGAAAAGTCTGGCATTTCTATAACTGTATGCCGTATAATGTTGGTGAACAAAGCTTTAATTACACTGATGAAGTGGTAAATAATTTTATGACAAGATGGACCTATTCAAACTATACTATAGAGTCAGGACTATATCTACCCGTTCAAGATGTAGTGAATAGAATTTCTAATGGTGATATACCTAGAATTACAACTTTCCAGAATGGTATAGGTAGCATCAATCCTCTTGGCTTCTTATAATGGATTTTTTCTTAAGTTATACCACTATTATAAGCAAAAAAAAATTGTTTATAAAAGAACTAACATTCAAACAGCTCAAAGTTCTCAATAAATTTATACAAAACAAAGACGAAGAAGCTATTAATATTTGTTTTGAAAGTGTTTTACTTGAAAATATTCAAAATTTAAACACAGACGATGTTTTAACTAATTATGATAAATTTTGCTTACTGTTTCTACTGCGCCTCGCTTCAATTTCTCCTGAAATAGAATTAAAAAAACAAAACATACTTACAAAAGTAAATTTACTACCAGCATACAACACTTTTTTCAACATTAATCTTAATAACAACTATACAATAGAAAATAATTCCTTTAAAATAAAATTATCACTACCTAAATCTCTTCATTTTAACAATATTTTTGACATACTACTCAGTAGTATTGACCAGATAGACATTAAAACAGCTAATGAGTTAAAAATTATTAATTTCAATACACTAACAACAGAAGAGAAAAAAATAATTTTTGAAAAGCTACCCGCTTATATAATTAATGACATTAATAAAACAAAACAAAACATAGAAAATGCATTTACTAATGTATCTCTAACAATAGATACTCATAATAAATTGCCAATTAATCCATTTAATATGTCGTTATTTGAAATGCTCAAACTACTTTTAACGGTTGACCTAAAACATCTTTACGATATTCAGTATGCACTAGTACATAAATTAAATTTTGATGCATTTTATGCCGATAACAATACGCTAACAGAAAATATCATTCTTATCAACAATTATACAGAAGAAATGTCTAAGAAAATGCAAGAAACTCGCAAAGCCATGGATAATTCTGCAAAACCTATAAGTAGTTAAGTGAATAATTTCAGTGACATACTCAATTCACTCAATGAAGTGACAAAACAACATGAAATATTTGTACCTTCATTAAATCTTAAGACTAATTTTATTGGATTTACAGCTAAACAACAAAAAGAAGCAATACAATGTGCTCTTGAAAAAGAAAATGCAGGAATTTATTTCTCCATCCTAACAACTGAGTATATACAAAACAATTTAGTAGAAAAAAATTTAAATTTACTAGTAAGTGACAAGAATTATATTTTGACTTGCTTGAGAGCGTTATCTTTATCTAAAACCTACAGAACCCTTGGTACAGAAACAATTGATCTGTCGCCAATCCTTTCTAATAATATAGCTTTACCAAATGATTTAAAAACTGCAGTGCTTGAAGATAATGATATTACTGTAAACGTAGAAATACCTTCACTAATTAAAGACAAAATTATAAACTTAGAGTCAAAAAAAATTATTTCCGATAGTCAAGTAAATTTTCTTGGTAATGTCTATTTAAACGAGATTATTAAATATATAAAATCAATTAAAACACCCAAAACAACAATAAACTTAGATGATTTAACATTTAACCAAAAAACTCAAATAGTAGAGAAGCTACCCATCGCAATTTCTTCTAAAATTGTAGATTATATTAATAACCTTAAAGAATTTGATAAAACACTGTTTACTATCAATAATAAGAACTATTCAGTAAGCATTGATCCGACACTTTTTACACTATAATTTAAAATATTCATAAATATTTTAAATGACCGATGATGTACTAACTAATAATCTAGATAGCTTAGATCAAAAAGTTAATTCTATTCTTGAATTTCTTAATGTATCTCAATCTAAGAATGAAGACAATACAACCCGATTTACATCTTTATTTCAAGATAATATGTCCGATGAACAGAAAGAAAAAAATAGCTATTCAAGATTGAGACGCAAGCAAAGAATATATCAAGCAGTACCGGTAAATTTGGATAGTATTAATGACGAGGTGTTAGCACAGCTTGGTAGAGTGCTTAAAACTGTTCTTCCTAAACCCCCAAAAATAGAAACAAGAATTGCTAAAAAAGAATCATCTTGGATATCAGATTTATTAAGAGTACTTGGTGCTTTAGCATCTGGACTAGGTGTGCTTGAGCTATTAAAGGACTATCTTGTATCAGGTGGTAGTAAGGGTAAGATTATAAATGCAGTTAAAGAAGCAACTGAAGCTGCTGCAAAAGCTGGTGAAGGTAGTAAGGGTAAGATTATAAATGCAGTTAAAGAAGCAACTGAAGCTGCAGAAAAAGCAGGTGAAGCTGCTGCAAAAGCATCAGAAAATGTAGCAGAAATAGTACCAAAAAAACCTGTAACTAGAGTAACAGACCCTCTAACTGAAGCTCTTCGCAATGGTGAGCCTATTGAAGTAACTATAGAGAACCTAGTTATAAGAGGTGCAACAACAGATCCTAAAGCTTTAGGTTTTAAAGAAGCATTTGATGAAGCTATAAATGGAAAAAAAATAAATGTAGATGAAATGTTAGGAAGCATGAAAGAGCTTGACTATGCAAAGAAAATTGAGCTATTAGCAAAAAGTGAAGATGAATTTTTATATAAAAACATATTACAGCTTGATAGCATATTAGATAATATTGATAAACCTGATAGCATGTATAGACAATTAACTGCTACATTGAAAGATTTAAAAGAGCGCGGGTATAGACCAGAAGACATTAGAGAGCTAGTAAAGGTAAAAACATCTATAATAGAGGATATCATACAAGCAACCAAAGAATTGCCTGAATATGTAAAAACCAGTGGCAAAGAAATTATTAGAGACATGGTGGGAGGAGTTGGAATGGAAGAAGGTGTAAAGTTTGAAGAACAATGGGCTAAAGCTACAGCTTGGTTAAAAGAAAACACTCTAGGCAGAGTAGAAAATTTAAAGGGGCTTCTGCAAGAAAGCAAAGGCGTTAGAAATATAGCAGGCGCAGCATCTAAAGCAATTCCTATTATAGAAGGAGCTATGCATTCTTTAGCGCAGTTAGGAATTTCATATGAAACTTACAAAGCAAATCAAAGACAAGAAGAAAAGGGTGAAATTACTGCAAAAAACAAATATGAAAAAGGCATGGAAGCTTTGGGTGAAGGTGTTACTAATTTTTATTCTTTTGGTATTTTGGGTACAGAAGATGCTCAAGGTACAGTAGCTAAACAACTCAAAAAATGGCAAGATTTATATTATAAAGAAGATAAAACTCTTGAAGAAACACTTAAAACTTATGCTAATCTAATTCTACAAATACCTGATGCCACTAACAAATTTATCTTTGGTTCTGCTGAGCATTTAGCCAGGTACACACCATTTCTCAAAGATTCTGCAGCTGCAGATAGACTTAAAGAACGATTTGATGCTGATTTAACTGAACAGGTATTTGAACTAGGCAACACTGCAGGAGAAATCATGGGCGAACAAATCCAAGAAAGCTATGAAAAAGGCATTCCAAGTCCATGGGAAAATATGCAGCAAGACTTTTTATCACGCCCCGGTCAAAGACCCATACCATTTAGCCCCAATGATAACATTATTGGTGTAAAGGATCTCAAAACACTCAGAGGTGGATCAGAAGAAACAGTTCAAACACTCAAAGCTCTCATGACTGTTGTTGAAAAAACTAACAAAACTGTAGACAGACAGCTAGCAGAAAGCAGTGCAATGACCAAACAAGTTGCTAATGAAATTAATACATTAGCTCGAGCTCTAGCAGATCAAACAACTAAGAGTTCTAATTTTGTAAACAACAGTAAAAATTTAACTAATATTACCATATCTCCCACAACGTCCAAAAGCTATCGTGAGAGCAGATAATACTAATAAGTATTAATATATGCCCAACAGACTCTGGACATTTGATTATACAGGTACAGTAGATAAAGCTAAAAATTCTACACCATTGGATGTATTAGATAGCATAGTTCCAAGCCTGAAGCCAGCTACAAGCACTCAAGGCAAAAATTTTTTAACTAATTCATCTAAACCCACTCTTACAACTATTAATGTTGTAAATGATTATCCTTGGACATATTCTAAGCCCGGTAATATAGCTCGAGCTGAAACACCACGAATATTTTTAAAAGAAAAGAGATTAAAAACAAACGCATTCATCTCTTCTATTGCTTATTCTTTTGCTAATGCTGCTCAAGGTGCAGATAATGTAATAACATCGTTAGAAAATGGAAGCGCTGGTGAATCCGGTAAAAAATTTGCTTCTGTACTTAAAAAATTAAGAGATAACTTTGTTCAAGGTGCTTATTGGATTACTGGAGCTGCAGTCAATACAACAAGCAAAGATCCAACAGCTGAAAATGTTGCTACAGGTGAAAATGTATTAACTGATCTAGGAAACAGTATTAGAGATTTCTACAATACAAAAGCTGCAGATGAAAATCCTGTTTTAGAATCACCTATTTTAAATGCATACAAAAATTTATACCCATCAGTAGACACAGGATGGCAGTATATTCTGCCTTATTTTGACGATTATTATAGCTCGTCAAATAATCTTTATGGAGATGATAGCAACATGAATGTATTGAATCTTATAAAGTCTGGAACAGAAACATTAAACAACATAGCTGGTATAGCTGGTGCAATATCACAGCCATTTGGATATTCTTTTCAAGAAAAAGCTAAATTTTATAATTTTCCATCTGAAGGTGAAGAATTTTCTTTTACTTTTCCTCTTATAAACACTGGTAATATTAATTTTAATCAAGTAATTAAAAATTGGCAATTAATATTTCTTCTTTTGTATCAAAATAAACCTGCTAGAGTCAATAGAAATCTTGTGGAGCCACCTGTAATATATCAAGCTGAAATACCAGGACAAAAATTTTATCCATTTTGTTATGTAACAGGCATAGCTGTAGATTTCAAAGGATCAAGAAGAGAGTTAAAATTTAATCTCGATGTGCAAGAAAGAGTAGAACTTGAAGCTATTAACAGCACTGTAGACCCCAACACTTCTTATTTACCTGGAGATGCAAATAATATTGGATCAGTAAAAAATGTAGGTTCTTCTGTTAGTGTTAAAGAATTTTTTGCTATTATTCCAGATGCATATATTATAAAAATAACATTAAAATCACTTGTTGCTGAGACAAGAAACTTTATGGCATATACTGTCCTAGGTAAAACAAGCCTTGCTTCTGCATTAACAGTAGATTTGGACAAAGCAATACGCGGTACCGGAAACAGTAATGCAGGCAGTTCTAACATTGGAGGAGCTAATATTGGAAATCAATCAGGAGCAAATACACCTGTTAATTATCAAGTAGGTGGGTGGCCTGATGCTGTAGGCAGTGGCCAAATACAAGCACCAGAATTTGCTCTACCAAAGAAGTAATAAAAATATGGACTTAGGTAATTATCAAAACAGCATACCTGAATTAATACCTTTAAATAATTTCAGATATGAAAACATTTTTAAAATGTACCAAACAAAAGATAACAAGTATTTTTATAATATTATTAAAAAAATTGATTTGATACCAAATTTAGACCCCTCACAGTTTTTTTACTTCACAATTACACGAAAAATGCCTTGGACTATAGCAAGCTACAATATATATAATACAATAGAGCTGTGGTGGCTATTATGTCTAGTAAACAATATTAATAACCCAGTAATACAGCCTTCTGCAGGCACAATAATAAAAGCTTTAAAATCAAACTTAGTTGCCCCGCTAATTAATAATATTAAATCTCAATTGTCATGAGTGAATCTTTACCCGCAACAGAAGAATCTAAATTTAGTGATTTTTCTTATTTAATAAATAATAATTTTTACGATTTTAGAGTTTTTCTAGGATCACTAGATGGCAGACTCAAGCTACTGTCACCCAGCTCTATTAAAGTACTCAACATAGAAGATAGTATTGACAACCCATACCACAGTGGCTATATAATCATTGATAATAGATATGACAATATTGAAAGCAGTTTTGATGCTACTGTTGACCCTGCAAACCCTATTTATTATAATCTAGGCACTACATTAAACCCTGCAGCTCAAGATAAATCAGGTCCATATCTATTTGCAGGTGATAGTAGAGATATTCTTGTAGTAAGTATAATGCCCAAATTAGCCACTCAAAATACTAACACTTCTGATGAAACAGTAAAACAGTTTTTTTTACTATCTTTTAATTTTGCAATTTATGATACTGAAGAAATTGATGATGGCAGTATGGATGGTAAATTAAAAAAACTTTATTTTTGGGATTTAGATTATGAAATTTTAAAAGAAAAAAATAGTTATTTTTCTACTGCAAAATATTTAAATGTTAAAGATAAAAAAGAAATTCAAAATTTAAGCAATTCAGATAGACGTATTACCACTGGGTCAGCTCTTTCTGCTGCTCTTGCTGAAGGACTAGAAGACATAAACAACACTCCCCCTCAATTTGTAAATTTTGATCAAGGATCCACTACAATCTTTTTTTCTGCTCCAGGTGAATATAAATGCATTGATACTGTTAATTATTTGCTTGAAAGACATGTAAGTAGTGCCACATCAAATTACAGCCCATGTATCCTACAGCTTGAAAGATATCCAAAAAAATATAGCTTAAGAAGCTTTTATACTGTCTTTAATAATGCTATAGATTTCTCTAATGGTAGTATGTCACCTGGAATAGAATATCTTGAAACATTTAAAGTTGCAGGATATACTAATAAAGAAACAGGAAAATTGCCTATATTTAATGTAGTATTTACACCACCATATGCTCCTTTTTTTCAAGCTGAAGGTAATCTTGACTCATATAGCTTTGATACTATAGCAGGTATGTATTCACAAACACAAATTAACACAAAAAATGTTCATTCTTATAACTATACAGGAAAAGAATTTAATATAGAAACTTTTAGAAATAGCGTAGATGAGCTAGATCCTGTATTAAAAAAATTCTACATTAATCCATTTATAGGTGCTGCTTCAAAGGGCACACCGACTTTTCAATTTGGCAATCTTAGAAAAACTAATAAAAACACTTCAAATGAGTTTTCAGTTATTGAATTAGATACCAATCAACGGTTGGCACTTGGGCTAGCAGAAAACTTAAAAAACTATGTATATCTAAACAATTTTGTTTCTTTTAAAGTTCAAGGTGCAACACACAGACAGTCAGGTAAATTTATTGGAATAAATAGAGATACTGACAAACAACCAACCCTTTTTGACAAGCGCTTTTTAGGTGTATATTTTGTTGTTAAAGTTAACCATATATTTGAAGATGCTAAATACACAAATGAGCTTGTGTGTGTAAAAACATATATACCTCAAGACATTTTCTTAAATAAAAATATGCTATGAAAAAGTTTACCAACGATACCTTTGCTGAGCTATCTGACCCTACAACTAAATACGGTAAACAATATCAAGAATATAAGAAAACTGAAAAAAAACCTCTAGATTTAACAGGATCTTCTAATTATGATTCTAGCAAAAACAGTACTGTAAATTCTGCGTGGGGTCCACTTCCAGTAGTAAATACAGCATTGCCTGGCGCACCTACTATTAATAAAGAAGATTTTAATACTACACCTACTCTAGCTGCTCAAAAAACAACTACTAATACAATACCTACTCTAGCTGCTCAAAAAACAACTACTAATACAATACCTACTTTAGCCGCCACAGTACCCGCTTTAACCAACACAAATACTGTTACAGTTCCTGAATTTGTTGCCAAAAAAACAAGCACACCGTCGACATTCCCTTATATTTCTAAAACAATTGATCCAAAATTATCAGATATTAACTACACAACCACAGTAGCAATATTAAAAAATGTTTCAAATTATGTTTCTCTATTTCCACAAATAGAAAAAGAAATACAAATTAGTTTAGATTATTATATTGCATTACAAAAAAATAATATAGTAAATGATTTAAGTGATTTTTATAAAACACTAGAAAAAGATAAAATGCCTTTATTACGTAATGACTTTGTTGATTTTTGGGTAAAAAGATATCAAATTACTGCAGAACCTTTAAAAACATTAATTACCTTTAATCTTGATACCACTAAAAATTCTTTTTATACAAATTTGAGTGATTCAATAGGCTTATTGGTAAATAGCAATTGTTTGCTAGATGATTCAACAATACCATACACCGACTACACCACTAGCATATACACAGCACCTAATACATTGCCTGTACAACTTAGAAATAAAATATCTAAAACAACATTACAAGTAGCAACTGACTTGAGTGAATATAATACCATTTTAATGAGAAACAATCTCGCTAAAATCAATCTAACTACTGCAAATACTAATCCATATACTAACCCCACATCTAACCCTGCACATGGATTGAATTTAATAACTGATATAAATACTTTTAATATTATAAAAACAGGATTAACTTCTCATTTTAATGAATTAAAAAGCTCATATAAACGCATTTTTAATTATGTACAATACATTAGCAACATAAACAATATAAATGGATATAATCCTAGAGATACAGGTAATAATGGTACAAATCAACAGCTTGTAGCTGATATATTGTTTGGTATGAATATAGAAAAATTTACTGTCAGTGTGGACATTCTTCAAAGAAAATTTAAATATCTTTTAGGATATAGAACAATTGAAAATTGTTTATCCAATAAATTAACAACTAATCAAGAAAGCAGCACAAGTATTCCTGATCTAAATAATTTAAACACATTTTCAAATTTAACTTAAAAATAAATAATATTATGTTAACCCCAGCAGATGAATCTAATTATTATAACAGTATAGTCACAAATCAAATAGCAGAAATAAACAACAAATCCTTAAACTCATCTTCCATTATTCCTCAATTTTCTGATTATTTTCAGACACCTGAAGGCCTGCCATCTAATACTAATTATTTTAATGAATATACAAATAATACTTTTGGATTAAATAGTATTTTAAATCCATTTAATAATTATATTGAAACAGTTAAAACAAGCATAACAAATTGTGAGTTCCCGCCATTACCTACATCTGCAATTTTTCCTACAGGTGACAGTTTATTGAATTTATTGAATATAAATATATTTGATAGAGCCTTGAAGATACTTAGCATACAACCTAAAGCTAGTAGCTTCCCATTAACTAGCATAGGCTCTACTCTTCTCAATACTGTTCTTTCTGTTGCTAAAAGTGTAGCAGGCCCATTCGCTAAATATTTAAATAATGTTTCAAATTGTATCAGCAAATTAGCTAGTTAACAATTTCTGCATCAATAATTTTTTTATTATCTTCAATTAATGCTTTAAATATTTGCTCTCTTGTAGCCAGAAGCTTTGCGTTATTTTCTTCTTGTTTCAATTCTTTTCTAGCTTCTATCTCCATTTGTTTTGTTTTTAAAATTGTGTCAGCTTTTTTATCATTAACTACTAATTTATTAAGCGTTTCTATGGCTGTACTAGTGGCAGCTACTAAACTAGCAAAAGCATCAACATCTTTAGCTTCTGGTGATGATACAATATAATCTTTTACATTCTTAATCATTTCTAAACTATCTTCAACTAGTTTACCACCTTTTTCAACAACAAATTTTTCAATCTCTTCTTTTTTTAATGGATTTAATTCTTTTTCTGCTTCTTTAGCTTTGGTTTGCGCATCAGAAAGTTGGCTTAATAAATCACCAACCATTTCATTTAATTCTTCACTCATTAGAATTATTTAGTAGATATTGATTTAATTCAAACATATAATAGAATTATATTATGAGTTTAAATAAAGAAATTGATCCTAACTTAGCATATATGCCTATTTTAAAGTTTGAAAAAACGCACGATGCAGCTAAGCTACCCACAAAAAACCATGAATCTGACACTGGTTATGATGTGTATAGTATAGAGGATGTTGCAGTGCCTGCACGGGGCAGCGCTGTAGTAGGTGTTGGTTTAAAATTTGCAGATATACCTGAAGGATACTGGATCAAAGTAGAAAGCAGAAGCGGGCTTGGGTTTAAGTATGGTATTACAGCACATCCAGGTATTATTGATAACGGCTACAGAGGTGATGCAGGCATTAAGCTCTATAATCTAACAGATACAGATTATCAAATAAAGACTGGTGATAGAATTGCACAATTTGTTGTTTATATGAATTTAAATATGCAGGTAGATTGGGGCACAGTACAAGATAGTGCCAGAGGTGAAAAAGGATTTGGAAGCTCTGGCAAATGACTATTAATGATTTTAATAATTTATGGTGTGAGAAGTATAGGCCTCGTAAACTAGAAGAATTTGTTACAACAGATAAAAATTTAGAACAGGTTCAATCTTTTGCTAAAAATAAGCAAATACCAAATCTTTTATTCTTAGGTTCACCGGGCATTGGTAAAACGACTCTTGCAAAAATTATTGTTAATAGTTTGCTTGAATGCCAATATCTCTATATAAATGCTAGTGATGAAAATGGCATAGACACCATACGCACTAAAGTAACTGGGTTTGCTCAAACAAAGAGTATTGATGGTAATTTAAAAACAATTATTTTGGATGAATGTGATGGATTAACTATGGATGGTCAACGCGCATTACGCAATACAATGGAAGAGCTCGCAGGCTTTACACGCTTTATTCTGACTGCAAATTATAAGTATAAAATTATTCCTGCTCTACAGAGCAGATGTCAAAGTCTTGATTTAACACCGCCTATTGACTCTGTTGTGAAGAGATGCGCTCATATTTTAAAAGCTGAAAATATTGCTGTTGAAAACGGACAGAAAGGCAAATTAGTTGAGTTGGTTAAAAAGTTTTATCCTGACATACGTCTATGCATCAATGAATTGCAAAAATTTTCAGTATCAGGTAAATTAAAAATTAATGAGTTTAATCCTAATGATTTACTAAATTTAATATATAAAGAGATTAAGAGTAAAAATATAAACTCTCTTAGAAAAGCATTAATTGAAAATGAAAGTTCTTTTAATTCTGATTATATTTCACTAATGCGAAGCCTTTTCAATTATATTGATGAAACAGAATTAGATTTAGATTATAAAAAGAAAGCACTAATTATTGTTGCAGAGCATTTATATAGATCAGCATTTGTAATTGATCAAGAGATTAATTTTTTTGCCTGTATTATACTACTGTCTGATACTCAACTATTAGGCAAATATTGTGCTGTGTAAGTTGCAGGATCTTTTTGACCTTCTGCAGGGCTAGCAGGAATAGATGTATTTACATTATTAAGCTCTCTGTCACCTGCTACTAGCTTGCCACCAACATCGGATTGATGTGTTTTAGATCTTGGAGTGAGCATAGTCTTATCATCAGCTATCTTCACTTCTTTTGGTTCTATTTGAACTTTAGCATCATATTTTTGATGATCTGGAATAGGGGGTAAATTAGGATAATCATTTTGATGCGACAGCAAATTAGCAGGCACTGTTACAGCATTCTTTACATCAAACAAGCCTGGTGCTAATTCAGGTACTACTTCAATAGAAAACCCATAACCAAAATCATCAGGATTACCTGCACCCATAACAGCAGGCATAGCAGACTTAACATTTCTCACTCTCAGGTTCAAACCACTGTTAATTAACCCTTCAACAGCTTTTTTTATAGATTCAGGCTGTTTTAAGAAGAAGTCATTTTTTAATACATTATCAACAAACTTTATCCTATCGCTTGTTAAGAATCCACCTCTTGTATATCTAGATAAGGTAGCTTCATATAGCTTTTTAAATCTCTTTTCCATTTAAATTATTTATTTCAAAGAGCTTATTATTCCTTCTTTATTTTTTGATATAAATAATAGTATGGCTAATATCACCATTAGATCACTTGCGCAAAAGCCAAAAATTAACAGGGGCTACACGTATTCTGATCTTAAATTAGATTTAACCTTTGATTATCTAAATAACAATGAATTATTGAAAAAAAAGCAAATTAAAGACTCAGTTAATAGTTTAGATTATGATGCAATAAAAAATAGTTTAATTAGCATGTTTACCACTATACCAGGACAAAAAATTTTGAATCCTTTTTTTGGATTAAACTTAGTAAAATATTTGTTTGAACCAGTATCAGAAGTTATAGCTACTAGTATAGCTAGTGACATAACTTCAGGTATTGCCACATATGAACCAAGAGTTAAAGTTAAAAACCTTTTAGTAGGGTATAGCAATGAAAACCAATATTATCAAATAAGCATAGAACTAGCTATACCTCAAATTAATAATCAATCATTTAAACTTGTAGGAACCTTGAGTAACTCAGGTTTCTTTTTAAATAATTAAATATGGCATCCAATTATAACAATTTTCAGTTAAACACAGATGAATATGCAGCATTTGATGCGCTTTCACTAAAAAGTCTCATAATCAAACGCTTGAATAGCAATACAGTTTTTACAGATCAGAATTTTGAAGGTAGTAACATTTCATCTGTAATAGATATTATAGCATATGCATATAATGTTCTTTTGTTTTATCTCAATCAGACATCTGCTGAAAGCAATCTAACAACTGCTTCAATATATGAAAATGTAAACAAAATAGTAAAACTCATAAACTATAGTCCTGTTGGATACCAAACAGCTCTGTTACCATTTAAAGCTTATGCAAGCAATCAATTACCCCCCGGTACATATACAATGCCGAGATATTCTTATTTTACTGTAAATGGAACAATATATAGTTTTAATAGCGATATAACTTTTACAAAATCTATTTCTGGTACTGAATATCTTTCAGATTTTAGTGATCAAAACTTATTATACCAAGGAGGATATATTGAATATCCAAGCTATTTTGCAACTGGAGAGCCATTTGAATTGTTAACTATCACAAACATAAATGAGAATAATACCAATCTTACTATAGATAATTTCAACATAGATGTTTATGTAAAAGATAATACAAAAACTGCACCTGCCTGGGTCAAATGGACGCCTACGCAGTCTCTCTTTCTTGAAAGACCAAATTCATTTAAATATGAAATTAGACTAAATGAAAATGGTAGGTATGAAATAAAATTTGGTAACAATGTAAATGGTAAACAATTAAATACTAATGATGAAGTTGCAGTCTATTTTATTAATTCCAACGGTACTGCTGGGCAAGTGGGTCCCAATGTTTTAAATGGCAATACTTGTTTTAGCTACAATACACAAAAATTTTCTACAATTAAAGCTAATACAACACCAGTAAATTTGAGAATCTTAACTCAATCTGAATTAAATTTATTATCTTTTGAAAATTCTGATCCTTCTACAAATTTTATTCCTGCAGAATCAGTACAAAATATAAAAGCAAATGCAACAAATACATTTAAAAGCCAATACAGATTAATTACTACAGAAGATTTTACAAATTATATATTAAAAAATTACAACAATTTACTAGCATCAGTTAAAGTTGTAAATAACTGGGATTATCTGAGTCAGCATATCAAATATTTCTTTGACTTAGGTGTTGAAAAACCAAATTTAGAATCAAGAATTCTATTTAATCAAGTAAAATTTGCAGATTCTTGCAATTTTAATAATATTTACATATATGCTGTACCTAAATTAGAAAAAGTCACCTCTCTCACCACAAGAGCTAATTATTTAAATACCGCACAAAAGAGTTTAGTTATAAATGATATTAATAAAACCAAACTTGCTACTGCAGAAATTATATTTAATGACCCTGTTTATGTACAGTTTGATCTTGGTGTGCGGATAATTAACGAAAAATTGACTCCAGAAATTCCTAATAATTGCTATCTTGAGATAACAAGAGAATTGACATCTAAAAGAAACCCAGAAGCAATCAGAAAACAAGTTTCACAAATAATAATTAATTATTTTTCAACTACTAAAGACAACTTAGGCAAGCTAGTTTCTCTTAGTGAGCTCTCCAATCAAATTAATACTATAGACGGTATTATTGGTATAAAAACTATTAGGATAGACAACAATCAAACTTACACCACCCCTGGCATAAGTTTTCTTGCTTTTAATCCTGTCTATCCTTACAGTGACATTAGTATTGTAGCTCAAGACACTCAGCTGCCTTTTTTTAAATTCCCATATTTAAATAATGCAGTTAATTTTATAGACAAAGTGAGAGTTATCACACCATCTATACAATTGCTTGAGAGAGAATTCTAATGGCTGACACACAGTTATACACATACGTTCATTTTAACGTAAAAGATTTTGCTAATAATTATTCTCTTTCTTCTTATGCTCTAGAATCTACACCATTGACATTTATTCCAGATCTTACAACTGCAACATTATTATCTGCAGAGCTTTTTATATCTAACAAAATATTACAATGGGATTTTGGTGATGGAACAACATCTAGTGATTTAACTGCTACACATGCATATAAATGGCCAGGAAATTATAAAATAACATTAAATGTATTTGATAGCAATGGGAATGTTTATATAAGCTATTATTCACCTATTGTTAATATTATAAATGTAGTTGAAGATCAATTAATTTTTAAAGATTATGGTAGGTTTATTTATGATGTACCTGCAAGTAAGATTATTGATCCGCTAACAATCCTTAGAAGAAATAGCTATCAAACTATTAATAATTTATCTGCAGAAAATTTTACAATTAATCTCTATGCATCTGGAGCTTTGGGTGATTATATAAATCTTGAAGCATATAATAGCGACAAATGGGGTCATTTGCGTTCTCTTTCTAGATTTTACGAAAAACAAAAAATTGGAGACACAGAAACTTTGACAATTGTTAATGCAGTAACAACAAAAGACACAAAAATTTATGCACGTATAAACAATAATAAATTAGAACTGTGTGCTGAAAAAGATACAGGATCAATTTTTGTGGGCAGCACAGGATATGCAGACATATATTATGTTGACGATAGAACTAAAAACTTTTCTACAAGAGAGTCGCCCATATTTGTTATGGCTACTCAAGATAATTGGAATTATAACGATAAATTTACTTACAGCAACAATTTATTTGATTTTATTTCCTACCCGCCACAAGGATTTCAAACTCTGCAAACAGCAGTCCAACCAATTATTAAAGTACGACACAACCCTGCTTCCCTATTATCAATTACAACCAATGGTATAGACGGTGAAGGGTTTCTATCAGGTACTAATTTTGATTTACCAAAAATCAGCTGGCAAAATACCGGAATACCGTTTTTAATTAAATTAAAAGATAATGAAAATTTTACAACCAGGACATATCCTGAACTTTCTTGTCTAAAAATAGATACTAATAACACATACAACGCTTTACTATCTACATTTAACTTGCAGCTTGATCTTGTACAGTATAAAAACGGTATACCATATAGAATAAAAGATGTTAATTTTTATAGTGATTTTTCTAAAGAGATACCAAGATCAGTAGGATCTTTTTATAAAGGTTACTTTATATCTCCTCTCAGTTCTTTAACGTGCAAGCTTACTGCAGGTATGTTAGTTGTTGACCCTGTAAACTTTCCAAAAGATAGTTTATTGGGATGGATATGCGAACCAAATTTTAGATACGTTCAAAGACTTTTCAAGACACAAATGTTCAGTTTCTGTACAGGCAGCCAAACTTCCTCAATTACAGGCAAAGGCCAGCATTTTCCAACACCAAATGATTCAGCAAATTCTTTTTGTGTAGCAGTTGCACCTTCTGGTGCAGGTAAATTTAATGATTATCAAACCTGGATAGGAGATGGTTCTGCAGATGTGTTGTATAAATTAGATGTATTTGGTACAATACTATCTTCATTTGCAATGTCATCTTATCCTGTGTCTGCTACGGACACAGGTTATATTTATGAAGACTTTAGATCTCCTGTACTTTCTAGCGCAGCACTTAATTGCATAGTAATGGATAGCAAAAGCGATCTCTGGATATCGCTTTTTGACAGCGCATCAGTATTTAAAATTGACTACTCTACCGGTGTTGCAAAAAATTATATTCAAGCAAGTTTTACAAATTTTTGCTATTTCTTGAGTTCAGATTATACAATCCCATCTTTATCTGGTTATGTAGGTGAAAATTTATTATTACCATCTTGCATAGACACTGACAGTGATGATAATGTTTGGGTTACTTATACTCATCCTGCTTCTAATTTTATAGCAAAATTTAACCCTACTGGTTCATTAATTACAACAATACCCTTACCACCTCTTATTTC
>Ga0136644_10000377_pt1 | contig 35576 bp, 35 predicted proteins | sample C_130820_EF_Meta_FD_94780 | JGI IMG/M metagenome (GOLD analysis project Ga0136644, IMG submission 94780) | Freshwater microbial communities from Lake Croche, Canada to study carbon cycling - C_130820_EF_MetaG (v2) (version 2) | ecosystem: Environmental > Aquatic > Freshwater > Lake | place...
CCAGCCATTCCCATAAAGAACATTGGCATGAACTCTCCGTTGATAGCTACCAGCGAAGTCCAGAAGTGAATTTTCCCTAGGGTATTGCTCATGAAACGACCTGAAATTTTGGGGTACCAGAAGTAAACCCCCGCCATGAGAGCAAATAGAGTTCCCGGAGCTACTACATAATGGAAGTGACCAATTACGTAGTATGTATCATGCAAATGGATATCTGATGCTGTCAGTCCAAGGGGCAAACCGGTTAATCCCCCGATAGCAAGCATCGGAAGGAAAGCTGTCGCAAATAACATAGGGACTGTGTATCTGATTGAGGCTCCCCATAGGGTCAACAAATAGGTTGTTAAAATAATGACCGAAGGTACCGAAATGATCATCGTTGTCGCTTGGAAGAAAGTGCTCATGGTCACACCCATTCCAGTCATAAACATGTGATGAGCCCAAACGATGAAGGACATGAACCCCAAAAATAACATCGAGTACACCAATGTTTTGTAACCATAGAGAGGTTTCTTGGTGAAGACTGCCAAGATCTCTCCAACGATTCCAACTGCGGGTAAAATCAATACATAAACTTCTGGATGAGCTAAGAACCAGAAGAGATGTTGCCAAAGAATAGGATTCCCTCCGCCACTGACTTTTAGAGCTTCCCCGCTCACTACAAGTCCTGAGGGTAAGAAGAAACTCGTTCCGGCGACTCTGTCCATGAGCTGAAGAACCCCGGCAGCTTCCAAAGGAGGGAATGCCAGAAGAAGTAAGAAAGCTGTTGTTACCTGCGCCCAAACCAGCACCGGCCAACGCATAAAGGAAAGCCCTCTAACTCTTAATTGGATTGCGGTCACGATGGTATTGACCGAACCTAACAATGAAGAGGTGATCAAGAAAACCATCCCGATCAGCCAAAAGCTTTGCCCGTTGTCTGCGATCACAGAAAGCGGTGGATAAGAAGTCCAGCCCGAAGCCGCAGCCCCGTTAGGGCTAAAAAAGCTCGCTAACATAACGATGCCACCACAGAAATAAACCCAATAGCTCATCATGTTTAATTTTGGGAAGGCCATATCGTGGGCCCCAACTTGGAGAGGCACTAAGTAGTTACCAAAAGCCCCGACAGCCAGTGGCACCACTCCCAAGAACACCATGATGGTTCCGTGCATAGCTCCGAACTGATTGTAGAGCTCAGGGCTTAGTACTCCGTCATCGGTGAAAAGTTTACCAATCAAAGGAATGGCCTGTCTTGGGAACGCCAACTGCCATCTCATCAAAAGCATTAAACTGAAGCCAAAGAGTAAAAAGAGAACAGCTGTGATTCCGTATTGGAGTCCGATGACTTTGTGATCGGTTGAGAAAATATATTTACGCCAAAAGGGAAGTGCATGTCCTCCGTGGCTGTGACCGTGTGAGTGATGGTGTGTATCGTGTGACATTTATTTGTTCTCCCCACTAGGCTGAGTTGCTGCTGGAGCAGTATCACCTAATAAACTTTTTTCCTCTTCGTTGTACCAAGTGTCATATTCCTGTTGGCTCATGACATTGAAAAAGCCTCTCATTTGAGTATGTCCGACACCGCAAAGCTGAGCGCAGGCAATCTCAAATTTTCCAGTCTGGGTGGCTTCAAACCATAAGGGGATAGTCATTCCCGGAATAGCATCTTGTTTCACCCTCATCACGGGTAAGAAAAAATTGTGAATTACGTCTTTAGCTGTGAGTTGAACAATGACGGGCTTATTCACAGGAATATTGAGCATGTTAGGACTAATAATATCGTCTATACCGTTGGGGTCATTTCTATCGAGCCCTACTGGGTTGGTACCGTCTATGAGAGTGTTATCGAGTCTGCCAAATTTTCCGTCTTTACCTGGATAATGGATGGTCCATGCAAATTGCTCAGCAGTGACTCGAACTACAAGGGCCTCCGACTCCTTAGGAAAATCTCTTTTGACTTTGGCCCAAATAGGGGCTGAGAAAAAGATAAGTAAGCAAGCTTCAATTAATATGATTCCAATCTCAATATATTTGGGAAGTACAAAGTGGGCTTGTTGTCTAATATCAGCTTCATGGCCTGGACGTTCTCTAAAACGAAATAAACAATAAACTAAATAGAGACCCCAACCCACAAAAAGAACTGCCATAAAACAGTGCACCACAGTGATCAATTTATCGATCTCAGGGCCATGAGTCGAAATGTTGGGTGGAAGCCAGAATCCGTAGTGAGGTTGTTCCATGCTGATGTTTTCCTCTCAATTGATTTATTGGGAGATTTTAAACATTTTAACGATGAAAGGATATTACCTTAGTTTAAAAAGGCCCAATTTTTCAGCCAAATTTTAACCTTGAGAAACTAAACAGCTTGACGTTAGCTGTCAACGGAACAATCGCCTTTGTCTTCAGAAACTTGCAAATTTGATGACAAAATATAGAAGAGGTTTAAAGTAAGAAAATTATGGGTTCCGAATTTAAATATTTGAGCGGTTTCAACAACCATTTTGAAACGGAAGCTTTGATTGGGGCTTTACCCACCCAACAGAACTCTCCTCAGAAGCCCCCTTATGGGTTGTATGCGGAACAGTTGAGTGGCTCGGCTTTTACCGCTGTGCGACATGAGAACCAAAAGAATTGGTTCTATCGAATCCGTCCCTCAGTTTTGCATGAGGCGTTTCAACCTCTGAAACACCCCCTGTGGAAAAGTGGTCCATTTTTAGAAGAAAAGCCATCACCGAACCAAATGCGTTGGGATCCCATCCCAGCTCCGACACAACCTACCGATTTCATCGAAGGTTTAGTGACTATCGCAGGCAATGGAAATGTGGCTCAAAACTCAGGTTGCTCAGCCCATCTGTATTTTATGAATCGTTCGATGGGTGATCGGTTTTTTTATAATTCAGATGGTGAGCTGCTTTTCGTTCCCCGGGCCGGTGAGGTTTTGCTGAATACGGGATGTGGAAAGCTTACGATCAAGCCCGGAGAAATAGGTGTAGTTCCCCGCGGGATGAAATTTCAAGCCTCTCCTGTAGGTGAATCCGCTGAGGGTTATCTTTGTGAAAATTATGGAGCTAACTTTAGATTGCCTGGTTTGGGACCCATAGGTGCGAATGGGCTTGCTAACCCGCGACATTTTTTGACTCCTGTAGCTTCTTATGAGGATAGAAGTGGCAACTTTAAGCTGATAACTAAGTTTCAAGGTGGGTTGTGGGAGGCTTCAATCCAGCATTCACCGCTGGATGTAGTGGCCTGGGCTGGAAATTATGCCCCCTATAAATATGACCTTTCTCTTTTTAACACAATTAACACGGTCAGTTTTGATCATCCCGATCCCAGTATTTTTACCGTATTAACTTCTCCGACCCAGATTCCAGGAGTGGCCAACGTCGATTTTGTGATCTTTCCACAAAGATGGATGGTAGCTGAGAATACATTCCGTCCGCCCTATTACCATAGAAATTACATGAGTGAGTTTATGGGGCTTATTTACGGACAGTACGATGCCAAACCTGAGGGTTTTGCGCCTGGGGGGATAAGTCTTCACAATGCGATGTCGGCTCACGGACCCGATGCAGAGGCTTTTAAAATGGCAACTGAAGCCGATCTCAAACCCCGTTATTTGGATAAAACTTTAGCTTTTATGTTTGAAAGTAACCAGGTCTTTGTACCTACGTCATTTGCGATGTCGACCCCCAGTCGACAGAAAGATTATTTAGGCTCCTGGCGTGGGTTGAAAAGCCATTTTGACTCTAAAAAGAGGTGAGTGATGAAAGCTCCTGAAACGATTTCTCAAGAAATTTCAGAAAAATTAAAACGCGGTGAAATCTCTCAAAAACGGGTAGATGAATATTACAAGCTACTCGAAAGAGTTAAACGTGAAATTCTTCCTCACGAAGTGATCACCAATAATCAGTTTTGCGCTTGGTTTGAAAAAGGGCAAGTCGACCGAGAAGATGTTCGCCATTTTCTCATTCAGTTCTCAGTTTTTTCGAACCTTTTTATTGAAGCTCAATTAAAGAAAACAATTAATGCTCCAACTCTCGAAGCTATGCATGCTTCAAAACAGATTTTGATGAATGAATTAGGTGTTGTGTTCAAACCGACTAAAAAGAAAACCCAAGAGGATGTGTCTTCGGATGTGGAACAAGACATAGTTCAGGATGAAGGAACTGTCGATGGAGGCACTTTCTTCTTTAAAGCAGCCCATTTTGAGTGGATGCTTAGAATGATTTCTCATGTGGGACTCACTTTTAATGATGTGGGCAAACGACGTCACGGAACTCCATCAACCCTTTTCTTCTGCGATGAACTTTCTCGAATTTACGGTTCTGAAGATACTCACGTGGCATTGGGCGCCAGTTTTGCCGTAGAGAATTGGGCGGCAGCTGGGTTTTGGAAAGAACTTATTTCTGGCCTTCACGCTTTCAAAGAAAGGGAATGTCCTCAATTGCCTTTAGCCTTCTTCACTTGGCACAATAAAGTTGAAGATCAGCATGCAGCGCATACTTGGGATGAGCTTGAAGAAACCTTTTTCTCGATGGATTTAGATCAAGACAAATTTATCCAAGCAGGCAAAGAGATGCTAAATGGCGTAAATGCTTTTTGGAAAGGTCTCGACCAGGATCGCAAAAAACGTGAAGCATCGCGCAGAATTGCTGGTTAATCAGCGCGCCATTTTTCCTTTGGAATGCCTATAAGACAAAGCTTCTGCCCGACCCATAAGTCGAATATACTTAACAAATAGTTTTTTGGGGCTGGGTTGTCTGGGTGAAGTCTGTCTTCAATCCACGGAAAAAATGCTAAAAAAAATATCCTCTTTTAAAAATCCAAGAGTTCTTTGGCTTAGTGTTTACTCTTGTCTGGCTTTTCTTGTTCTCTTTCAAGCTCGATGGGCCATGACGGCAACTTATGGTTTCGATGAAAGTTGTTATTTAGAATATTTGCATAAGTTTTTAAACGAACCTTTTCCCTCTTGTTATTCTAAATCCCTGTTTTGGGGAGTGGCGCTTACATGGTGGCCGATAGGACTTTTTGCCAAGTTATCTTCAAAACTTTTTAATATTCCTTTCACCGAGCTAGCTTTGCCTTTGATCGGTCTGTTTTCCTTTGTTCAGTGGGTAGCTTCGCTTTTGATTTTGGATAAAACAGTTATTCTGGCTGCTAAAAAAGAAGGGCGGACGGAAGTTTGGCCTAGTTACTGGACATTTTTGGCCCTACTCACATTACCCGTTACGAACTATGTTTTTAGATGGAATTTTTTTTCTCATGCCGGTGAGTTGTTGCTGGTCAGTTTAACCTTTTATTTTTTGGTTAGTGAAAGAACTAAATTGGCCCTCTTCTTTGCGGCCTGGACTTTTGCGACTCGATTAAATGATATTCCTATTGTTTTTGTTGTCCTTTGTTCGATTTGGGATCGTTTTAACCAAAAACACATCACTAAAAAGTATAAGCAAATTTTGATTCTGATAGCGGTTGTATGCTTTCTGCCGGTTTTTTATAAGTTCTGGAGAATATGTTTTGTAACAGGCTATAACGGCTTCTTTCTTTCGGATGTCATAAAAGCGGTTAGTTGGGATGGCATTACAAAGGGAATCCTTAATCCCTACCATGGACTGGTTTGGCACGATTTTATGTGGTTTTGCTCGATCCTATATTTCGCAACTCAACTAAAAAAACTATCAAAAACTCAAATAGCAATCTGGTTGTGGCAAATAGTGCTTTTTGGCATTCATGTCAGCCAATTTATTTTTTGGGGCTATTCGGAAAATAGATTGTTTATAGGTTCTTATATCGGCCTCTTTTTCAACCTAGCTCTTTATTGGCCAAAAATGAGCCCATTGGCTCGACGATTTTGTGCTACCTGTGTCGGGCTTACCGCATTTTGGCGAACTTGGTATTTTGTAGCCGCAACTGCTCCAGGTCTGAAATACTGGAGCGAATATACGGGTCAAAAGGATCAGCCCTTTATTATCGCAACTGTTCAAATGTTGATGCGACCTGGAAAAACGCTAGAGATCACAGCCGGACTCTCCCCCTTAGGTTTTAGCCTGTTTTCTTGGGGCAAAAGTTCTGCTCATTTTGCTCGATATAGCGATTTTTCTAAATATAGCTTGAATGGCTTTTCGCTGATTGCTTTATCTGTTTTCACCGTAGGCTCGCTGCTAATTTTCGCGGCTTCCGTTATCTCTCTATTTAAGTTTAGAAAAGCCGAAGTTGATGACGTTTCAAATATTTCTAACATCCAGCGAAAGATCAAAACCAAACCAGCGTTAAAATACTTTTACGAGGCTTGTTACAAAAAATATGAAGAATGTCTTCGTCTTTGCCCAGACGGCGGAGTGGTCTTGGAGATTGGCTCCGGTGGGGGATTCGCAAAAGAAAAGATTCCCAATCTTGTCACTTCAGACGTTATTCCGTATCCCAACGTCGACAAAGTTGTCGATGCGACTCAGCTAGATTTTAAGGACGATTCTCTAAGTGCGATATTTCTTTTAAACACCTTTCACCATATTCCCGATGTCGAAAAGTTTTTGAAAGAAGCGGACCGTTGTTTAAAGCCCGGAGGAAGAATTTTAATTATTGATCAACATCTAGGATGGATCTCCAAAATTATTTTAAAATACTTTCATCATGAACCTTTTGATCCTAATACGGACAAATGGAGCTTTAACAGTACTGGGCCCCTAAGTGGGGCCAATGGTGCTTTGGCTTGGATTGTTTTTCAAAGAGACAAAAAGAGATTGGAAACGTTGTTTGATCGACTCCGGATGTTGACCTACCGATCCCACACGCCTTTACTGTATTGGATCTCCGGGGGGTTGAAAAGTTGGTCCCTGGCTCCTAAAGCACTCATTCCGTTCTGGCTGCGTTTTGAAAAAATATTACTCCAAATCAGCGAAGACTTCGGAAGTTTTACCGATGTCGAACTTATAAAAACAGAGAGAGGCGTATGAAAGGTAATACTGAGACAAAATATACCCCTGAATTATTGATGAATTCGCCAGTTGATCTCTCTGCTGAGGGTGGGGTGGGCCATTTCAAAAGATACGCATATCAGGTGTTAGCTAGAGAAGTTTCATCTATTAGTAGATATTTCGATAGGTTGATTAATTGGGCACCTAAAGCCTCAACCGAAGTATTCAACCTAGTAGAATGTAGGGAAAAAACAAATTTTCAAGCTTTTCAGCTATCTCAGCTGTCATCTATCTCCGAAACAAGTGTGATATTTCTCGACGGTAATGTGAACCATTCTTCAGATATTCAAGAGCTTTTGGAAACATTAAAAGGTGCGGTCTCCAGAAGTACTCGATTGGTAGCGATTCTATACAACCCTTACTACAAGTTGGTTTTTTCGTTGATGAATTTGCTAGGGGTAAGAAAAGGTGCTCTACCTTCTACTTTTATTAGTCGATCTGCGCTTGAAAATTTAGCTAGATTGTCGGGATTTGAAGTCTGTCGCATTCAGCCGGTTCTGCAATTTCCTTTTAAATGGTTTTTTGTGGGGCCCATTTTGAATGCGATTTTAAGAGTTGTCCCCATTGTTCGTTGGATGGGGTTCGCAGCTATTGTGACTTTGAGGCCTATCGTTCAGGAGACTAAAGCCCCTTCTCTTTCTATCGTGGTTCCTGCCAGAAATGAAGCGGGCAATATTGATAATGTATTTTCTCGATTAAAAAACCTAGAGGCCTTTCCAGTCGAAATTATTTTTGTTGAAGGACACTCGAAGGACAATACATGGGAGAAGATTCAAGAGGCCGTTCGAAATTATCAGGGCTCTTTCCGAGTTTCAGCTTGCCAGCAAACAGGAAAGGGAAAGAAAAATGCGGTGAAAGAAGGGTTTGAGAAAGCGAATGGCGATCTCCTTACTATTTTAGATGCCGATTTGACGATGCCACCCGAGATGCTTATTCGTTTTTATCAAGCTTACTGTCAGGGAAAAGGGGATTTTATTAACGGCAGTCGGCTTGTATATCCGATGGCAACCGGATCGATGCAGTTTTTAAATCATTTGGGAAATATCTTTTTTGCTAAAGCGTTAAGTTTTGTAACCGACACACCACTAACGGATTCATTGTGCGGAACCAAACTTGTTTCACGCAAGCATTATCAGGTTATGAATCGTTGGTGTGAAAGTTTTGGAGACTTTGACCCTTTCGGAGATTTTGAACTGATATTCCCAGCAGCTGTTTTAGGGCTTGGAAGCATCGATGTCCCGGTTAGATATCAGGCTAGAACTTACGGGAGCACAAACATCAGTCGGTTCCAACATGGTTGGCAACTTTTGAGAATGACATTGATTGGGCTCTTTACTTTCAAAATGGGAAGAATGCCGCAGAAAGGATGAAGCTTAACTCGGAGTTCGAAATGCATCATATTTTATAAATGCTTTTTAGCCCAAGCCAGGGTCTGTGCTGCTAAATGAAGAGTTGCTTGAATTTCTTCCTCTGTGATTTCTGCGATCCCCTCTTCATATCGGCGAACAGAAGCGAATTGCCCTAAATCAAGCATATCATCCGAGTTAGGCACTTCTAGTTCCGGTGGAAAAAGCTCGAGAATTATACCAAGTTCATGAGTGAAGGGTAGACCGATTCCTTTTGAGCAAAGAACTGACTTCAAACTTTTTTCAACGACCTGCTCCAGATGAAAAAGGATGTTTTCTTTTCGCCCCATTTTAACCTTAATCAGACCCCTGGCAGTTTCCAAATCCCCTTCAGCAATTTTAAGGAGCTCAACTCCGTATTCTTTTTTAAATATTTTCTTTTTTGTCATGGTTTTTGCCCAATCGGAATTAAGTTGTCATCACAGGAATAGGTACAAATTCCATCTTCCCAAGCCACCAGGGATATTCCACCGATTTCTCGCTGTTTCAAAAAGTCGGACTTTTTCTTCCAAATGAGGTCCACCGGAAATTGAGAAAGGGGCAAATAAGGCCTTAGGGCTAGACGAACGTCTCGTAATGAAGCTGAGTCATCCATTACGATTAGGAAATCAAAATCGGATTGGTCAGTAGCCTTTCCCTCAGAAGCCGACCCGAACGAAAAAATAGCAAAGGGCTTCACCGTTATTGCAATCCGCCCAGTAATCCGAAGAATTTCTGTTTTTTGAAATTCGGGATCTAAAGCTTTTCTTGTTACTCTCAGAGGTCTCATAATATGCTTACTCTAGGGGGTATTTTTTAGAATGAAAAGCCCCATTTAAAAAATTAAGTCACTCCTCACCCGAACCAGAGCTTGAGTGCTCTTGAGTTTTCATTTCATGAAGTTTCTCAAGTAAAGACTCTGCTACTTTTGCTTTAAGACCTAACTTTTCTAGCTCGGCCACTGATGCGTTACTTACGGCCGCTAAGCTTCCGAAATGTTTTAAAAGTCTCTCTCGAGTTTTGGGACCGATTCCTCGAGCTTCCAAAAGCAACGAGTCGTTCATCATCTTGTTTTTTCGTCGAGTTTGATGACTTTTGACCGAGAACCGGTGGGCTTCATCTCGAACCTGCTGGAGTAATCTCAGAGCTGGATTTCCCTCTTTTAAAATAATCGGGTTTTTTCTGTTGGGGACAAAGATTCGCTCTTCCGACTTTTCGATCTCTTTGCGAGTAAAGGCACTTTCAGTCCGAGATTTGGCTAAAGAGCAAACGGGGACGTTAAGTTTTAGCTCGTCAATTGCTTTTAGAGCTGATTGTAATTGCCCTTTACCCCCGTCGATAAGAAAGAGATCCGGTGGTGGATAATCGGGGCGTGAAAGTCTTCTTAAAACTGTTTCGTAGATCATCGCAAAGTCGTTGGGGCCCTCTACGGTTTTGGGGTAGTAGATTCGATAATGACTTTTTAGAGGTCTTTCATCAGAAAAATGAACCAGAGCAACTGCAGGGTTGGTTCCTTGGATATTGGAACAATCGATACCTTCGATGGAGTGAGGTGTCTCCTGGAGACCTAAAACCTCCTGGAGTTCTTCGCTTGCTGATTTCTCCGATTTTTTTGTGTCTGATTGGTAGATGAGCTTTGCGTTTTCGTAGGCCATGCCCAAAAGTCTTAGCGGCTTTTCGGTTCTCGGAACTTTCAGCTTAACCGGATGCTCAGCTCGGTGAGTGAGAAATTCTTCTACCGTTAAACGATCGGGGAAGTCTTCAGCGAGCCAAACCTCCGAAGGTATGAGCGATACGGTGTAGAACTGTTCCAAGAAGGTTCGAATAGTCTCCTCAATAGAATCAAGAGTAAGAGGCACTTTTTCAACTCGTCTTCCAATGAGTAATCCTGAACGTATAAAAAGAACCGCTATCGAAAGCTCCCCCTCACCGGGGTAAATTCCTATCACGTCGATATCCTCCTGTTTTTCAGTGAGGATAGCTCCTTGTTTTTCAGTGATCTTCTCAACAGCTTGTATCTTGTCACGCAGGTTCTTGGCCCGCTCGAATTCAAGTTTATCTGAGGCCTCTTGCATCTGCTGTTTCAGTTCACCGACCAGTTCACGTTTTTTCCCTTTGAGAAAGAGAATGGCTTCTTGAATCTGCTTAGCGTAGTCCTGCTCGTTAACATAATCCACACAAGGGGCCGTGCAGATTCCAATTTCATAATTTAAACAGGGTCTCGTTCTATTTTTAAATTTACTGTCTGAGCAGTCCCGGATTTGAAAAGTTTTGAGTAAAAACCGGCCAATCTCATTAACCCCTGCACTGTAGGGCCCGAAATATCTTAAGTTGGGGTGATTGGATAATTTTCGAGTGGTTCGAAACTGTGGGAAGGGATGACTAAAATCTAGAACGACATAAGGATAATTTTTATCGTCTTTGAGTCTAATATTGTAACGGGGGCGGTGTTTCTTGATGAGATTACATTCTAGAAGCAGAGCTTCTAGTTCAGTCTGAGTGACTTGAAACTCAATAGAAATCACCCGTTTCATCAGCATTCTAGTTTTAGCTGTTAAAGATTCAGTTTTTTGGAAGTAAGAACGGATTCTATTTTTTAAGTTTTTGGCTTTTCCGACATAGAGAATTCTCTGCGAACCATCTCGCATGAGGTACACCCCAGGATCTGTGGGCCAATCTTTGATTTGGGCATGAAAATCGGGTTGAGCCATTAGAGTGGGAGTTTAACTCAAAAAAGGGCGACTTTGAAATTTAAGGTGGAAATTAGTATTTCCTTTAGATAGAACCCAGGTCTTATGAGAAAGACAAAGTTATTGTTTTATAGCAAAATTTTATTGGCCCTTCTGGTGACCTTCCCGGGGCTAATCCTAGCCAACGACTCCGATAAGTTAATGAGTATCGGTCGGGGCACCCAACTTACCTTGATCAAAGATATCGAAATTCCAGCTAATCAAAATTATATCGATTTTCCTGTGCTGAAAGTTAATGGGCCTCAATCCGAGTTCCTGAATTGGACCGTTTATACCTACGTCTGTCGGCTGGAATTAAAAGAGAGTTCGTTAGAACGAAGGGTTCTTTCCTCTGGAACTGAGATCATTTTGACCGGTGAATATGAGGAAGATACCCATGCCGCCGAACCCTATGGCACAGTTCAAGGGCTTATTATTCAGAGCCCTTCCGCTTTGCAGGGGATAAGCTGTGGGGGATACGCACAGGCTTTTCATCAGACCACCTACGGGATGGTGTCTGCGGTAGGAAATCCTTACGGGCCCATAGAATTTACGATAGAAAATTTTAAAGCCCTGTTTGCTTCCTATTGGAGAATTGAGTGGCCTGATCCGGTGGTCATTCATAATCGATAAACTTAAGCGTAAGTATTAAATTTTAAGGCTCTTTTTCCTTGCTCCGCCCGAAAAAGCGTTGTAAACCTTCAAGCTATTACACACGCCCCTCTACATAAACTCTGGTCTGCTGCGGAAGGTTCGCTAGCAGCCAAATGGGGGCGGAGGCTAAACCGGAGGAATAAATGCCTGAAATTTCAATGAAAAACATGTTAGAAGCTGGTGTGCATTTTGGCCATCAGACTCACCGTTGGAACCCCAAGATGAAGCCTTTCATCTTTGCTCCACGAAACGGTATCTATATTATCGACTTAGAAAAAACTGTAAAACATGCTCGAGAAGCCTGTACCTACGTGAAAAACGTAGTTGCTGAAGGGGGAAAAGTCCTTTTCGTCGCAACTAAAAAACAGGGAAAACAGATCGTAAGAGAAGCTGCTGATAAAGCAGGAATGCCCTGTGTGACCGAGCGCTGGTTAGGTGGAACTTTAACTAACTTCACAACCATTCGCCAAGGTGTTGAGCGTTTGGAGCAATTAGAACTTTGGAAAACAGACGGAACTTATGAAGCTCTTCCTAAAAAAGAGGTCGTAGTTCTAGAGCGTAAGCGCAAAAAACTCGAATTGAGTTTGGGCGGGGTAAGAAATATGCGTTCTCTACCTTCGGCTCTTTTCGTGATTGATCCTGAAATGGAACACATTGCAGTTTGTGAAGCCAACAGACTTGGAATTCCAGTAGTCGCCGTTGTGGATACCAACTGTGATCCTGATAGAGTTGATTTCGTCATTCCTGGTAATGACGACGCTATCAAATCGGTAACTCTATTTGCTAACTTAATCAGCGATGCTTGTTTGGAAGGGGCTGCTGTATTCGAACAAAGAATGCGCACTATGACTCCTCAAACTCCTGCTGCCGAAGCTAAACCTACAGCTGAACCTGTAGCTGAAGCCAAAGCTCCTGCGGGCCCAGTAGTTGAAAGAGTGAAACGTCCGGTTATCAAAAACATTCCGACAGAAATCGATTACCGTGACGAAGCTTTGTTGGCTGATGATGAGACAGAAGAACCTGCTACTGAAGAATCTTCTGACGAGTCCAAAGAGTAACTTTTAATTAGAAGGGAGTTTTTTGTGACGGAAGCTAATTTAGTAAAAGAGCTCAGAGAAAAAACTGGAGCTGGGTTCATGGATTGTAAAAAGGCTCTTGCCTCTTCAGGCAATGACATGGAGAAGGCTATTGTCTTCTTGCGTGATAAAGGGCTAGCCGCTGCCGCTAAGAAATGGGGGCGTGCTGCTAATGAAGGGCGAATCATGTCCTACATCCATGGTGAAGGCAAAATCGGGGTTTTAGTCGAAGTCAATTGTGAGACCGATTTCGTAGCTCGTACTGATGAATTCCAAGAGTTTGTCAGAAACATTGCTATGCATATTGCTGCAGCTAATCCGAGATATTTGAACAAAGAATCGGTTCCAACTGCAGATGTCGATGCTGAAAAATCTATCTTCATCAAACAAGCAGAAGAGTCTGGTAAAACAGGACCTGTGCTTGAAAAAATTGCAGAAGGTAAGATCAACAAGTTCTATGAAGAGAACTGTTTGGTTCAGCAAAGATATGTAAAAGACCCAGACCAAACCATTGAACAGCTAGTAAAAGCTCAAGTGGCAAAGCTTGGTGAAAACATCTCCATTAAACGTTTCGCGCGTTATCAAGTTGGAGAAACTGCCAAATCGGAGTGCTAGAGTAGTGAAAACACAATCCCCTCATTATAAAAGGATTTTACTAAAACTTAGTGGCGAAGCTCTTGCTGGCGACAAAGGTTTTGGTATTCATCACGAGACTATTGAGAGGATTGCTGAGGAGATAAAATCGATTCAGGCTCTCGGCACTGAAGTAGCTATTGTGGTAGGTGGCGGCAATATCTTTAGAGGTATTGCCGGCACCGCTCAAGGTATGGATCGTGCGGCTAGCGACTACATGGGGATGTTGGCTACTGTGATCAACAGTATGGCCCTCCAAGATTGTTTGGAGAAAAAAGGGGTTTATACTCGCGTTATGTCCGCTATCGGAATGAGCCAAGTGGCCGAACCCTACATTCGTCGTCGGGCTATTCGCCACCTAGAGAAAAAGCGTGTCGTAATTTTTGCAGCCGGTACTGGTAACCCATTCTTCACTACCGACACTGCCGCTTCCTTGCGAGCCATGGAAGTGGGGGCCGATATCATTATGAAGGCTACGAGAGTCGATGGCGTTTATGATTCCGACCCAGAAATCAACGCCAATGCCGTTATGTTTAAACGATTGGACTATATCGAAGTTTTAAAGAATAATTTGAAGGTCATGGATTCTACGGCAATCTCACTGTGCATGGACAATAGTTTGCCTATTCTAGTTTTTAATTTGAATACGCCCGGAAATTTAAAGCGAGTCGTACTGGGTGAAGAACTCGGAACTTTCGTAAGGAGAGAAAAGTGAATTTAGCTGAAATTAAAAAACAGATGGAAAAATCTGTCGAGCATCTTAAGGTCGAGTTTTCAAAAATGAGAGTGGGGCGAGCCACCACTTCGATGGTTGAGGGCGTTCGAGTTGACGCTTATGGGAATTCGATGGGCATTAAAGAGGTCGCCGCTTTAGCTGTGCCCGACGCTAGAACCATCACTATAACTCCTTGGGACCGAAGTTTATTTCAAGAGATTGAAAAAGGAATTTTGGCTGCGAATCTCGGATTTACGCCGATGAATGACGGAAAGATAATTCGATTAACTCTCCCTCCATTGACCGAAGAACGTCGAAAAGAGTTTGTTAAGCAGATTAAAAAAGAGGGTGAAGATACAAAAGTAGCCATTCGAAATACTCGAAGAGATGCCATGGAAGCTCTAAAGAAAAATACTGAGCTTTCAGAAGATGATTTGAAAAGACAACAAGACGAGGTCCAAAAAGCTACAGATCACTCAATTCAAGAAGTCGATAAACTCATCGATTCTAAATCCAAAGAGGTTATGACTCTCTAATGAGATGGCTCCGACAGAAGAAAGCCCCGAGTCATTCGGAATCAGAGGGCACTTCCGTCTCTAAAATTCCAAAACACATCGCAATCATCATGGACGGTAATGGCCGGTGGGCGCAGTTACGCGGAGAGCCGCGCATTCGTGGTCATCGTGAAGGGGCTAAACGGGTCGATGAAATTGTTACCGAATGTGCCGAGTTAGGAGTTAAGTTTTTAACTCTATACACCTTTTCTACCGAAAATTGGGAACGTCCCAAAAGTGAAGTTAACATGTTGATGAGATTGTTGGTTCAAAACCTCAAAGTCATGGACAAGAAACTTCTGAAAAATGGAATTAAATTGCAAGCTCAGGGGACTTTAGAGCGATTACCTTCTTTTGTGCGTGAAGAGTTGGATCGAGTGATTGAAATGACCGATGTTCCCAATCCTAAAATGATGTTGAGTTTGGCTCTGTCCTATGGCGGGCGGCAGGAAATTTTAGATGCTACTAAAAAGATGTTTTTAGATCTGAAAGCTAAAAACATCTCTTTGAACGAAGTAAACGAAGATGTTTTTCGATTATACTTTTACCATCCTTATTTTCCCGATCCCGATCTTTTGATCCGAACTGGGGGCGACTCTCGCGTTAGTAATTTTCTATTGTGGCAAGTAGCCTATAGTGAAATCTTGGTTCGAAATGAGTATTGGCCCGAATTTACTACGAGTTGTTTGAGAGACTCTATCGAGCAGTTTAATACTAGGGAAAGAAGGTTCGGAAAAACCTCAGCTCAGGTATCAAAGGTATCGTCTCAACCCGAGTTGGGGTCGGTATGAAGACAAGGATTATTGCTGGCGTTAGCGCGGGCTTTGTTACTTTAGCTTTGGTTTATTGGGCTCCGATCGAACTTGCAATGTGGGTAGTTGGAGTCTGTTCGGTTCTTAGTTATCTCGAGTTTGATAGGTTGTTTTTTTCAAAACCAGTTTTCACTCGTCAAGTCGGTGTTTCGGTGATGGTATTGCTGACTTTGCTGGCTTTGAGGCAAAGTCTTCAATTTGCTCTTGTTTTGTTCGGTTGTTTTTACGTTCTTCTCGCTATTATTCACGTAGTTCGCTCCTCTCTTAATCAGTCAATGCAGGAAGTGGTTCAGCATCTCTCGATTGAGTTGCTTGGGTACATTTATGTTTCTGCTCTTTTTGGTTTTGTAATCCCTATTTTGGATATCCCCGGAAATGGTAAAGACTATCTTGTTTTGCTGTTTTTGTTGGTTTTCGTGGGTGATAGCGCTGCCTATTTTGTAGGAAAAAAATGGGGAAAAAGACCCCTGGCATCGAAAGTGAGTCCTAAGAAAACCATCGAAGGCTCTATTGCTGCTGTGGTTTCTGCGATGATTGTCGCTGGATGTTGGACCAAGTGGATGTACGGCGGAGTGGTCGATTCCAGATTTATCATGAGGTTAATGACTATTGCGCCGGTTATGAGTGTTTTGGCTCAGTTAGGAGATCTATTTGAATCGGTGCTAAAAAGAAGCCAAGGGCAAAAAGACTCGGGAGCTTTTTTGCCGGGGCATGGGGGAATTTTGGATAGAGTGGACGGCCTAGCGTTCTCCACACCGGTTTTTTATTTTTATGTGACCCGATTATTGGAGAGGGGCTGAAATGAGCACTCGAACATTATCCGTTTTAGGATCTACGGGAACAATCGGAACCTACACACTTGAAATTGTGGATAAATATCCCGGGCAATTTCGAGTCGTGTCTTTGGCTTGTGGAAAAAATGTCGAAAAATTAATTTCTCAAATAGAAAAGTACCGACCTAAAGTTGTTTCCCTCGAAAAGACTGAGTCGATTCCGGACTTAAAAAAGAGATTTCCCGAAGTTAAGTTTTTCAGTGGTTCTGAGGGGCTTTTAGCTTGCTTACAGATTGAACCTATCGACGTAGCGATTGTAGGAGTTGTGGGATTTGCCGGGCTTGAGCCTACAGTACAAGCTTTGCGTCACTGTAAAATTGTGGGGTTAGCCAATAAAGAGTCTTTAGTGGTTGCCGGAACGCTTCTAAAAAAGGAGATAGCTAACTCTAATGCGATCTGTGTTCCCGTCGATAGTGAGCACAATGCCGTTTACCAGGTTTTGATGGGCAGAGGTCGAGAAGAAATCAGCTCGATTGTACTCACTGCCAGTGGTGGACCCTTACTTAAGCATCCGGAAATGAATTTGGATGATGTGACACCGGCGTTTGCAACGAACCATCCCAACTGGAAAATGGGGCCAAAAATTTCTGTGGATTCGGCAACGATGATGAATAAGGGGCTTGAAGTGATTGAAGCCCATTTTCTGTTCGATTTTCCGGAGCCTAAGATTGAAGTTTGGGTTCATCCCCAAAGTATTGTTCATGGAGCTTTGTGGTTTCGAGATGGATCCTGCATCGCGCAGCTTACAAAACCTGATATGAAATCCTCCATCGGTTATGCCATGAAGTACCCCGATCGTTTGGACTGGGTCATTCCCAAATTAACCTTCAAAGAGATGGCTAAATTGGAGTTTTTTGAGCCTGATCTAAAGCGTTTTCCTTGCTTGAGATTGGCTCGAGAGGCTTTGATGGCGGGCCCAAGCTACTTAGTGGTTCTTAACGCTGCGAATGAAGTCGCGGTGGATAAGTTCTTAAACGGCAAAATTAAGTTTTCTGAAATTCCTAAATTCATTGAGAAACAGCTGAGAGCCCACGAAACCCTTTCTTTATCCAATCTAGAAGAGGTGATTTCTTTGGATCAGCTAACTCGTGACAAGGCGATGAAATCTTTTTAATTGCCCTAGACGCATTGCTCCTCTGGTCCTTTCGTTAAATTTCGGTTGGGGTGTTCAATCTACTCAGGAAGCTTTGGCAAAACCAAGTATTTATAATAAGATACCCCTAGATCTCTTCATCTGATTTAGGAGGCAACTTTAGTGCTTACATCGATCGTCGGCATGGTCATTCTTCTCGGTGGACTCATATTTTTTCATGAACTGGGTCACTACTCGGTTGCAAAACTTTTCGGAGTTAAAGTCGAAATATTTTCGCTAGGTTTTGGAAAGAAAATTTTCAGCAAACAGGTAGGAGAGACCACCTACTGTTTATCGCTCATTCCATTTGGGGGCTATGTTAAGTTGATGGGAGACGATCCTTACAAAGGTGTTCCAGCCAATGAAGCCGAGCGAGCTTTTTGCACCCAAAAGCTTTACAAGAGATTTTGTATAGTAGCTGCCGGTCCCGTTTCAAATTTGCTTTTAGCTTATGTTCTTTTTACGATCGTATTCTTTTCGGGTCAGCCCATGGTGGCAACTAGAATTGGAAGCGTATCGCTGCACAGTCCCGCTTGGGAAGCTGGTCTCAGATCGAAAGATAATGTGACTGAAGTGAATGGTAAGAAAGTGGCCCATTGGATTGAAATCGAAGAGACCTTGAAACCTCTGTTGGGACAGAAGATTGAAATTAAATTGGAAAGGGGAAATACGGAACTTAAAGTTCCGATTCAAGTTTCCAAGATGAGATTAAAAAACGCCTACGGAGAGGATGAAGAAACTGGAGGAATTAAAGGCATCAGTCCAAATCCTCTAGAACCCGTGATCGGCATTTCTAATCCCAAGTCTATTGCTTATCTAGCCGGGCTTCGAACTGGGGATACTCTGACTAGAATTGAGAGCAAACCCGTTCTGATTTTTGAAGATATTAACGAAACCTTAAAATCGGTTTGGGCAGCTCAAAAACCTATCACCATTAGCTTCAAAAGAAAGCCTACCCCTGAGGCCAAAGATGTTCCTGAACAGACTGTTACTTTGAATCTTCCTAAAATTTCTAAAGATAATTCCGAGTTTGGAATTGAAACTTCGCTAGGCATCTACCCCTCGGAAGTTTTTGTTAGACAGTTGAGTCCAGGATCTCCCGCTGAAAAAGGGGGGCTCAAAGTCGGAGATAGAGTCGTTAGTTTAGGTGGCTCGCCTCTTTATAGTTTTGATGAAATTGTTGAGTATGTACAAGGTCAGGGGGCTAAAAAAGAAGAAGCGAAGCTTGTAGTTGAAAGGGACGGAGAATCCATTCCCTTGAACTTAAAGCCCATTGAGACTGAGCAAGAAGATTCTGTTACCCATAAAAAAGTTAAAAAGCATATGATCGGCTTATCTCCTTGGGCGATCTATCATGAGCCCGATTTTGTATCTTTTAAGATTCGTGAACCTTTGCCGCTGATAAAGCACGCCATTCATGAGACCAACGATTTAGCCAAAAAAATGCTAATCAGTTTAGTTAAGCTGGCCAAAGGAAATATTTCCGTGAAAAACTTAGGTGGGCCTGTTCTTATCGCCTCGGTTGCAGGAAAAAGCTTGGATGCGGGAATCATACCTTTTCTTCAAATGATGGCTTTGATTAGTATCAATTTGTTTCTACTTAACCTGTTTCCAGTACCGGTACTCGATGGCGGGCATTTGCTGTTTTTCGTCTTGGAAGCTATTAAGGGAAAACCGGTTTCAATTCGTACCATGGAGATTGCAAATCAAATCGGGATGGTCTTAATTTTGATGTTGGTCGGGCTCACATTGTTTAACGATATAACAAGGATAATTCTACATTGAAAAAAACATTCGTCTTAGATACGAGCGTTATTCTTTTCGATCCACAATGTATTTTTAAATTCGACGATAATATAGTCGTGGTTCCAATCACGACACTCGAAGAGATGGATCGCTTTAAAAAGGATCTGACAGAGATTGGAAGAAATGCGAGACATTTCGCCAGGTATCTGGACGAAATAAGGAAAAGAGGCTCTCTCGCGAACGGTGTCGAAGTGGGTAAGAGAGGAACCTTAATTATTGATCTTTTTAGGGATTCGGAAAAATGTTTGCCGGCCGATTTCAACCCTGAAAAAAATGATCATAAGATTCTCTCTGTTGCTTTAAAGATCAAACAAGATAAGCCTAATACGGCAGTCGTCTTTGTCACTAAAGACGTTAATCTCAGGGTCAAAGCTGATGCCCTAGGGGTAGTTTCTGTAGACTATGAGCCTTCCCGAGTAACTCTAGAAGAGTTGTACACAGGGGTAAGTACTTTCGATGTTCCTAAAGATGTGGTGGACAATTTTTTAGCTGAGAAAAGATATCCTTTTCATGAACGAGGCCTTTTACCAAACTCTTACGTTGTTCTAAGAGACCAACATGATCCCAATCACTTTGTGGCTGGCCGTTTCAGTGCCGCAGAACAGGAAATCATTCCACTGAAAGTTCCAGAACAGGGAGTCTGGGGAGTTAAACCCAGAAATGTCGAGCAAGCCTGCATCTTGGATGCTCTTCTAGATGATTCTATTAATTTGGTCAGCTTGGTCGGTAAAGCCGGAACCGGAAAAACTTTATTAGCTCTCGCTTGTGGTTTGCAAAAAACCATTGATGAGGGCAAATACCAAAAACTATTGGTCTCTCGTCCTATCTTTCCTTTAGGAAAAGACATTGGATATCTACCTGGAGAGATTGAGGATAAATTGAACCCCTGGATGCAGCCGATTTTCGACAACGTCGATTACATTGTCTCCTTCTCAGGCGGAGAAAAGCCTCAGAAAAGACCTTCGAGAAGGGCATGGCAGGAGCTCATCAACCAAGGGATGCTGCAAATTGAACCTTTAACTTATATTCGGGGTAGAAGTTTGGCCTATCAATATTTGATAGTGGATGAATCCCAGAATTTAACTCCTCACGAGATTAAAACGATCATCACCCGAGCTGGAGAAGGGACTAAAGTAGTTCTAACTGGCGACTGTTATCAGATCGATAATCCTTATATCGATTCCTCTAACAACGGTCTTACCTATGTGGTGGAAAGATTTAAGAATGAGCAGATCTCAGGCCACGTTACCTTATCTAAAGGGGAACGTTCTCAGTTGGCTGAGCTGGCTACAAACCTGCTTTAATTAATGGGTTGAACTGGGGTTTTAGGGAAAAGCTTAAGTTTCGGTGCTCTGGGGTTTGACATATATATATGGTCATGTAGTGTGAAGCCTCGAAAGGTTTAAGGGGTGGGTCTATGGAGAGAAAAAAAATTTCTACGACTGTTTATATTACGCCGGAACAGAACGATCTTTTGAAGGTTTTAAATCAGAAGACCAAGGTTCCGATTGCAGAATATATTCGAGAAGGAATTGATATGGTTCTAGACAAATATCAGAGCCAATTACCGGGGCAGTTGTCTCTACTAGGGGATGAAGCCGATAATCTAACTCAAACCCAATAACGATTGATTTATCTTTGACCGACCCAACACGCATTCGCAATTTCAGCATTATTGCTCATATCGATCACGGCAAATCCACGCTTGCAGATAGACTTTTGGAATTTACAGGAGCTCTTAGCAAACGTGAGATGCGCGAGCAGTTCATGGATAAACTCGATATCGAACGAGAGCGTGGAATTACAATTAAAGCTCAGACCGCCCGCCTTAATTTTAAATCCCGAGATGGTAAAGACTATGTTCTTAACCTCATTGATACTCCAGGACATGTGGACTTTGTCTATGAAGTGTCTCGAAGTTTAGCAGCTTGTGAAGGGGCCATTCTTGTAGTGGATGCTTCTCAAGGAGTTGAAGCGCAAACTTTGGCCAACGTCTATTTGGCTTTAGAGAATAACTTAGAAATTTTTCCAGTCCTCAACAAAATTGATCTTCCTGGAAGCGATATTGACCGTGCGAAAGCAGAGATCGAAGAGATCATCGGAATCTCAACCGATATTGCGGTTCCTATCAGTGCTAAAGAGGGAAAAAATATCAATGAAGTTCTCGAAGGAATTGTTAAGCACTTTCCTCCCCCAAAAGGAAATCCTGAGGGGCCACTGCAAGCTCTAATCTTTGATGCTTGGTTTGATCCTTACCAAGGTGTTGTCGTCCAAGTCAGAATTGTGAACGGACGTTTGAGACCTGGGGATCGAATCAAAATGATGTACTCCAAAACGGAACATGAAGTACTAAAGCTTGGAACTTTTACCCCTCACCCTGAAGAAGTGAAAGATTTAGGGGTCGGAGAAGTAGGGTTTTTAACGGCCAACATCAAAACTATTCGTGATGTTAAAGTTGGGGATACGATTACTTTAGCTAAGGATTCTGCGGCAGAACCTCTTTCTGGATTTAAAGAGGTCACCCCGATGGTTTTTAGCGGTATATTCCCTGTCGAAAGCTCGGAGTATCCCAACTTAAAAGCGGCTATGGAGAAGCTCAGCTTAAATGACAGTTCGTTTACTTTCGAGCCTGAGACATCAGATGCTCTCGGATTTGGTTTTCGTTGCGGCTTTTTGGGTCTTCTTCACATGGAGATTATCCAAGAACGTTTAGAAAGAGAGTTTAACATTTCTCTGGTGACCACTGCTCCCACGGTGAGATACCGAGTGTTCGACACTAAAGGAGAAATGCAGGAGATTGAGAATCCATCCGATCTTCCCCCAGTGCAACACATTGACCATATTGAAGAGCCGATAGTCCATTGCACGATTCACACTCCGGAAGAGTATTTGGGGAATTTGATAAAATTATGTGAGGAACGCCGAGGAACTCAAACAAAACTTCACTACCATTCTCCCAAGAGAATTTTGTTGGAGTATGACATTCCATTCAATGAAGTGGTCTTATCTTTCTACGATAAGTTGAAAAGCGTAAGTAAAGGATATGCCAGTCTTGATTATGATTTCTCCCGTTGGGAAAATAGTGACTTGGTGAAGATGGATCTTCTAGTCAATGGAGATCCTGTAGATGCTTTAGGTTGGATTATTCATCGTGATAAAGCCTACTATCGAGGCCGTGAATTGGTCAGTAAAATGAAAGAGTTGATTGAGCGGCAGATGTTTGAAATTGTGATTCAGGCCGCTATTGGAAGCAAGATTATCGCCAAAGAAAGAATTGCCCCTCTTAGGAAAAATGTGACCGCTAAGTGTTACGGCGGTGACATTACTCGAAAACGGAAGCTACTAGAGAAGCAAAAAGAGGGTAAAAAACGTATGAAGCAGGTTGGAAACGTAGAGATCCCTCAGAAAGCCTTCTTAGCGGCACTATCAATTGATGATTGAGGGTTGATTGAAAAAAAGTCGACACTTAATTAATCTTTTTTTAATAGCTACTGCGACTGCTTTGTTGTTTCGGCTATTTGTGATTGAAGACTACCGTATCGCTTCAAACTCTATGTTTCCCAGCTTAAAAACAGGGCAATTTATTTTTGTATCAAAGAGTGCTTTTAACATTAAATTGCCTTTTTCTGGGTATGAGTTGATCCAATTTTCCACACCTCAAAGGTCTGAAATTGTGGCTTTTAGTTTGCCCGATAAAAACAGCATCACTTATGTAAAGCGTATAGTGGCTGTGGCGGGAGATAGGGTTGAGATAAAAGCGGGAGATCTCTTCATTAACGGAGAGCTTGCTAAATATCAGGAGCTTGATTCTGATAAGAGTCGAGAAATTGCTACATCGGGACCTTCGATTCGCTTGGAACAGTTAGAAGGGGGAAAACCCTATAAGGTTCAAACCGAAAAAGAGAAACTTCCCAATTATGGACCTGTCGATATCCCACCCAAACACTTTTTTGCTCTCGGTGACAACCGTGTAGAGAGTGTAGATAGTCGTTTTTGGGGGCCTGTACCTTATTCTTGTCTCAAAGGTAAAGTTCTAGCTAGTTTTTGAAGATAATATCCCACTCGGTACTTCCGGGAAGATCTCTGAGTTCAATTCCCTGATTAAGAAGATCATTACGAATCGCATCGCTAATTGCAAAATTTTTCTGAACCCTAGCTTCAGCTCGTTGTTTTATTTTGTCTTCGATTTCACTTACGCTAATACTTTTTTCTTCTAAAACAGAGAGTCGCAGTTGCATAAGGAAATGGGCAGGAGATTCTCCAAAAATATTTAAAACTTGAGAAAGCTTTTGGAAAGATCCCACAAATTCCTGACAGATATTTTGAGTTGAAGTGGTCGGTTTAAAACCCTTTTTATCGATATAAGCATTAAGCAGTCTAACATATTCAAAAACTAACCCGATGACTTTGGCTGTATTGAGATCTTCATCCATCGATTCCCGCCATTTAGTTTCGAATTCTTTTCCGAATTGGGCTGCTTTTTCTTCCTCGGCAGATGGCTTTGAATTGTTTGTGGATATGGTTTTGGCTCCCGCCTCGGCTTTGGAAAGTGCAGTATAAAAACGGTGGAGAGCCGATTGAACCTCTCTAATGTGCTGCTCTGAATAGTCGATAGTCGAACGATAGTGACCCGACAATAAAAAGTATCGTAAAACCTCGCCCGAGTATTTTTTAATAAAATCTCGAGTTAGCATAATATTGCCCACGGATTTCGACATTTTTTCAGCATTGAAAGTTAGCATGTTCGAATGAATCCAAAACCGAGCAAAAGTTTTATGAGTGAAAGCTTCAGATTGTGCAATTTCGTTTTCATGGTGTGGATGAATAAGATCCATTCCGCCCCCGTGAATATCAAAACTTTCTCCTAAATATTTCATCGACATGGCCGAGCATTCGATGTGCCATCCTGGTCGTCCTCTTCCCCATGGGCTGTCCCAAGCGGGCTCAGTTGGATTTTTTTGTGGTTTCCACAAGCTAAAATCTAAAGGATCTTTTTTCTTTTCATCGGTTTGTACTCTGGCTCCAGAGATCAGGTCGTCGATATTTTTGCCCGAGAGTTTTCCATAATCCTTAAAATTTCTAACGGAAAAAAACACTTCACCATCTGCGGCAACATAAGCGGCTCCGTTGGCCACAAGACCTTCGATAAGTTTAATAATTTCTGGAATGTGGTCGGTGACTTTGGGGGCTACCTTAGGAGGCGTAACCCTCAAAGCTAGCATGTCAGTTAAAAATTCAGCGATGTATCGCTCAGACACCGTGAGCGATTCCGACTTTTCCTCTCTGGCTTTGTTGATAATCTTGTCATCAACATCGGTGAAGTTCATGATTCTTTCAACTTTATAACCGAGAAATTTCAGATACCGCTCTACGACATCATAAAAAACAAAAACTCGGGCGTTTCCTATGTGAACATAGTTGTAAACCGTAGGGCCACAAACATACATCCGCACTTGAGAAGGGACTAAAGGAACAAAAGGTTCTTTTTTCTTGGTTAAGCTGTTAGTGAGAACGAGTGCCATTCGGAGTTGTTTCTTTGAGAGTTACAACGACTTGGGCCGCCAGCGCATTTCGCTCTCCTATTGGGCCCAAACCTTCCATTGTTTTTGCTTTTACACTTACGTTGGAAAGTTCAATTCCAAGTAATTGAGCTATATGAGTTCGGATCGCATCGTTGTGAGGAGCTATTTTAGGTTCTTCAAGAAAGATATTGGAATCGACTTGATGGATTTCATAACCCAGATCCTTAACTTTTTTTACCACTTCTTTGACAAATTCAGAGCTGTTTCGATTTTGGTGTTTGGGATCGTTATCAGGATACCATTGGCCGATATCGCCTAAAGCTAGAGCTCCTAAACAAGCGTCCACTAGTGCGTGTAGTAAAACATCGCCGTCAGAATGAGCTTGAACAGAAAAATAACAAGAAAGATTTATCCCTCCGACGGGAATGGTGCTGGGCTTGATGGTTGGGATCAAGCGGTGAATGTCGTAGCCGATGCCGGTGCGCATGTTTTAACCCTTTTGGCTTCTGCTAACACTCCTTGGAGTGTTTCTATTTCGAAGTCGTAAGTTAGTTTGATGTTTCGGACATCACCTTTAAAAACCCCTACCGGGATACCATAATATTCACAGAGAGAAGCATCATCGGTGAAATTAAGTTCAGCAAGGTCTTTAATTCGATCCATTAAAGAACGAATTAAAGTAAATTCAAAAATTTGTGGAGTCTGAACCCTGTGGACTAAGGATCTGTCCACAGTTTCAACTACCTGTTGGTCTTTCACTCTTTTTAATGTGTCCACTACAGGAATCACAGGCACCCAAGCTCCATAAGCTCTATCAAAAAGACAGGCTTTGATTTGGGTAGCGAGTTCATCCGAAATATAAGGCCGACAAGCATCGTGGATTAATATCCGTGTAGGACTGGGTTGAAATTCTTCAAGAGCCTCTAGAGCAAGTCGAGAGGAATCTTGCCTTCTTTCACCCCCAGCGATTACCCGAATTTTTATTCCATTGGGATTTCGCAGGTATTTGAAGATTTGATCTTCAGCCGTTTTAATATGAAACTTCGGAGAAGTGATAACTATCTGCCTGAAAAGCCCCATATCGACAAAGGACTGTAAACAGTGAATAAAAACCGGAACTCCTCCCAAAAGCTGAAATTGTTTTGGAAGATCCGATTTTACTGTTTGGGAAGTTTCGGCAAATCGAGTGCCTAAACCGCCCCCCAAGAGAATAGCGTCAGTCGTAACCATTAAGTTCCAAAGATAGCTTCAAGTTCTTTTTCTACATCCGACTCTTGAATATTTTGAGCTAAAGATAGTTCTTTAACCAGCAAAGTTTTTGCTTGGTCTAATAGTTTTCTTTCACCAAAGGAAAGATCCTTATCGTGTTTCAAAAGAAACAGAGCTCTGAGGACTTCGGCAATCTCATGAACTTGGCCTGTATGGATTTTCTCCATATATTCACGATATCTACGATTCCAAGTTTGATGATCAATAGCTGAGGTCTCTTTTTTACGAAGGATTTCATAAACCCTTTCGACCTCTTTTTTACGGATAATAGGTCTTAAGCGTTGAGCACTGTTGTCTGTAGGCACAAAAACCTTTTTAGGCGCTCCATTGTCCTGAATCTCAAGGATATAAAAACGTTGTTTTTGGCCGGGACTGAATTCTCTTTCTTCAATTCCACGCACAATTCCAACGCCATGAGACAAATGAACTGCGTTATCACCCACTTTAAATTGATACATTTAATTTTTCCTTATTACTGCGCTTTGGCGAATCAGCTTATAGCACAAATGTGGAGGTATTGCACCACAAAACCTGCAGTTGATGGTAAATAAGCCTTTGTGACCACCCATTAAAACTCTTTAAATACAATTACTTACAGATATAACGCGAACCGTAAAATCTTCGTTTGACCTAAAGTTTTAGCTTACATATAGTCCGGCCGGGGATTTTTTTGCATCAACTAAAGTGACCAAATTCTATGACCCAGAAAGTAATACTTCCGCGACTTGTTTTAGCTTCTACCTCTCCAAGACGCCGTCAGATTTTAGAGAGTCTCAATCTTTCTTTTGACGCGATAGATCCTAAAGGGGATGAGGCCACCGCCCACTTTAGCAACGTGGAAGAGGTTACTATGGCTAACTCTTTATTGAAGGCTCGCAGCGGTGTTTATGGGGCCAAAAGTGAAACGGATATTTTAATCGGCTCTGATACTTTAGTCGTTTTGGGGGAACGGGTGATGGGAAAACCCAAAAACAAAGAAGAAGCTATCGGCATGCTGACTCAGCTTTCGGGACAATGGCATCGAGTGGTAACCGGCATTGCTTTGGTCTCAACTAAGTATGGGGAAGCTAAATCTTTTGAGAGTTCTAAAATTAAGTTTCGTTCCTTAACTCGCGATGAGATTGAGACCTACGCTGAGACTAAAGAACCTTACGATAAAGCCGGAAGTTATGCAGTTCAGGGGTTGGGAGCTCTCTTACTTGAAAGAATAGAAGGGTCCTATACGAATGTGATGGGATTTCCGATTGAAAAATTTTTGACGGAATTGAGTAGTTTTACCAAAATACCTCTAAAGGTATGGTTCTCGTAAATGGCCTCTATTTCTGAAAATCTTCAACTCATCAAATCACAAATAGTTTTAGTTTCTAAGGGGCGAGAGATTCAAATCGTCGGAGTTACCAAACATCAGCCAATAGAAAAAGTAAAAGACGCTATTGAGGCCGGTGTGACAAAGCTTGCAGTTAATTACGCTCAGGAGGGGGATGAACTTAGACTTCAGATTGAAAATGAAGAAGTAGAGTGGCATTTCATCGGTCATATTCAGAGCAGAAAAGTTAAGTATCTTACTGACTATCAATATGTTCAAAGCATTGATCGTTTAGAAATAGCCGAAGATCTGAATGGACGGTTGGAAAAAATAGATAAGGGTATTTATGTGTTGGTTGAGGTTAATATTGGTAGAGAACCACAAAAGAGTGGGGTTTTTCCCGAAAAACTAGGCGATTTTCTGGATAGATTATCTGCTTTACCAAATTTAAAAGTCATTGGCCTTATGGCAATGCCTCCGATGTTACATCCGGTCGAGGATCGAAGAGGTTATTTTAAAGAGATGGCTCAACTTTTTAAAACGTTTCAGCCTGAATATAAACTGGAAATCCTATCGATGGGTACCAGTGACGACTATCTTTTAGCAATCCAAGAAGGCTCTACCATGGTGCGTCTTGGAACTTGTCTTTTCGGTCGGCGTTCTTTTTAAAGTCATCTTAGTTTGTGATATATTTCTCCTGAAAGAAGATTTTTTATCAGGAGATAAATATGGAAAATAAACAGTTAGACTCATTATCTGAAAAAATTTCTCCCAGTGAGCTTAAGAACAAAGAATTTAAAAAAGTGATGTTAGGGTATTCTCCTGAAGATGTTGTTTCTTTTTTAGACCAAACCGCGAAAGCTTGGACTCAAGTACAAAAAAGAGAAAAAGAACTAATACAAAAAATTGAGTCTTTAAATGCTGAGATTTCCCATTGGAGACAGCGAGAAAGCGAAATCAATAAAATCAAACAGGATGCCATTAGAGAAGCTGAGGCGATTATTGAGGCGGGCTCCGAAGAGGCAACAAAACTTTTCAAACAAGTTGAAGACAAAGCCCAAGACATCCGACAAAAAACTGAGGAATGGTTAGCTGAAGTGATTAATCAGGTTCAAGAGACTGAGAGACGCAAATCCAATTTCATCACAGCTTTCAAATCGGCTTTGGACAGTCATTATGAATTAATTAAAAACGATCAGGAGCTCACTGAGCCTTTGTCGAAGAGATTAGATACGTTTTTGAAATCGGTGATGCAAACTTCCAGTCACCATTGATTTTAAGGAATTACGATTTCCAGAGATTCTGTTTTAATCCAACCTCCGATGGGTTTAAGAACCTGACTGAATTCATTTTTAGTTGCGCCTAATTCCAACAGTGCGCCCGAGGGTAGAAGGGCCAACTCCTGAGCAGTACCGCTTTTATCGAAAGCTACGATAGGAGTTTCATTTTTACTTGAAATTACAGCGATAGGACCCCCGCTCTTTTGAACAACAAAAAAAACAGCCGCTAAAGATTCACAGAATAAAATAGCTACAATAGATAAAGGGTAAAAAGATTTTCGATACTTTCGAAAAGTCACAGTAGCTATAAAAATCCAAAAGCCCGTGAGACTAAGGAGAAGAAAAGTTTCATTTGGAAATAACATTTTTATAAGAAAGGAATCTCGGGTAGGTAGACTGTCGCGCATTCCGATTTCTTTTTGGAAATCTCTTAACATTCTCAGATCTGCCCATCTCTTTAAGGGGGATTTTCTGAGAGCGAGTCCTTGAAGCCCGTAGATAACACTAGCGGCACTTTCTTTTGATTGCCAAGAGCATATAGCCATATTGAAAAAAGCTTCAGAAGATTCAATCTGCTGAAGCTTTTGGGCCGTGACCCATGATTTAAGGCTTTGGCAGGCTTCTTGAGATTTTCCTGACTTAAAGAGATCTAACGACTGTCTCCAGAGTTCTTGTGGCTCTAAAGAGGCTCGAACTGGAAAAGGTTTGAAAAAAAGGCACACGACCCCAAGGATCGTTAGCCCCTTAGCTAAAGAAACAAAAGGGTTAACCATTCCAGATTCCTTAAGTGAGAAGCTTGTGGGTGATTTAGCCCGACAATTTCAAGTATAAGAATAGTTAGTGCAATTAGTAACGGACTTCGTATTTCTCTTCGAGCACCTGGACTAGAAGACGCAATTCGTTCAAACGATCTTCTAATTCACGATTTCTTTTCTCGAGAAGATTAATTCGCTCCTCTTTTTCATGGAGTGCGTGCTCGTAAGCATCTGTCACCATGTGAAAAGCATCTTCATCTTGTTCAAATCGAACAATACTGTCGCGCTTCTCAGAGAAGGTTGCCCTTGGGGCAACAGCCAATTCATCGCTTAGTCTTCGATTTGGAACCGGTGGTGTTGTCACTCTGGTTGTAGGTTCCGGAGAAATGATCGACATCTCTTTGTCGCCAAAAAAGATGAGATATTTTCCCTTTTCGAGACGGTAAGCAATGCTGTTGCTTTTAATCTTCCGGCGGATCGTGCTCAAAGACATCCCACTTTTCACTGAGTATTCAGTGATGGGAAGCCAGTTTCCGTTACCCTCATTGCACGTTGCAGGGACATGCTGTGACATGAGAGCTCCTTCCGGTATGTTTTAATTATAACCTAGAGAAGAGTTGTTAGAAATATGGTAGAATTAAGAACAGACAAAGTTTTATCGATATTTATTTCTCACACCGCTCCATTTTTTAAAAATGCCCATGTACAAAAATATTTTAAAATATCTTGTGATTGTATGCGCCGTGTTGGCTATTGGCCAAGTTGAAATCAATCGAAAGGCGCTGGGACTTTACTTTGTGATGGGAGTTAAAGCCGCAGTAACCTATGTGGCTGAAAAGTTAGTTGAAAGTCCATTGGTTGCAAATGTCACCAGGCCAAAGGGTTTAACCCATTGGTTCCCAATGGGTGAAATGAATAGAAAGCCTTCAAGCGTCAAAGAGACGAGAGCAAGTGTTGGAGCTGGGGATTTAGCTGTATCTAAAGCGGATGAAGAGGAAGTAGTTGAAGATGAGGATGAATCTAACCCCAAAGATGAATTTTCAGAAGTAGAGTTAGAAGCGGATGACTCCGCTGTGATGTCGATCCTTCCCTGAGGTGCGATATGGACGAAAAACAATTTGTAAATCGTAGACGAGAACACCGTCTTCCTTATTTTGATAAGGTCATTTTTTCAGACGGAAAAAAGTATATGACCGCCCATGCTATTAATGTAAGTCGAGGCGGAATCTTTGTGACTACGCTAGACTCTTTTCCAATCGAAACTACTGGTCATTTGGCTTTTACTTTATCGAGCCACCCCAAAAGTTTGTGTGCCAAAGTGAGAGTGGCCCATACGGTTTATGACACTCAGAGATCCGAGGTTGAATGTGGGATGGGGTTGCAATTTTTAGATATCACCCAGGTTCAACTTAATCTGGTGAGTCTACATATTCTAACCGACCAGAGCCACTACTTGGAGTTGAGAGAAGTTCTAAAAGACGCAAAGCCTGATATGGCCAACATTAAGCGGTTAAGAAGTAAGCTACCGGGCTTGGACCACTATGATCTATTAGGTCTCCGATACCGTGTGAGTCGCATCTGTACCTTATTCGACCAATCCTCCATGTCTAACTCCTCGACAGCTGCATAGTAAAAACTAAAGACAGCTAAAAGCGGTAAGTCGTTAAAAACACAGGATAACTTTTTCGTGAGAACTCTCCTTCGGATGTGAGTGTAGACTTGTCTGTTTTTTTTTCACTCTATCCCCAGTTTTTGAATACATCCAGAACACTTCGAAGTTACAAAGCCTTGCAAGATTCTCGGAATATTGGATCTGTCTTTGCAAAGTATAATCTGCGAGATGGATTTTATTTCGGAGAGGTATATGAAGGGGAAATTAAAAAGTTTTATGCGAAAGTGGTGGCTGATGGCCTTAGTTTCGACTTTGGCCCTCTCCTTAACCAGTTGTGCAAAAAGAAAAAATTATAATCTGAGCGGTTATTACGGCTTTACTCAATGTGATGGTACCAACTGGAGTTTTGACGTTTATCTATTCAGATCACAGGCACAAAACGGACTCTATGAGTTAGTAGTTATGCCAGTACAAATCGATACTCCAGGAGATATCGCTTCTATTACCATTGCTAACCAGCAACAAGCTTACAAACAATTGGTTTCTCAAGTGGTGTTGAATCCTGAGCAAGAAATTAGTGCGGGTACGATCACTTACGCAGATCTGACCAATTATCCTATTTTAGCGATTACAGCTTTTGATCCCACAACAAGTTTCATTTCGCAAAACTCAGCTAAATCAGCTTTCTGCGAAATACCAATGCCTGGAGACAATGTTCCGACGAACCAGCAACAGTACTACCCTAATTAACTTTTAGGGGCTTCCACAGGTATTATTTTTAATCTCAATTCTGTCAGTTGTTTTGCGTCTGCAACCGAAGGTGCTTCGCTCATTAAGCAGGTGGCCTTCTGAGTTTTCGGAAACGCAATAACATCTCTAATAGCATCGGTTCCGGCTAGCAACATGGCAATCCGATCTACTCCAAGGGCAATACCCCCATGAGGAGGGGTTCCGTATTGCAAAGCTTTTAAGAAAAAACCAAATTTTATTTTAGCTTCCTCAGCGCTAATTCCTAAGACTTCAAACATTCTGGATTGAACTTGCGGGTCGTAGATTCTTAAACTTCCTCCCCCAATTTCAAAACCATTCCATACCAGATCGTAAGCGCAAGCTCTGACAGCGGCTAAACTTGCTTTGTCGTTCTTCTCCAAGAACATTTGGAGATCTTCGGGATGTGGGCGAGTAAATGGGTGATGGGCGGCATAAAATCTTTCATCTTCATCATTGAACTCGAGAAGAGGGAAATCGGTTACCCATAAAAATTCGTTGCGACTTTCGTCTGTATAACCAAATCTTTTGCCGTACTCCAATCGAAGAGCACTTAGGGCATTGTTAACCATGGTATCTTTACCGCACATAAGCAATAACATGGCCGACTGTTTGAAAGGTAATTTAGCTTCGATCTCTTTTTTGAGTTGTTCGTCGAAGAACTTAGCTTGAGGGGATTGCCAGTCACCGGGGCTTTTGATTCTTATCCAGGTAATACCCTTAGCCCCAAAAGGGGAAACTTTTTTCAAAAGTCCGTCGAGTTCACTTCTAGAAAGAGGTTCTTTTTCTTCGAAGCAGAGTCCTTTAAGAATCCCTCCGGCTGTCAAAGCGGCTTGATAAACTTGAAAAGTGGTTCTTTTCCCTTCTTCTGTAAGTTCGACTAGCTCCAGAGTGTTTCGTAAGTCCGGCTTATCACTACCGTATTTGTCTATAGCATCTTTATATTTTAATCGTCGAAAAGGTACGGCAATTTCTTTGTTCAAAACCTCTTGAAGAACCTTTTGCATCATGCGTTCGTGAATCTCTTGAACTTCCGATTCATCCACAAAGGACATTTCGACATCGATTTGCGTAAATTCAGGTTGGCGATCGGCTCTTAAGTCCTCATCGCGGAAACAACGAGCTATCTGTACGTATCTGTCTATTCCGCCAATCATACAAAGTTGTTTTAGGGTTTGCGGGGATTGTGGAAGGGCATAGAAATATCCCGGATGGACTCGACTGGGAACTAAATAGTCTCGAGCTCCTTCGGGAGTTGTTTTGTACAGAATCGGGGTCTCGACTTCCCAAAACTTATTTTGATAATAAAATTCTCTGGCCGATTTTAAAAACTCATGACGAATTCTAAGGTTCTTCTGTAATCCCGCTTTTCTCAACTCTAAATAACGATAACTGAGCCTTAAGCTTTCATCAACCTCTCCGGCACTTGGGCTGTCGTCGTGAAGTGAGAATGGAAGCTGAGCGGCTTTGTTCAGCAATTCTAATTTAGACACAAGCACTTCCACCTCGCCCGTTGGCAGGTTTTTATTTTCCATTCCTTGAGGTCGTTTTCTAACTTTTCCTTGGATAGCAATCACATATTCTTGACGAAGGGTTCCTGCTACATCCATGGGAGAGCTTTCAGGATCAAATACGATCTGGGAAATTCCTTCTCTGTCTCGAAGATCAATAAAAACAACTCCGCCGTGGTCTCTCCATCGATCGACCCAACCGCAAAGATTGACCTCTTGCCCCTCTAGAGATTTATTCAACTGTCCACAATAATGAGTTCTTTTAAGGTTCACTGTGTGACCTCCTAATAATTTCGGATTCAAGAGAGTCCATGGAAATGGTTTCTTGAGAACCTTGTTTCATATCTTTTAAAATTACAGTTTTGTTTTTTAGCTCTTCTTCTCCAAGCATGACTGAAAATTTTGCATTGACTCGGTTGGCCTGCTTTAAAAGCCATTTGAGACCTTTGGTTTTATCATAAGACATATCACACCAGATGCCTTTGCGTTTTAGTTCTAAGCTTAAGGGATAAAGAACCTCAAAGGCGGCATCTCCGAGGGGAGCAAAGAAGAAAGTGGGCGAGCTTGAACTCATCGGTAGTTTTTGCTTTTCACTTAGCGCAATCATTAAGCGTTCCATTCCTAGCCCAAATCCTACAGCAGGAAATGGGGCCTCTCCAAAACGGGCGGAAAGCCCATCATAACGGCCTCCTCCCCCTAAAGCATCTTGAGCGCCTAATAGTTCTGAAGTGAACTCGAAAGCGGTTCGGGTATAGTAATCCAACCCTCTCACAATGTAAGGATCCTCTTCAAATTTAACTTGAGCTTGGGTTAAACAGGATTTGAGTCTGTCATGGTGAGTTTTGCATTCGGAGCATAAGCAACTAGTGATCAAAGGTGCTGTTTTCGCGATCTCCCGGCAGGTTTCTCTTTTGCAATCTAAAATTCTCATTGCCGATCTTTCAAAACGCTTTTGGCATTGCTCACATAACTGTTGAAGTTTGGGTTGAAAGAAAGATTTTAGTTTGTTTTTGTAATCTGAGCGGCACTCTACACAACCGACGCTGTTGATTCGAACGCGGTACTCTGTTATTTCAAAGTTTTTGTATATTTGATCCAGTACGGTAATTAGTTCGGCATCCGCTTCGGGTGAAGCATCGTTAATAAGTTCTGCACCAAATTGATGAAATTGTCTAAGTCGCCCCTTTTGAGGTCTTTCATGGCGAAACATGGGCAGGTAATAATAAAATCGGCCGGGTTGTCCAGTGTTTTGAAGTTTGTGTTCAAGAACTGCCCGCATGAACGAAGCTGTTCCCTCGGGCCGAAGAACATAGGTTTCGGATTCAGTAATGACCTGATACATCTGTTTTTCTACGATATCGGTTTCGTCACCTACGGTACCTTTAAAGACCTCTATTTTTTCTAAAGCGGGTGTTCTAATTTCAGAGTAGCCAAAAGATTCAAATATTTTTTTGATCTGGGCTTCAACGTAAATCCATTGTTGAAGCTCTACTCCAAATAGATCATTCATGCCACGGACGCTTCGGATTTCCAAACTTCCTCCTTATTGAGGCTAAAACATAACATCTAAGCTCCGTTCTGAAAACTCTTGAATCTGGGGTTGGGTGTGGAATCCCCATCAAATAAGTATGACTTTTCACATCAGTTAGCCTTTAACAGACTTGGGTCTACCGGCTTAGTTTCACAATGCGCCGGACGACCCAGTTTGTTTAAGGCTAAATTGGAGCCATTTTTAGCAGTTCTTTGCTAGGCTCCCGCTTTCTCTGGAGTGTCTTAGGCACGAGCCTCCTGGTTCTAGGTCGGTAGGGAGTGAGTCCTAAGGTTTCAAGTTGATTTTGGTAAGGTGAATGTGATTACTATTTAGGGAGTTGTTGTAGACTTTTACTTGAAACTTTTCTGCCCCTTCAAAAAGCAGCCGAGAAAGTTATCCCCGGGACATTTACAGTGCTTTTTTATATTTTTCTTGGGAAAGCTTTGAATCGGTAAAACCTGAGGCACTCAAGACGGGCAAAAAAACTGTCAACGAAAGCCGGGGAGCATCTTGAAGGAAGAGATTTCCCCTTGTTCCTCACGAGCCAAGCCCTTGCACTAAAAAGTTACAGAGACCTTGGTGTGGGATCTCTAACAGAAAAGTGAGATGCGCGGCAGTAGACTTAGCGCAAAGGGTGTAGGGCGAATTTCAATTTAAATAGCTTCAGTCTTGTGGGAGAGGGGCTTTCTTAATCTAGGTTGATAGGGAATGAGCCCCAGAGTTTCTAGCTGGTTTTGATA
>Ga0136644_10000378_pt1 | contig 35549 bp, 33 predicted proteins | sample C_130820_EF_Meta_FD_94780 | JGI IMG/M metagenome (GOLD analysis project Ga0136644, IMG submission 94780) | Freshwater microbial communities from Lake Croche, Canada to study carbon cycling - C_130820_EF_MetaG (v2) (version 2) | ecosystem: Environmental > Aquatic > Freshwater > Lake | place...
CTAGAAATCTACCTATTTCTTAGATATCCAATCTAGAAATCTATAAAAAGGCGTGCGGTTTTCATTCTTTTGGAGAGAATCAACTGTTTCTTTATAAATTTCTAAAACACTTGTTCCAATCGCATATAAATATATCAAATACAACATGAAAACGAATACTAAATTATAGATATCTCTCGGAATATTCAAAGGAATATCCCACATTAAATAGAGTGGTAGTATCTTAAATAAAAATATAGTAACGGAAAATTTTAAGATTTGTCCAATACTTTGATTTAAGGAAAAGAGAGAACCGATTTCTACTATATTTTCGAAAATCGCAATAAAAAATGCTAATTTTGGCGAAGGTATTTGATCGACCTTACCTTTTTTATGTGTAGCATAAAAAAGTAAAAACCATACAACTATCCAATAGGAGAAAAGTTTATCCCAAGATATATCCATTTATATAATCTATTATTTTATTATTTGAGAGAAGTATAATATATAAAATAATAATATTTTTACATATTATATTACACCTGATAGTAGTATGGTTCCTATAAAAACATATATAACACATTATACACCATTAGTCAAGAGAAAACAGTTTATGGAAAATCAAATCTCTCGTTTTGGATTAAACACATAATTTATTTTAGATTATGATCGTGAAAATCTAACCACATCTAATTTAGATATATTTGATAGATATCATCCTACCTTAAATCGTGAATTGAAGCTATCGGAGATTTCACTAATATTACACCTTTTCACCTTTCAAACGCCGATTATATTTGATAATTCTGCCTAGAGGCAGAATTATCAATATATAAAGGCGATTTATCGGTGAAAAGTAACAGTTACCTAATTACATTAAAAGATGCCGACCCTGTGGGTCGGCATTTGAAATGTAAAAAGGTGTAAAACATATCGAATGTTATAAACGTATTATCCAAAATAATGAACCTTCTATGAAATAATAAATTCTTCCATTTTTATTCTCTCATTTTTTCTTAAATACCAAATTCCTTGTAAAAATGCGTCGGCTAAATCGTCTTTTTTCTTTGAGGCCGAGAGAATCTGGATTTTTTCATTTAACCAAGGATTTTTTTCGAGGATCTCTCTAGTTATTTGAACGCCATCCGTTTTATGTTTTTTATAATGCTGTTTTTTTTGGGTTTCTTTTGATTTTTCTTCTTTTTTTTCCAAAACACTCTCCTTTTCAAATCCCTTTTTATCTTTTACGATCGAAGATTGTAAAGGTGACTGATCAAGACCAATTATTTCTGACCCCGTAGGGGGTATATTTATTGTGAATTGACGTAATTTATTAGCCGAAGAAACAAACTCGATTTTGGCCTCTGGATAACGCATAATGAAATACTGCGCGAGCATCCCCTGGACACTTTTCATCCTGGTTGCAATCGTGGAAATCTGATTTTCGATTAAAACCATAACCACATCGGAAATTTGCGGGACTTCGTCAAGAAGTCGCACCATATTTCGGCCGATCGTGATCAAATCGGTATCTCCAGCCCCTACTTTTTTCATTTCGACAATAGGTTGTAAACAACGGTTTTGGAAATAGGGGATTAAAATATCGATATAGGATTTCTTTGTTTTTTTAGATTCTCTCGAATCTCTCGATTCAATAGAAAATTCTTGTAATAATTTTTCCAGATCTTCTATTTTCATTTTTTTGAGAGAAGTGGATTGATAGGTTTTCTTCGGAAGGAGAAATTCGGTCTGTTTTTTTGCGCATTTTTCACAGAAAAATATTTCTTCATTGTTTTCTATCGATTTCTTAAATTTCGCGGATTTTCCACATAGATTCATTTGATTTTCTACATTCTCTCTAGTATCCAAAACATAATTCATACTATTATCTAATTTTAGAATACTCTCTATTGTAACTATTTTCTTTTGTTTTGTTTCTTTTTTATCGTCTTTTTTTACTTTTTTAGAAATCGGTTTGAGAGAATATCTACATTTTTCTTGTATTTCTTTTGTTTCATCCATTAAATTTAAAACGGACCATTCATTTATAGTAAATGGTATTTGTGGATTGATATTATTTGAGAGATCGAGAGAAAAAAGGCAAAACGCCATATTTTTTATTCCAATATCGAAACTTATTATTTTTTCTTGAATAATATTTTTGGACATTCGATATAAATAATACTTTCAATATTTATATTATTTTTTATTTTACTATCTAAAATATATAGTAATATACTTGTATTTTATAAGAGATAATTATATATAATTATAAATTCAATACTACCTATCTACCTATCTACCTATCTAGTAAAAACTAAACGATTCGTCTCCTGTAATGGCTTTTAATGCAGCGTTAACCATAACACGTTCGACGAATTCATCGCTCTCGCATAAGTAAAACTTATAAAGACCCCAGCGAGTTTCTTCAATCGAAATACCTAATCCACGAGAGATATCCTCCGTGTTGATACCTTTTACCGAATCGAATACAAACTCGTACCATCCACCAGCCATTGAATAGTCCGCCTTACAAACCGCTTTATACTTGAGTGAAATTGCTCCATGCGTATCCTCGTCCTTCACTTGGTGAATATAATAGGTTCTTCCTACTTGTAAATCCTTGAGTGCAATTTCGATCATTTTTCGTTTGTCTGTATTCTGTTGGGGGGGGAAATATACCCTTTATAAAATTCTAAAAAAGGATTTCAATTTTTTGATACCTTTCAAAAAAAAAATATAAAAATCTCTCAAAGTATAATAAAAAATATATAAAAATGTTAACCTCTTTTAGAAAATTCTGTAAATATATTTATGAAACAATTTCTGAGAGATTTGAGAATATTTATTCCATAAATAAACATATGTTAGAAAATGAAAATATGAATTATTGTAGAATGCAAGATGGTGGATTCTCTCATACGGAACCGACAGAATCCGAAAAAGATATTTCGGAAAAAATAAAATCGAGGATGGAATCCTATAGAAAATAATTTTATAAATAATAGTATTATTTATAAAAGTTTATAAGATGGAAATAATTCTGATATTTGGATAAAGATTTTTCGGTAAAATATCTCTGCGCCAATATGATTGATAAAAATATTATTAGACATATTTTGGATCAGGGCATGTTCCATCTTCATTATAACATTTATCTTGTGCAATTTGATCTGCAAGATTATGAATATCTATTTCCACATCTGGAGTCAATTCTAAAGCGTAACCTATAATTGCTGGTACTCCTCCGCCTTGTCCACCCTCAGCAGGTAATTGTACTTTTTTAATTTTCATCTTGAGGTCTTCTGATAATGCATTTTCTACTAGGTATTGATTTAAATATGCTGTATTACCTACTACGCCAATTTGGTTTGGTCCAGTAAATCGAATTGCTTGCTCTTTATTTTGATAGATAACTATACTACCATCATTGTTAATTTTAGGTTTGTCGCCTTTAATAACTGCTCCTATAATAATAGCTAAATTATAAATTACTCCTGCAAACGGAAACCCTCCATTTGTTATTTTAACGCTTTTAATCTTTTTTAAAGACTTTCGAGTTTTTACGTTTCTGCGTTTAATCGATTTTACTGATTTCTTATTTTTTAACGATTTGCTCATTATATATAATACAAAATATTTTATATAATTAATAAAGTATATTTTTAAATATTTATTTACCGAACTTCAATAATTCTGCTTGGGTAATAACTGGTGCTACTTTCTGTGCCTGTAATTGCTCGCGGGATAAATATGTGTGTTTCAAATCACTCGAGACATATCCATTGGGTTTTTCTTGGCTAATAAACGAGGGATATGCATAAGGAACGGAATATCCTGCAGGCGTATCTTGATAGCGTTTAAAATAACCCACATCAATCGCCGACTCGCGATAATTATATCTCATGATATCTTTCGCCTGATTTGTTAGGTATTGTCGGTACTCCCAATTAGAATGAATACCAGCATCCTTCAAAATAGCATTATTTAAAACGGCTTCAGGTTGGTCGGATGCGACGATCGCACGTCCATCAGACATAAGAGGTGGGAATCCCGGATAAACTGCATTCGTACTATAACCTAAAGCGGATCGCGGTATCACTAAATCATTTCCAGTATCTACTGGATATGCAGAGGAATAAGAAATATACGACATATTTTAATTATTATATATTATATATCCTATATATAATATATTTTTATTGGCTTTTAATGTTTTCTTGTCTTTTATGTTTTTTATTCATCTAAAATAGTTGTAAAATGACTAAATGCGCATATACTGGATGATTACCTCCAGCTAAAGTAGTTATAGTTAAAGCACTCGATTCCGCAATCGGGTTACGAAGACTAATAATCGAATTTGCGCTAGAAGTTGTAATTAAAGATACACCTGTCTATTCGAATCCTAAATGGACAACAGCACCTCTCATAAAGGCAATGATATATCTGTTCTTTGTGGCTTGGAGTAAGGCCATACCAATAAGGATGTAAAGAAGGCCTTCTATAAAGACATCGGCGTGAGACCCGGGTCCGGCATAAAGTAGGCAGTAATACGACTGAAGTCCGGTGAAATATCCTAGGGTGTGTTTCAATACGCCTATTATAAAGAAAATGAGTATAAAAGGAGGGCAGTCCCCCTGGAAGGGGGGCATAATACCTTGGTTCCCTACCTTTATGACAAATTGAAGAAGGCTATATAGAACGAGTGAGTAAACGGCTATGAAAAGGGCTTCTAGAAGGATGTGTATATATCATATAGGTATATATCATTTTCTTTTTTGTGTTTTCATAGTGTTTTTTCTACGTTTGGATTTTCTACGCTTTGATTTTCTTTTCTTTTTTCCGCCTTTTGAATAAGGCCCAAATTTAATACCTTCATTGACCATTTTTTGTATCATAGTCGTACTGAATGGATACGCTCTAACGCCATTGTTGGGATCGATGACAAAAAGTGTTTCGGGTATATTCGGATCTTGAACAGGCCGACCGTGCATATGCCCATTTGGGTAAAATTCTTCTACTGCAATAACATGATTTCCATTGTATGTGACTATCTTTACAGGGATTACATAGTCATCACGTACTAAAATAAATCTTTTCCCTACCGAGTGTTCATTCAAAGTAACCTCGTCTTCTTTGAATTTAGCTACAATTGTTTTTTCGGGACTACGCTCTGCAGGTTCTCTAGTAATTATAGATCCAATGGAATAACCACTCTCATTATTATCTTGCATAATTTTCTATATATGTATCATATAAATTATCCTAAAGTAAATTAGTAAAAAAAATACTAGTATTTTTATAAAGTGATGTTTTTTTATGTATATTTATTGGAATCGACGGACAAGATAACCTAGGTAGGAGCAACCGTGGATTTAGACCATCGATTGAGACAACACAATTGCGAAATATCGGGCGGGGCTGTTGCGACGAGTTCGCGCGTTTATCATATTAGCGGATTTCCCGATTGGAAAACCGCGCTTTCTTTCGAATGGGCATTCAAATTTCATAGCCGGAAACTTCCTGCTAAATTATATCCACTAAAAAGGCGGATGATGGGATTGAAAACACTCATGGGGCTTGAGAGGGCCACGTCGAAATCGGAAGATGCCTACCCTCTGGGTCCGCATTTCACTGCGTAGTAAATGAGAAAAGGTGTAAAAGAATGCCTAAAGTTATACTTAGTATACATATTTATAAATATATAAATATAAATGTAAAGCATATATGGTCGTGTAAATTACAATTGTAATTACATTATTCAGTATTAGTCAATAAACGGATCAAATCCATTTTTTTCAATTTCTTCGTATCTGTTGCAAGACCTTGCTGGATGACGAGTGTGCGTAATTCACTAATATCCATTTTTCTATAAACTTCAGTAGGATTTACCATTTTATGAACAGTGGGTACTTTCTCTTCTAAAACAGAATCTATCTTCTTTATAATAATTTCATCATGTGATTCTTCATAATCATTTAATTCTATTTCTAAAGGTTCGGAATCTTGCAAGTCGGTGTCTCCTTCTTCCGATTGATATGATATTTCTAGTTCTGGTTCTGGTTCCTCTTTATATAAATGCATATTTGCATATTCTTCGAAATTCAAATTTTCATCGAATTCTTCAGAAATATCATCTGATATAGGATGTATTTTAATATGTTTAATCACTTGAGGTTCTTCAAAATCACTCTCATAATCATCCGAATCTTCGTTCGATGAGTCATCGGAATCGTCATCCGATTCGTCTATATCTGAAACAACAATTTTTTGGCGGTCTACTCTCTCTTTTTCTTCTCTCTCTTTTTCGCTACCTCTTAAAGACAATTGAGAGACTTGTGAAATAGCTACTTTCAAATAGGCGAGTTCCTTTAAAAAATCATTCATAATATTAGTAATTGTAGTTGTTTTTTGTTCTAAAGTAGTTAGACGTTCTTTAAAATGATATACAATCATCATAATTAATACAAATGTGATAGCTAAACTTATAAAGAAAAATGTTTCAACAAGGCTAAAGAATCCCATTTAATATCTCAATATAAATTTTATTTAATTCTTAAACGAAACTATTTATATTTATTTATAATAAAAATACTTTTATAAAACTTGTTTTCTTTTCATATATATATTATAAGTTCGATGGATAATAGTACACCAATAAATCCAACAGTATCTGCACAAACAGTCGATTGGAAAATAGCTATGATTATATTTCTAGTCATAATCATATTAATTTTTACTAGTTTAGGAAGTTTTGCATCGGATTTCATATCTAATGTTTTATATTCAACTGGATGGTTTATAGGAAAATCAAGTGATGTTGTTTCTAAAACATCAGAAACTGGTATTGAAATTGCAAATGGAGCTGTTCATAATGGTAGCGAATTATTAATTAAAGCTAGTAAACATAGTGGGAATGATGCGCCTACAACAATAGGATCTACTATTAATACTCCAAGTGATAGTCATATGAATACTCATAAAGAAGAACCTTCGCCGGATAAAACATCTAATCCTATACAGAATCCTATTTCTTCTGGAAAATCAAACTGGTGTTTAGTCGGTGAATATCAAGGTCGCCGTGGATGTATAGCTATTACGGATTCTGATAAATGTATGTCCGGTCAGATATTTCCTTCACAACAAGCTTGCCTAAATCCTACATTTAGTCAAAATGTATTACCAAATATGACTACACCAAATGGAATACCGCCACGTATTGATTTAACTGCATTACCCAATACATATCCTTCATTTGAACAGCAACAATTCGCCGAAGCACAAATAAAAAATGTCCCTAGAAATTAACTCTTTACATTTTAAATTTTACATTTTTACATTATGTAAAAACAATTAATAATCTCTCAAATCATAATAAATAATTCGTTTATTTATTATAAATATGAATTATACGAATTATATTAATAATATAATTATGAATAATCCGAAGATTCTCTCGGTTATCGAATTACAAAATGGATATTATTTCGTTTATGCTTCTAATAAAAAATCCAATTATAAAATCATGGATGAATGCGAGATTTATTATGATTTTGTGAAAAAGCATACACCTCAAAGAATAATAGAACAATTTGAAATAAACGATGATTTTATAATCGATTTAACAGTAAAAACATATATGCATATGTATGGATATCATTATGTGAGAGGTGGGTCGTATTCTGAAGAAAATCTCTCAAAATCACAAAACGAAATTATTGAAAAGGAATTAGAGTATATAGAAGAAATACAAATTATAGATGATGATTATTCTATGAAAGAAATTCAAAGATATAATAAATATTATGAATCCATAGAAGAAATCGACGGACTTATTTTAGAAGTTAGAGAGAATTTCCGAAAATACAAAATTGAACAATCGAGATATGATACATTATTACCGAATCCTTATAAAAACGTATTACAACATATGATACCAGAAGATTTTGATTGGTTATATGATATCTGTATTCTATCTAAAGAAATATCTAAAAAAGATAAATTAGACCCTCATTCTGTAAAAAATAAGGATTATATTGAGAAATATAAAATACTTCTCAATGGAATAAAATATCTTTATTTTCTCTCTACAAATACAGAATTTTTCGTAAAATATTCAAAAAAAATAGAAGAGTGTTCTATCTATCTAAAACATCCAGAGTTTATGTTCGATCAATTTATATATCATAATATTGATAGACCAATAATTGAATTAGCCAATTTTTGCTTATTATTAAAATTACTATTATCTATAACAATAAACAGAATGGACGAATATAAACACGATTTATTCACATATCACTATAATATTGAATGGATTACAACCAGAATATTATATGTTTTAGAAAAAAAGAAGATAAATTTTATTGAAAATAGGATAGTCGATGTAGATTAAGTAACTACGAGAGTATTATAGGTTGAAATACTTGGATAATTACCTTTTACAGTACAGTTAAATGTAGTTAATGAATTTTTCGAAACATTAATATAAAATCCATATTGAGGTTGATTAAAATATTGGAAAAATTGGTCCGAATTTGGAATAGTAATATTTAAGAGGGGTGATCCATTAGAATCTACTGAATTTAATAAAATATCATAAATATACCCAAGTTGTGTAGAAAGACCTGTTTGTAGAATATTTCCAGTAGTATCAGTAATTCTAAAATTTTTCAGAGTACATATTCCAATATATTGATTCCCGTAAAAATAATTATTTATTGGATCCATACTATTCGGTATCATTGAAATATCAAATACTACGGAATCTGAAATATCTAAAACTAAATCATAAGCAATATGCGGAGTAGTATTATATCCATATTGAACACTTGTTAAAAAAGGCTGTTTTGGATTAATTAAATTCAAACTTATATTTCTATTGATTGCGGTAGTATTCGAAATAATCGTATTCGATACATCCGCTCGAATATACATACTAATCGGAAATTGAATCGTGAATGAATATGTAGGAGTGATTATATTTTGGATATAAATCGATGTTAGAGTGACAGTGTTTTGCGGAATATAATTAATAAATGTAAGAAGTTGATCTAATTTATCTAATCCACTATCATATATAAAAGGAACAGTTGATTGTTGTTGGTTAATAATTGCATAAGGATTCTGTCCAGTTGCATAATTATATAATGGTACAGTTGTATCTAAAGATAGATTTGTAATAGGCCCTGGAATACCAGATGCATATGATGGTGTAGTAATAATACTACCAGATGGGCATGTTTGTACAGTAATCGAATTAGATGTTTGAGAGATAATATTCGATTGTATAAAAGAAGATGATAAATTACGTTGTTTGCTAGACCCATTTACTATTTGTGCCCAACGTTCTGATCGTGTAAGATTATTCGTTTTTGTATTTGTGTTAGCTGCCGTATATTTAAGGATTTCTGCTTTACGTCGCATATCTAGTTGTGATTGTGTATAAGATAATAAATATGGATTATTTACTAGGTTATCATATCTCTGTGGAGGTATATTATTCAATTGGAAACGTTGTTTTAATAGAACAGAATTTTGATATGCAGTATTATTACAAATATTATTTGGTGTTGTCATAAATATATATATACTATAAAATATATACATTTTATTAGGTGTATTCTTATTCATTTTACGAGGTTGGATACCATAATGTAGATAAATAAGAGCCGCCATATAATCCTTTTGATGGTTCCGCATTTTTTGTATTTGGTCCACTATATACAATACTATTAATATCTATAATATTCAAGGCTCTATTATAATATACTAAATCAGCTAATTTACCAATAAATCCACCATTTTGACAAACATCAACATTATTATAATTTTGTAAGGGTATATTATTTAAATCTTTGCGATAAGTAACAATACCATTCATATAGACATCTAAATATTTATTTTGACAACGTACTGCAAGATGAAACCATTTATTAATAGGTATATTTGATATATCAATACTATCCGGGCTAGGTGCAACTTTATTTGCAGCAGTAGTAGATACTGTATCCATTAATATACGAATTGTATTTGGTGTACTGGTTGTTCCTGTGGAAAAATATACACCTGGCCCATTTGATATTGAAGAAACGCCTGCAGAATTATAGGTTCCACCACCCTTTACAAATATTGGTGTAAAAGCACGCGTACTATTACTTGGGAATCCAGTAAGCATTAGCCATACGGACCATGTGAATTCAATACCAGTAGATTGATTATTTGAACGATTAATAACAGAACTACTTACTTTTGGGTCTTGTGAAATAACCTTACCACTAGTTCCATCAATCATACCATTTATTAAATATACAGTGTTCGATTGAGGATTCATAAAATAGTAAATAAGACGGATTCCTAAATTTAATGCAAATAGAAATACAATAATAGCTAAAACTAGAAATGCGAATTTTGCGATTAATCCATTTGCATTTAAAAATCCACTATCACTTGTAGCAGTTGCGGTCGATTTTGAAAATTCGTCAATATTTGACTGTACGCTATTATAGCTTTCAGAAGCACTTTTTTGTGCACTCGCTAATCCTGCATTGACACTATTTGATACATCACCTGTTGTTTTTTGAACAGTATCCATAAAGCTACCGGATTTATCTGACATATGAATTATATATTATAAAATAGATATATAATTATTACTCTAACTATTCGAATAAATCGTATAGTTATTACTTCCATTATCATTATTCACTGTTAATCCAATTGATAAATTACCGCCTTGGCTTAGACCATTTCCGGCAGAATACTCATTATAAACAGATTGTGGGTCTAAAGGATGATCCCACCGAGTTAATTTTGTTAAATGAATATCTGGATTCGCTACAACAGGAGGAGTAGTAGGTAATGGAGGGGCAAATGTAATACTTGGATTTTGTATGGACTTTGTAATTTGTGCATTTAAAGGATTTGAAATCACTAGTTTACCATCTATATAACAATCAACATAAATCGTATCTACTGCAACTAATAAATGTACCCATTTTTGAATGGGGAAATTATTCGTAATCGTTATTAAATTTGCTCCAGGGCTAGATGGACTAGTAACCATCGCTGTTAAAACGGGACTATTTGGTTTTCCTATAGTTTTTCCATCAATAGTTGTACCACCAAGTAATAGTGTAAAACAAGTTGGACGGGGTTGACCACTTGGCCCACCAACATAGGAATATAAGAAATTTCCAGGACCAGCAAAATTATTTACATAAACCCATGATCCAAAAGAATAGAGAATCGAACTCGGATTTGTTATAGCATTGGATGAAATATCTGTATTCGTATTTTTTAAATAAATATGATTTGCTAAAGACGTAGTTCCCATTGTATAATATCTAATTAAAAAAAATATTATTACAATAATTACTACTCCTAAAATTATTATCCATGTCTCCATATTTAAAATATATACTATAGCTAGTTAAAAAAAAACTATAATACAGGGGGGTTATTTACACTTAATAAATTATAATTATTTATAATTTCGTTTTTACCAAGCATATTACGATAATATACGATATTACATATGGAACCATAAGTACCACTTCGATCATTTCCAAATGGTTCTTCTTGTCCAATAAATATACTATCATGATTCGTATATTCTATAGGATTTGGTATTACAATACTAGTATCAAAAATACCATTTATAAATATATCTACTGCACCATCGCGATAATTAAATACTAAATTATTCCATTTTTGATGCGGTAGTGTTTTATTATATTTGATAGCACTTTTTTTATCGGAAGAAGGTCCTAAATAAAATATATATTGATCGATTCCATTTCTATTATTTAAATACGATATTTTTGGATGATACATACAATTACACCCACTTGGATCGGGACTTATGTACTGGAAAATATCCATCTCTTTTGTATATGTTAATTGTGTAAATGGTTGTATATTTAAGAATATCCACATAGATAACGAAAATGTGTTTCTAATAGGCGAATTTAATGTTACTGTATTTGTAGTAGGATCTGTCATTTTATTTGAAAATGTTAGATATAATGGTGCATCTATACGTTGTTTAGTAGTTAACATAGTTGGGTTTTGAATTAAAACCACACCGTTTGCCGTAGTCATTTCTTTTATTTTAGGATAAAAATAAAAATATATAATAATCAAAATAATCTCAATAAATAATATATTAAAAACTGATTTTGGAGTTGTAAATAATTCATTTAATAAATAGTTAAAACCATCGCTTAATAAACATGGAATATAAAATAAGAGGTTTATTAAAAAAGATACCCATCCTGGGCGTGTAACTATTTTATTTAAAAATACAGTATAGAAAAGAGCGAGCGCTAATAATAAAATGATTCCTAATAAACAATTCAATAAAAAATCGGGTGTTATATAATTAAAAATACCTAGATTTCGAGTAATATAAACTGTTATTATAATAGTAAATATAATGAATAATGCTACAAATAAAAATGAATAAATTTGTACACGATCTTTTGAATTAAAAGTATATATAAAATAAATAAATATACAACAAACTAAAAAAATAATCGGAAGTATATAAACATATGTATTTTGTATAAAAGTATTTGAATCGTTATTCGCGAGTTTAATTATAAATATAATAGCGATTGTAACTAATACTGTTGCAATAATACGTTGTTTTGTAATAGACCCGGGTATTAATACAGATGATTCCGTTTGTACAATTCCCGACATATTACTATATCTTGTGATTTTTTTTATGATTTTTTATTCTCTCATCTCTCAAATATGAAAGGTATCTCTTCTATAGATTTTCGATCGTCGTTTTTTTACCATGACAATCTCTACAAAGTGCTACTAAATTATCAACATGATTACTTCCTCCATATTCTAGTCGGACTTTATGATCGACTTCAAACCATGCATTCAATTGTTCCTGACAATCGCCACATTTCCATCCTTGCCTTGCAGCAACAAATTTCTTTTTTGTTTCGCTAACTGAACGTTTTGTTTTTACTGGATTGATTCCTCCTGTATTCGTAGGACCTTGTGTTGTTCCACCGGAGCTCATTATTTTCCTTTCGGCATAGGCTTGTGCGCCACGGCTCGTAGTATTCATAGAGAGAATTGGGTGGTTCTCATCTATATATGGATAAGATCCTTGTCCTAAATATTGAGATTGTTTTGCAGTAAAATCGAGTATAGGACTAATCATACTGGATGTACCCTTATCGATCGGTAGATATTTCAAATATTCATTGGATGCTAATATCATTTGGCCTGCATTGATCGGATTCTTTTTCACTAACCAATAGACGAATAATCCACCGGCTGCAATACCCGCCATTTGGTAGTATTTTTTATAACTCGCTAGTTTTCGAATATATTGACCTTCTGTATAATGATTAAATATAAGGGCGGAAGTTATCAAAAATATAATAATTTCTATGCGCATTTTATTATGTTATTTATAGAATCTATTTTACTATATTGAGAGATTTTCTCTTTTATAAAAATAGTATTATTATATAAATGGATAATAATACTTTTTCGACATTTAAAGAATCAAAATTATTGTCTAAAAAAGAATGGATATTACCTAATTATATTATTAATATATTTTCATATTTTATTCTAGTATTTATTATAATTTTTATAACGCCCATATTTATTTATACAATATCAATAAAAAAATGCCTACAATTAAAAGTATATTATTACAGATTTCTTGTATTTTTATTGCATTTTTTATTAGTGATTTAATTTCTGCTTTAACACATTGTTTAGTTATAGATAATTCGTATACTGAAAATTCGTATACAATTGAAAATGGTATATTGGTTATTAATACAGATACAGGGTATGCATCGTGTCATCATATTTTTCCCTCTAATTGGAAAGATATTAGTGATACTACAATTTATATAACAATGTTTCTATTTTTATTAATTCCTCAACTATTTATATATTTTTTCATAAAAAATAATTATATTAAATTTACTTTAAATTTAATAATTCTTTTTATAATATTATCTCCGATTGCACATAAATATGCCCATGAAAAAATACATAATCGAGATATTCCTTATATTTATAATTTATTAATAAGTTATGGATTATTTTTAAATCCTAACCAACACCGAAGACACCACATTGAAAATAATTATAATTGGTCATTTCTAAATGGTATTAGTGATATTGTATTCAATAATATTGTTAAAACAATATGTAATTTTTTTAATATATGTCCATATGAGAAAACATTAAAAAGTGCAAAATTATTAAATTCAAATGGAGAGATTATAAGAGTAAAATTTATTGGTGATATCGACGGTGAAATAAAATGTAAAGTGATTAATAATTTATTTATTCGTGCATAATAATATAATCACCAATACATATAAATCAAGAAAAAGCATATCAATATGAATGCTATGAAAATATAGTATTTACTTACTTTTATTTTTTCTGATAGATAAATCGGTTTGGGAAGATACTCCTCTAAATACCGATCAAATGCTTCTGTATAAGAAATCTCCTCTTTTCCTATCGCCGCATTCACTTTATTATGTATAAAATGTACCCATTTTACAAAAGATTCTTTATTATCTAAATAGGGTGTTACAGGATAACGGTCTATAAATGCTGAAAATCGATTTCCAATGTCTTCATTTGGAATAAAAATCGGCAGATTCATTATAAGATCATAATATTTCCGTTTTGTAACAGCATTCGGTGTATCTGGATAGGTAAGAGCGACCGTCATTAAAAAAAACCAATAATGTGGACCCCATATTACAGGATCAAATATAGGTGCATAAGGATTTTTTTTATTATTCATAGTATCCGCCATTTTCTAAAACAAACTATATAGAAACGTTGGATTATAATACTATAATATAAACTATTTAAAATGGCGTCAATGAGTAAAATATATTGTAATAATTGTTCAAAACAGGGACATATGTATCATCAATGTAAAATGCCGATTTTAAGTATTGGTACAATCGTATTTAAAGAGGTTCCCTCGACTTTCAAAGAGGTTCCCTCGGTAAACCCATCATTGAATGATATAACAAAATGTGATTCTAAAACACATCTTCAATTTCTTATGATACGTAGAAATCACAGTTTTGGATTTATGGATTTTATTCGAGGAAAATATTCGATTTATAATAAAGATTTTCTATTGAATTTATTTAATGAAATGACAGATTATGAAAAAAATATGATTCTTATAAGCGAGTTTAAAGAGCTATGGTGTTATTTATGGAATAATAGGGATAGTTTTTTACAGTATAGACAAGAACAATCTGTTTCAGAAGAAAAGTTTAATTCATTAAAATCAGGTATTTTTTTTCAAAATTCATATTATTCTATTAAATCGATTATTGACGAATCGAGTACACAATGGAGAGAACCAGAATGGGGATTTCCAAAAGGTCGGCGTAATAATTATGAGAGAGATTATGATTGTGCTTTACGCGAATTTCGCGAAGAAACTGGTTATTCAATAAACTGTCTTAAAAATATCGAAAATATAATGCCCTTTGAAGAAATCTTCACTGGTTCGAATTATAAATCATATAAAAATAAATATTTTTTATTAAAAATGCTTAATGAAACTCCAAAGTCAGTAGATCATTTTGATAAAAGTGAAGTAAGTAAGATGGAATGGAAGACATATGAAGAATGTATGGAATGTATTCGACCATATAATTTAGAAAAAAAACAGATGCTAACGAATATTTATCAGGCATTAATGACATATAAAATGACGGGATAAATCCCCTCAATCTAAAAACGTTTCATTATATGAATAATAATATCTATATAATGTAAGAAATGGATAAAGACGAGAAATCAAAACAAAATATAACAAAAAGAAAACGTTGTCCAAAAGGTCAAATGTATGATAGGACTACTGGAGAATGTAAACCTAAAATAGAAATACAGTCGGATATTCGCCAACCTGCAGAAATGAAAGGTATAAAAGAATTATTTGGTGATGTTTTATTGCCTTCTTCTTATTCTTCTTCTTCTGAAAAAGTCGAACCACTTGAAAATAAACAAAAACGTTGTCCAAAAGGTCAAATTAGAGATCCTATCACTAAAAAATGTATTCCAAAACAAACCCGTGTAGCTATTCCTAAAATAAAAAGAAATAAAACAAATAAAATACAATTAGTTTTAGAAGAACAAGAAGAAGAACAAGAAAATAGACAACCCGAAAATTCTATAAACGATTTGATAGACTTTACTAGTCAATATAAAGGTATTATTTCAGAAGTACCTTTAGTTGATGAAGAATCGAGCGTAGATGTAATGATAGATACTGTAAAACCGGATTCTAATGAAAATGAATTCAATCAAAAAAAGGAAGAAAAAGATGAATATGAGAATCCTACAGAAGAATATTCCGAATTATATCCTAGTTTAAACGATCCCGAATTCTCTCATAAAATCGCATCAAAAAAGGAATTTGCCGATACAAAATACGATGGATCTCTCTATCCGATCGAACAAAAAGCCAATGAAATGTGCGAATCCGATTTTGAATTAATGCCCCACCAAGTATTTATCCGAAATTTCCTTTCTTACCAAACCCCCTATAATAGTCTACTTCTATATCATGGTTTAGGATCAGGAAAAACGTGCTCTGCAATTGGTGTTGCAGAGGAAATGCGCGCATATATGAAACAAAGTGGTGGTATAAAAACAATTCTTGTTGTAGCTTCGCCCAATGTACAAGATAATTTCCGATTACAACTTTTCGATGAACGTAAGTTAAAAGAGGTCGGTGGACAATGGAATCTGAATGTGTGTATAGGAAATACTCTATTAAATGAAATCAATCCGACAAGTATTTCTGGACTATCGAGAGAACGTATTATTGCGCAAATCAATACGATTATTCGAAAATCCTATGAATTTATGGGATATAACGAATTCGCGAATTATATTACACGAAAAATCTCCGTTTCAGACGATCGTGGTTATGATTCAACAATTCAAAAGAGTATGACGCTGAAAAATATTGAGAATTATTTTAATGACCGACTCATTATTATTGATGAAATCCATAATTTAACTTTAGCGGATAATAAACAGAAGAAAACATCAGTTCTTTTACAAGTCATTGCAAAACATTCGAAATCTATGCGACTTCTACTTCTCTCTGCAACCCCTATGTATAACTCGCCAACAGAAATCGTATGGCTAGCGAATCTTATGAATATAAATGATAAACGTTCTTCTATCAAAGTTTCGGATGTTTTTGATAGAGAGGGTAAATTCTTAGAGATATCAGAGGAAGAAAAGGCTACTAAAAAAAATACAGAATCGGGTAAGGACCTTCTTAGAAGGAAACTGACTGGCTATATTTCATATGTCCGTGGAGAGAATCCATATACTTTCCCATATCGTGTTTATCCGGATATATTTGCGCCTGAGCGTAGTATTCGCTCGAATAAATATCCCGAAAAACAGATGAATCAGAAGGATATTGACCAGCCATTAGAACATGTGCCTGTTTATTTAAATGAAATCGGGGAATATCAAGAAAAGGCATATCAACTCATGGTAAAATCATTAGAGGATACAGTGGATTCCTTTGAGAAGATGGAAGGTTTTGGATATACTGTTCTACTCGCCCCCTTAGCATCCCTTATTATTACTTACCCAAATGAAACCCTCGATAAAATGATAAAGGAACAATCCTCCGATAAAAAAGTCTCTGGATTTATCGGCGAAACCGGTCTGAATACCGTGATGACCTATATTGAACAGAAGCCCACAGAAGAAAATCCGATTCCCCTTCGCCATTCATTCCAATATAGACCAGAAGTTCTAAAACGATATGGTCCGATTTTCAAACCTGATAGAATCGGTAAATATTCGGCAAAAATCGCGGAAATCTGCCGCTTAATAAAATCATCTTCCGGTATTATTCTCATCTATTCCCAATTTATCGATGGCGGATCCGTTCCAATGGCCCTCGCCCTAGAAGAAATGGGATTCGCCCGTTTCAGTACTGGCCAACATAAGAATCTGTTTAAGAAACCCCCGACAGAAGCAATCGATGCACTATCTATGAAACCTAGATCCGAGCATTTATTAGATCCCCAGCAAAATGGCGTATTTCAACAAGCGAAATATATGATGATCACTGGTCATAAAGAATTCTCTCCAGATAATTATTCCGATGTGAATTATTTAACGAGTCCAGATAATATTCACGGCGAAAAAGTTAAAGTGGTTTTGATATCCAAGGCAGCGGCCGAGGGTCTCGATTTTAAACATATTCGCCAAGTCCATATTTTAGAACCCTGGTATAATATGAATCGTATTGAACAAATTATTGGCCGCGGTGTACGTAATGGAAGTCATTGTAAATTACCTTTCGCTGAGAGAAATGTCGAGATTTATTTACATGGTTCTCTCACGAAATCAGGAGAAGAGGCAGCGGATTTATATGTTTATCGACATGCTGAGAAAAAGGCGAAAAAGATCGGCGAAGTTACCCGTGTTCTAAAAGAAGTCGCCGTCGATTGTATTCTGAATATTTCCCAAACAAATCTTACTGAGGAGAGACTCTTTGAACTAGTAGAGAATCAAAATATTCAGATACAGTTACCGAGTGGTCCCCTAATAAAATATAAAATCGGCGATAAACCCCATACCGATATTTGTGATTATATGGATACGTGTTTTTCAAGAACAGAGTGTCATACTAAAAAAAATATAGATATACCCGAAGATCAAATTGACGCCTCTACCTATGAATCGGAATTTATGAAAACATCGCTTATAACTATGATGAAACGAATTCGCGATTTATTTCGAGAGAAATCAGTATATCGTTTTAAAGATATACAACAAAATATCAATCTCTCAAAAATATATCCGGAAGAACAAATTTACTATGCACTTTCGAAATTTATAGATTCAAAATCTGAAAAACTAGTAGATAAATATTCGCGTTCTGGATATATGGTAAATCGTGGTGAGTATTATCTTTTCCAGCCGAATGAAATAACGGATGAAAATGCATCTATTTACGAACGTATTATACCAGTAGACCATAAACGAGAGAAATTACTTTTAGAACTACCCACAGAGAATACTTCTAAGAATATCATGATAAATTTACAGCGAAGTACTAGTAACGATTCAATCGAAGGTGAGTCTACGAGTGATTATTCGAATATCGCCATTCAATTAAAAAAAGCGGTGGATACTGTTTTCCAAGAGGTCCAGCTTTTAAAAGGTTCAGAGAGAGATTGGTATTTACATGCGAATAATGTATTACATTTTATAAATAATCCAGAAAATGAAAAGATGTCGATTATTAAAAATATTATTCCGAGAGAAACGATTCTAAAATATATTATTTACCATTTTATCGATTTTTTACCCTATTCTGATAAAGTCATAATATTAAAAAATAGGAATACTGAAATGGATCAGATACCCGAACAAATACATAAATATATGAAACAATATTTCGAAGAAAAAATAGTAGCTGTTCGAAATACTCATGGTATTGCATTAGTGAATAATAAAGAAATTTTATATTTAGTAGAAAATCTAGAGAGTCCGAATAGTTGGGTAAAAGCGAGGTCGGAAGATGAGGATAGAATTATGACGGAATTAAAACAATCGATCGTACCATATGAAACAATGTTTCCACTTGTTGGATTTATACATTTATTTAATCCTGCATATGGAATGTCGTTTAAAATAAAAAATATGGTTCCTGGAAAACAGAATAAAAATAATAAGGGTGCTCGTGCAGATCAAGCCGCAAAACCAGATTTAGTAAATAAAATAAATATGGTTTTAGAATACGAAGAAGATATTTTTGCACTAACTACCAGTGTTAGAACAATCGGTATTTCTGTATTATTAGAGTTATTTATGCGGTATAAAACAGATGAAGAAGGTGCGAATATGTTTTTTACTCCGGAATTAGCGTTGGTGAATCGGATTGTGGATTTATAATGGTTGGGGTTTTTATATATTTGGATGATATAGTATCATATTATTTGATGATACTATAGGATGAATAGAAAGAATAGAAATGATTAACGACGTCTGGATTTACGTTGTTTCTTGGATTTAGTTTTTCTTTGTTTTTTGGATTTTTTAGACTTACGCTTACCGCCAATTTCTACCTGTATCCATGATCTACAATCGTTTAGATTATATTTTTTTCTACATTCATTTAATCTTGTTACACAGTCATCACGACAAGGCCCCCCAAATTCAATTTTTCCTGTATCAACAGTATATTCTCTTATTTTATTTGAAGTAGGAAGATGGTCTTTAAATGCAGAACCGTACGGCATTCTTTTATAATACCCTTAGAAAATTGATCCTAAATAATGAAATAATTAGAAACCACATAAAATCTATTGATTATTATAATACAGTATAGACTTTTCTAAAATATGACATCAAGAATTCCTAAATCAAATATGGATAAATCAAGAGTCGATCGACAGAAAGATCAAGAAAAAGACTCTCAAGAGCCAAGAAAACGCTATGGTCCTTATATTAAATCGCTCCTTGAACAAAAGGTTTTTCTAAAGATTACCGAAATCGGTCAAAATATCAAGCCGAATTTAGAACGAATGATTTCGGCGAAAGTTGAAGGAAAATGTACCGTCGAAGGGTATATTCGACCGAATTCTGTTCATGTAATCAATTACTCCGCAGGGAAAGTTAATGGAGAATATGTAGAATATCATGCAATTTACGAGTGTATGGTTTGTCATCCTGTAGAAGGTATGGATATTGAATGTGTTTGTAAAACATTGACGAAAGCGGGTATTCATGCAGAAGTCGTCGACCAATCTGGCCATATCCCGATTACAATTTTCATTTCACGTGACCATCATATGAATCATCATGAATTCGGACTTGTAAAAGAAGATGGACGACTTCTCGTGAAAATTGTAGGAATTAGATTCGAACTGAATGACCCCTATATATGTGCGATTGGCCGACTTTTAGAGAGAATCGAAGACCAGGGGCAGAGGAGAATCACGATTCATAATGATGCATAATATATAAAAAATACAAGTATCTATATAAATACTTGTATTTTAATGGTAAGAAGTAGATGTTTTATTTGATTTTTTACACCATTTCACATTTTAAACGCTGACATTTAAGGGTCGGCATCTTTGAATGTGATTTGGTAACTGTTACTTTATAACCGATAAATTGCCTTTTTTATATCCGATAAATAGGCATTGAAAGGTTAAATGTGTAATAAGAAAAAAGTTTTTATTTTTATACTGTTAGTGTTTTTTCCAAAACTCATCATTTATTCTTTATAAGTAATCGGCTTTTTGTTATGAACATTTTTCATTAAGGGTCAGATTATTCACTGCTTGCATAGTGTGGTAAATAACGACAGATTTGGATATTCAATACTGTATTATAATGTAGGATACTTTTTTTATTATTTTATAAATCAATTTTTATATTGGAAAAACTCATATTTTTAGTTACAAATAAAATAATATAGAGTATTCTATAATATTCTTATATCAAATATAGATTATCGAATAACGATGACCACTGCCTATCCAATTACTGAAATCGAAAATATAAAACGATCGATAGATATATTATCGAAAACCCATCATATTGAGATTTTAAAAATATTAAAGAAATTTCCAGAAGTAAAATTAAACGAAAACAAAAGTGGAGTTTATATAAATTTAACTTTTCTACCAAAAAATGTATTGGATTCTATAAATGAATATTTAATATATATTAATGGTCAAGAAAAGATGCTCGAATTAGCTGAGAATGAAAAAATATTTTTTAAGAACCAAATTAATTTACAAGATGATAATCAATCAGAAAAAGAAGATAAAGATAATTTCCCAAATAAATATAGTTATATTTGTTAAAAAATGATTCATTCCTATCCAAGTATTCATAATATTTTTTATTCAAATAAAACATATGGTTATGAAGACATTTTACGTTTACAAAAATTTTGTTTATCATCAGAGTATTTAGTACGATCATCTCAGCATATACAATCAGAAATTTTAGAAAAATCTGATATTTCTGCAGAGGTAGATTCTAATGAAAATGAAGAAAAGAGACCCTCAGAAGAACCTCCCAAAAATGGAAAATCAGATTCAAAAAATGAAAAGTTGGCGACTTTTACAAAATCTGATTCTTCAAAATATTGGATTCCTGATAAACCAGATACACTTTTTTGGTCGGTTTATATTTCGGTAAATGGATTCTCTGATTATTACCAGATTGGACATCTATATGGGAAGCGTATTTTGGAAGAAAAATTGAAAATTGCGAATTGGATAAAGGAAAATCCAAAGATATTAAAAACATCGAATTATAAATTTACGAATGAATCTATACAAGAAACAATATCGGAATTTATGGTAGACCAGGTATTATCTTTTAAGGGGCTCGCTGCGCTCGCCTTGTATTATAAACGAACGATTTATCTTTTAGAAGAGAAACGTAAAATATATTTGAAATTTGTATCGGAAGATAGTTTGGATCCTATTTATATTTATTATCATGATTTTATGCGAGGAAATCATAAATATAAGATTTTAAATGACGAAACTAATAATGATACTTCCTTTATAAATGATTGGTTTTGTTTAGAAACTGTTTTAAAACCATTAAAGAGTATTGGAAATTATAAATCCGATGAATTAATTGCGATTGCGAATAAGATAGGAATAGAAGTACCTGTAAAGTCTAAAAAACCAGAGTTATATGAGCTAATAGTAAAACAGTGTTCTTGGTATAAGGAACGATAAGGAACGATAAGGAACGATACAAAATAGAAAATTGATTTTAAATAAAATTATATACAGATATATTATACTCTTTATATAATGTCTGAAAAAGAAGATTTGAACGAAGGTAATATAGAAAAAACAGAAACAGAAATAAAAAATCCAAGAAGAGACTCTATAAAAAAACAGATGGAAGATGCAAAAATAGAACTTCAATCACAACTAGAATCCTATTTAGAAAGTACACCAAGAATTGATGGAAAACAAAACGAATTTGAGATTCGGTTTGGTACAAAATCTGTGAAACCATTTTCTAGAACCGATTATGATAATGTAGTACGTCAATTGAAAACTGCTGGTTTCTATAGTACGAATGAAATAGGTGAACAGCTTCTACGTATAAATCCAGAATTTAAGAATCCTAAAACTGGACAAGAAACGATAAGTAATATCCGTGTTGAATTAGCTGGTGGTTTTATTATAGAAAAATTCTGTGAAACGAATGATATTAATAAGCTGATAGAAAAATCTAAAAATTCCATTACATTTACACAAAAAATGGGTCAGAAGGGAAGGGATGAGAGATTTCTTAAAAAAATCGATTTTACAGATATGAATTTTCGCGCATCATGGCAAGTAGAATCAAATTATACTTTAAAATCTCCCGCGATTCAGAATATGCTTTCTACTTGGGGTGATTCTAAAAAAGTATTTCGTTATATGAATCGTGTTCGATTCGAACATGATAAATATCCTTTATTTGCGGATATAAGTATTGTTCGTTCTTCTAGAATACGACGTGGTTTTAATGGAATACCTGTTCCTATACCTGAATATACGATTCAAAAGGCGAATGTCTTTAAAAATCCGATTGTTTATGAAATCGAGTTTGAAATTGATAATAGTAGAGTTGGTCCTGGTACTATTTATAATAAAAATACGGAGTTATTATTATCAGATATACGAAAATGTATACGTATTGTTATGAGTGGATTACAACGCTCAAATTATCCGATATCGTTATCCGAAAAAGAATCTGTTTTAGAAACCTATGAAAAGATAATATATTCTAAAAAAGATGACCAAGACCAAGAAGAACAAGACCAACAAAGACGAAAAAAGAGATTATTTATTGGTCCTTCTTCTGTACCTCTACAAGTAGAGAATATTATAGAAGTTGAATATGACGATAATATGGCTGTTCCTAATATTCGGTATAATTATACGGTAACAGATAAAGCCGATGGTGAGCGTATGTTAGCACTTATCAATTCAGAAGGGCTTATCTATTTCATAGATAAAAATATGAATGTGTTATTTACTGGTGCAAAAACAGTCGAACGAAAATGTTTTAATAGTATTTTAGATGGTGAATTTATTAAATATGGTAAGGAAAACCGCCTTTTAAATTTATATGCAGCTTTTGATATTTATTTTATCAATAAAAAATCGGTAAGAGAAAAGGCGTTTGTTCCAATCAATACAAAAGAAGAAGAATCGGGTGAAATTTTCCGACTCCCATTATTATCAGAATTTATAGGTATGTTAAAACCAGTATCTGTTGTAAAAGAAAATAATGGAGCAGGCTTTTGGAAAGAAGTTACTAAGAAGGGTGAAAAAGTATGGTTTAATCAAAAAACTGGTATTATATCTAATGTGGAACCAGATGCGATCCGTAATTCTTCATGTAATTTACGTGTAGAATGTAAGAAATTCTATATAAGACGTCCTGGAACATCTATATTTACTTGCTGTGACCAGATTTTAAATGCTGAATCTGATGGTATTTTTCCGTATAATATTGATGGACTCATTTTTACACCTTCAAAAACAGGTGTTGGTTCAAATAAACCAGGTGAAGCATGTGAGTATCATAAAGGTACATGGAACCTCTCATTCAAATGGAAGCCATCAAATTATAATACGGTAGATTTCCTTGTTTCTACTGTAAAAGATAAATCAGGTAAAGATAAAATAAGTCATCTTTATCAAGATGGATTTAGTAGTATGGATGGAATTGCACAGTTCAAAACACTAGAACTTCGCTGTGGATTTGATAAAGTAAATCATTTGTTTACAAATCCATTTCATTCTCTTATTATGGGAAATTTTCCTAAAAAAGAAATATCGAAAGAAGAAGAACGTGATCGTTATATTCCTATGCGATTTGTACCATCGAACCCATATCAATCCGATGCTGGATTTACAAATATTCGGTTAAAACCAAATGGAGAGGATATGATTATGATGACAGAAGAGGGCGAATATTTCGACGAAGATACGATTGTTGAATTTAGATATGATATGTCGAGAGAAAATGGTTGGCGATGGATCCCGATAAGGGTCCGTCATGATAAGACACAAAAAATGCAAAGTGGGAAATCGGAATATGGAAATGCATACCATGTTGCAAACGATATCTGGAAATCGTATTATAATCCAGTTACAGAAGATATGATTAAGACGGGCGAAGATATCCCTGATGCAGTCGATAACCTCGATATTTATTATAATAAATCGAAGGATGAATCGCGAACCAAGTCCCTCCGTAATTTCCATAATCTCTTTGTCAAAAAGAAGTTAATTATGGGGGTTTCAAACCGCGACGATATCCTTATTGATTATGCAGTAGGAAAAGCAGGTGATCTACAAAAATGGACACAAGCGAGACTCGGATTTGTTTTAGGAGTCGATATTGCAAATGATAATATTACGAATGTGGTCGATGGGGCATGCGCCAGATATTTAAATGAACATAAACTTTCGGATAATTTACCTGGCGCTCTCTTCTTAAACGGTAATTCTGCGAAAAATATTCGCGACGGGTCCGCTTTCGCTTCCGAACAAAATAAGAAAATTATAAAGGCGGTATTTGGCCAGGGTCCAAAAGACGCATCTTTATTAGGTCGGGGTGTCTATAACCAATATGATATTGCGGCAGATGGATTCCATATCAGTTCTTGTCAATTCGCTGTCCATTATTTCTTTGAATCTCCGATTTTATTACATGGATTCCTCCGGAATCTAGCCGAATGTACACGACTCAATGGATATTTCGTTGGTACATGTTATGATGGTATTACGATTTTCAATGCATTAAAGGGTATTAAAGAGGATGAAATGATTTCATTTATGACGGATAAGAAATCCAATAATAGAATTTGCGAGATTACAAAGAAATATTCGGATACTGGATTCCCAGATGATGAACTATCGGTCGGATATGCTATAGATGTTTATCAAGAAACGATTAATAAGACATTTCGTGAGTGGCTCGTGAATTTTGTCTTCTTCCAACGTATATTAGAAAACTACGGATTTACGCTAGTGACAAAAGACGAGGCAAAACAAATGGGACTGCCCGATGCAACTGGGATGTTCAGTGAATTGTATGAGCAGATGCAGATGGAGATAAAACAGGACCATCGGAAAAAGGCGAATTATAAAGAGGCGCCCTATATGAGCGATGGCGAGAAATCCTTGTCATTTATGAATCGTTATTTCGTGTTTAAGAAAACGATAACAGTAAATGCTGCACAGATCGAGAGAGAGGCTTTAAAGAAAATCAAGATGGTGAATATGGGAGAGGAAGAAGTCGTTGATTTTGGGGATTTGGGCGATCAAGTAGAGGAAGAGAGGAAGAAAAAGGCAGTCACGGGGAAAATAAGGAAATTGAAAGCCAAGGTTATTCTTTCTAAGACGAAACCATCATTGGAAATTAAAGAAGATACAATGGAATCGGATGTTTTAGAAATGCCGAGCGGATTCGGAAAACAAGAGGAAGAAGGACAAGAGGAAGAAGGACAAGGAAATATTCAATTCGTTTTGGATGAAGAGGATAACTTAGAAGAGAAACAGAAAAACGAATCAAATAAAGAGGAATTAGAAGAAGTCGATATAGTAGAAAAACAACCAAAAGAATCTAAACCAGAAAAAATAACAATTCGTGTGAAAAAACCCAAGAAAACGGATAAATAGATTGTAAAAAATATAAAAATCTCTCAAATATGAAATATAATTTATAAAATATATTTCATACTATTTTTTAGAGGGGGTGAATTCCAAAACATATATTCCATTTATGTTATAATATTCTCCATATATTTATTCTCTCAAAATCTATATAAATATTTTCCAAGACACTATATAGTTCTTTAAAAATCATATAAAATAAAATCTAAAAATATGACCTATTTTTTATTACCACGCGCCAATTCTAAAACATATGAATCTATACGATATTCTAAAATAGATCCTTCTGAAAATCCCGTATTTATTTCAGGAACTCTCTCCGACTATCTCTCGTCACTTAAAGAAAAGATTACTCCAAGAGAACGTTCTTGGGATATTTATAAAAAATATACCAATCCATATGAATATATTCATACGCCTGTTCCAATGAAAAAGAAATCTGTTGCGAAAGTGAAACCTATCTCTCGTTCCTATTTTAAAATGATTGAAATATTAAATATATTCGAATTAATACCAGAAACAGATGTAACTATGCAATCAAACTTGTGTGAAATATTTCATCGACCGATAAAAACATTCCATTTAGCAGAAGGCCCAGGAGGATTTATCGAGGCACTCGCAACACTACGCTCTAATCCTGATGATAATTATTATGGAATGACGTTGATTGATAATAATCCACAGTCGAGTGTACCGAATTGGAAAAAAGGTAACGATTTTCTCGGTAGATTCCCAAATGTCCACCTTGAATATGGTGCGGATAATACTGGAAATATATTGGTTTTGGAAAATCTCCAATTTTGTAAAGAGAAATATGGGACGTCAATGGACCTTATCACAGGCGATGGTGGATTCGATTTTTCCGTTGATTTTAATCACCAGGAAATAGCGATTGCGAAACTCTTATATGCACAACTGGCTTTCGCAGTAACAATGCAGAAAAAAGGTGGATCTTTTGTATTAAAAATATTCGATTCATTTATGAAACATACTCTGGATATATTATATTTATTGGCTTCTTTTTATGAAACTGTACATATTATGAAACCGAAGACGAGTCGTTATGCAAATTCCGAGAGATATATTATATGTAAGGGATTTTTATTTGATTCAAATGAGGAATTCTATCCATTTATAGAGAGAGGGTTTATTCAGATGGTAGAACCTATAGAAGAAGAAACAGAAGTTCCATGCCGATTATTATCTTTCGATTTACCCTATTTTTTCGTACAAAAAATAGAAGAATATAATTCAATATTCGGCCAGAAACAAATACAAAATATATATTTTACAATGTCTCTTATTGATAATAAGAATAAACAGGATAAAATCGAAACATTATTAAAAACAAATATTCAAAAATCGATTCAATGGTGTATAAAATATAATATTGATTATAATTTTATACAAAATATTAATATTTTTTTGCATGATATTTCGGGTCTATAATTTTCGGGTCTAAAATTTACCGGGGTCTATAATTTTCGGGTCTATAATTTTCGGGTCTAAAATTTACCGGGGTCTATAATTTACCGGGGTCTATAATTTTCGGGTCTAAAATTTACCGGGGTCTAAAATTTACCGGGGTCTAAAATTTACCGGGGTCTATAAACGTTGTCTTAAAGGTGGATCTTGACAACCAATCGCACCTGTATATTTACATATGACAGGTGTTTTATGTATAGGAAATCCGATTTGATCTTTTAATGTATATTGATGATCCGTTACACCATATGCTAATGCATTTGCTGTAGCTGAACCATATGCGGATTGTAGCTTACTTGCAATATCTGTAATAGTATCATATTTTTTACGTAATATTAAATTACTACTACTGACAGCGCCCTGTACTCCAAATTGCGAATTATTTGGTTTATAATTCATTTTCACATAATTGGATGTAATTAATGGGGATATATTCGAACCTTGTGATGAGTTACTATATGTGCCTGGTGTAAATCCGATAATCTTTTGGAAATTCGTCGAAGGAATAATAATAGAGGGGCTAGTATTTGTTAAACTAACTACTTTTGTAATATTATCAACCCAACTACATGGCTGATTTACACTAACACCAGTACCTAAAATAAAATTACTACCTTGGGGTATTATAAATATAGTATATGGTACGATTGTAATGATTACGCTATTATTAATACTATCATATGTTAAAGTAAATAAAAATTGGTTGGATGTGCTATTTTTAATAAAATATGTATTGTTTTGGACCATTGCACTTTGAAAAATATTATTCAATGATATAATATCATATTGACCATCTGGTATATTTACTGAATATGTCTGTCCATCTAACCATGTATAATTAAAAAGATTATTATTACTTGCTGCTGAAATATATGGTTGTATGCAATGAGAAATACCATTAGGCGAATATAAATTACCACTAGAGAGTGCAGAACCAGGTTTTACTGCATTATTACCCTGGCGTATAAAATGATATTGATTTTGAGAGAATGTTAAGTTACGACTTACTAAATATTGATTTCGGTCGGTACAATAACTCGAATTATTCTTTGTAGGATCATATTTTTTTCGAATCATACCTGCACTTCGAACACGTCGGCGTGCATCTACATCCGGCATATTGATATTACAATTTGTCGATTTACACTCTGTAACTTGATTATCTATAAAATTTACTAAACCATTCTTACAAGTAAGATTTTCAGAAACAATCGTAGAACCAGGCATATTAAAGAGGTCGATTGATTGCGAAACCCGGTTACTACATCCAGAATAGGACAGCTGAGGCGATGAGGATGCAATCTCTCGCCGATATAGTTTTAAAGGCATGGGTTTCATTAATTGATGAATACCTAGAGTAGATGAAACGTTTTTATTTTCTTTAATAAAAGAGGATATTTGATAAAATACTTGATCTTTCCAACGAATATATGGTTGTTGATTTAATCCTAGTAATGCCGACATTTCTAATATACTATAATAAAATATATTTTATATTATATATTATATTGTATTATAGTATATGAAACGTTTATCTTTTTCTTATATTTCTCTCTTTCTTTTATCCATACTTTTATTTTTTATATATTTAATCGGTTCTTCTTTTTCACCCCTTTATTTTAGGGAAGGGTTGAATGGGAATATACCGATTAAAGGTAAAATCTATGAAAATACACTAACATTAGAGAATCCGACAATTCTTTCTACTGGAGATATATTACAAACGGTGGATTTAAAAAATATAGTAGATTTATCACAAAATCCTGTAACAATTTCTACCGGTTCTAGTATTGCAATAACTAAATATTCATTATCTGGTAAGGTTGATCCTTCTGGTAGTATACCATATAATATAGATATATCAATGAATATTAGCAGTGTAAATATGCCCAATCAATATCCAATACAAATCCAAATTACTGGTATAATTCCTTCGAATTCTACAGTTTTAACTTTAAAAAATGTTCCATCTTCAACTATCAAAACTGGATATTTATTATTAGGTAGTGCTTCTAATCAATTAAACGATTCCCAAAATAATCCGATCTCTATATCATCGGGTAGTTATCCAACATTTACTTTATCCGCAATTCCGAATCAAGATTATATTACTCCTGATATATGTATGAATTATATTATTCAAGAAAATAAATAACTTAAATATTAGCTTGCATTTTATCATAGTTTTAAATGAATTTTCTAATAGATCCTAAAGATTTTAATATTAAAAATGTATTTTTATTAGATACTAAAGAAAATACAATAATGAATGGTAATTTTATCAAATTAATTTATTCAACTGTATTTTTAACATTAAACTGTATTTTTTTAGAATTTCCCATACAAATTTATGAAAAAAAAAGTTATAATGGAAAATCATATATATTTTTTAATAATAAAGATTTTTCTGATTTAGTTGATAGTTTTCAAAAAATAGAGTCGTCTTTATTGGATTTATTCGTACAAATTAATAATAAAGCTTCTAAAAAAAAAGTTGTATATACGATTCATACTCAATTAAAAAATGGAATGATTAAATATTATCAATATTCAGAAATAAGGAATGAATCTATGTTTTTTATGAAAATTTCAGGTATTTGGGAAACCGCTACAGAAATTGGGCTTACTTATAAATTGATAAATTGTTAATTATTTCTATTGAGAATATAAAAATGTATTCTTATATTTTCGATTCGATTGAATTATTTGCATTTATTCTTCCAGCTCTTCCAGAATCAATATATTATCGATTATTTATATTATTTTGTTATTTTTTAGCTCATTATTATAAAATACAATATATTTATTTAGAAATAAAACATAGTTTCATTTAGAAAATAGCATCCACACTTTCTAATGCCCCCTCTGTCCAACCTTGTGTTCTACTAACAACTTCGCCTACAACTAGAATATTTTCTGCTGGGTGCTGTGCTTCTTTAATAAATTGATTTCTACTCTTATATCGTGTTCGATCTAATGGACTATAATAATGTGTACCAATTTCCCAATAATAGGATTTTATAGCGATTAATTCAAGACTATTTTTTGGGAGTAAGAGAGATTTTTCTAAAATTCTCTCATAATAATCCCTATTTTTCTCGGTATTTTCTAATTTATTTCTTAGAAAATATGCATTTCGATTATCGTTATATACGATCATATATACTCCCTTTCCTGGATTTATGGGTATGATTTTCTGTAAAATAGATGGAAGAACGGTATATGTTTTAACAGATTCTTTTAAAAAAGGGAGAGATGTTTTGGAAAATTTACCATAGATTCTTAAATAGGGTTGTCCTTCAATCTCTCTATAAATCGGATAATCTGGAAATAGTTTTCGCAGACTTTTTATAGTCGTAGCTACGATTATTTTTTTTCCAATATATATATTTGATTGTGTCATTATTTGATAGTTGGATTCTTTTTTTTCAATCGATTCGACTTTTTGAGAGAATCGGAAGTTTTTTATCCCGATTTTTTCAATAAATCTCTCAATCAGTTCATTCCAATCTATATGGAATATTTCATTACAACAAATATCATCCTCGAATCCATAATAATAAAGAGCTTCTTCAATATCCGTATTTTCAAAATCTTGATATCCCACTTTTGATAAAAAATCGTCGTATACCTCCTTTCCTAGGATTTGAAGAGAGAAATCGCGAAATGTCTTTTTTATTTTTTTATTATCTTTTGTTTTTTCTTTATATTCCTTAAATTCTTTTCTTAAATATTTCACTACCTGTTGAATATCTTTTTTCGGATCGGTTGGTTCCTTTTTATCATAAAAAAGGGGCGAATATTCGATTTTAGAAAGAGAAGAATGTATCGGAAATCCAAGTTCTCTTAATAATCTCACTAATACTTCATCTTTTTTTCTTCCAATACCTGCTCCTTTCGCAATTTGTACTCCATAGAAATCGTCCATTCCAATACGTCCACCGATATCACAATGTTCATGTTGTTCGAGTAATACGATCCTCGCGGTTTTATCATGTTTTTTTATTTGATATCCACTATATAATCCTGCGATTCCTGTACCAATAATAATATAATCGTAGAATTGTGTTTTAGACATATATTATATTAATCCTATAAAATAATAATAAATAATATTACTTATTATTATAAAATGTACGAATCTCTCAAAGTATCCGAAAAAATTCCCAAAATAATCCATCAAATATGGATCGGACCTTTGCCCCCTCCTCTTTCATGTATGGATACTTGGCTCTATAAAAATCCCGATTTCGAATATATTCGTTGGACAGAAGCCGAATTTGAGAGACGCGGTATAGTATTCGAAGCCCAAGAAAAAATCGATATGATTGGCGAATATTCTGGAAAAACCGATATTATGCGTCTCGAAATTCTCTCGAAATTTGGCGGTATTTTCATCGATGCGGATTCAATTTGTATAGAACCTATTGGCGAATTATTTGAGAGATTTGCTGATAAATCGGGATTCGCTACCTTTGAAAACGAGATTTCTAGAAAAGGGCTTGTCGCAAATGGGAACTTGGCTATACAACCAAAACATCCACTTTTGAGAGATATGCTCGATTGGATTCTAAGTCCCGCATCCGATATACCGATTCGTAGTCTTCGATCTTGGGGATCGGTTGGCCCTGCGCTTTTAACCCGTTTCCTAGAAACGGGTAAATATCCTGGATTTACTGTTTTACCGAGTTATTATTTTCTACCCATTCATTTTACTGGTGCGAAATATACAGGTCATCGTAAAGTATATGCGCATCAACTATGGGGCTCGAATTATGGGCTTTATGATACTGGACTTATCAGCGATATTCCTGGGGTACTTCTATCCCCTTCGAGCGAAGTCTTAATACATCTTGATTTAAATACTTTGCATATATCGTCAGAGATTACTCCGCCAAATATAAAAAAAACTCTCGATTCAATAAAAACCCAGCATGGCCATTTCTGGATGGATATAGTATTTATTTTGGACGATCTCGATGTATATGAGAGATATTATCGCGATTTAATTATGGATTTTGAGAGAACCTCGCGATTTATTCGGATTCGGGTAGTTTCAAAAGATATATCTCATAGTATTTTCTTAAATAAAACCTATATTCTGGTGCATCCATTATCGATTCTTTATCCACATACGATAGAGGAAGTAATGCGGGGATCTGTTTTTTCGGCGCCCATATATACGGAAGATTCGCAGGGGAAAATATCTATGACAGGAGAATCGTTTTTAGTTCGAATTTGTTATACTATTTGAATTATATATTTCTATAAATAATTCGTGAAACTGGACATCAATACGTGCGACTGGAGACCAATAAATTCTATAGTTACAATTTAGTCGATCAATATTTTCTTTTATTTTTTTCTCCATATTGAAATATGTATTATGGTTTACCAATACATATTCCCAAGTAGGATGGCGAAAAGGGTAGTTTTCTGGATAATGTATCCAGGTTCGAATTTCTACCATATCTCTCGCATATTCATTAATCATATCGCTAATTTCTCTCGGTAATCCAATAAAATCGAGAGAATATGTTTTGGAATACTCTATATGAAATTCGATCGAATGGCTATTTGAGATATCATTTATGATATATGGAGAGTAACCAATATCGAGTGTCTCATTTGGTTTTATTTGGATTTCCCAATAGTCTTTTAATTCAGCTCCATCGATTCTATCTGAAAATCGTTTATAATAATGAGAGAATGGCGGCATCTGTGTTTTATATTATATAATATTTACGATATTATATCATTTTTATGTATTCAAAACTATAATAGTTTTATATATATTACTAATACCAACCTATACATAAAAACCTTATCTCTTTATAAAGAATCTATAAATCGTAAATTCTTTCCCGGAAAGGGTTAAAAAATTGAAATCCTTTTTTTCAAAATAATAGAAGATATAATTTCCCAAAACAAGCAACCAAGAACAATGAACCCCCCAGTTATGAATCTCCCTGTAGTTAATGCTGCAATTAAAATCGCTGCCGAAAAGGCGTATGAAGAATCCAATCCTTTTGAATTACAAATGTTATTTCATTATATGAACGATGACGAACTACGCGAACTGATGAACTGGACCGACGATGAGATCACTTGGAAACCGAAAGTCTACTCTACTGACAGGAGTCATTTCCGAATTGTTGCAGACGCGATGCTTCGCTACTATTACTACCGATTCTCCTCTGCGAAAGACGGTGTCGAATGGGAAGACGCGGATGGCGAGCCAGATTTCGAAGAGGACCCCACATTTATCAAGGAGCGCGACTACTGGTCCAGGATCAGTATTGATAATTCGGCACCGATTTACCCATACGCTGAGTACGAAGACCCTGACGAACTGGCGGAATATAGGGCTTTTAAATTGAAGAATGAACTGACACATAGACGACCAAGATTCTTCTCGCGCGATACGATTACACCAAATATCTAGATAGATAAGTAGATAAGTAGCTAGAATTAGATATATAATAAATATATAATTACACTTTTTAATATTTCAAACGCCGATTTTTATACAGACATCTTTTTGAGTAGTCTATGTTGTTAAAAAATATTCAACTTCAGATAATTTATAAATATTCATTTTTATGTGTATGCCTTTATTATCATATATTATAATTATATAGTATATTATAATGTTAAAAAATAATTTAATATTTATTAGAGTAATTGATGATTTTATAGGTTTTTTAGATACAGGAGGAGTTATGACATTTCAATTTAGAAATCCTGAACTAAATAACAAGGTAAAATTAATATATAGAGAAGAAACTGAATAAGATTTTTTACCAAAAAAAGTAATTGTTCATTTTGGAAATGATTATTGGAAAAATAAAATTTATTTATTTGATTATATGGAAAAAAAGTTTAATTTTATTAATAAAATACCTAAGAATATGATACCATATAGAATGCTTCATAATAAATTAAATTATGCATTATTTGAATTAGAATTTGAAGGTAAAAATGAAGTATTTTTATTTGATACTGGTGCAACAACTATACGAAATAATAAAAATTATGGAATATCTTTTTTAGATGGAAATATTTTTGATAAATTACAAAAAAAATATAAAGTTATTAAAAAATATGACGATGATGGAAGTCCTTGTATTATTATACCTAAAATTATTATATTTAATACAATTGTTAAAAATGTTAAATTTCTAAGAAGAGAAAAAAATGCTTTTTTATATTATTTCTCTAATGAAACTGGAATAAAACATATTGGAGCAATTGGTGGTAATATATTTAAAAATTTTAAAATTATATGCGACTATAAACACAAAGTAATATATGTATAAATCGGCGTTTTAAATGTTAAAA
>Ga0136644_10000379_pt1 | contig 35542 bp, 44 predicted proteins | sample C_130820_EF_Meta_FD_94780 | JGI IMG/M metagenome (GOLD analysis project Ga0136644, IMG submission 94780) | Freshwater microbial communities from Lake Croche, Canada to study carbon cycling - C_130820_EF_MetaG (v2) (version 2) | ecosystem: Environmental > Aquatic > Freshwater > Lake | place...
AAAGATATTGCTACGGCAATAGGTTTTTACACGGATCCTGCAGGAATAAGTGGTGGTATTTCATCGGGGTTTAAAGGATACACGTTGTGGACTGGTTCAGCATCCAAACCAGACATGAATGTATTTAAACCATATGATATGTATTTTACAAATCCGGATACCGAATGCGATTCAATCCAAAGTAGATTCCCGGACGGTGATGAATGGCTTGGATGTCTTTGGGGCACCCCAGAAGCACCATATAGTTGTACTTGCCCAGACGTTCAACCAAAATATGAGGCTTATATAAAATTAAGATTGAATGTTGCTTCTTTTTGGAATACTCCAGTAGAAACTCCAGTAAAAAGAGCTGAATTTGCAGATGCTCTTCAATATGGAAGAAAAATAGATGTTACTGTAGCAGGAGATTTCAATTTAAAACTTGGACAGGTTGTACGTTTGAGATTAGATGGTATAAGTGGTTATCCATATTCCAAAACTTCAAATTATTTAAATGATGTATATTATATTACAGGAATAAAACACGTATTCACAAGTTCTGGTACACACGAAACTGCATTGGCTTTATCAAAAATTGCAGGAGATTATACCGGGATTGCAAACGCACCATATTATCCTTGAACTAAATATTAAGATGCCGATTAAAGATTTTTCAATTCTTCTTGAAAAAATAAGTTCAACAACAACCAAAAAGGATGTTGGTTTGGTTAGCGGTTTCAATGCATACGCTCAATATATAGAAGTTGTTTGTAAAACACAAAAAGGTGAGTTGGTTTCAAACATGAATTTGGGATCAAATTATTTTTCTTATATATTCTCTGGTCAGGCTGATCTTCCAGCAATGCAAACATCCATGGCTGCTTATATACAATCAGCAATTCCACACATTTATAATGTGAGGGTATTTACACAATATACATCTCAGACTATGTTTCAGTTTATGATAATATATTCTGTTAGTGATGGTTTATCATCACAAATGAATTCCACCACCTTTGTAGAGGTTGAAATATAATGACTTATCAATTAAAAAATCTTAATGTTGCTTCTTTGGATTTTGATGACATAAAATCATCTTTAATTTCTTTTTTATCAGCACAACCAGAATTATCTGATTTAGATTTTACAAATACAGCAAGCACAACAAATCTTTTAATAAACATTTTAGCAACAGTTACTGCGTATAATGGAATCTATGCACAATTTGGTTATGTAAATTCATTTGCAACAACTACAACTTTGATGCAAAGTTTATTAGGTATTGCAGCAAATAATTCAATTTTAATTGCACCAATACAGAGTGCTACCACAACTAGGACTGTCACACCAATTGGTGCTACTTTGTATGATTACACCAGTTTTCAAGCAACTTCCAGCAGAAATGCAAGTTCATTTTTCTTCAATATTGATACCGTACCAACGAGCACAAGCACTAGCATAACTTTATATGCCGGAACCCAAGTACTAAGTTTTACCAACTACGACTACAAAACTCAATCTTGCGAACTACCATATAGCATAGATCCCAGAACGGTTACTTTTTATGAAACGGTTACAAATTCCGGTACAGTAAACAAATGGACTAGAGTTGACAAAACTTCAACCGGACTTGCTGGAAATCAAAAAACCTTCACTGTCATAAATGGACCAAAAGGATATATTGTTACAAACAATTTTCCAACAGCGCAAACTCTTACCACATCAAGCACGGTTTTGATAAAAGCAATAAGTTCTGATGGTTCAAATGGAAATAATGCTTCTATAACTCCCAGAACTGACGTTCAATTCAATACAAGTGAAATACCTGCTGGTGGTTATGACGAGATTTCTGTATCTCAGGCAAGATATAAATTGCTTTTCAATGCAACTGGGCAGGATCGTTGTACAACAATTTCTGATTTTGTTAATGCAATATTAGGATCTGGTATTAGCGGAACATCCGATCCAACATTAATAACTGTAAAAAATGATTGTTGTTTGCCCGGTGTGGTAAATATATACGTCAGTGGTTTGTCTTCGGACAGCCAAACGTCGTTGATGAGTTATTTGAATGCTAGAACTGTTGCGGGAATTAGATTAGTTTATACTCCATGATAACGTTATTAAATAATCAATTAATTGCACTTAACACCAAGATGATTTTGATGTCGGAGCAGGCTTCGTCAAATCTTGGTAGCGATTACTATGGCCCTATATCACAACCTTGGTTGGCAGATGAATTGACTGTCCAATCATTGTTTCCGCAGTGGATAATTAAAGCATATCAATCCAATCCAAATAATGTTGCAATCGTTCCATTAATTAAAAATTACATGAGATGGTTGTTAAGCCAAGATTATGGATATGGTGCACAATTGAACTGGGAAAACATTCGTGTTCCTTTGTTTACCAATACCGTATTTTTGGAAGCCTTGGCAGATTTTTATTTTCCTGATGCAGATTTTAGTGGTGCCGTTTTAAATCCAATACTACCAAATATACGAAGATTTTTAATAAAATCTGATTCCAATTATTTTAATATAAAAGGTACACCACAAGCAATCAAATATTTGATATGTTCACTATTAGGATTTGCTTGGACCGATGTTATAGTCAACAGTGGTACATACTGCACAATTGAAATTAAAATAGCATCAGCATCTTCAACCAATTTTGCAAATTATAAACCATTTTTAGAAAAATATGTTGTTCCTGCAGGTATGAGCGTTAATTATACTACTTTTTAATTTATTATGTTTCAAAAAATGATCATGTTCGCCGCTTCTCTAGCATCTAGGGGATTAGGCAATAATAAAACGGATATTCCAACAAAACAATTGAGAGTTTTGTCTTGTTTTGGTGGTGCTGGTTTAGAAACATCATGCCCATTTTTAAGAAGAAGCGATGTAGATAAGTCTAAACATTATTGTGGAAAATGTGGATGTGGAGACAAGAACCATACTTGGCTGATTGCTTCCGGTAATGAATATTCCAAATTAGACTATCCCGTTTTAAATTGCCCATTAAAAATGCCGGGATTCAGCAACTACGATCCAAATTACAAACCAATTGAAATTGCAGCAAGAAAAGAAAAAATAGAATCTATGGATCCAGAATCCATAAACCTTATTCAGGTTACTATTGGCCACAGTGAGGAAAAAGAAAGATTAATTTCTCAAGTAAATAAAATTGTTGAGAATTCATAAATATTTGTATGGCCATCAGTACAAGACAAGATTTCATTGATTTTACTTATAGAAAACTGGGTGCACCAGTTATTCAAATAAACGTAGATGCCGAACAAGCCCAAGATCGTCTAGATGAATCTTTGGAGTATATGTTTGAGCGTCATTTTAATTTTAATGAACGATGCCAATTTATAGTTCCAGTAACCCCAGAAACTTTAGTAAACAAATATTTTGATGTTACTAAATTTGGATATGCTATGGGTGCACAATTAGTCACTTCTTCGGAAACTGGGATGACTGCTTATTGGCCTACAGCTAATGATATAAGAACAATATCACAGGTATATAGACCAGGTAATTTGGTTGGCGATTACATGTTTGATTTGAGATATCAAATGACTTTGTTTGATTTCTTTGGTTTATATTTCAATCAAGGTGGTTTGGCACAAGGACCTCTGGCTACTTACATGGAAGCCATGACATATCTTTCAACAATCGACGACCTTTTTAATTATCCTAGTGCCTTTACGTATACAAGCACGACACAAAGACTGTTTATAGAAACAGAAACATCAATATTTCAAACTGCATATTTAATGGTTGAAGCATATGTTCGTATTAATCCCGAATATTATCCAAAAGTCTGGGATGATCGTATATTTCAACGCCATTATGCCGCATTGTTGAAAAAACAATGGGCACAAAATTTGATGAAGTTTGCTGGTATACCACTTCCCGGTGGAGCCCAAATTAATGCTGGTGCAATGATGCAGGATGCCGTAAGAGAATTGGAAGCAATAGAAGCGATGTTGCTCAAGACGCAAGAACTGCCAGTCGATATGCAAATAGGTTAACATGGCAACAAATCCTTATATCAATTTAACTAGTTTTGGTCCAGAACAAAGGCTTGTGGAAGATATCACTGTTGAATTGATTCAGGGTATGGGTCAAGATTGTTATTATGTTCCCAGAATATATTTTCATATTGACAAATTGTTCGGTGAAGATCCCGCTACATCTTTTGAAAAAACTTATAAGATTGAAATGTATATTCAGTCATATAAAGGGTTTGAAGGAACTGATGTTATTTCACAATTTGGCCTCGAAATAAAAGATAAAATTTCTTTGTTAATGGCCAGACGAAGATTCAAAGAACAGGTAACAGTTTACGATAAAACTTTAATAAGACCCCGTGAAGGTGATTTAATTTATTTTCCATTATCAAAATCACTTTTTGAAATTAACTTCGTAGAACACGAAAATCCTTTGTATCCTTTGGGCCGTTTATATTCATATCAAATAACTGCAGAATTGTTCACTTACAGTTATGAAAAGATCGATACAATCAATACTGACATAAACGTGCCATATACATCTACAAGGGGAATGTCTGGGTCTACTGTAATACCACTTTATAATATACTTGGTACTACAATGGGCATAAACGATGATCTAAAACAAGAAGGAAACAGTTACGGTTTCGATCCGGATAATCCGTTCAATGAATGTGCATCAGATACAAGTTGTAACTAAAAAGGAAATAAATGTTTGGCTATTTTTACAATCACAATTTAAGAAAACTGGTTGTGGGTTTCGGTTCGCTTTTTAGCAACATAGAAATTGCACACACAGATCCAGACACGGGAAATCCATTTAATATACGTGTTCCTATTCATTATGCTCCACAAGAAAAATTTATACAAAGATTATTGCAACCTTCATCAATAACAGAAGGAACGCGCATAGAAATTCAAGTTCCTATCATTAGTTTTATAATGAATAGTGTCGCACCAGATCCATCCAGAAGACTTGGAAGATTTACTCCAGTAATAAATCAAAGCGACGGTAATGGAAATTGTCAGGCTAATGGCAGTAAAATTAAATCTCAGATACCTGTAAACGTATCTTTTAATTTATCCGCATACACCAGACACACAGACGATCTTCTTCAAATAATGGAACAGATAATGCCATACTTTGTTCCAGAACATATCATAAAATTGGACATGAATGAAGTCGAATCTGATGTACAAATTCCAATTGTTATGATTAGTAATAATATAACAGAAAAATATGAAGGTGATTTTTCTTCTAGAAGACTAAACATAGTCTCTTTTCAATTTTTGGCCAAGGCTTGGATATTTGGTGAAATACAGAATTCCACAACAATAACAAGCAGCAGTTCTAATATAATTTTTGACTTTTAATATATGAATCTCAATAAAAATTTAGCAAAACTATTCGATGTCGAACCAGACAAAAGTTCTCCCACAAAAACAATTTCTGGTGGAACTTTTGATGCAAATAACTTTCAAAAAGATTATGAGTTGGTTCAATCAAATCTCAAAGATCTTATTGGAAATGGAAATGTGGCACTCGAAAGCGCTCTTAAAGTTGCAACAGAATCCGATAGCCCAAGAGCATTTGAAGTTGTAGCAATATTATTAAAAACAATGGCCGACTTAAACAATAATGTTTTAGATGTACATAAAAAAGCCAAAGATACTACTGCAACAAATACAACCAAAGTAACTCAGAATAACAATTCCGTATTTGTTGGTTCTACTAAAGATCTCCAAAACCTCTTAAATAAAGATAGAAGCACAGAAAAGGTGATTGATGCTGAGGTTGTGAATAATGAACCAAAACAATAATCTAGGTTATAGAAATAATCCAAAATTAAAACCTCCCGGAGTCAATCTTCAATACACAAGAGAAGAACTAGAGGAGTATATTAAGTGTGCAAATGATCCGGTATATTTTTGCAGCAAATATGTAAAAGTAAAAACTCTTGATAAAGGCGTTATGCCCTTCAAGTTGTACGATTATCAAGAAAAATTTGTGAAAGAAATTCACAAAAATAGATTTGTTATTTCTAAATGGCCCAGACAGTCAGGAAAGTCTACATCAGTAATTGGGTATATTTGCCATTATGTCACATTCAATCAGAGTGTAAATGTAGCAATCTTGGCAAATAAATTGAAAACCGCAAAAGATGAATTGTTTGCCAAACTTCAATTGGCTTATGAAAATTTACCACAGTTTCTACAACAAGGAGTTGTAGAATGGAATAAGACGAGTTTTAAATTAGAAAATGGGTCCAGAGTAGTTTGCGATGCAACATCGTCCTCAGCAATCCGTGGTGGCTCCTACAACTTACTTCTATTGGACGAATACGCCTTCTTGCCATCCCACATAGCAGAAGAATTCTATTCATCAACATATCCAACCATTTCGGCTGGTATGACGACAAAATTAATAATAGTTTCCACGCCAAATGGAATGAATCATTTTCATAAATTATGGATTGATGCAAATAGACCAGAAGGACATAAACAAAAGAATAAATTCGTACCGATTGAAGTAAGTTGGCGGGATGTTCCTATTACCCCAGGTGGACCTAAACGAGATGATGTTTGGGCGGAAGAACAGATTGCCAATACGAGTCCAGAACAATTTGAACAAGAATATGGTTGTAGTTTTTTAGGATCTTCTAATACTTTAATATCAACCAGTAAATTAAATGTTTTGGCTGGCGAAGAACCTATTTCCGAAAATGCAGAAGGACATAGAATTTTTGAAACTCCACAAAAAGATAAAACATACTTTCTTCAGGCCGACGTTTCACGTGGTCAAGGAGCAGATTATTCTGCATTTACCATAATAGATGCAACATCTACTCCCTATAAAGTAGTTGCCACATATAGAAATAACGTAATAAGTCCATTTCATTTTCCAACAGTAATACATTCTTATGCCAAATCATACAATAATGCATTCGTATTAATAGAGACAAATGATCTTGGTGGACAGGTTTCTGGGATATTACACACTGATTTAGAATATGATAACGTATTGATGACCAAAGTTTTGGGAAGAAAAGGACAAGTTTTGTCCCAAGGGTTTGGTGGTATTGGCAAGAATGAAATGGGAATCAGAACAACGGCACAAACCAAAAAAATTGGTTGTGCTATTTTGAAAAGATTAATCGAAGAAGATAAAATTTTATTGAATGATGAAAGAATTATTTCCGAATTGATGTCATTTGTATCGAAGTCCAATACATTTAAGGCCGAAGATGGCCACCACGATGATTTGGCAATGACTCTGGTATTTTTTGCTTGGTTAACTCGCCAAGATTACTTTGCAGATTTGATAGAACAGTCAAAATTTAATTATGAAGAAGCAATAAAACCGGAAGATGACAATATTTTGATAATGCCGCAGGAAAAAAATGGAGATGACGGAGAGGAGTTTGTACAGGGTGGTGTTGTCTGGTATCCTGCATAAGAATGCTAAATATTTCAAAATACCAAGGATTTTAAATGCCATCACTTAGCTCCTTTATCAACTCAAGTCAATATTCATCAGAAAGCACAACAAACAAATTGTTGGCGGGCATGGATTTAGGCTCTGCATATGCCGGAATAACCTTTAACGGGGCATCAGGATCGGCAGGAAATGACCCCGGTGGCCTTTTTGGTTGGTTGATTTATTCTAGAAGATACAAATACACACCACAAAAAGGAAATACTTACGATCCATATATTGTTTATACTAACCCACAAGATTTGGTTGGAGATTTAAATAAACTTGGTGGGATAACATATGCATTGGTTGGAACATCGGGTGGAGGTGGCACATATAGTCTATTCTTGAATACCGGTACCGTAAATAATGTTGTAAGATTGGCACCAACATCAATAGGAACAGATTTCTTACATGCTATAAATTATTTGGCTTACGGTGGTACTCTTGTTGTGGCTCCAGATACAACGGGATTTGATTTATATCAAAATATCACAACAAATAAGTTAGATGTAATCATAGGACAACAAGGGACAACTGCATTAGCACAATGGCTAATCAATCAAAAATATAGTGTAGGCATTTTCCCATCTGGCGCCGATAGCGCGGGTGTAACCGGAAATGGTTACACCATGGCAGATTATGCAACATTGTTTGGCGACAGCACTTTAGTATCAGGAACAACAGTAGCGAATAGAATTTTTAATGTGTATGGAATAAAAACTGTAACAAACCTAGATACAACTACTTTAGTAAGTGGAAGCAAACTTACCTACAGTATCCCTGCTGTAGGAGATGTTGGTGGCTTCTTTGCTAGATCTAAAAACAGAAACCTTTTATACCTAAGTGTAGCCGGTTTAAATCTTTCAACCATATTGAATGGAACGATCAGTAACTCCATAGAGTGGAGTAATTCAATAAAAACTGCTCTGAGAACAAACAGAGTAAACTTCTTTGTAAATCCAACGGCTTTACCACAATTTTTAGGTGCTGATTTAACAGGTGCAACAGCAAATTCCACAATTGTCCAAGAAGATAGAATTGGCGTTTCAAAACTTAAATCAGCAATCAACAACGATCTGACTACAATTGGATTGAAATATCTTTTCCAACCAAATGATGCTACGACAAGATCGCATGTAACATCTGAAATTAAAACTGCTATAAGCAAATATTCACAATTTATATTTACACAAAATACACAAATAATTTGTGATAGCACTAATAACACAGATCAAAGCAGCGTACTGGTTATGACTGTAGTTGTTCAACCAATACTCAGTTTGGATAGTTTTGAAGTAACAGTAACCGTCTCACAATAATGGCAAATACAAACTCAATAATTAATTTTAAGAATGGGTTTAATGGCGGTACAAGAGCCAACAGATTTATCGTTGTTCCAGAATGGCCTAGTAAAGTGCCCCATACACAGAATGATGCTTCATTCAAAATGGTTTCTGCTTCGTTGCCTGCTGTTCAAATAAACACAATTATAGTTCCATATAGAGGAAGAAATGTAACTTTTCCAGGTGATCGTCAATATAGTACTTGGGCTGTTGGTATGTATGATGACAACAACTCCACAAATTTGTGGAAGTCAATGCAGACTTGGACTGAATTGATGGATGGTAGCATAAACCATACTGTTGATAATGATGATTATTCTTTTACCAAGTTGCAAACAACTTGGTTGGTAAAACAATTAGATTCAAACGGAAACATTTTAAAGACAATTACATTATATAAATGTTGGCCATCTGTTGTCGGTGAAATAAATTTGAGCATGACTGAGTTGGGATTTGTTGGATTCAGCACAACCCTTACTTTTGATTATATCAAAATTCAAGATAACTATAATAGTTAATTACCATGCTTAATGATTTCAAGAACAATTTCTTTGGTGGAACAAGAGCCAATAGATTTAGAATTACAGGAACTTTTCCCACCGGAGGTCAATTTACTGACTTTCATGTAAGAGCAGCAACAATTCCAAACACAGCATCCAAAACAATTTCATATGATTATTTTGGAAGAAAATTTCATTATCCCGGTGAACGTGATTATGGAACTTGGTCTTTTACTGCATGGGATGATACGGGAAGCAATAATATCTGGGGACAGTTGCAGAAATGGCATGATAATATAAACAATCATGATACAAATATTAGCAATTTGGATGCCAGAAACTATAAAGCAGACAATTGGAAAATACAACATTTAGATCTAAATGGAAATGTAGACCCATTAAAAGAATTTGTTTTACATGGTTGTTGGCCGGCTGGAATTCAACAAATAACCCTAAATATGGGTAATCCAAATACGTTAAATAGTTTTAACGTTATTGTGGTTTTTGATTATGTCGAAATAACGAATATTACTAAACGATAAGGTGAAAAATGGAATTAGATTTATTTGGATTTCAATTTGGAAAGAAAAAAACCGAGAAGGTAAATCAACAGGAAGTTTCGGTACAAGCATTTACCGCTCCTGAAGTTTATGATGGTACAATTACCATCGAGGCAGGTGGTTTCTTTGGAACTGCGCTAGATTATGGCGCAATGATGCGTGATGAAACGCAATCAATCATTCAATACAGAAATATGTCTGTATATCCCGAACTTGATAATGCAATCGATGAGATTGTCAACGCAGCAATCGTACCGGGAACAGACCATAAGCCAGTAAAATTGGATTTATCTAATTGTCCAGTTTCAGATAATATCAAAACAAAAATATACAAAGAGTTTGAAACCATTTTGCATTTATTGGATTTCAATCACAAATCATATGAAATTTTTAGACGTTGGTACATAGATTCTAAAATTTATTATAACATAGTAATAAATAAAGATCTTCCAAGTGAAGGAATTCAAGATATCATTCCAATTGATCCTCTCAAGATCAAAAAGGTAAGAAAAGTAAATAAAGAACACAATAAGGGCAACAGCAATCAAGTGTTGCAAGTTGTAAAAGACATAGAAGAATACTATGTTTATACAAATACCGATAAAGAATCATATGTAATGACTGGACCTCAGGGTCTCCATCTATCTTTGGATAGCGTTGTATATGTCCCCTCGGGATTGGTAGATTTAAATAGCAAAAGAGTTTTAGGATATTTGCACAAAGCCATTCGTCCACTAAACATGTTGAGACAGATGGAAGATGCTTTGTTGGTTTATAGAATTGCTCGTGCACCAGAACGCCGCGTATTTTACGTTGATGTTGGCCAATTACCAAAACAAAAAGCCGAACAATATATGCGTGATATGATGAGCAGATTCCGCACAAAACTCACATATAACCAAGATACAGGTGAAGTTCGTGATGAACGAAAATATCTTTCAGTTTTGGAAGATTATTGGTTGCCTCGCCGTGAAGGTTCAAGAGGAACCGAAATCACAACCTTACCCGGCGCACAATCTCTTTCGCAAATTGAAGATGCGGAATATTTCAAGAAAAAATTATATGGAAGTTTGAATGTTCCATTGAGTCGTTTGCAACCAGAAACAAATGGTTTCAATATGGGACGGTCAACAGAAATAACAAGAGAAGAAATTAAATTCTATAAATTCATTGACAGATTGAGATATCAATTTTCCAGACTTTTCTTGGATGCTTTGCGCGTTCAGTTGTTGTTGAAAGGCGTGATGACCGATGAAGACTGGATCCATCTCAGATCAGATATCAAGTTTGTATTCAATACAGACAATTATTTCTGGGATTTGAAAGAATCTGAAATTTTGGCTGAACGCCTAAAGATGCTTGGTTATGTAGAACCATACATCGGTAAATATTTTTCAACTGAATATGTTAAGAAAAATATTCTCAAATATCCACCAGAAGACTTGCAAGAACTTGAAAAACAAATGGCTACTGATCGTCAACGAATTGCACAAGAGCAGGCTGCTGCGGCGGCGCAACAGGCTGCACAAGCAGGTCAAGGTGGCCAACAACAAACAGGTTAATCATGAAATATATCACAGAAGTATTGCTAAAACATGGAATAAAAGGATTATTGTCTGAAAATGGAGAATTTTTCAAACAAAATATAACCCAAGCATTGGCAATCAAACTAGATGAAACTGTGAAGGAAACCAGATTAGAAATCAATAAGAAACTATTGTTTAGAGAACAATATACACAAGATACCCCAGAGGTAGCGGATTTCATCAATTTTATAAAAACATTTAATCCGGGAACTTATACCTTTAAAAATGGATCTAATATAAATATTACAGAATCTGAGATAAAGTTATTGACAAAATTGTTTGAATCTTTAAATCCAACAAATAGACAGAAAATGGTTTCCGAGATTCTAACAGATGGCGGCATATTTAAGGAACACATCTCATTCTCAAAGAAAGTAACGAATTTACTATGAAAAATAACATCCGTCAAATGATTAAGCAAGTAATCGAAGAAAACGCCGTCAACTTCAAGGATAACACCTCCAAAGTTCTATACGGAAAAGTTGCACAACGTCTTCAAGAACAATACAAGACTGTTGCCAGTTCCATTATGTCCAAGAAAGAACAAAAATGAAGCTGATCACTGAGTTAACAGAAGATATAAAGTACATCAAAGAGAATGTCGGCAACGGTGAAAAAGCATATTTCATCGAAGGTGTCTTTATGCAAGCCAGCGTAAAGAACCGCAACGGAAGAGTATATCCTCAAGGTATTCTTATAAATGAATGCAAAAGATATATCAGAGAGTATGTTGATAAAGGTCGCGCTCTTGGTGAATTGAACCATCCAACTGGACCGACAGTTAATCTTGATCGTGTTTCTCACATTATCAAAGAACTACATGAAGACGGTAACACCATTTTTGGTAAAGCCAAAATTATGGATACACCAATGGGTAAAATTGTAAAAAACCTTATTGAAGAAGGTGCACAATTAGGAGTATCTACCCGTGGTATGGGTTCACTGAAATCCAAGAATGGTTATCAAGAAGTTCAAGAAGACTTCATGCTTGCTGCCGTAGATATCGTTGCAGATCCATCTGCTCCAAATGCATTCGTAAACGGAATAATGGAAGGTAGAGAATGGATGTTCGTAGAAGGAACATGGCAAGAACGTGAAGCAGCAGCAGCCAGAAGACTTATACACAATTCTTCAAAAAGAGATCTCAACAAGAATATCGTTAAAGTATTTAACGATTACTTCAGAAAAATTTGATAAATCAGATGCTACTTCCACACACAAAAAATTACTTGATTGAATCTTTGAATAAACATTCAACTTCGGATGTTAATTCGGAATTCTATAAAGAAGTTGTTGGATTGATGGAAGCGGGTGGTGGTGCTGGAACCGGAATGGATGCAAGTAATCCATCAAAAAAGAAAAAACCAAATGAAGAGGAATCTCCAATAGAAACCGATCCAACCAGTTATGCGGCTATGTACGCAGCCGGAAAGGGTTTGGGGGCTTTGGCTGATACTGTAGATTCTCTTGGTGTGGCCGGAAATTTGGCAGGGTATGCTGGTGCAAAACTTTTAAAACATATTCCCGGAATTGAAAATGTTCCTATTTTAGGTGATGCTGCCAAACTAGTTGCTTCTGGTGCCGTAACTCCATTCCCCAATTTGATGGGGGCCGCTTTAAGAAATTTGTCTGATGTCTCTGGAGCCAATTGGTTCGATGCAAACTTTAAAAATATTGGACATGCTCAAAATGCTTTGGCTGCACAGGGTGCTGGTAAGCCATTTACACCATTGATTGTTCCTCAGAGAGAAGAACCAAATCCAACTGATTTTAGTTTGCAAAGCAAACAAAACAAAGCAATACAAGCAGCCAAAACTGCAGAAACAGCAAAGAGATATCGTAGCATGGGCTACAATATTCCTTAATTTTAAAAACTACTAAATATTTTACAAGGATTCCTTTAATATGAAAAATACAAAAAAGAATATGATTTCAGAGACCCAACAAATGGGCGGACAACTAAAATCCCCAGTTGATGCAACTGGAAAGGGTGTTTATGACATGACTGGTAAAACGTCATTCATTCCAGCCCCATACGATACAACTCAAGTTCCAAGTGTACAATCTTCTCTTAATGCACAAGGAGTTCCAGTGACACAAAGAACTGCTCCGGGTGCAGCAGCAACATCTGCATATAAAGATACTGCCGAGGGTGAAGGTGTAGACCAAGCAACTTTACACAATGCCGCTGAAGGTGGCGAAGCAGAAGAACATGAAGAAGAATTAGAAGAAGCCCGAGAAGAATTTAGAAACGCTCTAGTTTCTCTTCTAGGTGAAAATGTAGACCCTTCTTTGGTCAGCCAACTAGAAGCCATCTTTGAGGCTGCTGTTACTGATCGTGTAAATAATACTGTTGCAACAATCGTAGAAGGCGTTGATTCCAACGTCAAGACCTATCTCGACAATGTTACCGAATCTTTGGTAGAAAAGGTTGATGACTATCTAGACTATGTTGTCGAAGAATGGATGACCGACAATGCAGTAGCAGTCGAACAAGGAATCAAGACTCAAATCGCTGAAAACTTCATCAGCGGATTGAAGAACCTTTTTGAGAATCACTACATTGATGTTCCTGCAGAGAAGTATAATGTTCTAGATGAACTTTATGCCCAAAACAGAGAGCTTGAAACCAAATTAAACGAATCCTTCAAGCAAAACATGGAACTTCGCAAAGAAGTTTCCTTGACAGAGTGCGCAGGCATCTTTGTAGCTGAAACACGTGATCTCGCTGATACACAAGTTTCCAAGTTGCAAAACTTGATGGAAAATGTTAATTTTGGAAGCCCCGAGGAATACCGCGAAAAACTCGTTGCTATTCGTGAAAATTACCTCAGAAACCGTCCAACTCAAACTCGCGTTGTCGAGCCCGAACAAACATTCTCACCCGTAAAACAAGTTCCAACTACCCTCGTAGAGGGATATGCTGGAGCCTTAGGTAGACTAAACAAAAAAGTCTAAAAATTCACTTTACTAAATAATTTTAACTCATTAGGAGATATAACTACAATGCAATTTCAAGACAATACGCCATATGATATTTTGACTGAGAAGTGGAATCCCGTACTAGATCACGAGGCTCTCCCTTCCATCAAAGACGATTACCGTAAGAAGGTTACTGCCGTTCTTCTCGAGAACCAAGAGCAAGCCCTTCGTCAACAACACCTCTACGAAGATATGGGTGGTAACAGCAACCTCGGTGGTCCAGCCACCTCAACCGGTTACAACACTGGCCAAGTTTCTGGTTACGATCCAGTCCTCATCTCATTGATTCGCCGTTCTATGCCAAATCTAATGGCATATGATATTTGCGGCGTTCAACCAATGACTGCCCCCACTGGTCTAATTTTCGCCATGCGTGCTAACTACGGCTTCTCTGGTGCAAATGGTTCTTATTCGAGCAATGCTTATACCGAAGCCATGTTCCAAGAGCCACAAGCCGCCTTCGGTGGTTGCGGTTGGACCTTGGGCGCATTCGGTGGAATCACTGCTGGCTGGGGTAACTCTGCTGGTTGGAACTATACATCAGGTGTAACATCTACCGCTGCACAATTGGGTGCTCTTCGCGGTATTCTCACCAACTACGGTGAAGGTATCGGTAGTGCTGCAGGTGCAGGTGGTGCAGCTTATGCATCATGGAACCAAATGAACTTCAGCATTGACCGTGTTGCAGTTCAAGCCCGTACACGCGCACTGGCCAGCAACTATACAGTTGAACTTGCTCAAGACCTCAAGGCCGTTCACGGTCTCGATGCCGAAGCAGAGTTGGCTAACCTACTTAGCACTGAAATTCTTGCCGAAATCAATCGTGAAATCGTTAAGACCATTTATTACGTTGCTAAGTCTGGTTCACAACAAAAAGATTTGGCTGGTGCAGGTAATGGTAACTATGACGTAGATCTCGACACCGATGGTCGTTGGTCTGCCGAACGTTTCCGTGGTCTTAGCTTCCAAATTGAACGTGAATGCAATGCAATCGCCAAGGAAACTCGTCGTGGTAAGGGTAACTTCATCATCTGCGATAGCGATACCGCAGCAGCCCTCGCCATGTCTGGTTTCATGAGTCTCAGCCCAGCAATTGCTCCACAATTGAACGCTGATGATACTCAAAGCAACTTTGCAGGTATCTTGAGTGGCAAGATCAAGGTCTACATCGATCCATATTCACCACTAGGCGTCAACTTCTTCGTTGCTGGCTATAAGGGTGAATCACCATACGATGCTGGTCTCTTCTACTGCCCATACGTTCCGCTACAAATGGTACGTGCAGTTGATCCCAACACTTTCCAACCCCGTATTGCGTTCAAGACCCGTTATGGTGTAGTTGCTAACCCCTTCGTTCTCAACAACACTACTAAGGCTCCAGATGCAGATAACTTGACTGCTGGTTTGAACCAATACTACCGTTTGACCAACTTGCAGAACCTCCACGGTAACACTGCTTTCTGATCTTACGGAAAGTAAGCAACAATTCAAAGACCTCCCCAGAAATGGGGAGGTCTTTCGTTTTGGATAAATAATTTTATGAGCTGTACTTCAAATATAAATCCCCTGTACAACAGTTATTTTACTTTGTTCTTTGGAAGAGGAACAAATCAATTTGAATTAAATTGCCAGAAAGCAAATTTACCTGGTTGCACAGTACCCGATGTAAATCAGCCAACAATCTTTGGTACAACAATCCCGGTGCCAACATTACAATTCAACTATGAAACTTTGAATGTTGAATTTATTGTAGATTCAAATTTAGAAAACTGGAAAAGCATATACTCATGGATGAGAAATATGGCAAATATTGATACTGATACTGAATATAATCTGGATTACCAAGATTGGCATCATCAAGCGACATTAAACATTTATGATCCTACTACACAGTGCCCATCAAACAAAATTTTATTCCATTATATTCTTCCAATGAAACTTAGTGGAATTCAATTCCAATCAGACAGCGCAGATGCTATATTGCAAAAAGCAACTTGCCAATTTAAATATTCATATTATACATTCTGCCCCGATGCTCCAAATGATCTGAAAAACACTTATTAAAGATAATCTTGAGGGTTATCAGACCATCCTTCTGCTGAATTTGGATTAGCATCAGGATTAAAAGGCATTTCATTAGTTTCTGGTTTCATTCTGGAGCGTTTCTTGCGTTTTGGTGGCTTGGGAGCCTCTTCAGGTTCAAGATCGCTTATAGAGGATTCTGACAAAAGATTTTGAATATTTTCTTCATCTTCTTCATCCAGAATTTCATTTATTGCTGCTTCTCCCTCGAATGAATCAATAAGATCGTTAACAAAATTTACAAAATCTTCATTATTGAATAATTCATTTAACATCTGCAATCCTGCTTCTGGACCAACTACTTCTTCTGGTGAATTTGGTTGTCTTAATGATTCTGGATTTGTTTTCATTGTATAGAAGAATGTTTCATACATTTTTTCCAATTCTTTTATTGGATGACCTATATAAAGAACGGCATTTCGATTTAATGTAATTTCTTCATTGTCTATATTGATAGCATAATTCATCAATTTAATGTATTCGACAAATACACTATTTTCATCTTTGGTGTATGCTGTCTCAACTTTGGCAGGAAGAAGCATTGTTATTTTGTCTGAAGTAACATCACGAACTATTCCTAACAGTTCTTCGCCATTCATAAGTTTAACAACTCGTATCATCCCTTTGAAAGGATTCTCGGGTACTAAGTCAGACATAGCAGCCCTCCTACATTATTTATCTTTAGTGGGTTGCTCAAAAGGCATGCTGACTATTTTATAGTCAAACTTTTCTTTTTTGTATATTTTTAATCGTTCTTCAAAGTGTCTATACACATGATTCTTATATGACTTGTAGCAAAGATCATCTACAATGTCAAAAACTTTCAGTGTTTTCTTTTTTGAAGATACACGAAGTCCCCGACCAATACTTTGAAGAAGACGAATTATAGATTTAGTAGGAGAAGCAAATATAATATTATCGATGTTAACAATGTTAATCCCAGTGCTAGTGGTACCAAAACTCGCCACAAGAATTGCATTGCTTTCTTTGTCCACAACCTTGCGTATTCGTTCTCTTGTATCAGCCTCTGTTTTTCCAGAGATAAAATATACCGGTCTATTGCCTCTTGATGCCTGTATGACATCGTGGAGTGGCTTGCCATGGATCTCAACGTAGTTGAAGAGGATGAGCGTATTTCCTTTTGTTGAGATGGCGAGGTTTTTGATGAATTCGTTTCTTTTTTCATTCGCAACGATCCATTTCAATTCATCAGGGTATCTTTGTTTATTTAGTGATTGCTTTTCTTCTTCTGAGTATTTCAACAGTATGCAATCAATACCTAGGGTTGCAAGCAACCCTTTATTCATTAGGTTTTTTGTTTGTATGAACTGAACTGCCGGCCCAAGAATGCCTTCAATGCTCAAACGATGTGCTTGTGCTTGATCCAACGTTCCTGTTGTACCGATTCTGAACCATGCTTTAGTCATCTTTTGGCCAATCAGATTGATTGATTCGGCTTTTGCTTGGTGGCATTCATCAAAGATAACTGCATCAAACTGATCAAACCATATTCTCGAAAGTTTATAAACTGATTGCCAAGTAGAAACTATTATTTGTTTACTTGTATCTTTATCTGCCCCGGCACTTATTTTGTGAATATATTTTTTGCATGACCACGATGTATCTGATTTCGAGTAATCAAAAAAATCAGAGTCCATCTGATTTACTAAGCCAACCGTGGGAACCAATATCAATATTTTTCTGTCTGATTTTAACACGGATTGGAGAAAGCGGAGCAAGACGTATATTATCAAACTTTTTCCAGAGCCTGTCGGAGATATGATTACACACCTTTGATTGTTTATAGCGTGTACGATTGCCTGAGATTGGTGAGGATGCATATCCACGGCCTGCTTCTTGACCGAGACCTTTAAAGTTTTGTAGTATTCCTGAAGTTGTTCCGGGGTTATACATAACTTTTTCTCACTTTCTTTTATGGATATACTGTACTTGCGGTCATCTGCAAATTTTTGAAGATATGTTTTCAATCCACGTGGTAGGGTGGATGATAGAATATCAAACAAACGAATTTTACCGTCCCAAATACGCCGTTTGAACATAGGCATATACTGGGCACCGGGTACCATGAACGAGAAGTAATCTCGTAATTCTTGCTTGATTCCTTTTTCTGCTTTGATGTAGTAACGAACTTCATCTACAGATTCAACGTCTATATCCACCTAATATTTAGGTGGTTAGACAATACCCTGACTCATTTTGAACCAGTCAATAGCAGACTTGATGATAAAATTTCTGTTATTCAAAGCCTTGATAAATTCTTCTACCATTTTAAGTTTGGTCTCGTTCAAAAGAATTTTAGATTTAAGTTCGATGATCTTTGGATCAGCCTCTATGAACTTCTCTACATCGGTTTTAAGCAAAGTATAATCAGAAGCCTCTTCACCCCACGCCTCCAATTCTTCTTGGCTGGCTTTGCCTGTATAGATTTTCCACATACGAAGTTTCATGATAGCCAAATCATTTTGTTGCTTACCAAGCATCAATTTGATATCAGCAAGGATGTTAAGATACTTACCATGCAGTTGAGGGGTTTTGGTAGCCTCTTTGCCCAGTTCAGTATCATCTACTTGAGAATCTTTTGTAATGTGGTTTTTTAAATCTTCTAGATTCATTTGTTTTCATTATAGAATACTATGAAAAAAAGTCAACTAAATAAGTTGACAACTTTATTTTTATGAATATATTTATTACGAGGTCTTATGATTATTGATTTAAGAGAAATACCGGTTGTTTGGATTAATTTAGATAAAGATACCGAAAATGCTAAAAAAATGGTAGATCAATTTGAACGTTATGGTTTTAAAAATCATATTCGTTTTTCTGGATTGACACCAGATAAGATAGATCCTCCTATAGAAAAAAATTGGTATGGTTTTGGTTGTGGTATGTCTCATGTAAAAATTTTAGAAACATACAAAGATATTCCACTTTTAATTCTAGAAGATGATGCTAAAATAACAGAAGATTTTGATCCGATATTAGAAGTCTCAGAAGAAATAGATGGTGTATATGTGGGAACATCTTCCGGCAATCCTTATTATATGACTAAAAGATATAATAAGGATTTTTTCCGTATTGGTAATATTTTAAGCACACACGCTGTTCTTTATTTAAAAGATCAATTTAAACAAAATGTAGCAAATGTTACCAAATTGTTTGTTTATCATTATAAACAACCAGTAGATATTGGTGTTGCTAGCATTCTTCAACATCATAAAGTTTTGGCTCCCAATAAACCTTTCTTTGTTCAAGCAGATGACAGAGAAAGCAATAATAAATGGGAATCAATTACTGCTAGACCGTTGATAGATAAAAATAGTATATTTCCAGACGAGGTTATATCTATATGATTACAGTAAAATGTCCTGTTAGAATTTCTTTAATTGGTGGATCTAGTGATCTTGATTCCTATATTCAAAAACATAAAAAAGGTTCTGTAATATCTTTTACGCCAAAAATTTATACTTATGTTTCTATATATAAAGATTTAATAGGTAAAAACACATTAGAACAAAAATATATTGTAAATTATTCAGTAAGAGAAGAAGTTTCTTCTATTTCTGAAATAAAAAATTCATTAGTCAAAATATTTTTTGAAAAAGAAAACGTGACTCCTTGCTCAATTCATCTTACCAGTGATGTGTTTTCACATGGATCTGGATTGGCTACATCTTCGTCTTATGCATGTGCAATATCAAAAGCAATATCTGAATTTAAAAATGATCCTATTTCAGATATTGAATGTGGAGTTAGATCGCATTATTTGGAAAAAATAGCAAATCCATTATTAGGCCAACAAGATGTATTCGGTTGTTGTATCGGTGGTTTTAAAAAGATTGAATTTACACAATCAGGATTACCAAAATATACTTTTTTGCCAACAAAGTTTTTTGATTATTTTACTCCATATTTGATGTTTACTGGATTAACAAGAAATTCTACTGAAGTATTGAAATCGGTTTCAACTCCAGATGATGATGTTTTTAATCCTTTGGTAGATGAATCTGAAAAATATATTTTAAATGGTTCGTATGAAAAATTTTTATCCATTTTATCACGAGGATGGGAAGAAAAGAAAAAATCATCTAAAGATGTTTTAAAAGATCAATTAATAAAAGATATGGATGAATATTTAAAAAATTATCCAAACTGTATATCTCACAAGTTATGCGGAGCAGGTAATGGTGGATTCTTTTTATGTTTTTTCCCTAATGATAAATTACCCACAGATACTAGATTTTTTAAACTAACACTGAGTACAACAGGAGTTCAAAGAGTTATATGAATAATTTTATATCACAAATAAACGATGCTTTGCATAATTTAAATTCAGATAATTTAGATTATTTAAAAAAAATTGTATTAAGAAATAATTCAGAAATTATAATTTTAGGAAACGGCGGAAGTAATGCTATTTCTGCTCATATTGCCGAAGATTATACAAAAGCATTAAAGAAAAAAGGAATTGCTTTTACAGATGGCGCCAGATTGACGTGCTATGCAAATGATTATGGATATGAGAATGCATTTTCTCAATATCTTTCAGAATTTTCAACAACAAATAGCTTGGTTATTTTAATAAGTTCATCTGGCAATTCTAAAAATATTTTAAATTGTGCTTTATATTGTAAAGATAATGATATAGATTATATTATTTTGTTTGGTTTTAGCCCAAATAACCAACTAAGAACAGTTTATAAAGATAAAGCCCTTATAGATTTTTGGGTAGATTCTACGGATTATGGTGTTGTTGAATGTGTTCATGAAATTATTTTACACTCGGTGATCTAATGATTTATTGTTTTGATCTTGACGAAACTCTTTGTACAAAAGCCATAAATGGAGATTATGCTACAGCAAAACCAATTAAAGAAGCCATTGAAAGAGTCAATAATCTTTGGTTATTGCGCCATAAAATATTAATATTTACTGGAAGAGGATCTAGTAGCGGAAAAGACTGGACTGAATTGACAAAACAACAACTAAAAGAATGGAATGTTTATCATGATGAACTTATAATGAATCGTAAACCAACTTATGATGTAATTATTGACGATAAGGCTATAAATGCTCTTGAATGGAGAAACACTTTCTGCAAAACACGTGGAGTAGTTGCAGGGGCTTTTGATCTAATTCATCCCGGATATTGCAAACTATTTAAATTCTGCAAAGAACAATGTACACATCTTACTGTTTTATTGCATGATGATCCATCATGCGAACGAAATAAAATGAAACCAGTTCATTCGTTGGAAGAAAGAATGGAAATCTTAAAGTCTATTCGTTATGTTGATGATGTCATACCTTACACGGATGAACACAATCTTGCTATAAAATTGGAATTGGGTTGGTATGATGTTAGATTTTTGGGTGATGATTATAGAGATAAAAAATTTACAGCAGATTACCTCCCTGTAAAGGTTATATATACTGATAGATCACATGGTTATTCGACCACAGATCTTAAAAAGAAAGTTGCATATTCTTATTCGGAGTTTATGAAATGAAAATATTAGTTACAGGTGGTTGTGGTTTTATTGGTAGCCATTTAGTAGATGCTTTAGTCGAATTACAGCACGATGTTATTGTTGTAGATGATTGTTCTGCAAATAATGAAAAATTTTATTTTAATAATAAAGCAACCTATCACAAGGTTAGCATTTGTGATAGAGAAAAACTTATTGATATATCTAAGGGATGTGAGTTCTGTTTTCATTTGGCTGCAGAATCACGTTTACAAAATGCTATTGAAAATCCTACCAGAGCAATTGATGTCAATGTTGGTGGAACATTAAATTTATTAGAAGTTTGTAAAACCAATAATATAGATGGTTTAGTTTTTTCATCAACATCTTCTATATATGGATTGTCAAAATCATTTCCCATCACAGAAGAAAACAAAGAAAATTGTTTAAATCCATATGCATCTACAAAATACTGTGCGGAACTTTTGTTAAAAAATTATTATGATATGTATGGTATCAAATCTTGTATTTTGAGATATTTTAATGTATTTGGAGAAAGAGCACCAACTAAAGGACAATATGCACTGGTTACCGGAATTTTTTTAAGACAAAAATTAAATAAAGAATCTCTTACTGTTGTAGGTAATGGATTACAGGAGAGAGATTTTATATATGTAAAAGATATTATTAATGCAAATATAGAATGTATGCGTTCATGGAAAAGTAAATATTCTTTAACAAAAGCAGATGTATTTAATATAGGTTATGGAAAAACTGTTAAAGTAATAGATTTAGCTAAATCAATTGATAATAATATTATTTTTATTGAAGAGCGAAAAGGAGAGGCTGTAAATAATCTATCTTCATATGCTAAATTTTGTAAACTAACTGGTTGGGCTCCAACAACACATATTTTAGATTGGATTAAAACACAATGATAACATATCAATACATGGGCCGTAGAGGTAGACTTGGAAATCAGATGTTTCAATATGCAACTCTATATTCAATAGCTAAATATAATAATTACGAATTTGGAATACCATTTTCTTGCAGAAATGCAGAAGATGATTATCGTGATTTATGTTTACAAGATTGTTTTCCAAATTTAACAGCTAAAGATTCTACAGGATTTATTCCAGTATCACAGGTACAAGAACAGACTAATCTTTTTGTTCCAGAATTTTTTAATATAAAAGATAATAAAGATCTATATGGATATTTTCAAACTGAAAAATATTTTAAACAATACAAAGATGATATTTTAAAAGAATTTACATTTAACAATTCTATTAAAGAAAAATGTAAAAATTTAAAACAATCATTGAATAATGAAATTATTTCAATACATATGAGATTTGGTGATTATGAAAGATTTTCTGATGTTTATCCCAGACCAACTCCGGAATATTATTTAACTGCACTTGATATACTACCAAAAGATGCAACCATCGTATTATTCAGTGATGATTTAAATAAAGCATCTTTATTTTTTAAACAAGTTGGAAAAGATTTTAAAATGTTTGAAAATCTTAATAAATTTGAAGACATGTGTTTGATGACTTTATGTGACTACCATATAATGGCAAACAGCTCTTTTAGTTGGTGGGGAGCATGGTTAAGCAATTCAAATAAAGTAATTGCTCCAAAAAATTGGTATGGATCTGCACCCGGAGCACCTACTGTGTGGTATGATACATATTGTGATAATTGGGAAATAATTTAATGGTAAATATATTTTGCGACACTGATGATTGGTCTCCAACTTTAAAGGCAATTCTTGAAAATAATACACATTTCAATAATATGAGTATTCACATTTCAATAAATTGTGCATCGTATGATCCATTAAAAAAATATAATATTTTAATTTTACAAGAAAGCCCAGCCGTTCTGAAATATAGAAATGTTTTATCTTTTTTATCTGATGAAAACAATCGTAAAAAATATTACAAAATTTATTCATGTATACCAGAATTAACTGAAAAATATGATATAGAATATATGCATCCTTCAAATATATCATGGATTTTAAATCCAATTTTTTTACCAAAAAAAACAAAATTAGTTAGCATGATATCATCTAATAATAAATTTTTAGATGGACATAAATTTAGACTTAACATATTAGAATCTGTTAAAAATTTTGTTGATGTATATGGAAGAGGATTTAATCCTATTGAAAAAAAAGATTTAGGTTTAGTGGATTATTACTATTCAATAGCAGTTGAAAATGATGATACCAATAATTATTTTTCAGAAAAAATACTTGATTGTTTTATGACATGCACTTTACCAATTTATTGGGGTTCTGAACATGTTTACAACATATTTAATCCAAAAGGTATAATAAATTTAAAAAATATAAATTTTGATGAAATTAAAAATTTAACAAAAGATTATTATATTAATAATTTAGATGCTATAATAGAAAATTATTTTATAGCACAAAAAGAAAATCGGTACGTGAATCACGCAATTCAAATAATATTGACAAAATTATATAATGAAAAGTACAATTAATAAAAATATCGTATTGGTTGGACCAGGATTATTACAAATTCCCATTTCAGGAAAAAATGGATGGGGTGGAATAGAAAACACTTTAACACATATAATCAAGGAATTTAAAATAAGAAATCAAGAATTTACTTTAGTAAATGATTCTATAAATTATAATAATATAGTCCGAGATATAACAAAAAATAATGATTGCATAGTACATGTACACTATGATGAATATGCGGAAGATTTATACAAAAATAAAAATTATTCTTTAGTATCAACTTCACATTCTCCATATCATCCATATACAAGTATGTGGTTAGAACATACAAAAAATCATTTTAATCGTTTATTCACAAATATAGATGCATATTTTGGACAAGCTCATATATCAAATATGCACGCAAAACAAATAAATCCAAACTTATTTTTAGGTTTATGTAGATGTGGAATATCTGAAAATGAATTTATAAATTTTAGAAAAAATAAAGGAAATAAAAAATCTTTGGTAATTGGAAAAATAGAAGGTAGAAAAAATCAAGCATTATTACAACAAACATTTTCTAATGATTTATATATTGATTTTGTAGGACAAAATATTGATCCAAATTTTAAAGAAATGGATGTAGGAAAAACAAAATATCTTGGAAGTTGGTCTAGAGAGCAAGTTTATTCAAAAATGACAGAATATAGTACAATAATATTATTATCATCATTTGAAGGAGATGTTGGTGTTATAAAAGAAGCAATTGCTTCAGGTTGTAGTGTGGTTGTATCAAAGAATGCTTCTTTAAATTTGGATATTGATTTGCCATTCATTAAAGTATATGATACAATACAAGATAAAAATATTTTTATAAACGATATAAATATAATGAACGAAGAGAATGAAAAATACAGACCTTTTATTTTTGAATATTTTAAAAATAAATTTGATGTATCCGTGACTGTAGATGAATATATTAATTCTTTGAATAATTTATGTTAAAAACTACTTTAATAATACCTGTTAAAATTGATAGTGTAGAAAGAAAAAATAATGTTGAAACAACATTAAAATATATTTTTAAAAATACTGATTGTAAAATTATTATAAAAGAGAGTGATTTAGAACAAAAACTTTTTGTAGATTCTAATAATCGTATTAGATATTTTTTTGAAAAAAATAATACTGGTATATTTCACAGAACCAAATTACTGAATGAGATGTTACACTTAGTAGACACTCCCGTAGTTGCAAACTATGATGCGGATATCATTCTTTATCCAGAGACATATAGACAAGCTGAACAGTTAATTTTGGAACAAAATTATGATTTAATTTATCCATATAGGTTTGAACAAATGGATCAGATTAAGATATTTCCAAATGCATACGATACTATAAATTTTTATAATTCATTAGATTTGAATGATATTCATATAACACATTTAAATAAATATTTTTGTCGTTATGGTCATGTTCAATTTTTTAAAACCGATTCATATAGATCTGGATTTATGGAAAATGAAAACTATATTGATTGGGGTCCAGAAGATGAGGAAAGAGGTCTTCGTTTTGTTAAATTGGGGTACAAAGTATCATGGATTAAAGGATTAGTCTTTCATCAAGAACATCCTCCAAGTATAAGAAAAGAACAATTCAATAAAAATGAAGAATTGCATTCAAAAATTAAACAAATGAATAAACAAGATTTAGTTGAATATTATAGCAAACAAGATTACCTAAAAAAATATAAAAAATGAAAAAATTACTATTTTACACTTTTCATAGACATTTGGATGAAATATATTATTCATCTTTATTTTTTAATAAAAGCGAGTTTTTAAAAAATAATTTTGAAATTATATTACATTGTAATAATACAAATACATCTTTAGATGATATTAAAAAAAGAAGTTTATTTGATACAAAAGTAGAAATTATATTAACTACAAAAAACGAAGGTGGATACGATTATGGTATTCCAGAAGCACAATCTGACATGTATAACATGTGGAAAAATTATGAATATGTTTTATTTTCTCAACTAGATTGTTATATTGTAAATGATGAATACTTTAAAAATGTTTTTGATACCGATTTTGATGCCTTTGTATCACCTATAAATCATATTGGAAGAAACTGTTATATTGGTGATTTTTTTATGATAAAACCAAAAAGTAATATATTTGCTTATTGGAAACAGGATAGGCAAAATAGAAATCCACATGTACATGAACATTATCTTGCTGATTGTATTGATTCAGAATATAATAAAATTAAAACATGTGAACGAATAGGACACCAACAAAGACAGATAGATAGTTACGGACTTTGGCACGAGCACAATAATCATAATGTAAGGAGCGTATTAGAACTATGAGCAATTTAGATCATTTAGGTGGATTTTCTACACAAGAAAATATAGGAGATAATGCAACATATCATCCAATTTTATGGAAATATGTAATAGACAAATATAATATTAAAAGTGTATTAGATGTTGGATGTGGTATGGGAATATCAACAAAGTTTTTTCATGATAATGAATGTAATGTTCAGGGAATTGAAGGACATCCTTTTTGTATAGAAAATAGTAAAATGAAAGATTATATGCTTCATCATGATTATGCCCATGGCGAAAGCAATCTTTCCGATACATTTGATTTTTGTTGGTCATGTGAATTTGTTGAACATGTCGAAGAACAATATTCTAACAATTTTATTAAAGATTTTGCAAAAGCAAAAATTGTTATGATTACGCATGCAACTCCCGGACAAGGTGGTTGGCATCATGTAAATTGTCAACCAGCATCATATTGGATAGAAAAATTAGCAAAACATGGTTTAATATATGATGAAAAGATGACAGAAGAAACTAGAAAAATTGCTGAGAGTGATTGGAAATTATATAGTCCTGGATATAAAAGCCACTATGTGGATAAAGGTTTAGTCTTTAAAAATAAACAACATGATGTATATATTCATTAAGAAATGATAAAAAATATGAAAATTGGAATATCTATAGTTGGAATTTCCCATTTAGATGGAGAAAAAGCAAATTCTAGAGATAGAGTTGGAAGAATTGGAAGAGTAAGAAAATTTGATTGTTGTCCACCAAATGTCAATCAAAATTTAATTGAACCATTTAAAAAAGATCATGATGTTTCTATTTACTTGACAACATACCCCCATGAATATCTGAATCAATTAATAGAAATGTACAATCCAACCAAATGCTCCACAAAAGATTTTGGTAATTCATTCATGCAACAAACCTATGCTGAGTCATTAAATCAACTGGTGGATGAAGACTTAGATTTTATTATCAGTACAAGATTTGATATTTTATTTTCACAAGATATGTCAAAATTGTCTTATGATTTTAATAAAATGAATGTTTTATTTAGAGAAAAAGATTGCAATCATTTAAATTATACTTGTGATAATTTTTATGCATTCCCTAAAAAATATTTAATTGATTTTGCAAACTCAATAGGTGAACTATATCATGGCGGGGAAAGAAATGGAATGCATGGCACACTTCACCAGCTATCAAAAAAAATTAGTTATGATAATATCAAAATACTTGATGATGTAGATCAACTAGGACACAACAACAATTACTATTACCTACCACACTCAGCATGAAAAAACTTGAAGCCATATTATTTGATTTGGATGGTGTTTTAGTAGATGCCTGCGATTGGCATTATAAAGCTTTAAATGCAGCTTTAGAAGATTGTGGCTACGATGCCATAACAAAAGAAGATCATTTAAAAAAATTTAATGGCTTGCCAACACGTGTAAAACTTAACATGTTAGATATAAATGAAAAACATGCATCAAGAATTAATAAATTAAAACAAAAATATACATTAAAAATTATAAAAAACAATTCTAAAATAATGTTTGAAAAAATAGAATTGCACGAGTATTTGAAGTCGTGTGGATATAAAATAGGATGTGTTACGAATTCAATAAAAGAAACGGCAGTGGAGATGTTAAAAGCCACAGGACAGCTAGATTATATTGATATTCTTGTTACTAACGAAGATGTTTTGAACAACAAACCAAATCCAGAATGTTATAATTTTGCCATAAACAAATTAAATGTAAATCCCAAGAGCACTCTCTGTGTTGAAGATTCTGATATTGGATTGAGGGCAGCGTTTCTTTCAAGTGCATCTAACGTTTTACCAGTAAAAAATACCAATTACGTAAATCTTTCATATATAAAAACAATGATTGAAGATCTGGAGGCCAAGCTATGAAAATATTAATTCCTATGGCCGGAGAAGGCAGTAGATTTTCATCTGAGGGTTATACGTTTCCCAAACCACTTATTGATGTATTGGGTAAACCGATGATCCAACAAGTTGTTGAAAATTTAAATTTTGATGCAGAATATATTTTTTTAGTAAGAAAAGAACATATTATAAAATACTCAGGTTTAAAAGAAACTTTAAATAAAATAACAAATGGAAAATACAAAATAGTTGAAGTAGATCGTTTGACAGAAGGTGCGGCATGCACAGCGCTATTAGCCAAAGAATTCATAAATGACGATGACGATTTGTTGATAGCTAATTCGGATCAAATTATAGAATATAGCAAAGATAATTTTTTATCTATTAAAAATCTTACAAACGTAGATGGTATAGTTTTCACATTCAATGCTCTACACCCAAAATGGTCATTTGTAAAAACAAATAAAAATGGATTTGTAACTGAAGTTGCAGAAAAAAATCCAATTTCTAATATTGCAACTTGTGGTATATATTGGTATCGTAAAGGTAAAGATTTTGTAGATTGTGCAGAAAAAATGATAAACAAAAACATAAGAGTAAATAATGAATTTTATATTGCTCCTGTATACAATGAATTTATTAAAAATAAAAAATCTTTAATACCTTTTTTTGTGCATAAAATGCATGGAATTGGTACACCAGAAGATTTAAATATATATTTACAATCAATATGAAAATAATAGCACACAGAGGAAATTTATATGGGCCAAATCCAGAATTTGAAAATCACCCCGACTATCTTGTTGCTTGTGTTAAAAATGGATTTGATATTGAAGTGGATGTGTGGCGAGTAAATAATAAATATTTTTTGGGACACGATATTCCTTTATACGAAACATCTGTAAATTTTTTAAATTCTTTGCCGGGTTGGTTTCATGCAAAAAATATAGAAGCTATGGAACAATTGAAAGCAGATGGTCTTCATTATTTTTGGCACCAAAATGATTATTACACATTGACCAGCAAAGGAATTCCATGGTGTTATCCAAAATACAAAAACAAATATGGCATATCTGTTGTTTTAGATAAAACAAATATAAATATAAATGAAATAAATTGTTTAGGTATTTGTACAGATTATGCTTTTTTTTATAAGAATGAAATAAATGGAAAGTAAAAAAATATTAATAATTGGTGGTTGTGGCTATATTGGAAGTAAACTTTTTGTTTATTTAAACAGCAATCCTTTATATAAAGTAGATACTGTTGATTTAGAATGGTATGGAAATGTTGTTAATCCAAATAATTTTATAATTGATTTTAAAAATTTAACAAAAGAATTCATAGAAAAATATGATATAGTAATATTATTGGCTGGCCATTCATCAACAGCAATGGCTATCAATAGTATTAAAAATTCTGCTATTAAAAATAATTTGGATAATTTTACAAATTTAATATTAAAATTAAATTCAAAACAAAAATTTATTTACGCTAGTAGTTCAAGTGTTTATAATGGAATTAAAGATGATGAAGTTACAGAAGATCATATTCTTTTAAGTCCAAAAAATGTTTATGATTTTACTAAAAAAAGTATAGATGAAGTGATGTCACTTCACCCAGACATAGAATTTTATGGGTTAAGATTTGCTACAGTAAACGGATACTCAGACAATCTAAGAGAAGACATAATGTTCAACATGATGGTTAAGACTGCAGTTTTGGAAAATGAAATAAAATTGTTAAACCCTAAAATTAGACGACCTATTTTGTATCTTAATGATTTGATACAAGCTATTGAATTGATTATAGAAAATAAAACTAACCGGAAAGGGTATTATAATTTATCTTCATTTAATGGTACAGTAGAAGAATATGCAAATATTGTATCAGATTTGACTGGAGCAAAAATAAATGTAACAGATGAAACATATTTTTCAAAAATTATGGGAGGAAAATTGGGAAATGCTCTTGATTTTTCCATAAATTCTGATAAATTTAAAAATGTTTTTAATTATAATTTTGTTGGTACACCAAAATTAATTACTAAAGAAGTATCTGAAATTGTAGAAAAGGTTAAAAAATCCAAACGCTCGGATGGAAAAAATTATGAATAAATATGATAAAATAAATAATTGTCGTTGCTGCGGAAAAGAAATTGTTGAGTATTTAAATTTAGGCGACCAACCTCTTGCAAATAATTACCACGATAATACATCTGTTTTAGATGTATATCCTTTAAGTTTATGTGTATGCCCGATATGCTTTCACAATCAACTAAGTATAGTTGTTAATCCAGATGAAATGTTTAAAACATATTCATATGTCAGTGGCACTTCCAAAACTTTAGATGAATATTTTTCTTGGTTTGCTGATTTTGTTTTAAAAAATAAAAATAAAAATAATATTAATGTGCTGGACATTGCTTGCAATGATGGATCACAATTAAAGCATTTTTTAAAAAGAAAGTGCCAAGTATGGGGAGTAGATCCCGCAGAAAATATCACACCTTATGCAATAACAAATGGTATCAATGTTAAAGTTTCTTACTGGAATGATAAAGTTGCAAATGAGTTGCTTGATGAAATTAAAAAACCTTTTGATATTATAATTGCCCAAAATGTTTTTGCTCATACAAATGATATTTTAAAATTTTTAAATTCATGTAAAATTGTAATGGATGAAAATACTGATTTGTATATACAAACATCACAAGCAAATATGATAGAAGAAAATCAATTTGATACTGCTTATCATGAACATCTTTCTTTTTTTAATACAAATTCAATAAAAATTATTGTTGAAAAAGCAGGGTTACATTTAAATGATGTTCATATTGTTCCCATACATGGAAATAGTTATGTCTTTAAAATTAATTTAATAAAAAATGAATCAATTTCCGTTGCAGAACAGTTAAAGAAAGAAACTAATAAAAATCTTTATTCTATGATTAAATATGAAGAATTTAGAAAAAATGCAATTAATATTGTTGATAATTTAAGAAATGGATTACAACAATTAAAGAATGAAGGATATAAAATAATTGGATATGGTGCTGCAGCTAAGGGAATGACTGTTTTAAATTTTGCAAATATAAAATATCCTTTAGTTGAATATATAATAGATGATAATCCACTAAAACATGGAAAATTTACTCCGGGATCAAATATTCCGATTACATCCGTAAAAATATTAGAAAATGAAAAAGAAAAAATAGTAATAATACCTTTGGCTTGGAATTTTTTTGATGAAATAAAAAATAAAATTAAAAATCACTGCATTGCAACTGATATTGTTTATGTAAAATATTTTCCAAAATATGAATTACAATATTGATTATTTTATTTTTTCCAAACCAATCTATAAAGATAATAGAGGATTTTTTATAGAAAAATTTAATGTAACTACTAATAATTTTAAATTTGATATTAAACAAGTAAGCACTTCATTTTCAAAAAAATATACATTTCGTGGATTTCATTTTGAAGTGTATAATAAAATGAATAAAATTGTTCATGTTAAAGATGGCCATGTTGTATTTTTTTTATTAGATTTGAGATTAAAGAAACCATCAATACATAAAATTGAAATTAAATCGGCAAATAAAAAAGATGATGAATTAAAATTTTTATATGTTCCATGGTATTATGCAATTGGATTTTTGACTTTTAAAAAAAGCACAGTAGAATATTTTCACGATTCAAATCGTAGTATAAATAATAGGTCAATAAACATAAAATCATTTAAAAATTTAAAAACTTTTTATAAAAAAATAAAACACATTAGTAAAAATGATTTTAATGCTCAGTCTTGGAAAGAATGGAAAAAAAATATGAATGAAACAAAATTTTTTAATCGTAATTTAGATATGTTGAAAAGATGTTTAAATACTGCACAAAAACTATGACTGAAAAAGTAATTTTAGCCACTGTTTCTGATGACAGATATGGAAGAAAAGGTGGCAAATATTCCCAAACACAAGATTTTATATTAAATCTTTTTTTACAAAATTCTCAATTTGGAATACGTGATTTTTCATTTTGGAAATGGGAAGATATTTTAAAGACTACTTTTTATAAAGATAATAAAAAATTATTAGATAATCCAGATCCAGCAATTAACGGAAGATGTTATAAACCATTTATTATTTGTGAAGCATTGAAAGTAGCAAATGAAGGCGACTATGTAATTTATAATGATGTATCTCCAGAATGGTGGATTAACAAAAAAATTGATTATAATTTGTATAACTTAGATGTTATTAAACAGATGTGCACGTATAATGGTGGTATTTTATCATCTTCTGCTTTATGGGTGTGCAATAATGAATGGATTGGCGATCATACCCATGAAAATTTTACATTAGAACAATGTATGAATAAAATGAATATGAAAGAATACAAATATAGCCTACAGCATGCATCCGGAATGATTGTTTTACAAAAAAATAAAAAATCTATTGAATTTGCCGAAGAATGGAAATATTGGAATTGTATTGAAGAGTGTGCTGGATTGGGATCGTGGGACTATGAAGTAAACGAATATGGTAAAATTGGCCACCGCCATGACCAATCTATCTCAGGTTTACTTATTAATAAAATGAATAATAGATTAGTAGATGCTAGAGATGATCCATTCAATCATCCAACAACCAATGGAAATTATTGTTTTTTAAGTTTTTGTATTCCTCAACGCTCATATCATTTTATAGAAAGTAATCAGCCAGCTGGTGAATACAAATACAAAAATGTATTTAATGGAACTGAATGGGAACATGTTAGATTAATAAGATAATACTTGCATATGTTAAAAATCTGGCTATAATATTAGTGTGAAACAACCTAAAAAGAAAAAGAAAGCATCCGATGCAGATTACGTAAGTAATCAAGAGTTATATGATGCTTTAGTAGAATATCGTAAAAAACGTGATGATGCCGAAAATGCAGGAAAAAAACAACCAAAGCTTCCCGATTTTATAGGGGAATGTATTCTTAAAATTGCTTCACGTTTATCATACCGACCAAATTTTGCAAATTACCCCTATAGAGAAGAAATGGTATCAGATGCAGTATTAAATTGCATAACTTATATTAATAATTTTGATCCCAGCAAATCTACTAGTCCTTTTGGCTATCTAACGCAGATTTGCTGGTTTTCTTTTGTGCGAATAATAAACAAAGAAAAGAAAGAAAAATATGTTCAATACAAGTTTGCAGAACAGCAGAACGATAAGGATTTTCATAATTGGTTTAATGAAACCTATGCCGGAATTGATATTGGACGCAGAGATTTCTTTGGTTTGACAGATCTTGACATGAAACGCTTTGATGATATGCTTAATCCACCCAAAAAAGATACAGTTAATAGAAAAAGAAAACCAAAAGGAGATACATTAGATATATGAAAAATTTATTAATTCCTCAAAAAATAATATTTGAAAAACAAAGATTTGGCAATAATCATGATGGTGGTTATGTTTTTGCAAAGACACCAATAAAAAATCAAAAAATTTATGGATTTGGTGTAGATAATGATATATCTTGTGAAATAGATTTGCAAAAGTATTTTTCTGGTACAGTTGATTTGTTTGATGGCACATGCGAATTTAATAGTAATTTACCTTTAGGTTTTACTTACAATAAATTAAATATTACGAAAGAAAATATTAATAGTATTTTAAATTTAACTTCTCCTATAATTTTAAAAATGGATATAGAAGGGTATGAATTTGAATGTTTAAGTTCTATAGAAGAGAATGTATTACAAAATATTGAGCAATTAATTGTAGAATTTCATTTACATAATTTTAATATTGATTATTTTTATAATATAGTTTTTAATTTAAATAAAACTCATAAAATATTCCATATTCATGGAAATAACTGTTGTGGTTTATTAAATGAAATACCTGCAGTAGTCGAATTATCATTTATTAATAAAAAATTGTGTAATTTAACAGAAAATGATAATAATTTATATCCAGATCCAAAATTAGATTTTAAAAATCTTAATGACAGAGATGAATTATTTTTTAAATGGTGGTAATTTATATATGAAAAAAATAGCATTTATAACCGGTATTTCAGGACAAGATGGAAGTTATTTGGCTGATTTTTTGTTGTCCAAGGGATACATTGTCCATGGATTAATAAGAAGAAGTTCTTCTTTTAATACATCTCGGTTAGAACATCACATCAATAATCCAGAAGTTTATAATAAAACATTTTTTCTTCATTATGGTGATTTGAGTGATTATAATAGTATATATCAAATGATAGAAAAATCTCAACCAAATGAGATTTATAATTTGGGTGCACAAAGCCATGTAAGAGTTTCTTTTGACATGCCTGTATACACAGGCACAATAGATGGTATTGGTACTTTGCATGTTCTTGAAGCGGTAAAATGCTATCAAGAAAAATATGGAAAACAAATAAAGTATTACCAAGCATCCAGCAGCGAAATGTATGGTAAGGTTCAGGAAGTTCCACAGAAAGAAACTACTCCTTTCTATCCGCGTTCTCCATATGGATGTGCAAAAGTATATGCACATCATTTGACTGTAAATTACCGCGAAAGTTACGGATTACATGCTTCTTGTGGAATTTTGTTTAATCACGAGAGTCCACGCAGAGGTGAAACCTTCGTAACCAGAAAGATTACCAGAGCAGTAGGTAGAATTTATCAAGGATTGCAGAAAGAATTGTATCTAGGAAATCTTGATTCTCTTAGAGATTGGGGTTATGCTGGAGATTATGTTGAGGCCATGTGGCTCATGTTGCAGCAA